>Ga0160432_100282_pt1 | contig 41549 bp, 33 predicted proteins | sample HID1971M_E0MG_FD_108250 | JGI IMG/M metagenome (GOLD analysis project Ga0160432, IMG submission 108250) | Enriched millipede-associated microbial communities from UW Madison campus, WI, USA - HID1971M_E0 MG | ecosystem: Host-associated > Arthropoda: Insects > Digestive system > Unclassified ... | reverse complement strand
CACGAGCTCGGGGGTGTAGGTCCAGGCGGTCGTCACGTCGCGCTCGAGCACGGACGCCGGGATCGGGTACCCGGTGCGGGCGAGCAGCCGCAGGAACTCGTCGTACAGGCTCGGCGCCTGCAGCGCCGCCTCGACGAGCGCGTGTGCCGCGGCATCCGACGAGAACACGCGCAGCATCCCGGCGTTCTTGTTGCCCAGCGTGAACTCGACCGCGCGGTACTGCGCCGACTGGAAGCCGCTGGCGTTGCCGAGCACGCCGCGGAACTGCGCATACTCGGCGGGCGTCAGCGTCGCCAGCACCGACCACTGCTCGGTGAGGGTCTTCTGGATGTGCTTGACGCGCGCGATGCACTTGAGCGCCGGCGCCAGCTGGTCCTCGCGCAGCAGCCGGCACGCCGCCCCGAGCTCGTGCAGGATCAGCTTCAGCCACAGCTCCGTGGTCTGGTGCTGCACGATGAACAGCAGCTCGTCGTGGTGCTCGGGGTCGCTCAGCGGCCGCTGGGCCGACAGCAGCGTGTCGAGATCGAGGTACCCCCCGTAGCTCATCCGGTCCTGGAAGTCGGTGACGACCGATCCCTCGATCTCGCGGGTGTTGCGTTCGACGCTCACGGCCTCAGCCTAATGACGACGGACGCTCCGTCGTCAGGCCCGGCCGCACGAGCGGCGCCCGGATCGTCAGATGAGCGAGAGCTCGCGCAGCTTGGTCTCGACGTCGGCGTTCGACGGCTCGACGTGGTGCGACGCGTCCGGGTACACCACGACGGGGATGTTCGTGCGGCCCGAGATCTCACGCGCGACGTCGGCGGCGGCCGGGTCGGCGACGAGGTCGACGTACGTGTACGAGATGCCGAGCCCGTCGAGCTGCTTCTTGGTGCGGATGCAGTCGCGGCACCAGTCGGCGCCGAACATGGTGAGGGTCGAGGGGGAGGAGGTCATGCCTCCATTCTCTCCCGGCCCGCCTGGACGGGCGCTCGACGCGGGCTCCTGCACAGCCGGCCGAAACCAGGTGCGGGCCGCGCGTATCCCCAGGGTTGGCTGAACGCGCCGCTTCCCGTTCAGGTGCGCGTGGAAGGATGTGCGGCGATGCTCCTCTCGATCGTGGTTCCGACGTTCAACGAGGCTCCCAACATCGAGGAGCTCGTCCGTCGCATCGCGTCCGCGGTCGACGGCGCCGGCATCGAGGCTGAGCTCGTGATCGTCGACGACTCGACGGATGCCACTCCCGACGTCATCCGCGAGGTCGCCGAGCGCATGACGGCCGAGCGCGCGGAGGATGCGGCATCCCGTCCCCTCCCGGTGCGGCTGATCCACCGGGACCACCCCACGGGCGGACTGGGCGGGGCCGTCATGGCCGGGTTCGCGGCGGCCGAGTCCGACGCGTGCCTCGTGATGGACGGCGACCTGCAACACCCGCCGGAAGAGATCCCCGAGCTGTGGCGGCGCTTCGTCCGGGGCGACGTCGATGTCGTGATCGCGTCGCGGTACGCAGGCGGCGGCACCGCCGAAGGGCTGGCCGACCGCACGCGGGTGCTCGTGTCGAAGGGTGCGACGGCGCTCACCCGGGCGATGTTCCCGATCCGGCTCAAGGACGTCTCGGACCCGATGACCGGGTTCTTCGTGGTCGACCGCCGCACCGTCGACGGCGCGCAGCTGAAGCCCCGCGGGTTCAAGATCCTGCTCGAGATCCTCGCGCGGCGGCCCATGCGCGTCGCCGAGGTGCCGTTCGACTTCGCCGACCGCCACGCCGGCGAGTCGAAGGCGTCCGTGCGCCAGGGCGTGCACTTCCTCACGCAGCTGACCGCGCTGCGCTTCGGCAAGATGTCGTTGTTCGCCATGATCGGCGGGCTCGGCGCGATCGCGAACATCGCGATCGTGTGGGCGCTGACCCACATGGACGTGGACTACATCGTCGCCGCGGTGATCGCGGCCGAGGTCACGATCATCGGCAACTTCCTGCTGCAGGAGCGCTTCGTCTTTCAGGACATGCGCGAGAACGCGTCGGGCGTGTGGCAGCGGTTCGCGAAATCGTTCGCGTTCAACAACGCCGAGGCGGTCATCCGCATCCCGATCGTCGCGCTCATGGTGTCGAGCGGGCACATCTCCGCGGTCGTGGCCACGGCCATCACGCTCGTCATCGCGTTCTTCGTGCGCTTCGTGTTCCACTCGCTCGTCGTCTACGCGCCGCGAAAGGCCGGCGCCGAGAGCCCTGCCCGCGCGCTCCTCGACGAGCTCGACGCGCAGGCCACCGCCCCGGGCGAGCTGTAGGTCCTCAGCCGGCCGGGCGAAGCGTCTCGCCGTCCTGCGCGTACCGCTCACCGGTCTGCGGGCAGACCCAGGTGTCGCCCTCGAGCGCCAGCGGCACCCCTGCCCGCCCGACCCAGCCGATCCGGCGTGCCGGCACGCCGACCACGAGCGCGTACGGTGCGACGTCCTTCGTCACGACGGCGCCGGCCGCGACCAGCGCCCACGCACCGATCGTGACCGGGGCGACGCAGACCGCGCGCGCGCCGATCGATGCGCCGGTGCCGACGGTCACACCCACCTGGTGCCAGTCGGCGGCGGTCTTGGGGCTCAGGTCGGGGTTGACCGCGCGCGGGAACTCGTCGTTCGTGAGCACCGCAGCGGGGCCGATGAACACGCCGTCGGCCAGTCGGGCCGGCTCGTAGACGAGGGCGTGATTCTGGATCTTGCAGGCGTCGCCGAGCACGACGCCCGGCCCGATGTAGGCGCCGCGCCCGATGTTGCAGTCGGCACCCAGGACCGCATCCTCGCGGATCTGTGCGAGATGCCACACGCGCGTTCCCGCCCCGAGCCGGGCGCTGTCGGCCACATCGGCGGATGCGTCGATCCTCGTCGAATCGCCCATGATCCTCCTCCCCGCTTCGTCGCCCGGGTTCCATTCTGCGTCAGCTTGTGGTTATACTTCGCGCGGGACCCTCCGCGGGCACTGGGGAAGTATCGCACGCGGATGTCTTCCCAGCCGGTCACCCGAAGGCCGACGGGAAGGCAGCACCGACGAGGGCGTCGGGAACAGGGAAGCTCATGGGGATCAACCAGCCTCTGGCGTCGGCTCTGCCCGGCGCGCAGTCGTACCGCAGGAAGACCGTCACTTTCGCTGCGCTCGCAGCCTTGGTGGGCGCGATGCTCATCGCGATCTCGCCAGGACCGCAGGCGCGCGCGGCGAGCCCCTGCGGGGCGAACATCAACCCGATCGTCTGCGAGAACCAGAAACCCGGCACCGACCCGTCGGTGTGGGACATCGACGGGGCGGGCGACTCGACGATCCAGGGCTTCGCGACCGACATCTCGGTGAACGCGGGGCAGCGCATCGACTTCAAGATCGACACGACCGCGCGCGCCTACACGATCGACGTCTACCGCACCGGCTGGTACCAGGGCCTCGGCGCGCGCTTCATCACGCCGGTCCCGGTCAGCGCGACGCTGCCGCAGCGGCAGCCGTCGTGCATCTCGGACGTCACCACCGAACTGTACGACTGCGGCAACTGGGGGGTGTCGGCGTCGTGGAACGTGCCCGCCGATGCCGTGTCGGGCGTGTACATCGCCAAACTGACCCGCACCGACAACGGCGACGCGAGTCACATCATCTTCATCGTCCGCAACGACGGCAACCACTCCGACGTGCTGTTCCAGACGTCCGACCCGACCTGGCAGGCGTACAACACGTACGGCGGCTCGGACTTCTACCAGGGCGCGGCCAACGGGCGCGCGTACAAGATCAGCTACAACCGGCCCTTCGCCACGCGCGGCAACGTGTCGGGGCGCGACTTCTACTTCAGTTCGGAGTACGCGACAGTGCGCTTCATGGAGCGCAACGGCTACGACGTCAGCTACCTGGCCGGTGTGGACACCGACCGGCGCGGGGGCGAGCTGCGCAACCACAAGGTGTTCCTGTCGGTCGGCCACGACGAGTACTGGTCGGCCGCACAGCGGGCCAACGTCGAGGCTGCTCGTGACGCCGGCGTGAACATGCAGTTCCTGGCGGGCAACGAGGGGTACTGGCACACCAGGTACGAGAACTCCATCGACGGCACCGGCACCGCCTATCGCACGCTCGTGTCGTACAAGGAGACCTGGAGCGACGCCAAGATCGATCCCGACGCGCAGTGGACCGGCACCTGGCGCGACCCCCGGTTCGCGACGCGTGCCCAGGGCGCGGGGCTTCCCGAGAACTCCGTCTCGGGGACCATGTACATGGTCAACGACGTCGACCTCGCCGTGCAGGTCAGCAGCGAAGAGGGCAAGACCCGCCTGTGGCGCAACACCTCGCTGGCGTCGCTGGCGGCCGGGACGAAGGCATCCCTCGCCGCCCACACCATCGGCTACGAGGCCAACGAGGACCTCGACAACGGATCGCGCCCGCAGGGGTTGATCAGGCTGTCGACCACGACCGGACCGACCCCGCAGTACCTGACGGACTACGGCAGCACGGTGGTGTCCGGCACGACGACCCATCACGTCACGCTCTACAAGGCCGCCAGCGGAGCGCTGGTGTTCTCGGCCGCGAGCATCCAGTGGGGCTGGGGGCTCGACCAGACGCACGACGGCAACGGCGCCGCCGCCGACGCGCGCATGCAGCAGGCGGAGGTCAACCTGCTCGCCGACATGGGCGCACAGCCGGGGACCCTCATGTCGGGCCTGGTGGCGGCGACCAAGAGCACGGACACGACCGCACCGACGGTCTCGATCACCTCGCCGGTCGAGGGAGAGTCGGTCGCGAACGGCACCGCCGTCACGGCGACCGGCTCGGCGAGTGATGTCGGAGGCCGGGTGGCAGGAGTCGAGTTCTCCAGCGATGGAGGCGCGACCTGGCACCCGGCCCAGGGCACCACGAGCTGGACGTTCAGCTATGTCCAGACGGGAGCGGGCACGACGCCGCTGATCGTGCGTGCGATCGACGACAGCGCCAACTACTCCACGGCGGGGACGGTCCGGAGCCTCAACATCACCGGCCCCGCGAGTGTCTTCGGGAACAGCGTTCCCGCCGTGGCCGCGACCAGCGACGCCGGCGCCTACGAGCTCGGCCTACGCTTCACGCCGACGATGGACGGATTCGTCACCGGCGTCCGCTTCTACAAGGGCACGGGCAACGGCGGCACTCATGTGGGCTCGCTGTGGGACGCGTCAGGCACGAGGCTCGCATCCGTCACCTTCACGAACGAGACCGCGACCGGCTGGCAGACCGCGCAGTTCACGAGTCCCGTGGAGGTCATCGCGGGCACGCGCTACACCGTGTCGTACACCGCGCCGCAGGGCAGGTACGCGTCGACCGAGCTGTACTGGCCGTACAAGTCGGTCACGTCGCCGCCGCTGAGCGTCAACAACGTCGCGGGCACCGATTCGCCCGGCGTGTACGCGGGCGCCGGCAGCTTCCCGACCTCCACGTACAAGGAGGGCAACTACTACGTCGACGTGCTGTTCGCGAAGTCGGACTCGTCGCCGCTTCGCATCAGCGCCCGCACACCGCTGGCCGGGGCATCCAGCGTCCCGCTCACGACGGCGATCACGGCGACGTTCACGCGTGCCGCCGATCCCGCGACCGTGGGGATGTCGGTGAAGGATGCCGGCGGCACGGCCGTCGCGGGCACCGTCTCGTACGATGCCGCGACGAAGACCGCGCGGTTCGCTCCGGTGAGCGCGCTCGCCGCCTCGACGACCTACACGGTGACGCCGACGGCGAAGGACGTGAACGGCGTCGCACTGGATGCGGCATCCGCGTGGAGCTTCACGACCCAGGGCGTCGACCTGCCCGAGGGGCAGTGCCCGTGCTCGCTGTTCCCCGAGAGCTCGACGCCGACCGTGGCATCGGACGCCGATCGCGATTCGGTGACCGTGGGGGTGAAGTTCAGCGTCCAGGTGGCGGGCAAGATCACGGCGATCAAGTTCTACAAGGGGACCGCCAACACCGGGACCCACGTCGGCTCGCTGTGGGCCGCGAACGGCACGCAGCTGTCGACGGCGACCTTCCAGAACGAATCGACGACAGGCTGGCAGACGGTCACCCTGCCGAGCCCGATCAGCGTCACCCCGGGCCAGACGTACACGGCCGCGTACCTGGCTCCGGCCGGCGGCTACGCGGTGACCGCCGGTCAGTTCAGCACCGGTTACACGCGAGGTCCGCTCACGGTCGGCGCCGACGGCGGGGCGTTCACGTACAGCGGCGGGTTCCCGTCGCAGACGTCGACGGCCGGCTACGGCGTGGACGTCATCTTCATCCCGGCCGCGGTCGCTCCGGCGCTCGTGTCGGTGTCGCCGCAGAACGCAGCGCTGGACGCCGCTCCGACCACGACGATCTCCGCCGTCTTCAACGGCGCGATGGCTGCCGGATACACGGGTGTGGTGAAGGCCGACGGCGCCGCCGTCGCCGGAGCGTGGGCGCTGTCGTCGGACGCGAAGACGATCGTCTTCACGCCCTCGGCCGCCCTCGCCCGCGGCGCCTCGGTGTCGGTCGCGATCACGGGACTGGTCGGCGCGAACGGCGCCGCCGGCTCGGACGTCGCCTGGTCCTTCGTCGTCGCCCCGGCCGCCGGGCAGGCGATCTCCACGTTCTTCGCCGCCATGACCCCGGCCGTGCAGGCCGAGACGGGCGACACGGCGTCGGTCGAGCTCGGCCTCGCGTTCACGACCTCGGTCGTCGGCGAGATCCGCGCCATCCGCTACTACAAGGGCGCGGCCACCTCCGGCGTGCATGTGGGGTCCCTGTGGGCGCAGGACGGGACGCGGCTGGCGCAGGTCACGTTCACCAACGAGACGGCGTCCGGCTGGCAGCGGGCGGTGCTCTCCAGCCCCGTCGTGATCGGGCCGGGACAGACCTACACGGTGTCGTACCTCGCCCCTGCGGGACGGTACGCGTACACGGCGGCCGCGCTGACCGCAGCGGTGTCCAGCGGACCGCTCACGACGATCGCCGGCGCGAACGGCCGCTACGTCTACGGCGCGGGCGGAACGGTGCCGACGAACACGTACAACTCGACGAACTACTTCGCCGATGTCGAGTTCGTCGTGCAATCGGCCCTCGCCGTCAGCAACACGGTCCCTGCCCGAGGAGCGGACGGCGTCGCCGCCGATGCCGCGGTCTCGGCCACCGTCTCCGGGGTGAGCGCGACGCAGACCCCGTCACTCACCGTGACGGGCCCTGCGGGAGCCGTCGCGGGGGCTTCCTCGTTCACGCGCACGACGGGTGCGGTGAAGTTCGTGCCCACCGCGCCGCTGCGGAACTACGGCAACTACACAGCCGCCGTCGTCCTCGACGGCGCGATCCTCGACTCCTGGGTCTTCCGGGTCGCCGAGGCCCCGGCCGGAACGGTGCAGACGCTGTTCGGCGCCGACATCCCGCAGGTGCCGGCCGTCGCCGAGACGGAGCCGGTCGAGCTGGGCACGGCGTTCACGGTCGGCAAGGTCGGGAAGGTCACCGCGATCCGGTTCTACAAGGGCGAGGGGAACTCCGGCGTCCATCGCGGCACCCTGTGGGATGCCAACGGCGTCGCCCTGTCGCAGGTGACCTTCCTCGCGGAGTCGGCCTCGGGGTGGCAGAGCGCCGCGCTGGCGACCCCGATCTCGGTCGCGCCCGGTCAGACGTACGTCGTGTCGTACCTGGCACCGAACGGCGGCTACTCGTACACCGGCGGATACTTCACGACCGCCAAGGTGTCGGGCGACATCACCGCGCCGGCCACGACCAACGGGCGCTTCCGCTACGGATCCAGCGGCGGCTTCCCGGACCAGTCGTCCGGGGCGTCCGCCTACTTCGTGGAGCCGGTGATCGACTTCCGCCCGACGCTCACTTCCGTGGCGCCCGCCGCGGGGGCGACCAATGTCGCGCTCAACGCCGTGGTGACGGCGACGCTCGGGAACGCGACGTCCGCGTCCCTCGCCGTCACCCTGGGCGGAGCGGCCGTCGCCGGCACGTCGGCGTTCGACGCGGCGGCCGGCATCGTCACCTTCACACCGAGCGCTGCTCTGCAGCGAGGCAAGACGTACACCGCCACCGTCACCGCCAACTCCGCCCCGCTCGCCGGCGGCACGTGGACGTTCACGACGGTCCCGGAGGCGGCGATCACCTCCAGGACACCGGCGGCGGGCGCCACCAACGTCCTGCCCACCGGCCTGTCGATCACGGCGACCCTGACCAACGCGGACTCGGCCTCGCTGGCCGTGACCACGGGCGGGGTCGCCGTGGCGGGCACCTCGGCCTTCAACGCCTCGACGGGCGTGGTGACCTTCACGCCGAGCGCAGCGCTGGCCTACGCGAAGACGTACACGGTCGCGGCCACGGCGAACGGCACCGCCGTCACCGGAGGGACGTGGTCGTTCACGACGGTCGCCCCGGCGACGCTGTCGGCGACGTCGCCGGCCGCGTCCGCCGTGAACGTCGATCCCGCGACGGTGAAGATCACGGCGACGCTGGCCGGAGCGGTGTCGGCGACGCTGACACTCAAGGCCGGGACTACCACCGTGGCCGGCACCTCGGCCTTCAACGCCTCGACGGGCGTCGTGACGTTCACGCCGACCGCAGCGCTGGGCTGGACGACGGCGTACGCCGCGACGGTGACGGCGAACGGCACCGCCGTGACGAACGGCACGTGGTCGTTCACGACGATGGCCAAGCAGGATCAGGTGAGCCTGTTCCCGACCGGCACCCCGACGAACGCCAACACCAGCACCGTGCTCAACATCAATGCGGGCACGCGGTTCCGCACGAGCGCGCCGGGCGTCGTCACGGCGATCAAGTTCTACAAGGGGACCGCGAACACCGGCACGCACACCGGCTCGCTGTGGAACGCGAACGGCCAGCGCCTCGCCACGGTCACGTTCACGGGCGAGACCGCGTCCGGCTGGCAGACCGCCGTGCTGTCGACGCCCGTCCGCCTCACGGTGGGTGCGCAGTACCGGGTCAGCCTGTACAGCACGTCGCGCGTCTACGCGACGACCAACGGCGGCCTGAGCGGCGTCGTGACGAACGGGCCGATCTCGACCTACGCGACCGGCGGAGCCTATGTCTACGGAACGGGGTACCCGACGTTGACGACGACGACCAAGCTCTGGGTCGACGTCGTCTTCGACCCCGACAACTGAAAACCGATACCCGGATGTAACGATCACTCCGCCATGGGGGCCGGAGCGAAGAGATTGGGGGTGTATTCGGCGTGTCTTCTTACCTGAACGTCGCCGTCGTCGGTGCGGGCTACTGGGGGCCGAATCTGGCTCGCAACTTCCGCGCGTCGCCCGACTGGAACCTCGCTGCGATCTGCGATCTCGACCTCGTCCGCGCGACGGGCGTCGCCGATGCCGTGGGCGGCGCCCAGGTGACGCCCCGCCTGGACGACGTGCTGGCCGACCCCGGGATCGACGCCGTGGCCGTCGCCACGCCGGCGCGCACGCACCACGGGATCGTGCTCGCGGCGCTCGAGGCGGGCAAGCATGTCATCGTCGAGAAGCCGCTGGCCGACGGCTGGGGCCGCGGCGTCGAGATGGTCGCCCGCGCGCGGGCGAACGGCCTGGTGCTCATGGCGGACCACACCTACTGCTACACGCCCGCCGTGCTCAAGATGCGCGAGCTCATCGCCGACGGTGCGCTCGGCGACATCCTGTTCGTCGACAGCGTGCGGATCAACCTGGGCCTCATCCAGCCGGACGTCGACGTGTTCTGGGACCTCGCACCGCATGACCTCTCGATCGTGGACTTCGTCCTCCCCGGCGGCCTCGACGTCACCTCGGTGTCGGCCCACGGCGCGGATCCGCTGCACACCGGCAAGTCGTGCATCGGCTACCTGGCGATGCCCCTCGCGATCGGCGGCATCGCCCACGTGCACGTCAACTGGCTGAGCCCGACCAAGATCCGGCAGATGGTGATCGGGGGCACCCGCCGCACGCTCGTGTGGGACGACCTCAACCCGCAGCAGCGGGTGAGCGTCTACGACCGCGGCGTCGACCTGGCTCTGCACTCGAAGGAGACCGCCGACGAGCGCGCGGCGCAGATCTCGTACCGGCTCGGCGACACGTGGGCGCCCGCGCTTCCCGAGCGCGAGGCGCTGGCGAGCGTGGCGAGCGAGTTCGCGAGCGCCATCCACGAGCGTCGAGCCGCGCGCACCAGCGGCGAGTCCGGCCTGCGCGTGCTGTCGGTCCTGGAGGCGGCCTCCCGCAGCCTCCGGGCCCACGGCGCACCCGAACCCGTGGAGTCCGTCGAGCGAGAGGCGCAGCGCGCATGACCGAGCTGCAGGGGTCCCGGGTGCTGGTCACCGGCGGGGCGGGGACGATCGGCTCCACGCTCGTCGACGCACTGCTGGTCGCCGGCGTCGCCCACGTCGACGTGCTCGACAACCTGGTGCGCGGCCGCCGCGCCAACCTCGACGACGCCGTGGCGAGCGGGCGGGTGGAGCTGGTCGAGGGCGACATCCGCGACGCCGCCCTGGTCGACGACCTCACCGCCGGGGCGGACGTGGTCTTCCACCAGGCGGCCATCCGCATCACGCAGTGCGCCGAGGAGCCGCGGCTGGCGCTGGAGGTGCTCGTCGACGGCACGTTCAACGTGGTCGAGTCCGCCGCCAGGCACCGGGTGCGCAAGCTCATCGCCGCGTCGAGCGCGTCGGTCTACGGAATGGCCGAGGAGTTCCCGACGACGGAGCGGCATCACCACGAGAACAACGACACGCTCTACGGCGCGGCGAAGACGTTCGACGAGGGCCTCATCCGCAGCTTCCACGCCATGGAGGGCCTGGACTACGTCCTGCTGCGCTACTTCAACGTCTACGGACCGCGGATGGACGTGCACGGCCTGTACACCGAGGTGCTCGTGCGGTGGATGGAGCGCATCGCCGACGGGCGGTCGCCCCTCATCTTCGGCGATGGGCGGCAGACGATGGACTTCGTCTGCGTCCCCGACATCGCACGGGCGAACGTCCTCGCCGCGCGCAGCGACGTCGTCGCCGGCACGTACAACATCGCCAGCGGCACCGAGACGAGCCTTCTCGGGCTGGCGGAGTCGCTGCTGCGCGCGATGGACTCCGACCTCGGCGTCCAGCTCGGGCCGGAGCGCGCGGTCAACGGCGTCGTGCGGCGCCTCGCCGACACGTCCGCTGCCCGCCGCGACCTCGGGTTCGAGGCGACGATCGGGATCGAGGAGGGCCTGCGGCTGCTCGTCGACTGGTGGCGGCCGCTGCGCGAGGAGATCGCCGCGGGACGGGCGGTGAGCGTGTCATGAGCGGCCGCATCAACGTCATGCTCCCGTTGATGGGGCAGGAGGAGGCGGATGCCGTCGCAGAGGCGATCGCGAGCGGCTGGGTCGCGCAGGGGCCACGGGTGGCGCGCTTCGAGCAGGCGTTCGCCGAGGCCGTGCTCGCCCGCCACGCGGTCGCGACGAGCAGCTGCACCACGGCGCTGCACCTGTCGCTGATCGTCGCGGGCATCGGGCCGGGCGACGACGTCGTCGTGCCGTCGTTCTCGTTCATCGCGACGACGAACGCCGTCCGCTACGTCGGCGCGACACCGGTGTTCGCCGACGTCGATCCGCTCACGGGCAACGTCACCGGTCACACCGTGGCCGACGCCCTGACGCCGCAGACGCGTGCGGTCATCGCGGTCGATCAGGGCGGTGTCCCGGTCGACATCGACGACATCCGCTCGTTCACCGATCAGCTCAACATCGTCGTCGTGGAGGATGCCGCGTGCGGCGCCGGCTCCGTCTACAAGGGGCGTCCCGTGGGGGCGGGCGCCGAGATCGCGACGTGGTCGTTCCACCCGCGCAAGCTCCTCACGACAGGCGAGGGCGGCATGCTCACGACCGTCAACCCGGACTGGGCCAACCGCGCCCGGCACCTGCGCGAGCACGCGATGAGCGTCTCGGCGGCCGACCGGCACGCGTCCGTGCTGCCGCCGCCCGAGGAGTACACCGAGGTCGGCTTCAACTTCCGGATGACGGACCTGCAGGCCGCGGTCGGCCTCGTCCAGCTCGGGCGACTGCCGCAGATCGTCGCACGGCGCCGCGAGATCGCCGCGCGGTACCAGGAGGCCGTCGCGGGGATCGAGGGGCTGCGCGCGGTCGCCGATCCCGAGTACGGCGCCGGCAACTACCAGTCGTTCTGGGTCGAGATCGGGGCCGCGTATCCGACGGACCGCGACGGGCTGCTCGAGGCGCTCGCACGTGCCGACATCTCGGCGCGCCGGGGCATCATGGCGGCCCACCGTCAGCCGCCCTACCGGGAGCTGACACCGGAGGCGGGGCTTCCCGTCACGGAGCACCTGACCGATGCCACCCTCATCCTCCCCGTCTACCACCAGCTGACCGACGAGGACCAGGACCGTGTCATCGCCGTCCTGCGCGCACCGGGCGGAGCGGCATCATGAACGAGGGGATCCTGCTGGTCGGAGCGAGCGGGCTGGCCCGCGAGGTGCTCGCGGCCGGGATCACGGGCGTCGTGGGGATGGTCGACGACGACGCCGACCTGCAGGGGACCACGGTCGGCGGCATCCCGGTCGTCGGCACCGTCGGCGACGTCGCCGCCCGCTCCGAGGCGCTGCTGGTGTGCGTCGGACGCAGCCAGGGCCGCCGCTCCGTGGTGCGCAGGCTCCGCGAGTCCGGTGTGGGCGCGGACCGCTACGCCACTTATGTCGCGCGATCGGCCCGCATCGGAGCGTCGAGCCGCATCGGTCCCGGCAGCATCGTCCTGGACGGCGTCGTCGTGACCGCCGACGCCGTGCTCGGGCACCACGTCGTCGTCATGCCGAACTGCACGATCACCCACGACGACGTCCTGGAGGACTTCGTGACGCTCGCCGCGGGGGTGTCGCTGGGCGGGAGCGTGCGCATCGGCCCCGCCGCGTATCTGGGCATGAGCGCGTCGGTGCGGCAGGGGCTCACCGTCGGCGAGGCCGCCACCGTCGGGATGGGGGCCGTCGTGCTGGACCACGTCCCCGCCGCGGCGACGTGGGCGGGCGTGCCGGCGCGAGAGATCCGGAGGCCGGCATGAACGTGCGGGTCCCTTTCCTCGATCTCTCTGCGCAGCAGGCCGAGATCGCCGACGAGGTGCTCCCCGTCTGGCGCGACCAGTTCGCGGCAGCGGCATTCATCGGCGGCGCCGCGGTCGAGGCGTTCGAGCGCGAGTACGCCGAGTACATCGGCGTCGGGCACGTCGTCGGCGTCTCCAACGGCACCGACGCCCTGGAGCTCGCGTACCGCGCCGTGGGGGTCCGGCCGGGCGACGAGATCATCATGCCCGCCAACACGTTCATCGCGACCGCCGAGGCGGCCTCACGCGTCGGCGCCGTGCCCGTCTTCGTCGACGTCGACGACGAGCATCTGCTCATCGACCCTGCGGCGGCCGAGGCCGCCATCACGCCCCGCACGAAGGTGATCGTGCCCGTCCACCTCTTCGGGCAGACCGCCCCGATCGAGCTCATCGGTCCGATCGCCGCGAAGCACGGACTGGAGATCGTCGAGGACGCCGCCCAGTCGCAGGGCGCGCGCGGCCCGGCCGGGCGTGCCGGCGCCGTCGGCAGGATCGCGGCGACGAGCTTCTATCCGGGCAAGAACCTCGGAGCGGCAGGCGACGCCGGAGCGGTGATGACGGACGACGCCGAGCTGGCCGACCGCGTGAGGAATCTCGCCGCGCACGGCAGCTCGACCAAGTACGTGCACGACCGCGTCGGCATCAACGCACGCCTGGACGCTGTGCAGGCGACGGTGCTGCGCGCCAAACTGCGACGGCTGGACGGCTGGAACGCCGCGCGGGCGGCAGCCGCGGCGCGCTACGGCGAGCTGCTCGCCGGCATCGGCGTGCGGACGCCCGCGGTCCGCGACGGCAACGCGGACGTGTGGCACCTGTACGTGATCCGCGTCGAGGACCGTGACCGCGTGGCCGATGCGCTGGCGCGCGCCGGCGTCGGGTGCGGCATCCACTATCCGACTCCGGTGCACCTCACCGAGGCGTACGCGCCCCTCGGCGGCCGGCGCGGGCAATGCCCGACGGCGGAGGGCGCCGCAGACCGGATCCTCTCGCTGCCGATGTTCCCGCACCTCACCCACGCGCAGCAGGACGCCGTGGCCGAGGCGCTCGTCTCAGCGGTGGGGGCCTGACATGCGGCTGCGCGGCTCGACGGCAGACACCGAAGGCGGTTCGCGGCCGCCCACTGCCCGGCGCGCGCTCGGATGGAGCTTCGCCAACACGGTGATCGCCAAGCTCAGCGGCCTCGCCATCGGCATCGTCATCGCGCGGCTGCTGGGGCCGGAGGAGTTCGGCACCTTCGCCGTCGCGATGGTCGCCCTGATGGCGGTGCTGAGCTTCAACGAGCTCGGCGTCAGCCTGGCGATCGTGAGATGGGACGGCGACCCTCGCCGCATCGCGCCGACGGTGACCACGATCTCCGTCGTGGCGAGCACGCTGCTCTTCGCCGCCGGACTCGCCGTCGCACCGGTGTTCGCCGCAGCGATGGGCGACCCCGGCGCGACCGCCGTCGTCCAGCTCATGCTCGTGTGCGTGCCGCTGAACGGGCTGGTGGCCACTCCGGCTGCCCTGCTGCAGCGCGAGTTCCAGCAGGGCAGGCGCACCATCGCGGACCAGGTGAACGTGTGGCTGGGCGCGGGCATCTCGATCGTCCTGGCCATCATCGGCGTCGGGGCGATGAGCCTGGCGATCGGCCGCGTCGTCGCGACGGTCGTCTTCTCCGCGATGATCATCGCGTTCTCTCCCGAGCGGCTGCGCTTCGGCTGGGACAGGACGCTCGTGCGGCCCCTGCTGAGCTTCGGCCTGCCGCTCGCGGGAGCGAGCATCGTCGTCTTCGCCGTCGCGTACGCCGATCAGCTCATCGTCGGCGCGCTCCTCGGCTCGCAGGCGCTGGGCTTCTACGTGCTGGCCTTCAACCTCGCGAGCTGGCCCGTCACCATGCTGTCGCAGCCGATCAGGGCGGTCGCGCCGGCCGCGTTCGCGCGGATCCAGGGCGATGCGAACCGGATGGATGCCGGCTTCCGGGCGGCGTTCCGGGTCGTGCTGGCCGTGGCGCTTCCGGCGTGCGCGTTCCTGTCGGGGGCCGCCCTGCCGGTCGTGACCTTCGTCTACGGAGCCGTGTGGGCCCCTGCCGCGCTGGCGCTGCAGTGGCTCGCCCTGCAGGCGGCGATCCGCGTCGTCTTCGAGCTGTCGTACGACTTCCTCGCCGTGAAGCGCCGGTCGACGGCGCTGCTCGTCATCCAGTTCGCGTGGCTCGCCGTCCTCGTCCCGGCGCTGCTCGTCGGTGCCGACCGCGGAGGCATCGCCGGCGTCGCCGCCGCCCAGTTCCTCGTGGCCGCCGCCGTCATGGTCGGCGGCTACGGCTGGGCGCTCGCGCGCGCGGGCGTGCGCATGCCGGCACTGGCGCGCGCGACGCTCGTCCCCCTGCTCGGCGGCGCCGCCGCACTGGCGGCCGCGTACCTGTGCACGCAGCTGATCGCGTCGCCCTTCCTGGCCGCCGCGCTCGCCGGCGTCCTGGCGCTCGCGGTGAGCGCGGGGCTGCTGCTGCTGTCGCGTCGCAGCCTGGGCGTCCTGCAGACGGCCCGCGCGGGCACGGCGGAGGGGGCGACGGCGTGAAGATCCTCGTCTGCCCTCACGACCTCGATCTCGGAGGCAGCCAGCTCAACGCCATCGAGCTGGCCGCGGCCGTGACCGCGATGGGGCACGAGTGCATCGTGTTCGGTCGCCGCGGCACGCTGTGCGCGCGCATCGACGAGCTGGGCCTCGAGTTCGTCGAGTCGCCGGAGCCCGGACGACGTCCGTCGCCGACCGTTGCCCGCGCCATCCGTGACCTCGTGGTCGCACGCCGCATCGACATCGTGCACGGCTACGAATGGCCGCCCGCGCTGGAGGCAGCGATCGCGGCCGAGTCCCTCCCGGGCACCGCGGCCGTCTGCACCGTCATGTCCATGTCGGTGGCGCCCTTCATCCCGCGGTGGATGCCGCTCGTCGTCGGCACCCAGCAGATCTCGGCGGTCGAGCAGGCGCGCGGGCGCCTCGCGGTCACGCTCATCGAGCCGCCGGTGGACCTCGCGCACAACACGGTGCCGGGGGATGCCGAGATCGCGGCGTTCCGCGCCGAGTGGGGGCTCGACGAGCGCCCCGTCGTCGCGTGCGTGAGCCGCCTCGTGCCCGACCTGAAGGCGGAGGGCATCCTCGCCGCGATCGAGGTGGCGGGCGGGCTCGCCGACGACCTGCCGTTCCAGCTGCTGATCGTCGGCGACGGCAGCTCGCGAGCGGACATGATGGCGGCCGCCGCGCGCGCCGACGCAGGACGGGCGCGTCGCAGCGTCGTGTTCACGGGCGAGCTCGCGGATCCGAGGGGCGCCTACGCCGCCGCGGACATCATGCTGGGCATGGGCGGCTCGGCGCTCCGCTCGCTCGCGTTCGGCAAGCCGTTGATCGTGCAGGGCGAGCACGGGTTCTTCCAGACCCTGACGCCGCGGACCGCCGAGCTCTTCCGCTGGCAGGGCTGGTACGGCGTCGGGCCGGGGCGGGAGCAGGGCCCCCGCGCGCTGCGGGCGGAGCTCGCCCCCCTGCTCGCGGACGAGGAGCGTCGGCGGGAGCTCGGGGCGTTCAGTCGCGAGTTGGTCGAGGAGTTCTCCATCACGACGGCCGCGCACCGGCAGGTGGCCGTGTACCGGGATGCCTGGGCCGCGCGCGCGGGTCAGAAGCGACAGGTGCTCTCGGCTGCGGCGTCCGCGGGTGCGCTGGGCGGCTACTACCTCCGGCGCGGCGTGGCCCGCCGCCTGGGCGGTGCGCCCACGGACGACTTCAATGCGGTCCCCGTCGCCGCGGGTGGGAAGCATCAGGCTCCTGCGCCGCGCAGCGCGGGCCGTGCGGACGATCCGATCCTCTACTTCCCCGGCGTCGCGTGGGACGACGTCGCGGGCACCGACCGGCAGCTCGTGACCGAGATCTCGCGGCGGCGCCCGGTGATCTGGGTCGACCCCACGCAGAGCCCGCTGCATCGCCGGGTGCCGGCGGTGCCGGCGGTGACCCGACCTGGGCCGAACATCGTCCGTCTCCGAGGCGCCACGGTGCCCGCCAATCAACGCCCCGTCCTCCGGTGGATCGCCGATGCGTGGTGCGGCGTCATCGCCCGGACGTATCTCCGCCGGCACGGGCTGACCCCCTCCGCGGTGATCTGCGCATCGTCGTCGCCGATGCTCGCCCGCACCCGACGGCTTCCCGGCCGCAAGGTGTACTACGCCACCGACGACTTCGTCGAGGCCGGCGCGCTGTGGGGCGTCGACCGGCGTTACCTCGGTGGCGCGCGCGAGGCCAACCTGCGTGAGGCGGATCTGGTGCTCGCCGTCACCCCCGAGCTCGGACGCCATCTGCAGCGCACGGGCCGCGCGTCGCGGTGGCTGCCCAACGGCGCCGACCTCGACGTGCTCGCGCGCCCTGATGTCGAGCGCGCGAAGGACGTTCGGCTCCCGTCGCCCATCGCCGGGGTCGTGGGGCAGTTCAACTCGCGCACCGACCTGTCGGTCCTGCAGGCGGTGCAGGGGAGCGGGATCGGGCTCCTTCTCGTGGGACCGCAGCGCTTCCACTCGTCGGACACCGCGGAGAGCTTCGCGGCACTGACCCGGCTGCCCGGCGTGCAATGGGTGACCGCCGTGTCGCGGGACGACCTGCCGGCCTATCTCGCGTGCATGGACGTCGGGCTCACCCCGTACGCCGACACGATGTTCAACCGGCGCAGCTATCCGCTGAAGACCATCGAGTACCTCGCGGCGGGGCGACCCGTCGTGGCGACCGACGTGGCGACGACCGAGGGCCTCGACGGTCGTTTCGTGAGCACCGCGGAGTCGGCCGAGGCGTTCGCGTCGCTCGTCCGCGAGAGCGTCCGCACGCGGGCGGACCGCCGAGAGATCCGGCGGTCCGTGGCCGATGCCGGCTGGTCGTCGCGCGCGCGGCAGCTGCTGGCCTGGCTCGACGAGGAGACGGGATCATGACGCCGGCACGCTCGCACGTGCACGACCTGCTCGCACAGGCGGCCGCGTCCACCCCGGACGCGACGGCGCTCACCTACCGCGACGACTCCGTCACGTACGCCCAGGCCTGGGCGATGGTCCGCGCCGCCGCGGCGCAGCTGCAGCAGCTCGGACTCGAGCGCGGAGACCGCGTGGCGCTCTACCTCGACAAGCGGATCGAGACGGTCGCGGCGATGTTCGCGACCTCGGTCGCCGGCGGCCTCTTCGTGCCGATCAACCACGTGCTCAAGCCGGCGCAGGTGGCGCACATCCTCGGCGACAGCGGTGCCCGCATCCTCATCACGTCGGCCGACCGCCTGGGGCAGCTGGCGCAGGAGCTCGCCGACGCCACGCTCGTCAGCGAGGTCGTCGTCGTGGGCAAGGCGCCCGACGACCCGCCGGCCGCGCCGCGGGTCCATCTCTGGGATGACGGGCAGGATGCCGCGGCCGAGCCCCGCGACAGCGGCACGATCGACGTCGACCCGGTCGCCATCCTCTATACGTCGGGCAGCACGGGGCGTCCCAAGGGCGTCGTCCTGAGCCACCGCAACCTCATCGCGGGCGCCGAGAGCGTCAGCACGTACCTGCAGAACACCTCGGACGACGTCATCCTCAGCGCTCTTCCGCTCAGCTTCGACGCCGGCCTGAGCCAGATCACGACGGCCTTCTCGGTCGGCGCCTCGGTCGTCCTCATGAACTACCTCCTGCCCCACGACGTGCCGAAGCTGTGCGAGCGCCACGGCGTGACGGGGATCACCGGCGTCCCGCCCCTGTGGCTGCAGATCGCCCAGGTCCCGTGGCCGGAGACCGCCGCATCGCGGCTGCGGTACTTCGCGAACACCGGGGGGCGCCTGCCTCGGACCGCGCTCGACCGGCTCCGAGCTCTCTTCCCGGCGGCGAGCCCGTACCTCATGTACGGCCTCACCGAGGCGTTCCGCTCGACCTATCTCGACCCCGCCGAGGTCGATCGCCGGCCCGGGTCGATCGGCAGAGCGGTACCCAACGCCGAGATCCTCGTGCTGCGACCGGACGGCACGCGGTGCGCACCGGGGGAGGAGGGCGAGCTCGTACACCGGGGCGCCCTCGTCGCCCTCGGGTACTGGAACGACCCGGAGCGCACGGCCGAGCGCTACCGCATCCTGCCGCATCCGGGGCAGCCGTGGCGGGCGCCGGAGCGGGCGGTCTGGTCCGGGGACACCGTGGTCGCGGACGAGGAGGGCTTCCTCTACTTCGTCGGCCGGCGGGACGAGATGATCAAGACCTCCGGCTATCGCGTGAGCCCGACCGAGATAGAGGAGGCCGCCTACAGCACGGGGATCGTGCGCGACGCCGTCGCCTTCGGCGTGGACGATCCCGAGCTGGGTCAGCGCATCGTCCTCGTCGTCACGCCGGCGGGACCGCACCTCGACGCGGCCGGGCTGCAGGCCCGGTTGCGGCGGCTGCTGCCGCTGTTCATGCTCCCGTCCACGATCGAGACGCGTGCCGAGCTGCCGCGCTCGCCCAACGGAAAGTTCGATCGCCGCGCGATCGTCGAAGAGGTGACGGCATGACACCCCAGGAGCACGTGACGGCCTTCGGCACGGTGGCCGGCGAGCTCAGGATCGGCGGCATGCCGCTCGGCCGGCTCGCGGCCCGTGTCGGATCGACGCCCTTCTTCGCGTACGACCGCGGTCTGCTCGATGCCCGTGTCGCGCGCGTGCGTGACGCGCTGCCGCCGCGGGTGGAGCTGAGCTACGCGATGAAGGCGAACCCGATGCCGGCGATCGTGCAGCACCTCGCGCAGCGCGTCGACCGCATCGACGTCGCCTCGGGGCTGGAGCTGCGGACGGCGCTCGACTCGCCGGTCCGGCACGGCAGGGTGAGCTTCGCCGGGCCGGGCAAGACACCCGCGGAGATCCGGCAGGCCGTCGCCGCCGGGGTCGTCGTCGAGGTCGAGTCCCCGACGGAGCTGGACCGCGTCGTCCGTGCCGGAGACGAGCTGGGCGAGGTGCCGCACGTCGCCGTGCGGGTGAACCCCGACTTCGCCGTGAAGGGCTCGGGCATGCGCATGGGCGGCGGACCGCAGCAGTTCGGGATGGATGCCGAGATCGTCCCGGACGTGCTTCGCGAATATGCCGATTCCGGCATAGACCTGATCGGGTTCCACGTCTTCGCCGGGTCGCAGAACCTCCACGCGGAGACGATCGCCGAGGCCCAGCGTCGCACCGTCGACCTCGTGAGCCGACTGGCCGACCACGTCGGCTCGCCGGTGCGCTACCTCAACCTGGGCGGCGGGTTCGGCATCCCGTACACCGCGAAGGACCGCCCCCTCGAGCTGGACGTCGTGGCCGGGGCGCTCCACGAACTCGTGGAGGGCCCCATCGCCGAGCGGATGCCCGACGCCGTCCCCGTGATCGAACTGGGGCGGTACCTCGTCGGCGAGTGCGGGATCTACGTCACGCGGGTGATCGATCGCAAGGTGTCGCGCGGCAGGACCTACATCGTCGTCGACGGCGGCATGCACCACCAGCTCGCGGCCTCCGGCAACTTCGGCCAGGCCATCCGGCGCAACTATCCGCTCGTCGTCGGCAACCGTGCCGACGACGAGCCCGTCGAGACGGTCGACGTCGTCGGGTGCCTCTGCACACCGCTGGACCTGCTCGGCGACGGCGTCGGCCTGCCGCACGCCGGGCTCGACGACCTGATCGTCATCTTCCAGCAGGGCGCGTACGGCCTCACTGCCAGTCCGACGGCGTTCCTGGGCCATCCGGTCCCGGCGGAAGTCCTCGTGTGAGGGGGAGAGAAATGGAAGCTGAAACCGACGGCGCGGTGGGGTCCCTCCGCGGACGCCGCATCGCCATCCTGGTCCAGAACCTGCCCGTGCCGTTCGACCGGCGCGTCTGGCAGGAGGCGACGTCGCTCGTCGCGGCCGGAGCCGACGTGACCGTGGTGTGTCCGAGCGACGAGCGCCATCCCGTCGGCGAGTTCGTGATCGACGGCGTCGGGGTGCACCGCTACGAGGCGCCGCGCGAGGCGAAGGGCATCCTCGGCTACGTGAGCGAGTACGTCGTCTCGCTGGGCCGCATGGCGCGGACGTTCGAGGTGGCGCGCGGCGTCGCGCCCTTCGACATCGTCCACTTCTGCAATCCACCCGACCTGCTGTATCTCGTCGCCAAGCGCGCGAAGCGCGAGGACGGCAGCGTGCTCGTCTTCGACCAGCACGACATCGGCCCCGAACTCGTGCAGGCGAAGCGGATGCCGCTGCCCTGGCTCTTCGTCGGCGTCGCACGTCTGTGCGAGCAGCGCAGCTACGCGTGGGCCGACCAGGTCATCGCCACCAACGAGAGCTACCGCGACATCGCCATGCGGCGGGGCCGCTTCCCCGGCTCGGATGTCACGGTGGTGCGCTCGGGACCCTCCCGCTCGTGGGCGTCCTACCGGTCCACCGGCGAGGACTGGCACCGCGGGCGCCGTTACCTGCTGGGGTACGTCGGGGTGATGGGGCGCCAGGAGGGCATCGAGTACCTGATCGACGCCGTGAAGGTGCTGGTCGCCGAGCGGCACCTCGACGTGCATCTCGCGCTGATCGGATCGGGTCCCGATCGGGAGCGCCTCGAGGCGCTGACCCGGACCCGCGGGATCGCCGATCGGGTCGAATTCCACGGACGCGTGCCGGACGACCTGATGAAGAGCATCCTCGCCGACGCCGATGTGTGCGTGAACCCCGACGAGGTGAACACCATGAACGACCTGTCCACGATGAACAAGATCATCGAGTACATGGCGCTCGGGAGGCCCATCGTGCAGTTCGACGTGCGAGAGGGACGATTCTCGGCCAAGGATTCCTCTCTCTATGCGACGCGCGACAACGACGCCCGGAGCTTCGCCCACGCGGTGGAGCAGGTGCTGGACGATCCGGTCCTCGCACAGCGGATGGGCGAGGCCGGGCGCGTGCGCTTCGAGGAGCAGCTGTGCTGGGAGATCCAGGCCGAGCGGCTCACGTCGACCTACGGGCGGCTCGCGGCGGAGCGGGCGGCAGCGACGGCGGCCGCCGCCGTCGGCGAAGCGGTCCCACGGCACTGGATCGATCTGGAGGCATCCGAGATGAACCGGAGGGCAGAAGCATGAGAGTGGTCGTGTTCGGGCTGGGGTACGTGGGCAGTGTCACGGCCGCCTGTCTCGCCGAGGCGGGTCATCACGTCGTGGGCGTGGACCTCGCCCGCCAGAAGGTGCTGGCGGTGAGGCGCGGGCTCGCGCCGCTGGCCGAGCCGGGGCTGCCGGACCTCATCACCCGGGTGGTGGATGCCGGGCGCCTGACCGCGACCACGGACGCCGTGCGGGCGCTGAGCGACGCCGACGTCGCCGTCGTCTGCGTGGGGACGCCCTCGGCGCCGAACGGGTCGCTCTTCACCGGCTTCGTCGAGGAGGTGCTGGGGCAGATCGGCGCGTTCCTCGACGCACATCCCGAGGGGCGGCACCTGAGCGTGGTCGTCCGCAGCACGCTGCTGCCGGGCACCACGGAGCGCATCGTCGCGGATCGCATGCCCGACCGGGCCGGCGGGCGGTACAGCGTCGCCTATTGCCCCGAGTTCCTCCGTGAGTCGTCCGCGATCGTCGACTTCGGCCACCCGCCCTTCACGATCATCGGCACGGACGACGACGTCGCGCTCGCCGCGGTGACCCACCTCTTCGAGAGCGTGGCCGCGCCGGTGCGTCAGGTGTCGATCGCGACGGCGGAGTCCGTCAAGTACGCCAGCAACGCGTTCCACGCCGTGAAGATCGCGTTCGCGAACGAGATGGCGCGGTTCGCGGACGCGTACGACGTCGACGCCGATGCGCTCATGGCGGTCTTCGTCGAGGACAAGGTGCTGAACGTGTCGGCGCGCTATCTCCGGCCCGGCGCCTCGTTCGGGGGGTCCTGCCTGCCCAAGGACGTCCGTGCGCTGATCCATGCGGTCCGCCACGCCGACGTGGCGGCGCCGCTCCTGGAGAGCCTTCTGCCGAGCAACGCCTCGCACACGCGGCGTCTGGTGGACCACGTGCTGTCGCTCGGGTGGCGGCGCGTCGCCCTCCTCGGGCTGGCCTTCAAGAGCGGCACGGACGACCTCCGCGAGAGCCCGTACGTCGACATCGCCGAGACGCTGACCGGCAAGGGCGTGCAGGTGCGGATCTTCGACGAGGTCGTGAACCCGGCGGAGCTCGTCGGCAGCAACGAGTCGTACATCCGGCTCCGACTGCCGCACCTCGAGAAGCTCCTCGTCGATTCCCGTGCGGCCGCGATCGCGGGAGCCGACGGCATCATCCTGGGGTCCGACCATGCCCCGCAGGACGTGCTCCTCGACGCGGGCGTGCCCGTGCTGGACGCGAACACGCCGGCTCGGCACTGGCCGCAGCTCGCATTCAGCAGGATCTGACGACACGAGGAAGGAAAGAGGATGACCACATCGCTGGACGCCGTGCGCGAGGCCCTGATCTACGCACTCGAGCTGCCGCAGTCCCCCGACGAGCTGACGGAGGGGACGGTGCTGCTGGGCGAGCTTCCCGAACTCGATTCGTTCGGCGTGGTGCAGCTCGTGGCGACGATCGAGGAACGGTTCGACATCACGATCGACGACGACGAGTTCGGCGCCGAGATCTTCGAGACCGTCGGTGCGCTCACCGCGTTCGTGGATGCGAAAATCGCGGCCGCGGCGGCGTGATCGCCGCACGGCCGCAGAGCCCGCCCCCGGGGTCGTGGGGTCGGGCTCTGCGGGACGTGCCGGATGGCCGGTGTCAGTCGTTCTCAGAGACGAGCGCGAGCGTGTCGTCCCAGTAGTTGCCCGTCCACGATCCGCCGCTGACGTAGCCGATGCCCCACGTCGAGCGATGCGTGAACCGGTTGTCCTTGACCAGGATGCCGTCGATCGGAGTGGAGTTGAGCATCCAGCCGCCGCCGTCGATGAGGTTGCCCTGGATCGTGACTCCCTGGTTCACACGGCCCTTGACGCCCATCTGGAACACGGCGTTGACGCCGGACTGGTTGCCCAGCTTGAAGGTGGTGTGACGCACCACGACGTTGCCGCTCGCGGTCGACTGGACGCCGTCGTTGTGCGAGGCGTCGCCCGCACCCGGGGAGGACTCCGGCACGTACGTGAGCGCCGTGACGTAGCTGTCCTCGATGAGGACGTCCGAGTCGGCCTTGAAGCCGTCCATGCAGCCGTGCGCGTAGACGCGGCGTGCGGTGTAGCCGCTGAACGCCATCGAGGCCTGGCAGTTCGCCGTTCCCTGGATCTCGACGTCCTCGGCGATCAGTCCGAGGCAGCTGTCGGCGTCGCGGGTCGCCCCGGAGTACACGCAGTTGATCGGGTAGTAGTCGGTCGAGGCGACCGACACGTTGCGCAGCGTCACGCCGCTGTGCTTGACGATGATCGACCCGTTCGCGATCTTGAGGCCCTGGATCGTGACGCCGTTGCCGGTGGTCTCCACCGCGCGGATGTCGGAGCGCCACGACCACCCCGGGCCGCTGGTGGCGTCCTCAGGCACGCGGGTGAGCGCGACGCCGGGCTTCACACCGGTGTTCGTCTCATCGGGGTACCCGCAGGCGCTGGGTGTGGTGATGCAGTTCTTCTGATCGCTTCCACCGGGCGCGGGCGCGGGGGTGGTCGTGGGCTTCGGAGTGGCCGTCGGAGCGGGGGAGCTCGTGGGCGCGGTCGTGGGGGTCGGCGTCGTGGTGGGTGTGACGCTCGGGTTCGGCTGCGCGGTGGAGGTGGGAGTGACGCCGGGCGTGGTGCCGGCGCCGGGCTTGCCCGCCACGAAGAGCACGTCGACGTAGTAGTTCGACGCCTTGTACACCTTGGTCGGGAGTCCGCCCGTGCCGTACGCGTACACACCCGCGTTCTTCGGGAACGTCACGTCGCCCGCGCTGCGCGCCTTCGTGAAGAAGTTCTCGGTGACGGCGTACCGGCCCTTCGGTGCGAGGTACGAAGCCACATAGGTCTTTCCGGGCTGCACCGTCACCGGCGTCGCGAACGAGACGCTGACCCAGCCGCTCTTCGTGGAGGTGGGGAACGTGGCCTTCGCGATGCGCTTGCCGTCCGGGCCCCACAGCGAGCCCACGTGGGTCCCGCCGTTGGCGGGGGTGGAGTAGTACTCGACGCCCGTGACGACCCCCTCTGCGGCGACGGTGAACTTCACCCCGAGCTCGACGGACGCGGTGTCGGGGTCGGCGAGCGTCCGGGGCGTGTCGGAGGTCGCGAACACCCCGGTCGGCGTCGCGGCGGACGCGCCGATGGTGGACAGCAGCGAGACGGCCACGGCGGCGGCGACGGCGATGGCGAAGGCCGTGGCCAGACGTGCCCAGATGCTGGGGCGTGGTCGGATGGCGGCGTCGCGGCGGCTGCGGCGACTCTGCATCGAGAGGTCAGAATGCACGCTCGGAGTTCCTTCGTCAGCTGTGGACCGCGGTGTCATCGGTCCGGCAGGCGTCGATCGCCAGCGCGTTCCACCCTCGCATGGGCGTTCACACGCAACGACGGAGTGAGAGCTTTCTCACTCCGAGGGAATGCTCGCGGTGTCGTGAGTCGCGACGGCGTCGGGCAGTGCGGAAAATCACGGAAGGCGGCGTACTCGGCCGCGGCAGAACCCCAGTTCCCTCGATGGTACTCCTGCGGTCGCCGTGAGAGGTTTCTCATTCTGAGACGTCGTGCGGGGACACGGTCGAGGGCGACCGACGGGCGTCCGCCGGACGCCGGACGGAGGATGCGTGCACTCAGGCGCCACCGAGATTCCGCGGCTACTCTGCTCTCAGCACGGCGCGGCCAATGGGGGACCGCGTCCATCGGCAGAGGAGCCGGATCGTGACGGTGCGTCAGATTCTGGGGGTCGTCGCACGGAGGTGGTACACCACCGTGGTCGCGCTCGCGCTCGCCGCGATCCTGACCCTGATGTTCCTGCAGGACGGCGGCACCTATTCGACCCGCGCCGTCGTCGAGTTCCGCTGGCCCGGTGCCGCACGCACCGAGCTCGACAACGGGTTCACGAACGACAGCGTCATCTCCTTCGCCGACATGGTGGCTCTGAGGGTCAACCAGGGCCGCGAGCCAGAGCGCTACTCGCAGGACGAGGCTCCCCTCTACGGCGCCGGCGTCCGGAGTGCGGAGGTGGTCGGCATGTCGTTCTCGGGCAACCAGTGGGTGACGGACCACCCCATCGCCGCGGTCACCGTGCAGGTGATCGGCCGCTCCCAGCGGCAGGTGGAGGCGCGGCAGTCCGCGCTGATCGCCGAGGTGCTGCGCACGGCCGACGAGCTGCAGCAGGAGGCGGGGGCGCCTCGGGTCGACTATGTCGTCCCCGCGATCGATCCGCTGTCGACGACGGTCCAGTACATCGCACCGAGCCGTGCCGGCCGACTCGCGGCGATCGCGGCCATGGCGATCGCCGGCCTCATCGCCGGTGTCGGCACCGCGCTGGTCTGGGACAGGGCGGCACGTCGTCGGCGAGGAGCCGGCCGACCGATGACAGCGGGGAGGACGACATGAAGCTCGCGGATGCCTGGAGGATGCTGCTGCGGCGCTGGTACATCGTGGTGCCGGGACTCCTGCTCGCCGTCGCCTGCGGCGTGGCCGCGTGGACGGCGGTCGAGCCGGAGTACGAGCGCCAGGGCGTGCAGATCGTGCTCCCGGGAATGGGCTCGCTGCCCGAGGATGCGACCAACCCCTACCTGTATCTGAGCGGGCTGGCGCTCCCGGCCGACATCGTCGTGCAGGCCGTCATGGGTGAGAACGTGCTGAACGGGGTGCTGGAGGACTTCCCCGGCGCGGAGGTCGAGGTCAGCCGCTCGGGCACCTCGGCTCCCATCATCACCATCACGGTCACGGCAGGCTCGGACGCCGACGCCGAGAAGCTGCTCGCGATCATGATGGATCGCACCACATCGACGCTGGCGTCGATGCAGCAGGAGGAGTCGATCGCCGACAACTCCCGGATGTCGATCACGACGCTCGCCGTCGACACGCAGAGCCGGCAGATCCAGCGCACCCGGCTCCTCATCGCCGGCGGCGCGGTGATCGTCGTCGCCGCGATCGCGCTGTTCGTCACGGCGCTGGTCGACGGGCTTGCGAAGCGCCGGCGACGCCGCACGTCCCGGCCCGTGGAGACGGACGCGGACGCGCATGCGGACGCGCATGGCCGTTCGGACGCATCCCGCCACGATGCCGCGGCGGGAGATGACCCCGACCATGATGATCCCGACCTCGCCCGATCCAGTGCCGAGGCCGACGGGCTCGACGAGCTCGACGCGCTCGACGCCCTCGACGAGCCCGATCCCCAGCCGGATCCGCCGCGCGACGACGCGCGGTCGGCCCCCCGGTCGGGCGTCTCCGGGGGATGACGGTGACCTCGGTCAGCCGTCAGATCCCGCGCCCCGCCGCGGGGCACACGGCGCTCAAGGGAGTCAACCGGGTCGGGGACGCGACGAGCCTCGTCACCGTCTACCTCGTGCTCCTCCTCGCGATCCCCTCGAACGTGACGATCACGGGTCTCGGATCCCTCGGACGCCCGGCCCTGCTGTGGGGGCTGGCCCTGTTCGTGTTCTGGGCGGTGTCCCGCCTGCAGTGGCGCACCGTCGACGTCGAGCGGGTCTCGCAGCCCGTGCGGTTCGCCTTCGTCGTCTACTTCGTCATGGTGCTGGTGAGCTTCGCCGCCGCCATGCTCCGCGGTCAGCCTGCCGATCAGATCAGCCCCGCGATCACGTGGGTCGTCGGTCTCATCTCGTCGGCCGGCGTGCTGCTGGTCATCCTCGACGGTGTCCAGACGATGCGCGACGTGTCGCGTCTCGTGCGCCGTGTCGGCATCGGCGTCGCGCTGCTCGCGGCGCTCGCGCTCGTGCAGGTCGTGACGCAGCAGTACCTCCTCGACTTCTGGGGCTCCGTTCCCGGGTTCACGCTCGGCTTCGGCGGAGTGGCCGAGCGGAACGGGCAGATCCGCGCCTCGGCGACGGCGACACACCCCCTCGAACTCGTGACGACCCTGAACGCGGGGCTGTCGATCTGCATCGCGGCCGCGCTGACGCGGGGCTTCCGCCCGGGGGCGTCGCGCGCCGCATCCTTCTGGTGGTGGGCGGCCACGGCGCTGATCGCCGTCGTCGCACTCACGGGCCTGTCCCGCTCGGCGATGATCGGCTTCACGGTCGCGGTCGTCGCGATGATCCCCGCGATCCCGGCGCGCTACCGGGTGCAGGTCGTGGCCGGCGGCGCCGTCCTTGTCGGCGTGCTCATCGCCGCGGTTCCCGGCCTCGCCGGCGCGACGGCGAGGCTCTTCACGGGCGCCTCGGAGGACGGCAGCACGCTGTCGCGCACGGATGCACTGGCGAGACTGACCGAGTTCATGTCGCCGTCGCCGTTGATCGGGGTCGGCTCGGGGACGTTCCTGCCCCGCTATTACATCTTCGACAACCAGTGGGCCATCACGACGATCGAGGTGGGCGTGATCGGGCTCGCCGCGTTCGCGGCGATCCTGGTCACGGCGATGTGGAGCGCCTGGGACGCGCGGCAGAGGAGCACCTGGCCGGATGCGCGGCTCGTGGGTCACGCCCTCGCCGCGTCGGTGTTGAACGTCGCGCTGCTGTTCGCCTTCTTCGACGGGCTGGCGTTCCCCATCACCGCCGGGCTGCTGTTCGTGCTCGTCGGACTGTGCGGCGCCATCCGGACGGTCGCCGCGGCGAACCGGTCGCCGGTGTGGGAACCGCGACCGTCGGCCTTCTCCGCGGGAGCCGGCGTCAGGGTGTACGAGCCGGTCGCTGCTGAGCCGACGGGCACGTCACGGCTGCACCATCGCGAGGGGTCAGCGGACTGATGGCTCGGGATCAGCAGACTCGTCGGCGTCGATGCGGCGCACCAGTCGTGCGGGGTTGCCCAGCACGACCGTGTCGGGGGCGACGTCCTTCATGACCACGGATCCTGCGCCGACGATGGCGCCGTGGCCGATCGTCACGCCGGGGAGGATGACCGCCGCGGCACCGATCCACGCGCCGTCCTCGATGGTGACCGGCCCGGTGGTGAAGGCGCCGTCCGCGCGGTTGACGGCGCTCCCCGGCTGGTGCGTGCCGGTGATCACGAGGACGTTCATGCCGAGCGAGACGTTGCGTCCGAGGGTCACCGTGGCCGAGCCGTCGAGGAACACGCCGTGGTTGATGGAGCACCCGCGTCCGATCACGATCCGAGTGCTGCCGATGTACCCGCCCGAGTCGATGAGCGACCGCTCCACGCGCATTCCGGACGCGCGCAGGAAGAGCCAGCGCGCGTGCTCGGGAAGCAGCTCCGACGCCACGAATCCGTTGAGCCAGATGTTGAACAGCCGGCGCCGGACGAGCGCGAGGAGCAGACGGAGCGTCTTGCGAAGGTTCCTCATCGGAGTGATCATCATCCGCTTCACGACGGTGCGCAAGAGCCGACCCTTCCCCACTCCTTCCCAGGGGATCGGCGGCCGGAGCCCGGCGTCGACGCAAGGGGGCGGCGATGGCGCCTGACGACGACCGCGGTGACCCCGTGCGCGACGAGGAGCACGGCGGCTTCGTTGGCCCGGACGACCACGCCGATGTCGCCGTCATCGTCGTCACCTACCGCTCCGCCGCCGACCTCGGAGGGCTCATCGCCTCGCTGCGTGGTGAGGCCGTGGCACAGCGGCTGCGCGTCATCGTGGCGGACAACGACTCGCCCGACGACACCCTGGGGACCGCTCGCGCGCACACCGACGTCATCGCCCGGCCGACGGGTGGGAACCTCGGCTACGCCGGGGGGATCAACGCGGCCATGGCGGCCGTCGGCGACGCGGACGCCGTCCTGATCCTCAATCCCGACCTCGTCGTGCATCCCGGGGCGATCGCCGCGCTGCGCGGGTGCATCGCCCGGCCGGGCGTCGGGCTCGCGGTGCCGGTCATCCTCGACGGCGAGGACGGACGCACCGCGTCGCTCCGCCGCGAGCCGTCGGTGCTCCGGAGCCTGTGCGACGCGCTCTTCGGCGGACGGCTGCGGCGGCGTCCCGCCGCGCTCACCGAGATGGTGCTCCCGTCCGCCGAGTACGCCGCAGCGCATCCGGTCGACTGGGCGACGGGCGCCGCACTCCTCGTGTCGCGGGCGGCCTCGACGGCGATCGGGGAGTGGGACGAGCGGTTCTTCCTCTATTCGGAGGAGACCGACTACTGTCGGCGGGCTCGGGATGCCGGCTTCCAGGTGTGGTTCGAGCCCGCGGCCGTCGTCCGCCACTCGGAAGGCGGGTCGGGTGCGTCGGTCGCACTCGCCACGCTCCTCGCGGTCAACCGCATCCGGTACTACGCGAAGTACCACGGGCCTGCCGCGACGCTGCTGTTCCACGGCACCGCCGTCCTCAATGAGCTCACGCGCTCGGCGGCTCCCGAGCATCGGACGATCCTGCGCGCCGTCGTGTCGCCCCGATCGTGGTCGTCGCTGCCGCACGCCACCCGCTCGGCAGCGGCGCCGATGCACGGGGTCGCCCGGCCGGGGGGAGTCACGAAGCCATGAGCATCTCGGTCGTCACCGCCAGCTATGCGCCCGACTTCGCCGGCTTCGCGCGGATGCACGAATCGCTGGTGCGCAACAGCGACGACGAGGTGCGTCACATCGTCGTCGTGCCGGACGCGCACGCAGAGCTCTTCGGCACCATCCGCTCCGGACGGCTCGACGTCCGCCGCTACAGCGCGGTGCTGCCCCGCAGGTTCGTGCAGACGTCGTGGATCGCGACGCTGCCCGGGATGCCGCGAGGGCTCCGTCTCGCGGCGGTGAACGCCGCCCGACCGTGGCCTCCCGTGCGCGGCTGGATCATGCAGCAGCTCGTGAAGCTCGCCGTCGTGTCCGATCTCGCGACCGACGTGGCGGTGATGATCGACTCCGACGTCGTCGTGGTGCGCCCGCTCCGGGAAGCGGCCTTCCGGACGCCGGACGGCGTCGTCCGCCTCTACCGCCGTCCGCAGGGGATCACCGAGCAGATGACCCGCCATCTCTCCCAGCGGAGCAGGGCGCTCGCGCTGCTGGGACTGGAGACGGCCGAGCCGGACTCGCCGGACTACATCTCCGCGTTCGTGAGCTGGGATCCGGCGCTCGTGCGCCAGTGCCTCGACCGCGTCGAGGCGCAGACCGGCCGGGACTGGCGCAACGCCGTGGGAGGCAGCATCGACTTCTCGGAGTACCTCACTTATGGCACCTACGTGATGTCGCTCGCGGAGCCGAGCCGGCGCACCAACGTAGGGGAGCGCAGCCTGTGTCACAGCCACTGGGGGAGGACGCCGCTCACGAGGGACACGGCTCGCGAGTTCGTCGCGGCGATGTCACCCGACGACATCGCCGTCCACGTGCAGTCGAACTCGGGAACGGACGACGACGTGATCGCCGACATCGTGCGGGCTGCCGGCGGCTGAGCCGTCAGCCCTCCGCGAGGGCGGGCGGATCTGCGGCGGGCGCCGCGAGTCCGGCCGCGTCCCGCGTGGTCCGATCCTGACTCCAGGCAGCCCCGGCCGCGACGGACCGCCTCGCGCGCAGCGCAGCGGTGAGGGTGATCGCGACGTAGGGGACGGCGGCGACGATCAGGCGCGGTTCGCGGGCGACCACGTCGCGCAGCCACGCCCATCGGTCCGACCGCCGCACGGCGCCGGCGATCTCCTGATCGGAAGCTGCGGCGCGCATCTGCGCGTTGCCGCGGCGGACGCGCACCAGGCGGTTCACGAGGCTGCCGGTCGTCCGCGGCGCCTCGACCACGATCACGACGTCGTCCGCCACGGCCTTCTCGTCGTCGGTGAACTGCGCGTCGACGAACAGATCGTCGGAGATGACGTCGGGGAAGGCGCCGAAGCGGGCGCGCCCCGTCTCGGAGAGCGCGATGAGACCGCGCCCGAACAGGCCCGTGCGGAACGCCGGGAGGCGCTCGTTGATCGAGAAGTAGGCCCGCACCGGCCAAGGGCGGCCCGTCGTCTCGATACGGCGTCGCGGCACCACCGCGCGCGCCGCAGGCTCGGCGTCGAAGCGCGCGAGGATCGCTGCCAGCGCGCCGGCGGGCACGGCGATGTCGGCGTCGAGGTACACCCGGGGATACCCGGTCGCGATCTCGTCGGCGGCGTTCAGCGCACCGGGCTTGCCCGCCTGCCGGCGGTCGATCACCCGCACCCCTCGCGTCGCCGCTGTCTCGGCCGTGCGGTCGGTGCAGCCGTTCGCGCAGACGATGATGCGGTCGGCCGCGGTCTCGGGCTGCGCGAGCAGGGCGTCCAGGCACGCCCCGATCACGCTCTCCTCATTGTGTGCGGCGATGACGACGGTCAGCATCCTCTTCTCCTTCCCTCGGTGGGCGTCCCCGCCGCCCGCACGGCACACGACACTGGGACCCGGGCGCCCGGTCGTGCCAGAGTGGCGGGATGGGGAGCCAAGCGCGGCGACCGCGGTGGGCGGTGGTCGGTCTCGTGGCCTATGTGGCCGCCGTCGCCGTCGTGGTCTTCGCGCCCGTCTCTTACGGCGATGTCATCTCGGCCTTCACGCGGTGGCTCCACGACAGCGCCGGACTGGCGTCGTTCGGCGCCGGGTGGGTCGAGTTCGTCGCGAACGTCCTGCTGTTCGTCCCGCTGGGACTTCTGCTCACCGTGCTGATGCGCCACCACGTGTGGGGCGCCGCGCTCGCGCTCGCCCTGTCGATCGCGGTGGAGCTGGTGCAGGTGCTGCTGCCGGAACGCAGCCCGAGCCTGCGTGACGTGCTCGCCAACGGCCTGGGCGCCGCGGCCGGCGCGGCCATCGCCTGGCTGTTCGTGCTGCGGCGCCACGGCCGCGCGCATCCGGGGGACGGGCACTAGCCGGTCCCCCGGCGCCGCGACCCGGTCGATTCCGCGCAGCATGACCGCGGCTACCTTCGCACCACGGACGGGGACCAGGCGTGCTCGATGAACAGCTCGGGCACACCCGAGCCGTCGGCGGCGAGGGACCAGATGTCCGTGTCGCCGGCCGCCCCCTCGCGGGGGAGCCCGTACAGGATCGTGTCGTCGTCCAGCCAGGCGATCTGGTCGTCGACGTTGCGGGTCTCGGCGTCCAGGACGTGCACGGTTCCGCCGGCGAGGTCCAGGATCGCGGGGGTCCAGTGCGCGGTCGGTCCCGAGCCCGAAGTGACGCGCTTGAAAGCGATGCGCGCGCCGTCCGGCGAGAGCGACGGGCACTCCACGTCCTCTGCGACCGCGGTGAGCGTCCGCGCCTCCAGGTCGCCGCGCACCAGATAGGTCGCGCCCGTCGTCGTGAGCCCGGCCGTGGCGTAGAAGGTCGTGTCGTCGAGGAAGGTCACGCCCCAGTAGTTGCGATCGACGGGGGCGACGATGTCGCCGTCGATGACCAGCGTGTAGTCCTCGAGATCGCCGAAGTCGCGACCGTCGGCAGTGTGGACGATCGTCTCGGTCGAGAAGCCCACGGTGGCGTACGAATGGCCCGTCACGAACGCGGTCGTCGCGATGAGCGTGCCGTCGGGCGAGATGCGCGCGCGGCTCGGGATGCCGGCGAGCGGCCAGGACTCCAGCTCGCGGCCGTCGTCGTCGAACACCGTCGCGGTGTAGCGGGGGACGATCCCCCGCTCGGATCGCAGGCAGACGAACCGGCGGTCGGTCGCGGCCACGCGATCGCAGGCCTGGGCGATGACGGCCCGCGGGCCGTCGGGGTCGTCGAGCGGGACGCTCGCGACCTGTCCGTATCCGTCGCCCATCGCGGTGTTGCGGAACACGATGCGGTCGCCGGTGGCCCAGTCGTCCGGCGGGGCCGTCTCGACCGCGCCGGCGGCGGATCCCCTGGCCTGGTACTGGTACCAGCCGATCACGCCGGCGCTCGCGGCGATGCCCAGGAGGAGCACCGACGCCACGGCGACGACGAACCACTTGGCACGATCCGTCATGACCGGCCTCGTGCCGCCAGCAGAGGCCGCAGCAGCAGGGCGGCGACCGGGATGGCCACCGCCAGGACGCACGCGACGATGAGCATCGAGGTCTCGCGGCCGACCGCGAACCAGAGGAAGCCGAAGCCGACCGCCGAGAGGAAGCGCGCCAGGGCGACGACAGTCTGCGCCGCGGCGATGCCGGTTCCGTGCGTCTCCGGTGTCGTCAGCTGCGCGGCGAGCGCGGCGAGCACGCCATCGGTCGCTGCGTAGAACGCCCCGAGGAACACGAGGCACAGCACCGTCGCGGCGATGTCGGCGATCGGCAGCGCCGCGGTGACGTAGGTCGCCAGCAGGGCGGCATGGCCCCAGACGAAGACGCGGGTGCGCCCGATACGGTCGGCGAGTGCCCCGAGGGGGATCGCGAGCGCGAGGAAGGCGACGTTCGTCCCGACATAGAAGAGCGGGAACCACTGGGCCGCGAATCCTCCGCGTGACTGCAGCACCAGGTAGACGAAGCCGTCGCCGATCGTGAGCAGGCCCAGCATGCCCGCTGCGGCCAGCAGACGTCGCATCGGCCCGGAGGTGACGACGCTCCAGGCGAATCGGGGCCGGGGGGCGGCATCCGATCGCTCCGGGTCTGCGGGAGCAGCCCGCCGCGCGCGGGTGCGGACGTTCGGGACGACGATGCCGAGGATCAGGACGCCGATCGCCGCGAACGCGAACGACGTCGCGAAGATCGTGTCATAGCCGTCGGGGACGACCAGCAGGATGACGAAGGCGAGCAGCGGACCGACGGCGGCGCCGATGTTGTCGAGCGTGCGGTGCACCCCGAACGAGGTGCCGAGGTTGTCGGGCCTCGAGGTGGCGGTGATGAGGGAGTCCCGCGGTGCGGTCCGGATGCCCTTTCCGACCCGGTCTGCGGTGATCACAGCGGTGATGGCGGCGAAGCCGGACCCGAAGAGGAGTCCGAGTCGCGCGACGGCGGCGAGCGCGTAGCCGACGAACGCCACCCACTTGGGCTGGTCTACGCGGTCGGAGACGTAGCCGCCCGCGATGCGGACCAGGGCGCTCACTCCCTGGTACAGGCCGTCGAGGAATCCGAAGGCGATGGTCGAGAGCCCGAGGACACCGGTGATGTACAGCGGCAGGATCGCCGACACCGACTCGGACGAGATGTCTGTCAGCATCGACACGATGCCGAGGGTGACGACCGTCGATGACACGGTCCGCACACCGCGAGGTGTGCGCGTCGTCACGGCGGGCGGCGCCCCTTCCTCCTCGCCCGGGCTGGGCTTGTTCGTGAGCGAGATGTACATGCCGTGTCAGTTCGTCCGGAAGACCCCGTGCACCATGTACACCGTGCCCGTCGCCGTGCCGGGGGTGAACGCCAGCGTCAGCGAGTCGGCCGTGCTCGTGTAGGCGATGGACCCGTAGGCGCTCTCCGGCGCGGCGCTCAGGCCCTTCGACGTCCACACCTGCGCGTAGTGGGCGATGACCTCCTGCGGCGACGCCTCCGTGTGCGCGACGAGCGACACCTGCACCACGTCTCCTTCGGTCGCGACGGCGTTCTGCACGACCGTGGCATCCGGGGCCGGTCCCATCACGTCGGACGGGAAGCCCTCGACGAGCTGCGAGGTGCCGGATGCGGATGCCGGGGGCGGGCCGGTCAGCAGCGAGGCCGCCGCCGGCGGGAGCGGAAGGCCCCCGCCCGTGTCACCGGTCTCGGGCGGGAGCACCTCGCTGCCTGTCGTCGGGGTCGCCTGCGGGAGCGGGCCCTGCGTGGCGGCGGGGGACGGATGCGGTGTCGTCGCTGCGTCGCCGGGCGCGCCGACGGGAGCGGCGAAGAGCCACACCGCCGCTCCGCCGAGGACGAGCACGACGATGCCGACGGCGATGAGCGCCCCCCACATCGGCCGAGTCAGCCCGCCCCGATGCGTCGTCTTCGATTCCTGCTGGACTTCCATGTGCGGCCCCCAAACCGTCTTCGCGCCCTGCCTAGCCCCGGCCCGGGCTCGTCCCCTGCCGTGTGCGCGCCTGACGGCGCGTCGCCCCAGGGATCCGCGGCCACGCCCGCTTGGGGGAATGGGCGATGGTCGCTCGCGCGATCGCCGTTGTGCACCCGGCGGTCCGTGTCGGCCGGTGACCGCGGATCCGGCTCCCATCGGCCGGCGACGCCGTTGTCGCCGGCCGAAGACTGTGAAGGCCCATCAGTACGCCCCTTTCGGCGCGATCATGACCTTGGCGGTCCGCCACATGATCATGAGGTCGGTGGCGATGGACCAGTTCTCGACGTAGCGGAGGTCGAGCCGCACGCTGTCCTCCCACGACAGGTCGCTGCGTCCGCTGATCTGCCACAGCCCGGTGATGCCGGGCTTGAGGTACAGCCGCCGGTAGACGGTGCCGTCGTACGCCGTCACCTCGGCGGGCAGCGGCGGCCGCGGCCCGACGATGCTCATGTCGCCGCGCAGCACGTTCGCGAACTGGGGCAGCTCGTCGATCGAGAACTTGCGCAGGACCGCGCCCACGCGGGTGACCCGCGGGTCCCGCTTGAGCTTGAACAGCGGGCCGGCGCCCTCGTTCTGCGCATGGAGGCCGTCGCGGCTGGATTCGGCGTCGACGACCATGGTGCGGAACTTGATCATCCAGAACTGCCGGCCGTCGCGGCCCACCCGCAGCTGGTGGAACAGCACCGGGCCGGGCGAGTCGAGCTTGATCGCGAGGGCGATGACCGGGGTCATCAGCAGGATCGGCACGAGCGCGAGCAGCGACAGGACGACGTCCATGCCCCGCTTGATGGCGTGGATGCCGCCCTCGAACTCCGGGATCTTCACCTGCACGAGCGGGAGGCCGTCGAGCGGTCGCAGTGACAGGCGCGGCCCGGCGACATCGGTGAGCCGGTTGCACAGCACCAGCTCGGCCGCCGTGCCCTCCAGCTCCCAGCCGAGTCGCCGGACGAAGTCGCGGTCGTCGTCGGGCGTGCTCGCCACGACGATGGCGTCGGCGCCCGTCGCGCGCCCGTAGGTCGCCGTCGATCGGATCGAGCCGATCACGGGGTAGAGGTGGTCGCCGATGCGGATCGGGTCGTTGAGCCCGTCGGTCGTCGTCGCACCGATGACGTGGTACGCGTGGTGCGGGTCGCCGACGAGCTTCTCGATGACGTACTCGACGTCGTCGCGGGATCCGGCCACGATGACGCGCGACACGCACTCGCCGTGCTCGCGCTCGTGGATCAGCCACTTGCGCCACAGCCAGCGGCTGAACACGAGGGTCACGAGACCGAACGGCATCGCGATGAGCAGCTGCGCCCGGAGCCCGGGCAGCTGGGCGAGGATGAACACGGTCGACAGGATGCCGAACGCGAGGCCCGTTGCGTGTCCGATGCGCTTGTACTCGGCCGCGCCCGCGCCGAGCACGGCGGGCTCCCGCGTGCGCGCGAGCCACAGCAGGGTCAGCCATGCGCCGACCACGAAGACGCCGATGCGTGCCGGCCCCGCGAGGTCGGCGAACGTGTCGATCGGTCCGGTCTCCACGATCACGGCGGCGGTCGCGGCGAGCGTGATACTCACTGCATCGGTGACGTCCAGCCGCCGCCGGAAACGCCGCTCCCAGAGCCTGCGGCGTTCCAGCGACGGCTGGACACGAGGGGCTACGGCAGCGGGAAGAGTGTCGAACAGCGGGCGCGGCGGGATCGAGCGTCGGCGGAGCGTTCGGGTCACTCCGCCGGCGCTCGCGGGCGCCGCGTCGAACGCGGTCTGACTCAGACCGCGGTCCACCGCGCGCACGATGACGCGTCCTCAGTAGACATCAACTTCTCACTGGTCGGCGCGACGTCGTCGTCGGGTTCCGGTGCCGAGCTGACCAACCCCAGTGCGAGACCCGGCCGGGTGTCGGGTCGAAGGGATCCCCAGATCCCCTGCGAGAAGTCACTGTACGCCGCCAGTCGTGAGACCGGAAGAGTTTTCCTGTGAATGCTTGACAAGCCTTAAGGGAAACCGGTAGTGCGTCCTAGGGTGACGCTCAGAGTTCAGCCGATCAGGTTGACCAGCGCGTCGAGCCCCATGCCGTAATTGATGCGCACCACCGGCAGTGCGAGCTTGTCGGTCCCGATCGTGACGTACCCGGGTTCGATCGTGCGCGCCATCTCCCAGCCCGCCTGTCGCAGCCCCTGCTTCGCCGTGTCGTTGTAGTGGCCGAACGGGTAGGCCATGACCTCCTTGACGCCGAGCACGCCGGCCGAGGCCTCCATGTCCGCGGCGATCTGGTCGGCCGTCCAGTTGACCATCCGTCCTTTGCCGTTGTCGCCCGCCTGGTGCATGTCGTGCGTGTGCGAGCGCCGCAGCACGTACAGGTTGGGGGCGGGGTCCTGCCGGTACGCGGTGATCATGAACGACGTCGTGAGCACCTTGTACTTGTCCACGACGGGTGCGGCGAGGTCGAACCACGACTGGTCGGCGTCGTCGTCGGTGACGATCACCGAGTGGTTCGGCAGGTACAGCCGCCCGTCGATGAACGCCGAGAGCTCGTCCCACGTGGGCAGGTAGAAGCCGCCCGTCGCGATGTGGTTCATGTGCGCGTCGAAGTCGCCGATGTAGGCGTAGTTGCCGCGCAGCCACCCCGGCTCGCCCTCGGGCTTCGCCGTGAACTGGTGGTACATGAGGATCGGGATGCGGGCGTTCTCGGTCGTGTTCTGCTCCGGGCTCACCCACGCGCCGTAGAGCGTCACGCGCCGATCGGCGCACACCACAGGCTCGGACCCGTTGACGCGGCCCGGGATGGCGAGGGCCGCGGCATCCGCCGGAGTCGCGTACCAGCCCGCGAACACGAGGCCGTCCCGCGAGGGGATCGGCAAGCCCGTGTACAGCGCTCCCTGGGTCTGCAGCTGAGGGGCGTCGGCGACGCCGTCGCCGACGAAGCTCACGGCGCAGGCGGCAGGGTCGGTCGCCGTCGCGAGCAGCTGCTCCTCGGGGGTGAGCGGCGTCGGCGAAGGCGTCGGGGTGGGCGCGGCCGTGGCCGTGGGCGTCGAGACGGCGGCGGGCGCGGCATCCGCTCCCGCCCTCGCCATCGTGATCGCCGTGATCGTGCCGGCGACCGCGGCGAGCACGACGACGCCCATCGCGACGGCGACGAGCGTGCGGCTCCGCCTCTTGCGAGCAGGCGCCGGAGTGCCGGCAGTGGCCATGTGAATCCCCAGATCCGAGCCGCGATTCCCCACGCGGCCGCCTGTCTGGAGGATACCCGGATGCCGGCCCCCCGGCAGGTCCCGCGCGCCCGGCTGTGGAGAATCCGCGCGACCCCGTTACGCTCGACGGATGCTGCCCGCGGACTGGATCGAACACCGGCGCCCCGACGGCGAAGTGCTCGGCTGGATGCTGCCCGACGGCGACGGGTTCCGGGTCTTCGACCTGCTCGGCCGCGAGCGCACGCCGGGCGGCCGCGACGGCGAGCCGCTCGAGTGGCTCGACGCCGAGGAGCTGCTCGAGGAGCTCGGCATCGGCTATCTCGCGGACCGCTGGACGCTGCGGTTGCCGGACGGATCCGAGCGTCCCGTGCGGATCGGCGAGGCGAGCCCGCGCGGCGTCGTGGTGGTCGCCGACGAGTACGGCGCCGCCTCGGCCGTCGGCGCGAACCCGGAGCGCTTCCCGCTGCCGTTCCCGGTGGGCGACGCCCTCGCTCCGCGGTGACGGCGTCGGTACAGTGAGCGCATGACGACGCTCGTGCTCACCGTGGTCGGAGACGACCGTTCCGGACTGGTCGCGGCGGTGGCGGACGTCGTCGGCGCGCACGGCGGCAACTGGGAGAACAGCCAGCTGGCCGAGCTCGCGGGCGCGTTCGCGGGCATCATCGAGGTCTCGGTCGCCCGCGAGCGGGCCGACGACCTGCGCGCCGCCCTGTCGTCGCTCGACGGCCTGCTGAAGGTCACGGTGCACGCCGGAGCGGAAGGAGAGGGGGATGCCGCACCCGGCCGCCCCCTCACGCTCGAGGTCGTGGGCAACGACCGTGCCGGCATCGTGCGCGACATCAGCGCGGTGCTGAGCGCCCACGGTGTGACGATCGACCGCATGGCCACGCGCACCACCGACGCCGCGATGTACGGCGGCCGGCTCTTCGAGGCGACGGTCGCCGCGCGCGTGCCGGCATCCGTCGATCTGGACGCCCTCACGGCACAGCTCGAGCGCCTCGCGACCGAGATCCAGGTCGACGTGACCCTCGGCGCCTGAGCCGGGCCAGGCCGCCTCGCGGCCGCTCCTGAGCACCGCCACTGCGGTGCACGCGGGCCGACGCGTGCCCCGGAGGGCTTATGCGCCGGCCAGGTGCCGGGTAGCCTGCCCGACGTGGGCTCGCTGATGTACGTCAACTCCGCGTCGCTCGACGGCTACATCGCCGGTCCGGACGGTCGCTGGGACTGGGCGACGCCCGACGCCGAGGTCCACTCGTTCGTCAACGAACTGCTCGCCCCCGCACGGACCCACCTGTACGGGCGCAAGGTCTACGAGGTCATGAAGGTGTGGGACGACCTGCCGCTCGACGACCTGCCGCCCGCCGAGCGTCGGTTCGCACGGCAGTGGCGCGACATCGACAAGGTCGTATACTCGTCGACGCTCCAGGCGGTGACGACCCGGCGCACCGGGCTGCGTCCGGCCTTCGATCCCGCCGATGTGCGGGAGATGGTGGATGCCTCGCCCACCCCCATCGCGATCGGCGGCGGTCTGCTGGCCTCGGCCGCCGCCCGCGCCGGACTGCTCGACGAGGTCCATGTCGTCGTGGCCCCCGCGGTGGTCGGCGGCGGCACCCGCTTCCTCGACGACGGGCTGCGGCTCGATCTGGCGCTCGTCGCCGAACGCCGCTTCGCGAACGGCTTCGTGTACCTCGGCTACCGCGTGAGGTGACGCGGGCCGGCAGCTGCCGCCCCCGCACCCGCTGCCGGCCCCTGCGCGCCGTCGCGGCCCGCGCGGTGCCCGCCGAAGTTGCCTGACGGGCGCCGTCATGCCAGCCTGGTGTTCTTGTTAACCGGTTTCAAAGGTGTGGCCATGAACGTGCACGCGCTCGTCCTCCCCGGCGGGAGCTATCGCCGCCACGCGGAACACGAGGCCGAACCGGTCGTCGAATGGCTCCATGACCTGGGTATTCCCGCCGCCGTTTTCCGCTACCCGGTCGAGCGGGCCCATCCGGCCGCGCACGACGCGATCGGCGAACGCGTCGCGCGGCTGCGCGCCGCCGGCGTCGACCGGGTGCTGCTGGTCGGGTTCTCTGCCGGAGGGCACGCGGCCGGGCTCGCCGCGCTGTCGCCGTCGCGGCCCGACGCCCGCGTGGACGCGGTCGTCCTGGGCTATCCCGTCGTGTCGATGAAAACGCACTCTCATCAGGGATCCAATGACGTTCTTCTCCGCGGTGACGACACGAGCGAGCGCCGGTCCGCGCTGTCGCTGGAGTCGCTCGTCCATGACGCAGCGCCACCCTTCTTCGTCTTCCACTCGTTCGACGACCACAAGGTCTCGGTGGACCACTCACTGATGCTGTCGGCGGCGCTGCGGGAGCACGCCGTCCCGCACGAGCTGCACCTCTATCCCGTCGGCGGCCACGGGTGCGCGCTCGGAGCCGCCGGCGTGGAGTGGACGCGGGCCTGCGTCCCCTGGTTGGCCGCAGGCGGCTGGATCGAGAAAACGATTCCTGTTGACAGCGGAGCCGTCGTCCGACAGAGTTATGAAACCGGTTG
>Ga0160432_100277_pt1 | contig 42112 bp, 43 predicted proteins | sample HID1971M_E0MG_FD_108250 | JGI IMG/M metagenome (GOLD analysis project Ga0160432, IMG submission 108250) | Enriched millipede-associated microbial communities from UW Madison campus, WI, USA - HID1971M_E0 MG | ecosystem: Host-associated > Arthropoda: Insects > Digestive system > Unclassified ... | reverse complement strand
CAGGTCGGTAATCGGCTTTTGCTTGAGTTCAGTCAGATTCATATAGGAATGACGTAATCATTTATGGAGGGGGGAAATTAAGCTTTTGGCTTAATGAGGCCGCGCCGCGGAGAAGGCGACAGGATCGCGTACTTATTCGAAAAGGAGAGCGTCGGCGACGGCTAGCAGGGGGCACTGGAGAAACCAGCGCGGGGCCGAATGTAACACCTGAGTTTCGGAGCGTCTAGCCCTTCACAACGAAAAAAGCCCCGCTATTTGCGGGGCCTTTTTCTGACAGGCTGCTACGACGCTTAAATGTTGGCGTCGAGGAAAGCTGCCAGCTGCGACTTCGACAGTGCGCCGACCTTGGTCGCTTCAACGTTGCCGTTCTTGAACAGCATCAGCGTCGGGATACCACGCACGCCGTGCTTGGCGGGGGTTTCCTGGTTTTCGTCGATGTTCAGTTTGGCAACGGTCAGCTTGCCTTTGTAGGTCTCGGCAATTTCGTCCAGGACAGGAGCGATCATTTTGCAAGGGCCGCACCATTCAGCCCAGTAGTCGACCAGTACAGCGCCTTCAGCCTTGAGTACGTCGGCCTCGAAGCTAGCGTCGCTAACGTGTTTGATAAGATCGCTGCTCATGGAATTCTCCAGGGTTGTAAGCAAAAAAACGTGGCCCATCATAGCCGCCCTTCCCCCGTTCAGGAAGGTGCAGATGATTGAGTCTCGCTATGGTGTTACATGAGTTTGGGTATAGCTCAGGTCACGCGGTGGCGGGAGCGACGAAGGCGATTCCGGTACGCAGGGCCGCGTTGCGCACATGTTCGTGCATGGCCTTTTGCGCGGCCCCCGAGGCCCGGCGCGCCAGCGCGCGAAGGATTTTGCGGTGTTCCTGCCAGGTTTCCATGGCCCGTTCGGCCCGGATGAACGGTAGCTTCTGGCTCTCCAGGAAGATGTCGGCGCTGGCCGTCAGGATGCTCAGCATCGCCTGATTGCCGCTGGCCAACAGGATTCGACGGTGGAATTCGAAGTCCAGCCGCGCCGCCGCTTCAAAGTCGCCGGACTTCAGTTCGTTGCGCATGGCAGCGACGTTGTCTTCCAGTGCATCGAGCTCATCGGTACTCAAGGTAACGGCCGCAAGCCCCGCCGCGAATCCCTCCAGCGCATACCGCAACTGGAAGATATCCAAGGGCGAAGCCTGTGCCGCGAACGGCCAACCGGGCGCGGCCTCGCCTCGCGGCAACTCCACCGGCGACTGCACGAACACCCCTTTACCCGGCTGGATACTGATCACACCCAGGGCACTGAGCGATGACAGCGCCTCGCGCAACGACGCCCGGCTGACCCCCAATTGCACGGCCAGGTCCCGCTGCGAGGGCAAGGCATCCCCCGGCACGAACCCCTGTTCGGTGATCAGTTTGCGGATGGCTTGCAGCGCCACTTCAGGTACGGCGCGGGAGATCGAATTCATGGTTTTCCACTAGAACCAGGCCAATGTGCGATCAGTTGTAAAGCTATTCGCCGCGCCCGGCAAGTCGTGCCCCATGGGGGTTCGGTAACGTTAACGGCTGCGCCATCGGGGTGCGAAACGCGACTTGACTGTTCAGACCAGTAAGACCGTTCGCCCCCAGCAAAACCGCGGCCTGGCGCCCGGGAAACGCCATGTTGGCATGGCCCGTGCTCTGTCGATCCGCAGAAATCACTTCTCGAAGATCCGGAGACTTGCCATGACCCAGCGTTACAGCGCCCTCCTCGCTGCCTTGTTCGCCAGCCTCGTGCTGAGCCAGGCACCCGCCCATGCCGACGCCCTGGAAGATGTGGTCCAGCGCGGCGTCCTCAAGGTCGCCGTGCCCCAGGATTTCCCGCCCTTTGGCTCGGTCGGCCCGGACATGAAACCGCGCGGCCTCGACATCGACACCGCCAAACTGCTGGCCGACCAGCTCAAGGTCAAGCTCGAACTGACCCCGGTCAACAGCACCAACCGCATCCCGTTCCTGACCACCGGCAAGGTCGACCTGGTGATCTCCAGCCTGGGTAAAAACCCGGAGCGGGAAAAAGTCATCGATTTCTCCCGCGCCTACGCCCCCTTCTACCTCGCCGTGTTCGGGCCGCCAGACGCCGACATCAAAAGCCTGGACGACCTCAAGGGCAAGACCATCAGCGTCACCCGTGGCGCCATCGAAGACATCGAGCTGACCAAGGTCGCCCCCGAAGGCGTGACCATCAAGCGCTTCGAAGACAACAACTCGACCATCGCTGCCTATCTGGCGGGGCAAGTGGACCTGATCGCCAGCGGCAACGTGGTGATGGTCGCCATCAGCGAGAAGAGCCCGAAACGCGTGCCGGCGCTGAAAGTGAAGCTCAAGGACTCGCCGGTCTACGTCGGCGTGAACAAGAACGAGCCGGCGTTGCTGGACAAGGTCAACCAGATCCTCGTCACCGCCAAGAGCGACGGCGCGCTGGAGAAGAACGCCCTGACCTGGCTGAAAGAACCGCTACCGGCCGACCTCTGATCCGGCGCGCAGGAGACACTTCATGGCTTATCAGTTCGATTTCTTGCCGGTGGTGCACAACACCGATTTGCTGCTGCGCGGTGCGCTGTTCACCCTTGAGCTGACGGCCATCGGCGCGGTGCTGGGGGTGGGCCTGGGCATCGTCGGGGCGCTGGTGCGGGCGTGGAATATCCGCCCCTTCGCCGGGATTTTCGCGGTCTACGTCGAGTTGATCCGCAATACACCGTTCCTGGTGCAATTGTTTTTCATCTTCTTCGGCCTGCCGTCGCTGGGTGTGCAGATTTCCGAATGGCAGGCCGCCGTGCTGGCGATGGTGATCAACCTGGGAGCCTACTCGACCGAGATCATCCGTGCCGGCATCCAGGCGATCCCGCGCGGCCAACTGGAGGCTGCGGCGGCACTGGCCATGACGCGCTTCGAGGCGTTCCGCCACGTGGTGCTGCTGCCGGCACTGGGCAAGGTCTGGCCGGCCCTGAGCAGCCAGATCATCATCGTCATGCTCGGCTCGGCGGTCTGCTCGCAGATCGCCACCGAAGAGCTGAGCTTCGCCGCCAACTTCATCCAGTCGCGCAACTTCCGCGCCTTTGAAACCTATGCCCTGACCACGCTGCTCTATCTGTGCATGGCCTTGTTGATCCGCCAGCTGCTGAACTGGATCGGCCAGCGATTCATCGCGAGGAGCACTCGATGAGCGATTTCACCTTCTGGGACATCGTGCGCAACCTGCTCATGGGCCTGCAATGGACGCTGGCGCTGTCGCTGGTGGCGTTCCTTGGCGGCGGGCTGATCGGCTTGCTGGTCATGGTGCTGCGCATCTCGAACAAGCCCCTGCCGCGCAGAGTTGCTCGCACCTACATCGAACTGTTCCAGGGCACGCCGCTGTTGATGCAGCTGTTCCTGGTGTTCTTCGGCGTCGCGCTGGCCGGGGTAGAGATATCGCCCTGGGCCGCGGCGGCCATCGCCTTGACGTTGTTCACCAGCGCCTACCTGGCGGAGATCTGGCGGGGTTGCGTCGAGTCGATCCCCAACGGCCAGTGGGAAGCCTCGTCGAGCCTGGCGCTGAACCCGCTGGAGCAACTGCGCTACGTGATCCTGCCGCAAGCGTTGCGCATTGCCGTGGCGCCGACCGTGGGTTTCTCGGTGCAAGTGGTCAAGGGCACCGCCGTGACCTCGATCATCGGCTTCACCGAACTGACCAAGACCGGCGGCATGTTGGCCAATGCCACCTTCGAGCCCTTCATGGTCTACGGCCTGGTCGCCCTCGGCTACTTCCTGCTCTGCTACCCCTTGTCCCTCAGTGCGCGCTACCTGGAAAGGAGACTGCATGCCTCTGCTTAGAATTTCCGCCCTGCATAAATACTACGGAGACCACCATGTGCTCAAAGGCATCGACCTGAGTGTCGAACAAGGCCAGGTGGTGGCAATCATCGGCCGCAGCGGGTCGGGCAAGTCGACCCTGCTGCGCACCCTCAACGGCCTGGAATCGATCAACGATGGCGTCATCGAAGTCGACGGCGAATACCTCGACGCCGCCCGCGCCGACCTGCGCAGCCTGCGGCAGAAGGTCGGGATGGTGTTCCAGCAGTTCAACCTGTTCCCGCACCTGACGGTCGGCGAAAACGTGATGCTGGCGCCACAGGTGGTGCAGAAAGTACCGAAAGCCAAGGCGGCCGAACTGGCCCGGGAGATGCTGGAACGCGTAGGCCTGGGGGAGAAATTCGATGCCTTCCCGGATCGGCTGTCCGGCGGGCAGCAACAGCGCGTGGCGATTGCCCGCGCGCTGGCGATGTCGCCCAAGGTGTTGCTGTGCGACGAAATCACCTCGGCGCTGGACCCGGAGCTGGTCAACGAAGTGCTGAGCGTGGTTCGGCAGCTGGCCAGGGAAGGCATGACCTTGATCATGGTGACCCATGAGATGCGTTTTGCCCGGGAGGTTGGGGACAAGTTGGTGTTCATGCATCAGGGGCTGGTGCATGAGGTGGGTGATCCGAAAGAGTTGTTTGCCAATCCGCAGACTGTGGAGCTGGCGAATTTCATTGGCACGGTGGAAGCGGCAGTCTGATGGAAATTTAGTGCCTGTGAGGCTGCATTCGCGAGCAAGCCCGCTCCCACAGGGTTCTCTGCCGGAGCACAATGGTGTGTTCGACGCAAAAACCTGTGGGAGCGGGCTTGCCCGCGAAGAGGCCATTTGCATCGCCGCAACGCCTACGCGTTGGCGCCAGCCTTTGATCGTGGCACGATGTCGAGGTTATCGACCGAGACCCTGACCATGCCGCAATCCCAAGCCAAGAATCTGTCCCTGATCGCCGCTATCGACCTGGGCTCCAACAGCTTTCACATGGTCGTGGCCAAGGCCCAGAACGGTGAAATCCGTATTCTCGAACGTCTCGGGGAGAAGGTTCAGCTGGCCGCCGGTATCGATGAAGAGCGCAAGCTCAGCGAAGAATCCATGCAGCGCGGGCTCGATTGCCTCAAGCGCTTCGCCCAACTGATCAACGGTATGCCCACCGGCGCCGTGCGGATCGTCGGCACCAACGCCCTGCGTGAAGCCCGCAACCGCAACGAATTCATCCACCGCGCCGAAGAAATCCTCGGCCACCCCGTGGAAGTCATCTCCGGCCGTGAAGAAGCGCGCCTGATTTATCTGGGCGTGTCCCACACCCTCGCCGACACCCCGGGCAAACGCCTGGTGGCCGACATCGGCGGAGGCAGTACCGAATTCATCATCGGGCAGAGATTCGAGCCATTGTTGCGTGAAAGCCTGCAGATGGGTTGCGTCAGCTACACCCAGCGCTATTTCAAGGACGGCAAGATCACCCCGGCCCGTTACGCCCAGGCGTACACCGCGGCGCGGCTGGAGATCATGAGCATCGAGCACGCCCTGCACCGCCTGACCTGGGATGAAGCCATCGGCTCCTCGGGCACCATCCGCGCCATCGGCCTGGCACTGAAGGCCGGCGGCCACGGCAGCGGCGAGGTCAACGCCCAGGGCCTGGCCTGGCTCAAGCGCAAGCTGATCAAGCTGGGCGACGTCGACAAGATCGACTTCGAAGGCATCAAGCCGGACCGCCGGGCGATTTTCCCGGCAGGCCTGGCCATTCTCGAAGCCATCTTCGATTCCCTTGAATTGCAGCGCATGGACCACTGTGAAGGCGCGCTGCGCGAAGGCGTGCTCTATGACCTGCTGGGTCGCCATCATCACGAAGACGTGCGTGAACGCACCCTGACCTCGCTGATGGAGCGTTACCACGTCGACCTGGAACAGGCGGTGCGGGTCGAACGCAAGGCCCTGCACGCCTTCGACCAGGTGGCCAGGGACTGGGACCTGGAAGACGGCGTCTGGCGCGAACTGCTGGGCTGGGCGGCCAAGGTGCACGAAGTGGGCCTGGACATTGCCCACTACCAGTACCACAAGCACGGCGCCTACCTGATCGAGCACTCGGACCTCGCCGGCTTCTCCCGCGAAGACCAACTGATGCTCGCGCTGCTGGTACGCGGTCACCGCCGCAACATCCCCAAGGACAAGTTTGCCGAGTTTGGCAACGACGGCACCAAGCTGATTCGCCTGTGCGTGCTGCTGCGCTTCGCGATCCTGTTCCATCACATCCGCGGCACCCAGCAGATGCCCCAGGTGGAATTGAATGCCAATGGCAACAGCCTGGAAGTGGTGTTCCCGGAAAACTGGCTGGATGAGAACCAACTGACCCAGGCGGATTTCGAAATTGAAGCGCAGTGGCTGACGCGGGTGGATATCGTCCTTACCGCGCGCTGAAACCCCTGTAGGAGCGAGCTTGCTCGCGATGGACGTGAACGATAATGCGTGCGGCCTGAATAAACGCGCTGCCCTCAGGTTTTTCGCGAGCAAACTCGCTCCTACAGGGACGGCGGTCATAACAAAAATGGCGATCCCTTGGGATCGCCATTTTTTTTAGCGTACCGCCAGAATCGGGCTACCCAACCGCTCCAGCAACGTAGCCTGGGCACTGCGCGGGTTCTGGTTGCCGGTCGGCGTATTGCGGATGTAACGGCCGTCCGACTGCAGGCTCCAGCTGTGGGTGTTATCGGTCAGATACAGCTCCAGCTCTTTCTTCACTCGCATGATCAGCTTCTTGCCTTCCACCGGGAAGCAAGTCTCGACGCGCTTGTCGAGGTTGCGCTCCATCCAGTCGGCACTGGACAGGAACATCTGTTCATCGCCGCCATTGAGGAAGTAGAAGACCCGGGTGTGCTCCAGGAAGCGCCCGATGATCGAACGCACGTGGATATTGTGCGAGACCCCGGCGATGCCCGGCCGCAGGCAGCACATGCCACGCACCACCAGATCGATGCGCACGCCCGACTGGCTGGCCTTGTACAGCGCGCGAATGATCTTCGGATCGGTCAGCGAGTTGAACTTGGCGATGATGTGCGCCGGCTTGCCCTCGAGGGCGAACTGGGTTTCCCGGGCAATCATGTCGAGCATGCCCTTTTTCAAGGTGAACGGCGCGTGCAGCAGCTTCTTCATGCGCAACGTCTTGCCCATGCCGATCAACTGGCTGAACAGTTTGCCGACGTCTTCGCACAGGGCGTCGTCGGAGGTCAGCAGGCTGTAGTCGGTGTACAGGCGGGCGTTGCCGGCGTGGTAGTTACCCGTGCCCAAGTGCGCGTAACGCACGATCTCGCCCGCTTCGCGGCGCAGGATCAGCATCATCTTGGCGTGGGTCTTGAAGCCGACCACACCATAGATCACCACCGCACCGGCCGCTTGCAGACGGCTGGCCAGTTGCAGGTTGGATTCCTCGTCGAAGCGCGCGCGCAATTCGATCACCGCGGTGACCTCCTTGCCGTTTCGCGCCGCGTCCACCAACGCATCGACGATTTCCGAGTTGGCGCCGGAGCGGTACAGGGTCTGGCGCACCGCCAGCACGTGCGGGTCCTTGGCGGCCTGGCGCAGCAGGTCGACCACCGGGGTGAACGACTCGAACGGGTGCAGCAGCAGGATGTCCTGCTTGCTGATCACGCTGAAAATGTTCTCGCTGTTTTGCAGCAGTTTCGGGATCTGCGGGGTGAACGGCAGGTACTGCAGCTCGCGCTGGCTGTCCAGGCCGGTAATGCTGAACAGACGCGTCAGGTTCACCGGACCGTTGACCTGATACAGCTCGGTCTCGCTCAGGTTGAACTGCTTGAGCAGGTAGTCGGACAGGTGTTTCGGGCAGGTATCGGCCACCTCCAGTCGCACCGCGTCGCCGTAACGACGGGAGAACAACTCGCCGCGCAGGGCGCGGGCCAGGTCTTCGACGTCTTCGGAGTCCAGCGCCAGGTCGGCGTTTCGGGTCAGGCGGAACTGGTAGCAGCCCTTGACCTTCATGCCCTGGAACAGGTCATCGGCGTGGGCGTGGATCATCGACGACAGGAACACATAGTTGTCGCCGGCGCCGCCGACTTCTTCCGGCACCTTGATGATGCGCGGCAGCAGGCGCGGGGCCGGGATGATCGCGAGGCCAGAGTCGCGACCGAAGGCGTCGATGCCTTCGAGCTCGACGATGAAGTTCAGGCTCTTGTTCACCAGCAACGGGAACGGGTGCGTCGGGTCGAGGCCGATCGGGGTGATGATCGGGGCGATTTCGTCGCGGAAATAACGGCGCACCCAGGTCTTGAGCTTGGTCGTCCAGTTGCGGCGACGGATGAAGCGGACCTGATGCTTTTCCAGTTCCGGCAGCAGAATGTCGTTGAGGATCGCGTACTGGCGGTCAACGTGACCGTGCACCAGTTCACTGATGCGGGCCAGGGCCTGGTGCGGTTGCAGGCCGTCGGCGCCGGCCTGCTCACGGGCGAAGGTGATCTGCTTCTTCAGGCCGGCGACGCGAATCTCGAAGAACTCGTCCAGGTTGCTGGAGAAGATCAGCAGGAACTTCAGCCGCTCCAGCAACGGGTAGGACTCGTCCAGTGCCTGTTCCAGCACGCGGATGTTGAACTGCAGTTGCGACAGCTCACGGTGGATGTACAGGCTGCTGTCATCCAGGCCGGGAATGGCAATCGCTGGCGCTGCCACTGCGGGCTCGACGACCGCCGCGGGCGGAGCGGGCTCCACCTCCGGCGGGGTTTCGTCGACCTGCTCCACCACTGGTTGAGCGTCTTTTACGGCAACTTCAGTGAGTACTTCGGTATTCATCGAATGTTCCTGGGAGGGCTATTTTTGCTCTCGTAACAATTGAGCGGCACGAACGGCAAAATACGTGAGGATGCCATCAGCGCCTGCGCGTTTAAAAGCGGTCAGGGATTCGAGGATAACCCCTTCGCTCAACCAGCCATTCTGGATCGCCGCCATGTGCATGGCGTATTCGCCGCTGACTTGATACACAAAGGTCGGCACTTTGAATTCTTCTTTGACCCGGCAGAGGATGTCCAGATACGGCATGCCTGGCTTGACCATGACCATGTCTGCGCCTTCTGACAAGTCAGCCGCCACTTCGTGCAGGGCTTCGTTGCTGTTGGCCGGGTCCATCTGATAGGAGGCCTTGTTGGCCTTGCCCAGGTTCAGTGCCGAGCCGACCGCATCGCGGAACGGGCCATAATAGGCACTGGCGTACTTCGCCGAGTAGGCCATGATCCGCACGTTGACGTGACCGGCCACTTCGAGGGCCTCGCGGATCGCCTGGATGCGACCGTCCATCATGTCCGACGGCGCCACCACCTGGGCACCGGCTTCGGCATGGGACAGGGCCTGGCGGACCAGTGCGTCGACGGTGATGTCGTTCTGCACGTAGCCTTCTTCGTCGAGAATACCGTCCTGACCGTGGGTGGTGAACGGGTCCAGGGCGACGTCGGTGATCACGCCCAGATCAGGGAACTGCGCACGCAGGGCGCGGGTGGCACGTTGGGCGATGCCTTCCGGGTTCCAGGCTTCGGCGGCGTCCAGCGACTTGAGCTCTGCCGGGGTCACCGGGAACAGCGCCAATGCGGGAATGCCCAGCTCGACCCACTTGGCCGCTTCTTCCAGCAACAGATCGATGGTCAGGCGCTCGACGCCCGGCATCGAAGCCACCGCTTCACGACGGTTCTCACCGTCCAGCACAAATACCGGCAGGATCAGGTCGTCGACGGACAGCACGTTTTCACGGACCAGACGACGCGAAAAATCGTCACGACGGTTGCGGCGCAGGCGGGTGGCGGGAAACAAACGGTTGGCGGGGGTAAAGCTCACGGCAGACTCCTGAGCCCGCAGGCGTGCGAGCGTGACAGTTATAAGCGGCCATTATGACGAACGTATTACAGTTGTGTGCGCCCTATGTCATGTAGCCGTATTCCATTGTCCTTGTAGGAAATGTTCACGTCGAGACACATTTGGACACTTTCCTGAATGTGTACGAAGGGTTAGGCTGCGCGTTCATTTCGCCAGCACCCAGACAATGCTCCAACAATTTCTGCATGACTTCGGCTACTTTGCCCTGTTTCTCGGCACGTTCTTCGAAGGCGAAACCATCCTGGTGCTCGCGGGCTTCCTCGCGTTCCGTGGTTACATGGACATCAACCTGGTGGTGGTCGTGGCGTTCTTCGGCAGCTATGCCGGCGACCAGCTGTGGTACTTCCTGGGACGCAAGCACGGGCGCAAGCTGCTGGCACGCAAACCGCGCTGGCAGATGATGGGTGACCGGGCGCTGGAACATATTCGCAAACACCCGGACATCTGGGTCCTGAGCTTCCGCTTCGTCTACGGCTTGCGCACCGTGATGCCGGTGGCCATCGGCCTGTCGGGCTATCCACCGGGTCGCTATCTGCTGCTCAACGGCATTGGCGCGGCGATCTGGGCCACCGCGCTGGCGGCGGCGGCCTATCACTTTGGCGCTGTACTGGAAGGGATGCTCGGCAGTATCAAGAAATACGAGCTGTGGGTGCTCGGCGCCCTGCTCATCCTGGGCCTGGGCCTGTGGCTGCGCCGGCGCTTCAAGAATGCGCGCCTGGCCCGGCAGATCTATGCCGACGAGCAAGCCCTGAAGGCCGAAAAGCACACTACCGGCGGCCCTAAGACGCCAGTCGAGTAAAGCGGTTTCTGCAGCAATAAAGCCCGATACCGCTGATCAGGCTGTAACTGAGCAGGCCGACCCAGCCCACCGCGCTGGCCGGCCACAGCCCCGCCAGCGGCGCCAGCCAGACCAGCGGCACATTCGATGCCAGCCGCAGCAATTCCAGCTTCAGCGCCCACGGGCGATTCTCCAGGGCCACGCCCAACACGAACAGGCCCAGCGCCACCGCCCCCCAGCCCAACACCAACGCGGCCGTCGACAGACTGGGTTCCAGGTTCATCAAATAGCTGCCCAGGGCGATGTAGACGCAGAACTGCAACAGCACATAGAGCTGCTGGCGCCCATCCAGCGGCACCTCGAATTTGCGGAACTGGCTCAGGTCCGGCTTGTTCATCGGGTACCTGGCTGCCACGTCCGCCGGCCGCCAGCCGGTGCGCATGAACCAGATCCGCAGCTTGTCCCAGGTGCTTTCGGCACGCCGCGCATCCGCCCACAACTGCGCGTAGAACTGCACGTTGGCCCACACCGGATTCCAGCTCGCCAGGGGCGTGGTCACGCCGAAAATCACCGGCTCGTTGTCGTCTTCTTCCTGGAACGAGCCGAATAGACGGTCCCAAATAATGAACACGCCGCCGTAGTTGCGATCCATGTAGAGAGCGTTCTGTGCATGGTGGGCCCGATGATTGGATGGCGTGACGAAAAACCACTCGAACCATCCCAGCTTGGGAATGTGCCGGGTGTGCACCCAGAACTGGTACAGCAGGTTCAGCGCGGCGACGCTGACGAACACCAGCAAGGGCACGCCGGCGACGGCCATGGGCAGGTAGAAGATCCAGCTCAGCAGAAACCCGGTGCTGGTCTGGCGCAGGGCGGTGGAGAGGTTGTAGTCCTCGCTCTGGTGATGCACCGAATGCGCAGCCCAGAGGATGTTGCGCTCGTGGCCCATGCGGTGCAGCCAGTAATAGCAGAAGTCATAAAAGACAAAGGCAAAAATCCATACCCAGACACTGTCGGCCGAGAGCTCGAACAGCGCCAGGTGCTTGAGGGCAAACGCGTAGGTCAGCAGCCCTACGCCTTTGGTCAGCAGGCCGGTGGTGGTCGAGAGCACGCCGGTGCTGATGCTGTTGATCGCGTCCGCCAGTCGATAGTTGCTGACCCCGCGCCAACGGTCGGCCAGCAGCTCGACGGCGATCAGCACGAAGAAAAACGGCACCGCATACAGAATGAAGTCCATGACGCGCCCTGAACGGAATCTTGAGGACAGATCCTATGTGTAACCTCGAATTATCCCTATGGCAACGAGTGACAAATTAGTGGACATTTAACGCCATGAATCTGGAGAAAAGCCCATGAGCAAAAAAGTTGCAGTGATCCTTTCCGGCTGTGGCGTGTACGACGGCGCCGAAATCTACGAAAGCGTGGTGACCCTGCTGCGCCTGGACCAGCGTGGCGCGCAGGTGCAGTGTTTTGCGCCGAACATCGCGCAGCTGCATGTGATCAATCACCTGACCGGCGAAGAAATGCCCGAGTCGCGCAATGTGCTGGTGGAATCGGCGCGCATTGCCCGGGGCGAGATCAAGGACATCCGTGAAGCGGACGCCGAAGACTTCGATGCGCTGATCATTCCCGGCGGTTTCGGCTCCGCCAAGAACCTCTCCAATTTCGCCATCGAAGGAACCGGCTGCACTGTTCAACCGGACGTGCTGGCCTTGACCGAAGCCTTTGCCGAGGCCGGCAAGCCGGTCGGCCTGATCTGCATCTCGCCTGCCCTGGCGGCGAAAATCTATGGGCCGGGCGTAACCTGCACCATCGGCAACGACGCCGAAACGGCAGCGGCCCTGAACAAGATGGGCGCCACCCACAAGGACTGTGCCGTGAGCGATATCGTCGAAGACAAGGCGCGCAAACTGGTGACGACGCCGGCGTACATGCTGGCGCAATCGATCAGTGAAGCGGCTTCGGGCATCAATAAACTGGTCGACCGCGTACTCGAACTGACCCACGAAAACGACGCCTGACACCGCCCCCTGTAGGAGCTGGCTTGCCAGCGAAGGCGTCATAGCATTCGACGCAGATGTTGAATGTTCGATCGCTTTCGCTGGCAAGCCAGCTCCTACAGGGGACCGCGTGAACCTTAAGACTGGCGCGACAGCCGCGTCAGGATCCGGTCCAGCGCATTGGCAAACGCCTGCTTCTCCCGCTCGCCAAAAGGCGCTGGTCCGCCGCTCATCTGCCCCTGCTCACGCAAGTCGGTGAACAGATTACGTACGGCCAAGCGATCGCCCATGTTCTGCGCATCGAATTCCTTGCCCCGCGGGTCCAGCGCAGCGACGCCCTTCTTTACGAGCCGGTCGGCCAGCGGCACGTCACTGCATATCACCAGCTCACCGGGGACCGCGTGCTCCACCAGGTAATCATCCGCCGCATCCGGTCCGCTGGGCACCACGATCAGCTTGACCAGGGCCAGGCCCGGCTTGATCTGCGGCTGCCCCGCCACCAGCACCACCTCAAACCGGCGCTTGAGAGCGAACTTGACCACCAGATCCTTGGCTGCCCGAGGGCAGGCGTCGGCATCGATCCATACGCGCATGTTTTTTTCCTCTTGAAAGCAAAAGATCGCAGCCTTCGGCAGCTCCTACAGGGATTAACGTACACCTGTAGGAGCTGCCGCAGGCTGCGATCTTTTAAGGATCCTCGGTTAAGAAACTGTCACCCGCCGCTTCTCGGCCATGCGACTACGGCTGTACAGCACGATGATCGCAAGCAAAGCCACAGCCTGAGCGCTCAACGAATACGCATCCGCATGAATCCCCAGCCAATCGAACTCAAAGAACGGCACCGGTCGCGTGCCGAAGATCCCGGCTTCCTGCAGCGCCTTCACGCCATGCCCGGCGAAGACCACCGACAATGCGCAGAGCAGACCGGCGTTGATACTGAAAAACAGCGTCAGTGGCAGTTTCGCCGAGCCGCGCAGGATCACCCAGGCCAGGCCAACCAACAGCACCAGCGCCGTCGCACCACCGGCCAGCACCGCGTCATGGCCAGCGGGGCCTGCCTGCAGCCACAGGGTCTCGTAGAACAGGATCACTTCGAACAGCTCGCGATACACCGAGAAGAACGCCAGGATCGCAAAACCGAAACGCCCGCCTCCGCCCACCAGGCTGCTCTTGATGTAATCCTGCCAGGCTGCGGCATGACGACGGTCGTGCATCCACACACCGAGCCACAACACCATGACGCTGGCAAACAGCGCCGTCGCACCTTCCAGCAGTTCGCGCTGCGAGCCGCTGACATCGATCACATAAGCCGCAAGCGCCCAGGTACCCAGGCCGGCCAACAGCGCCAGGCCCCAACCGACGTTCACACTGCGTACCGCCGACTGTTGGCCGGTGTTACGCAGGAAAGCGAGGATCGCCGCCAGCACCAGGATGGCTTCCAGGCCTTCGCGCAGCAGGATCAGCAAGCCGGAGATATAGCTCAACGACCAGCTCAAGCCATCGCTGCCCAACAATTCGGCGGACGCCTTCAACTTGGCCTTGGCCGCTTCCAGGCGCTGTTCCACCTGCTCCACCGGCAGGCCGTCCTGCAACGACTGACGGTAAGCCATCAACGACTTTTCCGTGTCTTTGCGCACGTTGGCATCGACGTTGTCCAGGGAGCTTTCGACCAGCTCGAAGCCTTCCAGATACGCCGCAACCGACAGGTCATAGGACTGGTCGTGATCGCCGTCACGGTAGGCCGCGACGCTCTTGTCCAGGGTGACGGCGGTGTAGTCGAGCAACTGCGCCGGGCCACGCTTGGCCTGTGGCGGTTGCGCCCGCTGCGCGCGGAAGGTTGCGGCGGCCTGCGGACCGTCGGCGGCCTGCACTTCGGCCGGGGTCTGGCGGGCCAGCTCGGCAATGTCATAGATCTTGTCGCCGCTGGCGGTTACCGGATCGGCGCTGAAGCTGGCGATGTAAGTGGCCAGGTCCCAGCGCTGACGATCGTCCAGCTGATCGCCAAAAGCCGGCATGTCGGTGCCTTCGACCCCCAGGCCCACCGTGTTGTAGATCGCGTAGAGGCTCAGGTGATCGAGGCGCGCGTTATCACGCAAATTGGCCGGCGGCGGGGTCAGGCCGACACCCGCCGGTCCATCGCCAGCGCCCGTATCGCCGTGACACACCGAGCAATGCTGGGCGTACAGTGGCGCGCCGCGAGTCGGGTCCGGGGTAATGATCGGCGCCTGGCTGACTTCATAGGCCACGGCCAGCTTCGCCCCGAGTTGGCGAGCCTGGCGGGCGACGTCGGCGCCATCCTGGCGGGCGCTGATCGCCTCGCGCAGCTTGGTGATGCCCTGTTCCAGCCCGGCCTTTTCCGGTTTGGCCGGCATCGCGGCAATCAAGCCTTGGACCGCCTGGACGAACTCCAGTTGCTCGCGGTATTCGGATTCGCTGGCAACCTTGCCGGCCTGCACCGCTTGCGGATAGTCCGCGCCGATGTAGTCGAGCAAGTGCAGCGCTTGCGGTGCGCCCTCTACCGTGTCGGCCAGCAGATTAAAACTGCACAGGGCCAACACCGGCGCTATCAGCCAGGCCAGGAAACGGGACGGGGCGATCATGAACGAATCTCAATTGGAAATACGAAGTAACATATTGTTCACTCCCAATCAGTTTCACTCAAGCTTTGTTGTGGGGCGCGTTACTGGACTTAAACGAAAAAGGCGACCTGATAGGTCGCCTTTCCTGTGCCGGAGGGCTTAAACCGCGGCTTTGCGCAGGGTCGCCATGAACGCCGCCGCGCCAATGAACAGACCAGCGAAGGTACGGTTCATGCGCTTTTGCTGTTTGGGTGTGCGCAACAGGCGCAGCACCTTGGACGCCAGCCCGGTGTACCCTGCCATGACGATCAGGTCCACACAGATCATGGTGGCACCGATGATCACGTACTGGATCAGCAGCGGCGCTTGCGGATCAATGAACTGCGGCAACACCGCCAGCATGAACACCAACGCCTTCGGGTTGCTGATGTTCACCAGAAAACCGCGGAACACCAGGGCCATCGGCTTGCCAATCGGCCGGATCGCCGCGTCATCGCTCATGTCGCTGGGCAGCGCGCGCCATTGTTTGATCGCGAGATAAACCAGGTACGCCACGCCGAACCATTTGATCGCAAAGAACGCAGTGGCCGACGCCGTGAGAATCGCGCCCACACCAGCACCGACAATCGCGATCTGCACCGCCAGCCCCAATTGCAGGCCCAGGGCGTTCCAGTAACCGCGCCAGAAACCGTACTGCAGACCGCTGGACATCGACGCAATGGCGCCGGCACCGGGGGACAGGCTGATCACCCAGCAGGCGGCAAAAAACGCCAGCCATGTTTGAAGCTCCATTGCACACCTCGACTCGGATTTGTGACAGATGAATAAGCTAATGCGGCTTTGGGTGGATGACCATTGATTTTTTGTAGTACATGGCAATGGCCGACCAGCGTTTTATGCCTTTAGGGCCCCTTCGCGAGCAAGCTCGCTCCTACAGTTGACCGCGTGCATCTGTGGGAGCGAGCTTATTTTTCAAACCCGCTGGAAGGGAATACATCCGTGCCACGCCAGCGTCGAACCGAACGCTGGAAGAACAGGCTGTTGGGCACTTGCACCATCGCGCTACCCGTACCGAGTTCTTCAGCCTCGATCAACGTGGTGTACAGCAGATTGATCGCTATCACCCGCCCTTTGACGCCAGGCTTGTCGGTGGTGTCCACCAACTCGACCACATCACCGAGGCGGAACGGGCCGACCGTGAAGATCAGGATCGCGCACAACAGATTGGAGAGCACGCTCCACATGGCGAAAAACGCGACGGCGGCCACCGCGACGAAACCCGACAGCGCCGTCCACAGCACCGTGGCCGAGACCCCGAGGCGCTCCAGCACGAAGATCAGCGCACTGCCCATGATCAGCCAGCGCAGACCGCCGCGCAGCGGCATCAGCAATTGCGGCGGAAACGGGTAGCGTTCCCCGAGACGGGTCAGGCACTTGGCAACGAAACGCTGGGCGATGTAACCCGCCAGCAGGATCAGCAGGATTTGCACACCGAGCCAGATCGGTTCGATCCACATCGCCGGCAGCGGTAGCTTGAACGCCTCCATCAGGACAGCGCCTCCAGCTCCGCCTGCATGCTTTCCAGCAGTTCCAGGGCTTCCATCCAGGCTTCTTCCAGCTCTGCTTCACGCACCTTCAGCTTGGCCTGCTCGGCCAGCAGGTCGCGCAGTTCATTCTTGCGCAAGGGTTCGTAGATGTCGCTGTCGCCCAGGCTGGCATCGATCTTCGCCAGTTTCTCGTGCAGCTTGCCCAACTCGGCTTCGAGCTTGTCGGCCTCGCGCTTGTGCGGCGCCAGTTGCTGACGCAACGCCGCGGCGGCCTGACGCTGGGCCTTCTTGTCGGTCTTGTCCGGATTGACCGGGGTGTTGCTGACCGGCGCATTGCGCTGACGGTACTCCACCAGCCAACGGGTGTAGTCCTCCAGGTCGCCGTCGAACTCTTCGACCTTGCCGTCCGCCACCAGATAAAAATTGTCGGTGGTGCTTTTGAGCAAATGACGATCGTGGGAGACCACCAGTACCGCACCGCTGAATTCCTGCAGGGCCATGGTCAGCGCCAGGCGCATTTCCAGGTCCAGGTGGTTGGTCGGTTCGTCGAGCAGCAACAGGTTCGGCCGATCCCAGGCGATCAAGGCCAACGCCAGGCGCGCCTTTTCACCACCGGAGAAATTCAGCACCGGCTCGTCGATCCGTGCACCTCGGAAGTCAAAACCGCCGAGGAAATCGCGCAGGGTCTGTTCGCGCTCGGTCGGCGCCAGGCGCTGCAAGTGCAGCAGCGGGCTGGCCTTGGAGTCCAGGGAATCGAGCTGATGCTGGGCGAAGTAGCCGACCACGGTGTTCTCGCCACGGGTCAGGCGGCCGGACAGCGGCGACAGCTCACCGGCCAGGTTCTTGATCAGGGTCGATTTACCGGCGCCGTTCGGGCCGAGCAGGCCGATCCGCGCACCGGGGGTCAGTTGCAGCTTGACCTTCTCCAGCACGGCCTTGTCGCCGTAACCCAGGCGGGCATCGGACAGGTCGATCAGCGGGCTGGAAATCTTCTGCGATTCACGGAAGACAAAGTCGAATGGCGAGTCGACGTGGGCCGCAGTCAGCTCTTCCATCCGCTCCAGCGCCTTGATCCGGCTCTGGGCCTGGCGGGCCTTGGTGGCCTGGGCCTTGAAGCGGGCGATGTAGCTTTCCATGTGCGCACGTTGCGCCTGCTGCTTCTCGTAGGCCTGCTGTTGCTGGGCCAGGCGTTCGGCACGGGCACGTTCGAAAGCGCTGTAGCCACCGCGGTACAGGGTGATCTTGCGCTGATCGACGTGAGCCACGTGATCGACCACGGCATCGAGGAAGTCCCGGTCGTGGGAAATCAGCATCAAGGTGCCCGGATAGCTCTTTAGCCACTCTTCGAGCCAGATGATGGCGTCGAGGTCCAGGTGGTTGGTCGGTTCGTCGAGCAACAGCAGGTCCGAAGGACACATCAAGGCCTGCGCCAGGTTCAGGCGCATCCGCCAGCCACCGGAGAAATCGCCGACCTGGCGATCCATCTGCTCATTGGTGAAGCCCAGGCCTGCCAGCAGCTTGCGAGCGCGGGCATCGGCGGTGTAACCGTCGGCACTGTCCAGCTCGGAGTGGTAGCGGGCCTGTGCGGCACCGTCATGGGCCGCTTCGGCTGCCGCCAGGTCCCGTTGCACCTGGCGCAGGCGCAAGTCGCCATCGAGCACGTAGTCGACCGCCAGGCGCTCGAGCGTGTCGACCTCCTGGCGCATGTGGGCGATACGCCAGTCGGCCGGCAGGAAGCAATCACCCGAGTCCGGGTGCAGTTCACCCCGAAGCAAGGCGAACAGGCTCGATTTGCCGGCGCCGTTGGCACCGATGAGGCCGGCTTTCTGGCCGGCGTGCAGGGTCAGCTCGGCGTCTTCTAGCAGACGTTGCGGGCCACGCTGTAAAGTCAGGTTCTGAAGTCGAATCATAATGGCGGCGGAGTCTACCAGCTTCGCTCGCAACTGGCGCGAGTAGCACTATGTCCCCTGACCTGTGGAGCTTTTCCCTGACCCTTTATGCCCGCCCTGGTGTTGAACAGGCGTGCCTGCAATTGCAGTCGGCCGGCGTCAGTGTGTGTCTGCTGCTGTGCGGGGCATGGCTGGGACAGCGGGGTATCGCCTGCAATGAACAACGCCTGCAGCAACTTCGCGGTGTGGCGCAAGCCTGGGACGCTGATGTCGTGCAGCCGTTGCGGGCACTGCGCATGCAATGGAAAGTTGCCGCCACGCAGGATGCCGAACTGCACTCGCTACGCGAACAGGTCAAGACACTTGAGTTGGAGGCCGAGCGAATTCTGTTATTGCGCCTGGAGCGATCGGCCGAAGGCTGGCCGCAAGCTGCCGCGACCGACCTGGCGGTCTGGCTGGAAGGTGTGACGGCAGAGGCCGCACACCTCGACCGCGACGCGCTGCATCAGCTGCGCGTCGCGGTAACCGGCACTTAAGAAGCGCTGGTTGGGGTGGAGCTGTTGCTCGACGGTGCTACTGGCGTTGGCGCAGTGGAGGCAGTCGAGGCCGTTGCTGTCGGCGCAGGAGCAGCCGAAGCGGTTGGTGCTGGCGCTGGGGTCGCTGGCTTGGCAGCAGGTGCCGGAGTCGGCTTGGCGACAGGGGCCGGCTTGGTAGCAGCGGCCGGTTTTTTCACAGCAGGTTTTGCAGCTGGTTTGGCTGCTGGTTTGGCTGCTGGTTTTGCCGCGGCAGGCTTGGCTGCCGGTTTCGCTGCGGCAGGTTTTGCGGCAGTGGCTGGCTTGGCAGCGGCAGGTTTGGCAGCAGCGGTTTTAGCAGCCGGTTTGGCGGCAGGTTTGGCGGCTGCTTTTGCCGCCGGTTTGGCTGCTGGTTTTGCAGCTGACTTGGCAGCGGCTTTAGCAGCGACAGGTTTTGCGGCCGGCTTGGCAGCAGGTTTTGCAGCGGCAGTTCTGGCAGCTGGTTTGGCGGCTGCGGTTTTCGCCGCGGCAGGTTTCGCAGCAGCAGTTTTGGCGGCCGGTTTCGCAGCAGCGGTTTTCGCCGCGGTTGTCCGGGCAGCAGGTTTGGCAGCTGCAGTTCTAGCCGCCGGTTTTGCAGCGCTGGCCGCGACAGGTTTTTTCGCCGCAGTTGTTGCAGCAGGTTTGGCTACGGCTTTCACCGGTGCCTTGGCGGCAGGTTTGGCGGCAGGCTTGGCCGGTGCTTTTGCGGCAACCGGTTTGGCAGCGGCTTTCTTCGCAGGGGCCGCAGCAGGCTTGGCCGAACGCAGGGACAACGCCTTGCCGACAGCCTCTTGTACACGACCAACACCCTGGGCCAGTTTCAGGCTTTCCTGGGCATCGCGCTTGAGTTGCAGAATGTAGCCGCGAGTTTCCGATTGACGATCCTTGAGTGCATCAAGCAGGTCCTCGAGCTGTTTCACCGCGTCCTTCGCCTTGGTCTGCGCCTTGGCCTTTCCAGCCGCCGCTGCGTCCTGCAATTTGGTACGGGATTTGTGCAATTTCTCTTGCGCTTTTCCGCGCTGCTTTTCCAGTTTGGCGAGCAGTTTTTCAGCATCGGCCAAAGCTTCGGAACAAGCGTTTTCGAGATGCTCGAGCAAGCTGCCCGAGAGTTGTTGGAGCAGGTGCAACGGAGTACTTACAGGCTTCTTGGTGGCCGACATGGTTTACCTCCTGGCTGGCGTGAGTGCGGCTCATACTAGACCTCTGCTGCTACCGCCGCTAGGGCATCTTGACAGTATCCAAAGCGCTGCGTTGCAACGAATTGAAAATGTTCTGTGCCGACGCAAAAGCAGTTCACCGTTAAACGCATTCACGCTGGCATAATCGCCCGCAACTCAGGCCGGAGAGTGCCCATGTCGCGCTACCTTTTTTTATCGCTGTGCGTGATAGTTTCCGTGGCCAACGCCGCTGAAAAAAACCAGGAAAAAGAGGCTCACGATCTCGCTTACAGCCTGGGCGCAAGTCTCGGCGAACGCTTGCGCCAGGAGGTGCCCGAATTGCAGATCCAGGCACTGGTCGACGGATTGCAGCAGGCCTATCAAGGCAAGCCACTGGCGTTGAAGGACGAGCAGATCGAACGGATTCTGGCCGAGCACCAAGCCCTGGCTGCGACGCAATCGCCTACGCCGGAAAGTGAATGGGCTTTGGAAAAAGAGCAGCGTTTTCTCAGCGAAGAAAGAGCCAGGCCCGGGGTTCGTCAACTGGCCGATGGCATCCTGCTGACAGAGCTGGCACCCGGGACAGGTGACAAGGCCGGGCCGAATGGCAAGGTGCAGGTTTTGTATGTCGGTCGCCTGCCTGACGGCACAGTGTTCGACCAGAACAGCCAGCCGCAATGGTTCAGTCTCGACAGTGTGATCAGCGGCTGGCGCAGCGCCCTGCAAGACATGCCGGTCGGTGCGAAATGGCGCCTGGTGATTCCATCGGCGCAAGCCTATGGCGCCGACGGTGCCGGTGACTTGATCGCGCCGTACACGCCCCTGGTATTCGAAGTCGAGTTACGCGGCGCAGCCGGCTGAAAAGCAGAAACGAAAACGGTGCGCATCGCGCACCGTTTCACTGACATTGCAGGAGCTCGGTTCAGGCCTGAACCGGAGCCTCTTCCTTGTGAGCGGTATGCAGCACTTCGATCAGGCAGTCTTCCAGCTCAAAACGCTCATGCAACAGGCCACCCAGTTCCTTGAACTTCTCCGCGACGCATTTACCGGCATCACACAAATCATTGAAAGCGAGCAGTTTCTCGGTGATGACGTCGATGCGCGGGTAGATCGTCTCGGCGAGTTCCAGGCCACGCTTGTCGTTGAAGGCCTTGGCCTCTCCCGTCAGCTGTTCGTAGATCTCGAAGTGGCCGGCGGACACGTAGTCGACCAGCACCCCACAGAATTCCTGCAAAGGTTTTCGGTTTTCGCCTAACGCCTCAGGCTTCTCGCCGAGCGTGTCATAGGCCCGAACCAGTTCGTGACGTTCCTGCAACCAACGATCGATCAGCAGATGTACTCCACCCCAACGTTCCTGAGCATTCTGACAACTTTCGAGCATGGCGGTCTCTCTTCCCTTGTGGGTCATGCTGCTCTACACCTGTCGCACACTTGAGAATCAAGATTCGACCAGGCAGAGCGTCATCGAGCAACATAAATCCAATGACACGTGCGGGCCAGATTATGCCCGCACGACGGTGGCTTCAAGGTACGCAGACGATAAAGTTCATACAAGTGTTTAATCGCCGGCAAGTACCCGCTGCGCCGACTCGCCGCCGAGCGGTCGTCGGCTGACGCTCAAGACCAGGCGTATCAGCTGATAAATACCCAGGATCATCACCGCGACGAAGAACAGCAGGCTCCATTCCGGGATACTCAAATCGAACAGCGTCCAGGCGATCCGCGGGCAGTCGACGGCACCCTGGAACAGCCTCTGCACGGCATCCAGCCACGGTGCGCTGGTGAATACTTCGACCAGGTCAGGTGAGCAGGCGGAAAGTTGATGCACCGGATCGGTTTGCAGCAACACCTGGCGCCAGGCCGTGAAGGTCCCCAACAGGCTGCAGGACAGCCCGAGCAGCCAGTACACGAAGGATCCCAGGCGACCGGGACCGTGCACCGCAGCCATCAGGCAAAAACCGCTCAACAGCGCCAGGCAAGCCCGCTGCACCAGACACAGACCACAGGGGCTGAGGCCTACCGCATATTCCAGGTAATAGGAAACGCCCAGGGCCAGGGCGCCTGCGATAAACACAGTAAAAAACAGGGAGCGTGGGCAGGCCAACGACATGGCGTTTCCGTAACGATCAAGAGTCCGGCCGCTACGGTAGTGGAAAGCGCGCAACCCTTACAAGGCGGGCAGATGCAGACATTTCAGCAATTGCGTAGGGAAATCCCGACAGACATCAGAGGATCAGATGAAGTGGTCTGTAGGACTTTGCTGAATGCGGACCGCGAAGGGAGAATTCCGACAGGATCCGCGGTTCGGATCGCCCACTCGAGCGATCCTTCACGCAGCGATCAACCGTGCGCCAACACCGGCAGCGGTGCCGCCAGCAAGCGCTCATCAAGCAAGCCCAGGCCTTCCTGGAACAGCTGGTTGCTGCGCTCGGTATCGCCCATCTGCGCCAGCAGGCGTGCCAGTTCGGCACAGGCTTCCGGGTTGCGCTGGACTCGCAGACTGCTTTCCAGATAGTCCCGGGCCTTGCCCCACAGACTGCTTTGCAGGCACAGGCGACCCAGTGTCAGCAACAGGCCTGGATCGGTCGGATGATCTTTCAGCCAGCCCTCGGCGAGGTGCAGCTGGCGAGCCGGGTCACTGCCGCGCACCAAGCCATAGAGGCGCGCCAGATGGCTGTCGTAGTTGCGTTTCAATGCCGTGCGCAAGACCTCTTCGGCCTCGACCTGGGCCCCCAGTTGCCGCAGCTGCTCGGCATAGGCGAGGACCAATTGCGGCTCCTGGCGCTGAGCAGAGGTCAGCTGCTGCCAGGCGCGATCAAGCGCTTGCAGACCGAGAGTCCCTTCCTCTTCCCGATGCGCTGCCAGGGACAGGTTCTCACCCCAGGCCCGACGCTCCAGTTCCGCCAGTTCAGCCGCCGGCAGGACTTTGTCCTTGCGCAGCTCAGGCAGCAGGCGAATCACCGCCGACCAGTCGCCTCGCTGCTGATGCAGGCGCTGCAACTGACGCAGGACCTGTGCGTTATGCGGATGGCGCTCGTGCATCGCCTCCAGGGTCGCCAGGGCGCCTTCGGTATCACCGCGATCGGTCTGCAATTGCGCGTGATTCAAGGCAATCGCCAACTCGGCCTGGGGCTGTCGCTCCAGCGCACGCTCCAGCAGGTTGTCACTTTCTTCGTAACGACCCTGCTCGTTCGCGGCGCGGGCAGCCCCAAGGTAGTAAAGCAGCGGCTGGCGCTCGGCCTCTGCGGCCCGATGCAAATGACGCTGCGCGCTGGCCCAGCGACCTTCGGCCAGGTCCAGTTGTCCGTGCTCGATCGCCACCTGGACCCGGCGACTGCGATTGCGCCGTGACCACGGATTGACCACGCCACCGGAGGTCGTCACCAGCTCGACCAAGGCCTTGATGCCCCAGACGACCAGCCAGAGAACGGCAACCACGGCCAGGGTCGCCCACAGGCTCGATTCGTAGCGAAAGCTCTTGTAGGCGATCAGGACGTAACCGGAATGCTCGGCGATGGCCAGGCCCAGGGCGGCCGCCGCCGCAATGGCCAGGAACACGATCACATAGAGGCGTTTCATGGGGTGGCCTCCTGCGCGGTATTGGCCGCAGGTTTGGCCATCGGCTTGATCGAGTCTTCGGCGTTGACGTTACGCCGTTCCAGGTAACCCTGGACCGCACTCAGGGTCCCGGTCAGGTCCGGGGTGACCACGGAGACCGGTTGCTTGCTCAGTTCGGCCACCTGCTCGAGCATCACTTTGCTCTGGGGATTGTCCGGGTTGAAGTTGCCCTTGAGCACATCCCGCGCCTCTGCCAGTGCCTGGGCATACACCGCTGCCTGACCGTTAAGCGCGGCCCATTGCGCCTGCTCCAGCGCCAGGCTCAGGGCAAGACGGACCTGGCTCAGGCTCTGCCCGGCCAGCAATGGGCGGACATTCTTGTCGGCGTTGAAATCGATACGGATGTAGCGCGAGATCTGATCCCACCATTGCGCCCAGCGACTGGCGCCGTCGCCATCGGCGGTCAGCCCCAGCAGGGATTCGCCACGGTCCTTGTACTCGGGCGCAAGCTCGGTGAGGCTGATCACCTGGTCGCGCAATGCCCCCAGGCGCAGGAACAGACCGGTGCGATCCGGCTGCTCGGTGCTGCGCAAGGCCACCAGGGTCTTGGCCACTTGCTCGCGGGCGGCGAAGGAACCGGGGTCGTTCTGCTCACGGAGAATTTCATCGGCACCCTGCACCAGGGCCTGGGCGCTGCTGATGTCCTGCAACGCCGAAAGGCGCAGGCTGGCCAGGCGCAGCAAGTGCTCGGCCTCCGCCAGGCGCCAGTCCTTGCGGCTGGCGCCGAGGACGGTTTCCAGGCGTTGATTCAAGCGTTGCTGGTCGCCCTGCAACTGAGTCACCAGGCGGCTGCGTTCTTCCAGCACATCGGCATTGGGCAGTTGTTCCAGGCGCGCACTCAGGCGCTGCTCGTTCAGCTTCAGGCTCTGCGCCTGATCGTTCAAAGCCTGCACCTGACTCAGTTGCTGCTGGGTATTGGCTTGCAAGTGCCGCACTTGCCAGACTCCCCAGCCACCCACTGCGACACCGACGGCGCCTACCAGCAGCGCGACGATTGCCAGCCCGTTTCCTCGGCGCTGCTGCTCGACAGGGGGTGGTTGCAGTTCATCAAGAGGTGCATCAGCCGGTGCATCGAGCACTGGCCGCGAGTCATCTTTAGGCAAGGCTGTTTCGCTCACGTATCCATCCTTTGCATTTAGAGAACGGGCACGGGATGCTCCCGTAACGCCGTCAGCAAAGCCGCGGCACTGGCGCCACGACAATCCACAACTGTCAGGGCCCCGGCGGCACGTGCCAGCTCGGCGACCCTGGGGCTTGGTACAAACAACGGCAACCGCGCCAACTGCGGCCAGGCATCGCCAGCCAATTGATGCAGGTGCTCAAAACCCTGTCCACTGCTGACCACCAGCGCATTCAGGCGTTCCGCCTCGATCCGCTGCCCGAGGGCTGCGGCCGGGTATTGCGGCAGCTCGCGGCGGTACAACTCCAGATACTCGACACTAGCACCTCGCTCGCGCAAACGCTCAGCCAGCAGTTCGCGTCCACCCTCCCCGCGCAGGATCAGCACCCGCGGATCAGGCCGGGCGACAGCCTCGCGCAGCGCTGCAAGTTCAAGCAAGGCCTCGCTGTCATCGCCTTGCGCCGGGAAGCTCACGTCCAACCCGCGAGCCTCAAGGATCTGCGCCGTCGCAGCGCCGACACTGAACCACTTCGCGCACAGTGCTTGCGGGCCAAACCGGTCGAGCAGTTCGACACCGATGCGCGCCGCCGGCTTGCTGACCACGATCACGGCGCAGTAGCGATCCAGTTCGCGGAACGCTTTGCCCATTGTCCCAGAGACCGGGATCGGCACTATGTCCAAAAGCGGCAGGCTGCTGCTGAAAATCCCCTGTTCGGCCAACAGGCTGCCTAGCGCCGCCGACTCATCCGCCGGACGCGTCAGCAGCAGGCGCCAGCCTGTCACTCGTGACCTGCCTCGCCATACACCGCCTTGAGGATATCCGCAGCGCCCTGGCTCAAGAGGTCTTCGGCCACCCGCACACCCAAGGCTTCGGCATCGCCACGCGGCGCACGCGCCTGGGCACTGAGCAGCAGACTGCCAGCGGGATCCCCCACCAGCCCACGCAGCCAGACTTCCTCGCCCTCGAGCACGGCGTAACAGGCGATCGGCACCTGGCAGCCGCCATTGAGGTGCTTGTTAAGGGCGCGTTCGGCGCTCACGCGGATCGCGGTGTCCTGGTGATGCAGCGGCGCCAGCAGGGCGTGAATTTCGCTGTCCGCGGTGCGGCACTCGATGCCCACCGCGCCCTGGCCACCGGCCGGCAGACTGTCGTCGACGCTGATGGCCGAGGTGATGCGATCTTCAAAGCCCAACCGGATCAAGCCTGCGGACGCCAGGATGATGGCGTCGTATTCGCCAGCGTCGAGCTTGGCCAGGCGGGTGTTGACGTTGCCGCGCAGGAAACGGATTTCCAGGTCTGGACGTCGGCTCAGCAGCTGGGCCTGGCGGCGCAGGCTGGAGGTACCGACGATGCTGCCCGCAGGCAACGCCTCGAGGCTGGCGTAGGTGTTGGACACGAATGCATCGCGGGGGTCTTCGCGCTCGCAGATACAGAACAGACCGAGGCCTTCAGGGAAGTCCATCGGCACGTCTTTCATCGAGTGCACGGCGATGTCGGCTTCGTTTTCCAGCAGCGCGGTTTCCAGTTCCTTGACGAACAGGCCCTTGCCGCCGATTTTCGACAGCGGCGAGTCGAGCAGCTTGTCGCCGCGACTGACCATGGGTACGAGGGTCACGAGCAGACCCGGATGGGCCTGCTCCAGACGGGCTTTGACGTATTCGGCCTGCCACAGGGCAAGAGCGCTTTTGCGGGTGGCGATGCGGATCTGGCGAGAGGACATGGATCAATCCGTACTGAATAGATACGACGGATAATAACAGCTCAGCCAAATCCACTTTGACTTGTATCAGAAACTACTCGGCCTCCCTGGCCCCGGATATCCGGCAATCGGGTGTGCAGTCCGCCTGCGATCAGCGAATCAAAGCTGTTGCATCATTTTCCGCACGCCGGCCACGTGGCGTCGGCTGACGATCAAGGCATCGCCATTGAGGCCCTTGAGGAACAGCTGAAAATGCCCCAGCGGTGTTCGTTGCAAGCGCTCGATGCGCTCGCGAGCGACCAGTGCGTTGCGGTGGATGCGCACGAAACGGTCACCGAATTCATCTTCAAGGGCTTTGAGGGGCTCATCGAGCAGCACCTCGCCGCTTTCGTGGCGCAAGGTCACGTACTTGTGGTCGGCGATAAAATAGACCACCTGATCCAGCGGGATCAGCTCAATGCCCTTTCGGGTACGGGCACTGATGTGGCTGCGCGGGCCACTGCCACTCTCGGCAGCGGGACGAGTCAAGGCGGCGAGCTGGCCACGGTTGGGCCGTTCGGCTTTTTTCAACGAGTCATGTAACTGTTCAGTTCTCACAGGTTTCACCAGATAGCCTACGGCGCTGGCCTGTAAGGCTTCCACGGCAAATTCATCGGGGCCTGTGCAAAACACCACGGCAGGCGGGGTTTCGCGTTCGCACAATCGCGCGGCCACTTGCAGGCCATCGAGGCCTGGCATGCGGATATCGAGCAGCACGATATCCGGTTTGTGGCTGTCGATCAGTGCCAACGCTTCTTCGCCGTTCGTGGCGCTGGGCTCCAGGACACTGTATCCCTCGAGTTCACCAACCATTCGGCTCAGGCGCTCGCGGGCTAGGGGGTCGTCATCAACGATCAGGACATTCATATTGCGCTGGATTCCTGCGTGAGTCTCGCACAAGGATAGCGTAGACAGGTGAAGTGACGTCCGTCACCGCGATCCACGCTAAGACTAGCGCGAGCGTGAAAAAGTGCCGCTGGTCGGGCAGCTAATTTTTCATCTGCCGGGCGATTAGCGGCCCAGGCCCGCTTTGGCGACACATCGCCACAGGGTTTGCTGATACGCAATATGAACACCCCTCTTCTTATAGTCCTCTTGCGCACCGAGAAGTGCGCTCATCCTCCTGTCCAACTGTAGACGGTTGCCGGAACGATATTGCTCAATTGAAAAATATCGTTGTACTAATAGTGAAAACTGTAGGAGCGAGCCTGCTCGCGATGAACCTGAGAGCGACGGTTTATTCAGAAAGCACGCGTTATCGTTAACGTCCATCGCGAGCAGGCTCGTTCCCACACGAGAAAACCAATCGACCAGTGTCAACGACAGGATTGGCAACCCTGTTATTATCCGCGGCAGCTTTCAACGCCATTTTTCTTCAGCCGATACGAGCGAATTCATGAGCACTGACAAGACCAATCAGTCCTGGGGCGGCCGCTTCAGTGAACCCGTCGACGCCTTCGTCGCCCGCTTCACCGCCTCCGTCACCTTCGACCAGCGCCTGTATCGCCACGACATCATGGGCTCGATCGCCCAAGCTACCATGCTGGCCAAGGTCGGCGTGCTGACCGATGCCGAGCGCGACAGCATCATTGATGGCCTGAAGACCATCCAGGGTGAAATCGAGGCTGGCCAGTTCGATTGGCGCGTCGACCTCGAAGACGTGCACATGAACATCGAGGCGCGCCTGACCGACCGCATCGGCGTGACCGGTAAAAAGCTGCACACTGGCCGTAGCCGCAACGACCAGGTCGCCACCGACATTCGCCTGTGGCTGCGTGACGAAATCGACCTGATCCTCGGCGAAATCACCCGCCTGCAAAAAGGCTTGCTGGAGCAGGCTGAGCGCGAAGCGGGCGCCATCATGCCCGGCTTCACCCACCTGCAAACTGCGCAGCCGGTGACCTTCGGGCACCACATGCTGGCCTGGTTCGAAATGCTCAGCCGCGACTACGAGCGCCTGGTCGACTGCCGCAAGCGCACCAACCGCATGCCACTGGGCAGCGCCGCGCTGGCCGGCACCACCTACCCGATCGACCGAGAATACACCGCCCAGTTGCTAGGCTTCGATGCGGTGGGTGGCAACTCGCTGGACAACGTGTCCGATCGCGACTTCGCCATCGAGTTCTGCTCGGCCGCCAGCATCGCGATGATGCACTTGTCGCGCTTCTCCGAAGAGCTGGTGCTGTGGACCAGCGCGCAGTTCCAGTTCATCGATCTGCCGGACCGTTTCTGCACCGGCAGCTCGATCATGCCGCAAAAGAAAAACCCGGACGTGCCGGAGCTGGTGCGTGGCAAGAGCGGCCGTGTGTTCGGCGCGCTGATGGGCCTGCTGACCTTGATGAAAGGCCAGCCCCTGGCCTACAACAAGGACAATCAGGAAGACAAGGAACCGCTGTTCGACGCCGCCGATACCCTGCGCGATTCGCTGCGCGCCTTCGCCGACATGATCCCGGCGATCAAGCCCAAGCACGCGATGATGCGCGAAGCGGCCCTGCGCGGCTTCTCCACCGCCACCGACCTGGCCGACTACCTGGTACGTCGCGGCCTGCCCTTCCGCGACTGCCATGAAATCGTCGGCCATGCCGTGAAATACGGCGTGGAAAGCGGCAAGGACCTGGCGGAAATGAGCCTGGAAGAACTGCGCAAGTTCAGCGACCAGATCGATCAGGACGTGTTTGCCGTGCTGACCCTGGAAGGTTCGGTCAATGCCCGCAACCACATCGGCGGCACTGCGCCGGCGCAGGTCAAGGCAGCTGTGGTTCGTGGCCAGGCTTTGATCGCCAGCCGCTAAACCGCCAAAAGCTTCGCGAGCAAGCCCGCTCCCACATTTGACCCAGTTCTTCCAGAAAGAATACGATCGAATGTGGGAGCGGGCTTGCTCGCGAAGGCGGCCTCAAGAGCCCTACAAATTTACTTTTTGGACGCGACCATCGCCATGAACGCTGGCATCGCCGCTTCCTTGTCCGCCGCAATCCGCTGCACGTTCGGATTGTCTCCCAAGCGTTCCAGCAGCGCCTTGGCAGCCGGCAGCTCAGCCAGCAGATCGATACCAAAAAGCTTCTTGGCAACCCCACAAGCCAACGGCACGCTGTACAGGAAATACAGATCCGCCACGCTCAGTGTTTCACCGGCCACGTAGGGACTGAATTTCCCGTGCCGGCCTAGCGCCGCAATACCCTGCAACAGTTCAGTCTTGGTTTTTTCCCTGATTGCATCCGGCACGCTCGCGCCGAAAAAAGCCTCGGGGTAGCAGGCCCTTCCCGGCAGCTCGATATACAACTCGATCTCCTTGGCCAGCGCCAGCACCTGCGCCCGCTCGAACGGATCGCTCGGCAGCAGGGGCGTGCCTTTCTGGCTCTGTTCGATGTACTCGAGAATCACGCTGGTTTCATTGATGAAACCTTGCTCCGTGCGCAGCACCGGAACTTTGCCGCGCGGGCTGATGGCCAGCGCTTCCGGGCTGGTGCCCGCATAAAACGGCACTTCTTCGAATGGCAGTCCTTTCTCCAACAGCGCCAGCTTGACCATGTTGTAGTAGTTGCTGACGGAAAAACCATAAAGCTTGAGCATCACAGAGCCTCCAGGCCGTGCGGGGTGGGCAGTGCCTGTTTATAGAACGCCCGAGGCTTTCTTGCCAGCAGCATCACGCTGCTGAATGCGGGTAAACTGGCGACCTTTCCCTGAGGAGCCTGCCATGAGCGAGCCAATCGATATCGATAACGACGAAGAAGAATTTGCCGAAACCACGCTGATCGAAGCCATCGAGAACCAGATCGAAAGCGATAACCCGCCAGCGGCCAAGGCAACGTTCAACAAGCTGACCCTGGTGGGTTACGAGCGTGACGAAATCCTCAACCTGATGGCCCACGTGCTGGCGGTGGAAATCGACGCAATCCTCGAAGAAGACCGCGCGTTCAATACCGAATGGTACGAAGCCGCGCTGCGGGCGCTGCCAGAGTTGCCGCCGGAAAAGAAATAACGCGTCGCCGTGACTGGACATACCGCACGAGTGGGATCACCTTAGGGGCGCTGTCGCCAAATTCCTAGAAAGTCTGGAGTCCTTATGTCGCTTACCCCTGAGTTGGTTGCCGAACTGGAAGTCCTCGCACTCTTCAACCTGGACAGTTCCCAGGAAGGTTTGAAAATTCATCAGACCGCTGCCCCGAAACACGTTGCCGCCGCCAAACGCCTGTTTGAGAAAGAACTGATCGACCAGCCCGATGGCGGTTATCTGACCAGCCTGGGCCGTGACGCCGCGCAAAATGTGCAAACCGTACTGACTATTCTGAGCGTTCAGGAAACAGCCTGAAATCCATCGCATGCCCACGGAAACCCCTGCCACGGGATTTCCGCGGGCGCATTCAGCTGCCTGGCGTCGCCCTGCGATAGAAATCTGACGCCAGAAATACAAAATCAGCTTAAAAGTCCCGGGGCCGAGGCGCTAAACTGCCCCTCATCCCGAGAGCCTCCACGTCCGAGCCCTGCGAGCCGGTTTGAGCTGACATGACCCGCACCCATGAAATCCGCCCCGATCTGGACGAGGGAATCGACCGCAAGGTTCTCAGCCAGCTGCGCGCACGCTTCCTCAAGCTCAACGAGGGGCGCATGGCGCGTGCCATGGAAGGATTGTCGACGCGCCAGCAAGGGGTGTTGAACCTCCTTCCGCTGTTCCTCCACGTCAATCATCCGCTACTGCCGGGTTACGTCTCGGGCAGCACGCCCGCCGGGCTGTCGAATTTCGAGCCGGATGCCAGCGTCCTCGCCGAAGCCCAGCGCCTGACCCGTTCCTTTTCCTATAAGCCGCGCCATGGCAGCAATCCACCCCGACCGATTCATGGCCTGTTCCTGATGGGCAGCCTCGGTACCCTGGCCCAGGCTGAGCAGAGCGATATGGACGTGTGGGTCTGCCACAGCCAGGATCTGAGCGAAAACGAACTCACCGAGTTGCGCAGGAAATGCCAACTGCTGGAAACCTGGGCTGCCAGCCAGGGCGCCGAGGCGCACTTCTTCCTGATCGACCCCGTCCGTTTCGTACGCGGTGAGCGCGACAGCCAGCTGAGCTCCGAAGACTGCGGTACCACCCAGCATTACCTGCTGCTGGACGAGTTTTATCGCACCGCGATCTGGCTGGCCGGGCGCACGCCCATTTGGTGGCTGGTGCCGGTGTACGAGGAAGCCAACTATGACCGGTACACCCATGCGCTGACGTCCAAGCGCTTCATCCGCGCAGACGAAACCCTGGACCTGGGCCATCTGGCCTACATCCCGCCCGGGGAATTCATCGGGGCCGGGCTCTGGCAGTTGTTCAAGGGCATCGAGTCGCCGTACAAATCGGTGCTCAAACTCCTGCTGACCGAGGTGTACGCCAGCGAACACCCCAGGGTCCAATGCCTGAGCCTGCGCTTCAAGCAGGCGGTGTTCGCCAACCGGCTCGACCTCGACGAGCTGGACCCCTATGTCGTGGTCTATCGGCGCATCGCCGAATACCTCATCGCCCGCAATGAACCGGAACGCCTGGAGCTGGTGCGCCGGGCGCTGTACCTGAAGGTCAATCGCAAGCTCACCGGCAACGGCGGGCGCACCCAGGGCTGGCAACGCTCGCTGCTGGAGCGTCTGGCCCACGAATGGCAATGGGACCATCGCCAGTTGGCCCTGCTCGACAGCCGCAGCCAGTGGAAAGTCCGGCAGGTCAGCTCGGAGCGCCGGGCGCTGGTCAACGAACTGAATTTCAGCTATCGCTTCCTTACCCGGTTCGCCCGCCAGGAACACACCATCAGCCTGATCAACAAGCGCGACCTCAGCGTGCTGGGCCGACGCCTGTACGCGGCGTTCGAGCGCAAGGCGGACAAGGTCGAGTTCATCAACCCGGGCATCGCCCCGGACCTGGCCGAAGACACCCTGACGCTGGTGTACGCGCCCAGCAGGAAAGAACCGAAACAAAGCCAGTGGGGCTTATACAACGGTAGCCTGACCGTGCTCGAGTGGGAACATTTCGCCCCAATCAAGCGCAGCCGCCATCTGCTCGAGCTGCTCGCCTGGTGCCACCGCAACGGTGTGATCGACAGCAGCACCCGCCTGGCCTTGCACCCGGGCAGCAGCGACCTGAGCGAATTCGAGCTGTTCAATTTGCTGGGCAGCCTGCAACAGAGCATTCCCCTGCCTCTGCCGACTGTCGCCGAAGAACCCCTGCTGCGCGCCAGCGTGCCCAGCGAGGTGCTGATCCTGGTCAACGTCGGCATCGATCCGCTCAAGCACCATCGCGAACTGAACATCCTGATGACCACCGAGCGCACCGACTCCCTGAGCTACGCAGGTGTCAGGGAAAACCTGGTGCTGACCCTGGACCAGCTCACGCTCAACAGCTGGAACGAAGTGCTGGTCAGCCGTTATGACGGCCCCCATGCCCTGCTCGATTGCCTGCGCGACTATCTCAACAGCCTGCCAGGCGGGCCGCAGCAGCCCAGGTTGAGAGTCCGTTGTTTCTGCCACAACCGCGCGCAATTCATCGCCCAGCGCATCGAAGACATCCTCGACATCGCGCAGAACCTGCTGCTGAGCAAACTCAATCACCGCTACCTGATCCAGGTCCAGCAGCATTACCACGTGCTGGAGTTGATACCCGGCCAGGTCAAGCACGTCGCGCTGGCCACCCTGCCGGCCCTGCTCGATTACCTCGGTGAAGAACGGGCGAGTTACAGCCCGCTGCACCTGGACCCGATGGCATTGGACGACCACGACCTGGCGCTACTCCTGCCCATGGGGCGGCCGGACTGCATCCAGGTGTTCTACCGGGTCAACGAAGCGCAGGCCGATCTGTACGTGCTCGATGAATTCAACGCCTTGTGGCAGCAGCGCCTGCCGTGGCATGACGAACAAAGCCTGCTGGTGCCCCTGCAGCGTTTCCTGCAATCGATCCAGTACCGGCGCGACGCTGCGCTGCCGATGGACGGGGCACAGCCTGCGAACCTGGACACCCTGTATTACCAACTGCTGCCTTCAGGTGCAGGTAAGGCGCGGCGGATCGAAGCCCGATCGGCACCGCAAACCCCGGCCGACAAACCCTTCTATGACGTACAGGCGATCGTCGGCAAAGCCGCACCGGGCAAGGTGCAGGTCACGTTGTATTGCAATCAGCGGGAGTTTTCCGAGCTGGAACATGGCGACCAGCTGTTCAGCGTGGTCGCTCGGGAAATCTTTGAACAACGCCGCGAGACCGAACGCTACCGCTGCTACATCACCGATCTGGACCTGTCAGGCCTGCTCGGTGATGGTCAGGGGTCAAGCCATCTGTATCTGCGCTACAAGGCCGACCTGGAGCGCGCATTGAACGAGGCGCTCGGGCAGGTCTGAGAGGAGGTCACTCGGGGAAGGCGCCGCCGTTGGCTGGCTGCGATTCGACTTCAAGCAGGGTCAGTTTCAAGGTCTTGCCACCCGGCGCCGGCCAGTCGATGTGTTGGCCGACCTTGAGCCCCAGCAGCGCACTGCCGACCGGTGCCAGAATGGAAATCTTGCCCTCGTCGGCGTTGGCATCCTTGGGGTACACCAGCGTCAGGTGATAGTCCTTGCCACTGCCTTCTTCGCGGCAGTGCACACGGGAATTCATGGTCACGACATCGGCGGGCACTTCATCGTGGCCGACCAGTGTATCGGCGCGATCCAGTTCGGTTTGCAGCGCGATAACGCCCGGCAGCGTTTCGTCCAGGCTGTCGATCAGGCGCTCCAGACGTTGTACGTCCAGACGGGTAAGGGTGATGGAAGGTGCGGTCATGATCAGGGCAGACTCCTTTCTTCTGCACGAAAAAAGCAAAACCCCGCCAGAAAAAGGCGGGGTTTTCACAAGCCTCGATGGGTTGAGGCGTACCCGGACACTATCACAGCTCAAAAAATATACAAGCCGCCACCGGCGTACGGCGATGCGCCCCTACCGGGGACCGGCGCCGGTCTTGCGCTGGGAGGCTTGGGTGCAGATGACCCGCCGACGCTCGTCATCCGCCGAGCGCCATTCGCGGATGTCTTCGACATGGCGAAAACACCCGAGACAGACCTTCTGCTCATCCAGCCGACACACGCCGCTGCACGGCGAAGGGACGGCCGGGCTGACGTTGCTGTACAGCGGCTTGGGTGGCCGCACGGGGGCTGGCTGGGTCACGGCGTTACAGGCCTTCGAAATCGAGTTCGATGCCGGCCTGCTGCTCGACGATGCGCTCAAGCATTTCGCCCAGCTGCTCTTCGCTCTTGTCGCACATCCAGCGCTCGCTTTCTTCGTCGTAGTCGAAGTGAAAGCCCCCGGACACGGCTGCCAGCCACAGCTGACGCAGCGGTTCCTGGCGACTGAAGATCAGCTGGCTGCCGTTTTCAAACTTGACGGTCAGCACACCGGCCGAGCTCTCCAGATCGATATCCAGGTCACTCTCGTCAAAGATATCCTCCAGCGTCTGCTGGGTGGCATCGACCAGATCGTGGAAACGGGCTTCGGACAAACTCATTACGGCAACCTCAAAAAGTGTCTGATCAGGCTCAAGCGCCGCAAGATACGGACGAGCCCCGCTGATTGCAAAGGATAACGATCATGGGCCCATATAGGTACATCAAACGCTGTACCTGTGGGAGCGGGCTTGCTCGCGAAGAGGCCGGCACATTCAACATCTTCGTTGCCTGAACCACCGCTTTCGCGAGCAAGCCCGCTCCCACAGGGTTCGATGTGTATGCGGCAAGGCCCGCCGGACGGGAGCCCCGTCGCATAGGCAAGCTGCCGGGTGGCCGGTATACTCTGGCGCAATTAATGCATTTTCAAGGATTTCGCCATGAAGCGCCTGATCTCTTCCCTTGCTGCGCTCCTCGCGGTTGCCTGCCTGGTGTCGGCCTGCGGTCAAAAAGGCCCGCTGTACCTGCCCGATGAGGACCAGGACCCGGCAGAGCAGGCTCAGTCCTCGCAAAAGCAGCCGTCCAAATCGCACAAGCACGACGTCTACCAATAATAAGGGAACATCATGGACGCTTTTAACTACCGTGACGGTGAACTGTTCGCGGAAGGTGTTGCCCTGTCTGCTATCGCCGATCGCTTTGGTACACCGACCTACGTTTACTCGCGCGCGCACATCGAAGCCCAATACCTGGCGTATGCCGATGCCCTGGCCGGCATGCCGCATCTGGTCTGCTTTGCGGTCAAGGCCAACTCCAACCTGGGTGTACTGAATGTCCTGGCGCGTCTTGGCGCCGGTTTCGACATCGTCTCCCGTGGCGAACTGGAACGCGTACTGGCCGCCGGTGGCAGCGCCGACAAGATCGTGTTCTCCGGCGTCGGCAAGACCCGTGACGACATGCGTCGTGCCCTGGAAGTCGGCGTGCACTGCTTCAACGTCGAATCCACCGACGAGCTTGAACGCCTGCAAGTGGTGGCCGCCGAGCTGGGTGTTCGTGCCCCGATCTCGCTGCGCGTGAACCCGGACGTAGACGCCGGTACTCACCCGTACATCTCCACCGGTCTCAAAGAGAACAAGTTCGGCATCGCCATCGCCGACGCCGAAGACGTGTACGTGCGTGCCGCGCAGCTGCCGAACCTGGAAGTGGTCGGCGTCGATTGCCATATCGGCTCGCAACTGACCACCCTGCCGCCGTTCATCGATGCCCTCGATCGCCTGCTGGGCCTGGTCGACCGCCTCGGCGATTGCGGCATCTACCTGCGCCACATCGACCTCGGTGGTGGCCTGGGCGTACGTTATCGCGACGAAGAACCGCCATTGGCTGGCGACTACATCAAGGCCGTGCGCGAGCGTCTCGACGGTCGCGACCTGGCCCTGGTGTTCGAGCCGGGCCGCTTCATCGTCGCCAATGCCGGCGTGCTGCTGACCCAGGTCGAGTACCTCAAGCACACCGAGCACAAGGATTTCGCCATCGTCGACGCGGCCATGAACGACCTGATCCGCCCGGCGCTGTACCAGGCCTGGATGGACGTCACCGCCGTGCGCCCGCGCAACAGCGCAGCGCGCGCCTACGACATCGTCGGCCCGATCTGCGAGACCGGCGACTTCCTGGCCAAGGATCGTGAGCTGGCCCTGGAAGAAGGTGATCTGCTGGCTGTGCATTCGGCCGGAGCCTATGGGTTTGTCATGAGCTCCAACTACAACACCCGCGGCCGCGCCGCCGAAGTGTTGGTGGACGGTGACCAGGCATTTGAAGTGCGTCGCCGTGAGACGGTAGCCGAGTTGTTCGCTGGCGAAAGCCTGCTGCCGGAGTAAAACCATGCTGCTGCGTTTTACCAAGATGCACGGCCTGGGCAATGACTTCATGGTCCTCGACCTGGTCAGCCAGCACGCGCATATTCTGCCCAAGCATGCCAAGCAATGGGGCGATCGACACACCGGCATCGGTTTCGACCAGTTGCTGATCGTCGAAGCCCCGAGCAACCCGGACGTGGACTTCCGCTATCGGATCTTCAACTCCGACGGCTCCGAAGTGGAACAGTGCGGCAACGGTGCACGCTGTTTCGCCCGCTTTGTGCTCGACAAGCGCTTGACCGCGAAACGGCAGATCCGTGTCGAAACCAAGAGCGGTATCATCGAGCTCGATGTTCGCAGCGACGGCCAGATCAGTGTCAACATGGGCGCTCCACGCCTGGTGCCGGCCGACATTCCGTTCCAGGCGCCAGAGCAGGCCCTCAACTATCAGGTCGACGTCGATGGCACGCCGGTCGAGCTGGCCGCCGTGTCCATGGGCAACCCCCATGCTGTGGTGCGAGTCAACGATATCAACAACGCACCGGTGCATGAACTGGGGCCGAAGATCGAACATCACCCGCGCTTCCCGGCACGGGTCAATGTCGGTTTTCTCCAGGTCATCGACCGGAGCCGCGCGCAGTTGCGCGTCTGGGAACGCGGGGCCGGGGAAACCCAGGCCTGCGGGACCGGCGCCTGTGCCGCCGCCGTCGCCGCGATCAGCCAGGGGTGGATGGATTCGCCACTGCTGATCGACCTGCCTGGCGGGCGCCTGTCCATTGAATGGGCAGGCCCTGGCCAACCGGTCATGATGACCGGCCCGGCAGTGCGCGTTTATGAAGGACAAGTGCGTCTTTGAGTGAGCCACAACCATGACCGATAAGCCCCAGGTGCCCGCCCTACAGCCCGACGAATCAGCGTCCGAAAGCCTGGAGGCGGCGGCGATTGCCGCGTACCTGGAGGCTCATCCGGACTTCTTCGTCGAGCACGAAGACCTGCTTGCGTCCTTGCGCATCCCCCACCGACGCGGCGATACCGTGTCGCTGGTGGAGCGGCAGATGACCATCCTGCGCGACCGCAACATCGAATTGCGCCATCGCCTGTCGCACTTGATGGACGTGGCCCGCGACAATGACCGCCTGTTCGACAAGACCCGCCGACTGATCCTCGCCCTGCTCGATGCCACCAGCCTGGAAGACGTGGTGATCTGCGTCGAAGACAGCCTGCGCCAGGACTTCCAGGTCCCCTTCGTCAGCCTCATCCTGCTCGGCGACAACGCCATGCCGGTGGGTCGCTGGGTGACCCACGCCGACGCCCAGGTGGCCATTGGCGGCTTGCTGCTGGAAGACAAAAGCGTCAGCGGCAGCCTGCGCGAGCACGAGCTGGACTTCCTGTTCGGCGAAGAACAGCGCAAGCAGATCGGCTCCACCGCCGTCGTCGCCATCAGCCATCAAGGCATTCACGGCATCCTGGCCATCGCCAGCCGCGACCCGCAGCACTACAAGAGCTCGGTGGGCACGCTGTTCCTGAGCTACATCGCCGAAGTCATGGGCCGCGTGCTGCCACGGTTCAACAGCTCCCTGCGCTCGGTACGCTGATATGGAACGGCAACTGGACGCTTACTGCGAACACCTGCGCAGTGAGCGGCAGGTGTCGCCGCATACACTCTCGGCCTACCGCCGCGACCTCGACAAAGTGCTCGGCTGGTGCGCCAAACAGAACATCGACAGCTGGGCCGCGCTGGACATCCAGCGCCTGCGCAGCCTGGTCGCGCGCCTGCACTCACAAGGTCAGTCGTCCCGCAGCCTGGCGCGACTGCTGTCGGCGGTACGTGGGCTCTATCACTACCTGAACCGCGAAGGCCTCTGCGACCACGATCCGGCCAATGGCCTGGCACCGCCCAAAGGCGAGCGCCGCCTGCCGAAGACCCTCGACACCGACCGTGCCCTGCAACTGCTGGAAGGTGGCGTGGAAGACGACTTTCTGGCGCGCCGGGACCAGGCGATTCTCGAACTGTTCTACTCCTCCGGGTTGCGCCTGTCGGAGCTGACCGGGCTCAATCTCGATCAGCTGGACCTGGCGGACGGCATGGTCCAGGTGCATGGCAAGGGCAGCAAGACCCGCCTGCTGCCAGTCGGCAAAAAAGCCCGCGAGGCGCTGGAAGAGTGGCTGCCACTGCGGGCCATGGCAAATCCGGCGGACGATGCGGTGTTTGTCAGCCAGCAAGGCCGGCGCCTGGGACCGCGGGCGATCCAACTGCGGGTCAAGGCTGCGGGCGAACGCGAACTGGGACAAAACCTGCACCCGCACATGTTGCGACATTCTTTCGCCAGCCACTTGCTGGAGTCCTCCCAGGACCTGCGGGCGGTGCAGGAACTGCTCGGCCACTCGGACATCAAGACCACGCAGATCTACACCCATCTGGATTTCCAACACCTGGCCACCGTCTACGACAGCGCCCACCCACGGGCCAAACGCATGAAAGGCGACGATTAATGACCCTCCAACTGATCACCTTCGACCTCGATGACACCCTGTGGGACACCGCCCCGGTGATCGTCAGCGCCGAAGCCGTATTGCGTGAATGGCTGACTGAACATGCACCCAACCTGGGCGCGGTGCCGGTAGAGCATTTGTGGGCCATTCGCGAGCGCATCCTGAGCATTGAACCGGCGCTCAAACACCGCATCAGTGCCTTGCGTCGTCGCGTGTTGTTTCAAGCGCTGGAAGAAGCCGGTTATGCCCACGTCGAAGCGTCGGACCTGGCCGACCAGAGTTTCGAAGTGTTTTTGCATGCCCGGCATCAGCTGGAGATCTTCCCGGAGGTGCAACCGACCCTCCAGGCACTGGCCAATCATTACACCCTCGGCGTGGTCACCAACGGCAACGCCGATGTGCGGCGGTTGGGGCTGGCGGACTACTTCAAGTTTGCGTTGTGCGCCGAAGACATCGGCATCGCCAAACCCGATGCGCGACTGTTCCATGAGGCATTGCAGCGCGGTGGTGCAACCGCTGAGACGGCGGTGCATATCGGCGATCATCCAGGCGATGACATTGCCGGCGCCCAGCAGGCAGGGCTGCGGGCGATCTGGTTCAACCCGGCGGGCAAAGTCTGGGAAGCAGAGCGCCTGCCGGATGCCGAGATTCGCAGCCTGACCGAATTGCCGGGGTTGCTGGCGCAGTGGAATGGCCTGACGCCGAACCTGTAGGAGCTGGCTTGCCAGCGAAGGCGGCCTCAAGGTTTACACAAGATTCAAGGGCCCCTTCGCCGGCAAGCCGGCTCCTACAGGATCTGTGCACGATTTTGAGCCACCCATGAAAAAGCCCGCAGCGACGGCGGGCTTTTTCAGCAAGCGCGTAGCAGCCTCAGATAGGCCGGCTACCGTACTTGTTGTCAGGCTTCTTGGGCGGATCGGCGACCACATTGGCCTCCACTTCCTGCACCTTGCCGCCACGAGCCAGGAACTCTTCCATGGCCTTGGCCAGGGCGTCACGTTCCTTGTTCTTGGCCTCGACACTCGGCAGCTCATCGACCGATACCGCTGCCTTGGCTTTGCCTTTGGCGGTCGGAACGGGGGCATCACCGCCGTCGTCTTCAGCGACGTCTTCCGCCGCTGCTTCCAGACCTTCTTCGGTTTCGTCGTCGTCGCCTACTTCGAGGTCGTCGTTTTCCAGATCATCGTCGCTCATGTTCTACCTCATGACTTGCGAAAAGCAGATTAGTTATAGCCCAGCTTTGCCCTCTGTCGAAGGCTGCCGGAAAAAAATCAACAGCCGCTGCTGACCAGCGGTTATGCCCCTTCACCATGCACGGTGGCGAGGACTTTACGAGCACCGCCATGATCACGGTGCTCGCCCAGATAAACGCCTTGCCAGGTGCCTAACGCCAGTCGGCCCGCCGAAATCGGCAAACTGAGCTGACAGCCAAGCACGCTGGCCTTGAAGTGCGCCGGGAGGTCGTCCAGGCCTTCGTCGTTATGCTCATAGCCGTCTGTTCCTTGTGGGATCAGACGATTGAAAAATCGTTCGAAGTCGCGACGTACCGCCGGATCGGCGTTTTCGTTGATGGTCAACGACGCCGAGGTATGCTGCAGCCACAAGTGCAACAGACCGACCCGACACGCCTTGAGTTCAGGCAAGCCGGCGAGTAACTCGTCCGTTACCAGATGAAAGCCCCGAGGCCTCGCCCGCAGGGTAATCAGAGTCTGTTGCCACATACAGTTCTCCGCACGTTCGGGGCGCATTCTAGCGCGCTCTGGGAAAAAACAAAGGCCCTAATATTCCTTCATTTCTGTAAGCCTTCGACGGTACAAATACACCCGGCGCAAACATCGTAAAACCAGTAGGAAAAAACCTTTCAGCTCACCCTTCAATGACAAATCCCGGACAAAAAAATGCCCGGCAAGCCGGGCAAGTTTTTTCATGCGCGTGCTTACAAGTTGTAGCCGCGTTCGTTGTGAAGCGCCAGATCGATACCGACCGCCTCTTCTTCTTCGGTGATCCGCAGGCCCATGACGGCGTCCAGGACCTTGAGGATGATGAAGGTGACGATTGCGGTGTAGATCACCGTGAAGCCCACGCCTTTGCACTGAATCCACACTTGCGCGGCGATGTCGGTCACGGTGCCGAAGCCACCCAGGGACGGTGCAGCGAAGACACCGGTGAGGATCGCGCCGAGAATACCGCCGATACCGTGTACGCCGAAGGCATCCAGGGAGTCGTCATAGCCGAGTTTGCGTTTGAGCGTAGTCGCGCAGAAGAAGCACACCACGCCTGCAGCCAGACCGATCACCAGAGCACCCATCGGGCCTACGGTGCCAGCGGCCGGGGTAATGGCTACCAGGCCGGCAACCACACCCGAGGCGATGCCCAGTGCGCTTGGTTTGCCATGGGTGACCCACTCGGCGAACATCCAGCCCAGTGCCGCAGCGGCGGTCGCGATCTGGGTGACCAGCATCGCCATGCCCGCCGTGCCGTTGGCCGCCGCAGCGGAACCGGCGTTGAAACCGAACCAGCCAACCCACAGCATGGCCGCGCCCATCAGCGTGTAACCAAGGTTGTGCGGCGCCATCGGGGTGGTCGGGAAGCCTTTGCGCTTGCCTAGCACCAGGCAGGCAATCAGACCGGCCACACCGGCGTTGATGTGCACCACGGTGCCGCCGGCGAAGTCCAGTACGCCCCAGTCCCACATCAGGCCGCCGTTGCTG
>Ga0160432_100270_pt1 | contig 43044 bp, 40 predicted proteins | sample HID1971M_E0MG_FD_108250 | JGI IMG/M metagenome (GOLD analysis project Ga0160432, IMG submission 108250) | Enriched millipede-associated microbial communities from UW Madison campus, WI, USA - HID1971M_E0 MG | ecosystem: Host-associated > Arthropoda: Insects > Digestive system > Unclassified ... | reverse complement strand
TGGCTTCGATGAACTGAAGCAACCTGCCGTCAAAACTACGTAACTCGTTGTTTACCAAGGAGTTTTCCGTTTCGACTGCGCCGGAAGTGGGGCGAATTATAGGCTTCCAGAATCTGCCGTCAACCTCTATTTTCACAAAACTGTCATATAGCTAAAAAGCACCAGAAACAAAAAGGCCGACCCGTTGGGTCGGCCGTCTTTACCCTTCTACTTACAAACTAGGGAAAGCGAACTGCGAAGCTTCATGGCTCGCACGTTGCGGCCAGCGCTGGGTGATGGCTTTGCGGCGGGTGTAGAAACGCACACCATCCGGGCCATAGGCATGCAGGTCGCCGAACAGCGAACGTTTCCAGCCACCAAAGCTGTGGTAGGCCACTGGCACCGGCAACGGTACGTTGACGCCGACCATGCCGACTTCGATCTCGTCGCAGAACAGGCGCGCCGCTTCCCCGTCACGGGTGAAGATGCAGGTGCCGTTGCCGTACTCGTGATCGTTGATCAGTTGCATCGCCTCTTCCAGGCTGTTGACCCGGACGACGCACAACACCGGCCCGAAGATCTCTTCTTTATAGATGCGCATTTCTGGCGTGACGTTGTCGAACAGGCAGCCACCCAGGAAGAAGCCTTCCTCATGACCGGCCACGGTCAGACCACGACCGTCCACGACCAGTGTCGCACCGGCTGCTACGCCGTCTTCTACGTAACCGCTGACCTTGTCCCGCGCTTGCCCCGTGACCAGAGGGCCCATGTCCAGACCGCAGGAAGTGCCAGCACCGATTTTCAGCGCCTGGATTTGTGGAACCAGTTTGGCCACGAGAGCATCTGCAACCTGGTCGCCGACACACACGGCTACCGAGATTGCCATGCAGCGCTCGCCGCAGGAACCGTAAGCCGCGCCCATCAGTGCGCTGACCGCGTTGTCCAGATCGGCATCCGGCATCAGCACCGCGTGGTTCTTCGCACCACCCAGGGCCTGGACGCGTTTGCCGCGCTTGGTGCCTTCGCTATAGATGTACTCGGCAATCGGGGTCGAACCGACGAAGCTCAGTGCCTTGACTTCCGGCGCTTCGATCAGCGCGTCCACCGCAGCCTTGTCGCCGTGCACCACGCTCAATACGCCTTTCGGCAAACCAGCTTCCAGCAGCAACTGGGCAATCAGCAGCGTCGAGCTCGGATCACGCTCGGATGGCTTGAGGATGAAGCAGTTGCCGCAGACGATGGCCAGCGGGTACATCCACAGCGGCACCATGGCCGGGAAGTTGAACGGAGTGATACCGGCCACTACGCCCAATGGCTGGAAGTCGGACCATGCATCGATGTTCGGGCCGACGTTGCGGCTGTATTCGCCCTTGAGGATTTCCGGCGCCGCGCAAGCGAACTCGACGTTCTCGATACCGCGCTTCAGTTCACCGGCGGCGTCTTCCAGGGTCTTGCCGTGTTCTTCGCTGATCAGTTGGGCGATACGTCCTTCGTTCTGCTCCAGCAGTTGCTTGAAGCGGAACATGACCTGGGCACGCTTGGCCGGTGGCGTATTGCGCCAGGCCGGGAATGCAGCCTTGGCCGCGTCGATAGCGCTCTGGATGGTTTCGCGAGTCGCCAGCGGCAACTTGTGGATAGCCTGGCCGGTGGACGGGTTGAACACATCAACCGCGCGACCGTTCTCGGTCACCAGTTCGCCATTGATCAAATGCGGAATAACGCTCATGGAAGCTCCTGAAAAGTTGTCCACAGGCGCGCCCGAATCGGCGCGCCCGTTGTTTATAGGTATGTAAGGAGAAATCAGTCGATCTTGCCCAGCACTTCGCCGACCGCGTCGAACAGACGATCCAGGTCCTGCGGCTTGCTGTTGAACGTTGGGCCGAACTGCAGGGTGTCGCCGCCGAAGCGCACGTAGAACCCGGCTTTCCACAAGGCCATGCCCGCTTCGAACGGACGCACGATGGCGTCGCCGTCACGTGGCGCGATCTGGATCGCACCCGCCAGGCCATAGTTACGAATGTCGATGACGTTCTTGGTGCCCTTGAGGCCATGCAGCGCGTTTTCGAAATGCGGTGCGACTTCGGCGACGCTCTGTACCAGGTTTTCCTTCTGCAGCAGATCCAGTGCTGCCAGGCCGGCGGCGCACGCCACCGGGTGTGCGGAATAGGTGTAGCCGTGGGGGAATTCCACCGCGTATTCAGGCGTCGGCTGATTCATGAACGTCTGGTAGATCTCGGAGCTGGCAATGACCGCGCCCATCGGGATCGCACCGTTGGTGACTTGCTTGGCGATGCACATCAGGTCCGGGGTCACGCCAAAGGTGTCGGCACCGAACATGTTGCCGGTACGGCCGAAACCGGTGATCACTTCGTCGAACACCAGCAGGATGTTGTGCTGATCGCAGATCTCGCGCAGACGTTTCAGGTAACCCTGCGGCGGAACCAGTACGCCAGCGGAACCGGCCAGAGGCTCAACGAATACCGCCGCGATGTTCGAGGCATCGTGCAGCTCGATCAGCTTGAGCAGTTCGTCAGCCAGGGCGATACCGCCCTGCTCCGGCATGCCACGGGAGAACGCATTGCTCGCCAGCAAGGTGTGCGGCAGGTGATCGACGTCCATCATCGCCTGGCCGAACAGCTTGCGGTTGCCATTGACGCCACCCAGGCTGGTGCCGGCGATGTTCACGCCGTGGTAGCCACGGGCACGACCGATCATCTTGGTCTTGGTCGACTGGCCTTTCAGGCGCCAGTAGGCACGCACCATTTTCACGGCGGTGTCGGCGCATTCGGAACCCGAGTCGGTGAAAAACACGTGGTTCAGGTTACCCGGGGTCAGGTCGGTGATTTTTTCTGCCAGCTGGAACGACAGCGGGTGACCGTACTGGAAGCCTGGCGAGTAATCGAGGGTGCCCAGTTGCTTGGCGACCGCTTCCTGGATTTCCTTGCGAGTGTGCCCTGCGCCGCAGGTCCACAGACCCGACAGCGAGTCATAGACCTTGCGACCCTTGTCGTCGATCAGCCAGCTGCCCTCGGCACCCACGATCAGGCGCGGATCGCGCTGAAAGTTACGGTTGGCGGTGTACGGCATCCAGTGAGCATCGAGCTTGAGCTGGCTGGCCAGGGATGTCGGGGCGTTTTCAGGCAAGTTCATGGGTAAAACCTCGCAAGGCAATAAGCGCGTAAGGATTGAAACCGCTGTTGCAGCTAAATTGCCACGGGGATAAAGTCGGTGAAATGCAACTTTTCTAACCTTCAGTCAGCCCCTCACTAAACTATCGAGTAAACGCATGTCCAGCCGTCGCCCCGATCCACTGGCGCAAGTCAGCGACTTTGATATTCGCCTGCTGCGGATCTTTCGCAGCGTGGTCGAAAGTGGCGGCTTCTCTGCGGCTGAAAGCGTTCTCGGTATCGGCCGCTCGGCCATCAGCCAGCAGATGAGCGATCTGGAGCAGCGCCTGGGTTTGCGCCTGTGCCAACGTGGCCGTGCCGGTTTTTCCCTGACCGAAGAAGGTCGTGAGGTTTATCAATCGGCGTTGCAGCTGCTAAATGCCCTGGAAAGTTTCCGCACCGAGGTCAACGGCCTGCACCAGCACTTGCGCGGCGAATTGACCATCGGCCTGACCGACAACCTGGTCACCCTGCCCCACATGCGCATCACCCACGCCCTGTCGCAATTGAAGGAACGCGGCCCGGACGTGCAGATCCAGATCCGCATGATCGCGCCCAACGAAGTGGAACAAGGCGTGCTCGACGGGCGCCTGCATGTCGGCGTAGTGCCGCAGGCCAGTGCGCTGTCGGGGCTGGAGTATCAGCCGCTGTATAGCGAACGCTCGCTGCTGTACTGCGCGGTTGGCCACCCACTGTTTTATGTCGATGACAAGCAACTGGACGACGGGCGTTTGAACAGCCAGGACGCCATCGCCCCGACCTTCCGTTTGCCAGCGGATATCCAGGCGCATTATCAGGCGCTCAATTGCACCGCCAGCGCATCGGACCGCGAGGGCATGGCGTTCCTGATCCTGACCGGGCGCTACATCGGCTACCTGCCGGACCATTACGCCAGCCTTTGGGTGCAGCAAGGCCGGTTGCGCGCATTGAAATCAAAAACCCGTTTCTATGATCTCAGCCTGGCTTCGGTGACCCGCAAGGGGCGTCGTCCGCACCTGGTTCTGGAAAGTTTTCTCGAAAGCCTGGCCGCAACACGCTGAACATCCGGTTGTGGTGTATTCGGTTTTACGCTATCAACGCACTGGATGCACCCACCCCCTTGTCCGGAAGTGCCTATGACCTTTGAAGTCCCAGCCCACAGCGGCAAACCCGCCAGCCGCATTCGTCAGAAGAACGAAGAGACCATCATCAAAGCAGCCGAAGACGAGTTCGCCCGTCACGGGTTCAAGGGCACCAGCATGAACACCATCGCCCTGAATGCCGGCTTGCCGAAGGCGAACCTGCATTACTACTTCACCAACAAACTCGGTTTGTACGTGGCGGTGCTGAGCAACATCATCGAGTTGTGGGACAGCACCTTCAATACCCTGACCGCGCAAGACGACCCGGCCGAAGCCCTGACCCGCTATATCCGCGCCAAGATGGAGTTTTCCCGGCGCCAGCCGCAAGCCTCCCGAATCTTCGCCATGGAGGTCATCAGTGGCGGCGAATGCCTGACCGAATATTTCAACCAGGACTATCGCACCTGGTTCCAGGGCCGTGCCGCGGTGTTCCAGGCGTGGATCGACGCTGGCAAAATGGACCCGGTCGACCCGGTGCACCTGATTTTCCTGTTGTGGGGCAGCACCCAGCATTACGCCGACTTCGCCACGCAGATCTGCCGGGTCAGCGGGCGCAGCAAGCTGACCAAGCAAGACATGGAAGACGCCGGCAACAACCTGATCCGTATCATTCTCAAAGGCTGCGGCCTGACACCCTCTCTCTAAGACCCCTATGCCTTTTACCCTCAGCGACTTCTGCGAATACCGCGAAGAGATTCGCAAAAGCCGCTTCATCACCTTCGCCGCGCCGATCGGCAGCCCCGCCGAAGCCCAGGCTTTCATAGCCCAGCACAGCGATCCGAACGCGACGCACAATTGCTGGGCGTGGAAGCTCGGCGATCAATACCGCAGCACTGACGATGGCGAACCCGGCGGCACGGCTGGGCGGCCGATCCTGGCGGCCATCGAGGCACAGGATTGTGATCAGGTCGTCGTACTGGTGATTCGCTGGTATGGCGGCATTCAACTGGGCACCGGTGGACTGGCCCGGGCTTACGGCGGCGGTGCCAATAAGTGCCTGCAAACGGCGCCGAAGATTGAGTTGATCAGTCGGGTGCCGGTGCGCTGTGCTTGTGCGTTTGGTGAGTTGGCGTTGGTCAAGCTGCGGGTTGCGGAACTTGGTGGGCTGGTGGTGCACGAGGATTTCACGGCCAATGGCGTTGAACTGCAATTAGCGGTGGGTGCCGGGCAGATCGACACATTGCAATCTCTACTCGCCGACTTGAGTCGTGGACGGATTGTGTTGCAGCACTAGCAAGATCAAAAGATCGCAGCCTGCGGCGGCTCCTACAGGGGATCGCGGACATCCTGTAGGAGCTGCCGCAGGCTGCGATCTTTTGGGGCACGCGCATTTTTTGCATATTCCATAGTTGCCCACATCTGCTGTGCACCCGACTGTGGATAACCTGAGCACATAACGCTGTAACCCTTCTGTCATGCGGCTTTGCGGGCTTTGCTCATTTTTCGTCCATTTCGCCCATAAAATTGTTAAATCCAATTAAAAACAATTAGTTAGAGTGGTTTAGCACTTTTAGAAGATAGCCGCCCCACGCTTATGCCCGTCCCTTGAGCTTGCGCACAAATACTGTGGAGCAATCTGTGGATAACCCGTTCATGGCTGGCGCGGCTGCATATCCGGCATGGCTTGCCGGCGAATGCTCATTTTTTGATCAAGAGACCACGCGCAAAACCGGAGCCGGCTCAACCGCCCTGCACTTTTGTGGTGCCCGGTTTGCGGTGCGTCCCGGCCTGCCTGCGCGCAAAGTGGCTTGGCGCACGCGGCCCAGGCAAATTTCCTGACCTGATGGCCAGAAAATTGCTTTATCCACAGGCATGCACTCCATCGAACCGAGCCTGTCATGCCCATCGCCGATCCAACGCCCCGCCTCCAACTGAGCAGAATCAGTAAACGCTACCCCGGCTGCCTGGCCAACGATGCCATCGACCTGACCATCGCCCCGGGTGAAATCCACGCCCTGCTCGGCGAAAACGGTGCAGGCAAAAGCACCCTGATGAAGATCATCTACGGCGTCGTGCAGGCCGACGCCGGCGAGATGTTCTGGCATGGCCAGCCCGTGACCCTGCGCAACCCGGCCCAGGCTCGCGACCTGGGGATCGGCATGGTGTTCCAGCACTTCTCGCTGTTTGAAACCTTGAGTGTGGCGCAGAACATCGCCCTGGCCATGGGCCCGGCGGCAGGCACGCCCAGCCAGCTTGAACGCGAAATCAGCGAAGTGTCGCAGCGCTACGGCATGGCGCTGGAGCCGCAGCGACTTGTCCACAGCCTGTCCATCGGCGAGCGGCAACGGGTGGAAATCATTCGCTGCCTGATGCAGGACATCCGCCTGCTGATTCTCGACGAACCGACCTCGGTGTTGACCCCGCAGGAGGCCGACGATTTATTCGTGACCTTGCGCCGACTGGCTGCCGAGGGCTGCAGCATTCTGTTCATCAGCCATAAGCTCGCCGAAGTGCGTGCGCTGTGCCACAGCGCCACCGTGTTGCGCGGCGGACGAGTGGCCGGCCATTGCGTGCCGGCCGAATACTCGGATCGGCAACTGGCGCGCCTGATGGTGGGCGATGCGGCGGAGTTGATCACCGATTACCCGAAGGTGACGGGCAGCGATGTGTTTTTGCACATGCAAGGCTTGTCCTGGCACAACACGGACCCGTTCGGCTGTTCGCTCAAGGCCATCGACCTTGCGGTGCGCAGCGGCGAGATAGTCGGCATCGCCGGTGTCGCCGGCAATGGTCAGGATGAGCTGCTGGCGTTGCTCAGCGGTGAAGAACGGCTGGGCCGCAACGACGCTGCAACCATCCGTTTCGGCGGCGAAGCGGTCGCGCATTTACGCCCCGATGCCCGCCGCCAGCGCGGACTGGCCTTCGTCCCGGCCGAACGACTGGGGCATGGCGCCGTACCGGACCTGAGCCTGGCGGACAATGCCCTGCTTACTGCATTCCAGCACGGGTTGGTGAGCAAGGGGCTGATTCAGCGCGCCAAGGTCCTGGCAATGGCGCAAGACATCATTCGCCGCTTCGGGGTCAAGGCAGCCGGCCCCCTGGCACCGGCCCGCAGCCTGTCCGGCGGTAACCTGCAGAAATTCATCCTTGGCCGGGAAATACTTCAACAGCCGAAATTGCTGGTGGCCGCGCACCCGACCTGGGGCGTGGATGTCGGCGCGGCCGCGACCATTCACCGGGCGTTGATCGCCCTGCGCGATGCCGGCGCGGCGATCCTGGTGATTTCCGAAGACCTCGACGAATTGTTCCAGATCAGCGACCGCCTCGGTGCCTTGTGCGGCGGACAGTTATCGCCGCTCAAGGCCACCGTCGACACCCGCCTGAGCGATGTTGGTGGCTGGATGGCCGGCCAGTTCGACACCTCTCACCTACCCGCCTGCGCAATACGTTAACGGAGTTTCACATGCTGCTTTCTCTTGAACCCCGTGGCCAGCAATCGAGCCTGATGCTGTGGTGCTCGCCGTTGCTGGCGGCGGTCCTGACCCTGGGCTGTGGCTCGTTGCTGTTTATCGCTTTGGGCCACGATCCTTTGCTGACTTTGCATACGCTATTGATCGCGCCCATCAGCGACCTGTATGGCATCTCCGAATGGCTGGTCAAAGCGTTACCGATTCTGCTCTGCGCGTTGGGCCTGGCCGTTGCGTACCAGGCGCGAATCTGGAACATCGGCGCCGAAGGCCAACTGCTGCTCGGCGCCCTGGCCGGCAGTGCGTTGGCGGTGAATATCATCGAGCTGCAAAGTCGCTGGGCACTGGTCCTGATCCTGCTCACCGGGACCCTGGCCGGCGCCGCATGGGCTGGGCTGACGGCCTGGTTGCGCACGCACTTCAACGCCAATGAAATCCTCACCAGCATCATGCTCAATTACATCGCCCTGAACCTGCTGCTGTTTTGCGTGCACGGCCCGCTGAAGGATCCGCAGGGGTTCAACTTTCCGCAGTCGGCGATGTTCGGTGACGCCAGCCGCTTGCCGCTGTTGATGGAGGACGGTCGGGTTCACGCCGGCGTGTATTTCGCCCTGCTCGCTTTGGTGGCGGTGTGGGTGCTGCTGCAGAAAAGTCTTGTCGGCTTCCAGATCAAGGTGCTTGGGCTGGACAAGCGCGCAGCCGGTTTTGTCGGCTTTCGCGAAAAACGCCTGGTCTGGCTGGCACTGTTGATCAGCGGCGGCCTCGCGGGCTTGGCCGGTGCCTGTGAAGTGAGCGGGCCGATCGGGCAATTGGTCCCGCAGGTTTCGCCAGGCTACGGCTATGCGGCGATCACCGTGGCGTTTCTCGGGCGCTTGAACCCCCTTGGCATTCTGTTTTCCAGCCTGTTGATGGCGCTGCTGTACATCGGTGGCGAGAACGCGCAAATGAGCTTGAACCTGCCGCAGGCGATCACCCAATTGTTCCAGGGGATGATGCTGTTTTTCCTGCTCGCCTGCGATGTGCTGATTCTCTACCGACCCCGTTTGAACCTGCACTGGGCTCGCCGTGCACCCGCCACCGCCGTACCAGCAGGAGCGCTGTGATGGATATCGATCTGCTGAGCAACATTTTCTACGCCATGGTTCGTTGCGGTACGCCGTTGCTGCTGGTGGCGCTGGGCGAACTGGTGTGCGAGAAAAGCGGCGTACTCAACCTGGGCCAGGAAGGCATGATGCTGTTTGGCGCGGTGATCGGTTTCATCATCGCGTTCAGCACCGGCAACCTCTGGCTTGGCGTCTTGCTGGCGATGCTCGCCGGGATGCTGTTGTCCTCGTTGTTTGCCCTGGTGGCGCTGGTCTTCAATGCCAACCAGGTGGCCACCGGGCTGGCCCTGACGATTTTCGGCGTAGGGCTGTCGACCTTTGTCGGCGCGGCGTGGGTGGGTAAACCGCTGGCGGGCTTCGAGCCGCTGGCGATCCCGTACTTGAGCGAGATCCCGTTGATCGGGCGGATGCTGTTCGCCCAGGACCTGCTGGTGTACCTGTCATTCGCGCTGTTTGCGCTGGTGGCCTGGGTGACGCTGAAAAGCCGCGTCGGGCTGATCATCCAGGCGGTCGGCGAAAACCCGGATGCCGCCAGTGCCATGGGCTTGCCGGTTTTGGCCGTGCGGGCATTGGCGGTGTTGTTCGGCGGCGCGATGGCCGGGTTGGCCGGCGCGTACCTGTCGCTGGCCTACACACCGATGTGGGCGGAAAACATGAGCGCCGGCCGCGGCTGGATTGCCCTGGCCCTGGTGGTGTTCGCCAGTTGGCGGGTATGGCGTTTGCTGCTCGGTGCGTACCTGTTCGGGCTCGCCAGCATCCTGCACCTGGTGGCGCAGGGGCTGGGGCTGGCGATTCCGTCGAGTTTGCTGGCGATGCTGCCGTATGTGGCGACCATCGTGGTGCTGGTGCTGCTGTCCCGGGACCGGTTGCGCACCCGTTTGTATGCGCCGGTTTCGTTGGGGCAGCCGTGGCGGGCCGGGCATTAAGCGCTGACTGTTACGGCCTCTTCGCGAGCAAGCCCGCTCCCACAATTGACCGAGTGCACACCAATCCAATGTGGGAGCGGGCTTGCTCGCGAAGGGTCCCGCACAGGCAACACCTGAGCCACGCCCCACGCCAACTCAAAGATCAGGAAAACCACCAGCATCAGGCTCGACAACAGTCCATGCACCACGGCAAAACTCCAGGGTGTGGCGAACGCTGCCTTGACGACCAGGTCGTACCACGCGCTGCCGCGTACCAGCTGACGATACTGCGTTGAAGTCCACATCGACATTGCTCCATCAATTTCAGGGAGCAACAAGGCTAAAGCCTGGAGTATGCTCCAGGGTCAAGCCGGATCCGGAACCCACGTCCCTGAACTTTCAAGGAAGCCACACATGTCCAGAACTGCACTGATCATCGGCGCCTCCCGGGGCCTTGGCCTCGGCCTGGTGAAAACCCTGCTGGCCGACGGTTGGCAAGTCACCGCCACTGTGCGCAATCCGCAAAACGCCGAAGCCCTCAAGGCAGTGGGCAATGTGCGGATCGAAAAGCTCGACATGGACGATCAGCAAGCGGTGATCACGCTGAGTCAGCAACTGAAGGACGAAGTGTTCGACCTGCTGTTCGTCAACGCCGGCGTCAAAGGCCCTGAGGTGCAGACGCCCAACGGTGGCGCGACACTGGCCGAAGTCGGCCAACTGTTCTTCACCAACGCCGTGGCGCCGATCAACCTGGCCCAGCGTTTTGCCGGGCAAATCCGTCCGGACAGCGGCGTGCTGGCCTTCATGAGCTCGGTACTGGGCAGCGTGACCATGCCCGACGCGCCGGAACTGGCACTGTACAAGGCCAGCAAGGCGGCGCTCAATTCCATGACCAACAGCTTCGTCACTCAACTGGGCGAACAGAAACTCACCGTGCTGTCGCTGCATCCGGGCTGGGTGAAAACCGACATGGGCGGTGAAGGCGCTGACATCGATGTAGAGACCAGCACGCGGGGGCTGGTGGATCAGGTGAATGCGTATGTGGGCAAGGGCGGGCATCACTTCATCAATTACCGGGGTGAAACCATTCCCTGGTAATTACACCGCCCCAATGGGGTTTTGCGTTGTCTGGTCGGACCGGACTTGCCCGCGAAGCCCTTTTGATCGACACTTCGCACCTCGCCTCCCCGGCGACCCTGGATCAGCAGACAGGGCAACACTGAGCTGGCAACCCTGAACCCAACTTTCAGAGGAGCCGGCCAACATGCCTGCGACCCGTATCTGGTTAAAAAATCCCCTCGCCATTTTCACAGCCAACGATCTCGATGCCCGTGGCGGCCTGGTGCTGCAAGACGGTTTGATCGTCGAAGTGCTTGGCCTCGGCCAGCAGCCTGCCACGCCTTGCAACGAAGTGTTCGACGCCCGCGAGCATGTGATTCTGCCGGGGCTGATCAACACCCATCACCACTTCTATCAAACCCTGACCCGCGCCTGGGCGCCAGTGGTCAACCAGCCGTTGTTTCCCTGGCTGAAAACCCTGTATCCGGTCTGGGCACGGCTGACGCCGGAAAAACTCGCCCTGGCCACCAAAGTCGCACTGGCCGAATTGCTGCTCTCCGGTTGCACCACGGCTGCCGATCACCATTACCTGTTCCCGGAAGGCCTGGAAAATGCGATCGACGTGCAAGTCGAAAGCGTGCGCGAACTGGGCATGCGCGCCATGCTGACGCGCGGCTCCATGAGCCTGGGTGAAAAGGACGGTGGCCTGCCGCCGCAGCAAACCGTACAGGAAGGCGAAGTCATCCTGGCCGACAGCCAGCGCCTGATCGCCGAGTACCACGAACGTGGTGACGGCGCGCAAATCCAGATCGCCCTGGCGCCCTGCTCACCCTTCTCCGTCACACCGGAGATCATGTCCGCCAGCGCCGAACTGGCGAATAAACTCGACGTGCGCCTGCACACGCACCTGGCCGAAACCCTCGACGAAGAAGATTTCTGCCTGCAGCGTTTCGGCCTGCGCACCGTGGATTACCTGGACAGTGTCGGCTGGCTCGGCCCGCGTACCTGGCTGGCCCATGGCATCCACTTCAACCCGGACGAGATCGCTCGCCTCGGTGCGGCCGGCACCGGCATCTGCCATTGCCCGAGCTCGAACATGCGCCTGGCCTCCGGCATTTGCCCGACCATCGAGCTGACCGATGCCGGCGCATTGCTCGGTCTTGGCGTGGACGGTTCAGCGTCCAACGATGCGTCGAACATGATGCTCGAAACCCGTCAGGCGCTGTACATCCAGCGCCTGCGCTACGGTGCCGAGAAGATCACTCCAGAGCGCGTGCTGGGCTGGGCGACCAAGGGCTCGGCCAGTTTGCTCGGGCGGACCGATATCGGCGAGATCGCGGTGGGCAAGCAGGCGGACCTGGCGTTGTTCAAGCTCGATGAACTGCGCTTCTCCGGCAGTCACGATCCGGTGTCGGCGCTGTTGTTGTGCGGTGCCGATCGCGCGGATCGGGTGATGGTCGGCGGCAAATGGCGAGTGATCGACGGTCAAGTCGAAGGGCTGGATCTGAAAGGGTTGATCGCTGATCACACTCAAGCAGCTCGGCAGTTGATCGCAGGCGTCTAAGCCTATGGAGATCTAATGTGGGAGCGGGCTTGCTCGCGAAGACGATGTGTCAGTCGATATTTCATTGCCTGACACACCGCCTTCGCGAGCAGGCCCGCTCCCACATTGATCCAGTTTCCACAATGATTTTCGGTTGGATCACAAGCCCAGCAACGACAACATGATAAACGTCGCAAACAGCACAAAATGAGTCATCCCTTCGATGGCGTTGGTTTCGCCATCGTTGAGGTTGATCGCGCTGACGATCAGGGTGATGAAGATCATCACGGTCTGCACCGGGGTCATGGCCATCTGGAACGGCTGGCCGGTGTAGAGCGCCATCGCCTCCATCACCGGCACCGTCAGGATCACCGTCGACAGTGAGGCACCCAGGGCGATGTTGACCACCGACTGCATGCGGTTGGCCAGCGCCGCGCGCAATGCCGTCAGAATCTCTGGCGCGGCCGAAATGGCCGCCACCAGGATCGCCGTGATCACCGGTGGTGCGCCCGTTCCTTCCAGCCCCAGGTCGAGGGTCTTGGACATCACTTCGGCCAAAGCGCCGATCACCACCACACCGAATACCAGGATGCCGATGGACAACGTCAGGTTGATCGGTGCCGGCTCCTGCTCCAGGGGTTCTTTTTTGCGGCGTTTGTCCGGGTAGCTGTAGCTGAAAAAGTAACTGTGCGGCCCGACCTGCATGCGCAGGAACAAGGTATAGAGCACCACCATCGCGCCAATGGTGAACGCCGAATAGAGCTTCCAGTCGGCTTCGGGAATGAACTCCGGGACCACCATCGACACGCCCATGGCGGTCAGGATCATCACGCTGTAGCTGCGCGCCGAATCATCGTTGTAGGACTGTTCGCCGTGCTTGAGCCCGCCCATCAACGCCGCCAGGCCGAGGATGCCGTTGATGTCGAGCATCACGGCTGAGTAGATCGTGTCGCGCACCAGCGTGGCCGAGGCTTCGTTGCTCATCATGATCGCCAGGATCACTACTTCCACCAGCACGGCGGCCAGGGTCAGGATCATCGTGCCGTAGGGGTCGCCGACCTTTTCCGCAAGCAGTTCGGCCTGATGGGCGACGCGCATGGAGGCGGCGACGATGAACGCGATCAGCACCAGCCCTGCAGATAGTGCGACGGCCTGGCCGCTGTGCAGCAACCAGTGCTCCAGCGGGAAAGCGACGACGGCGGCGATCAGGGCCAGCAGCAGAAAGGTTTCTTGCTTGAGAATCGTGAGCATGGCGGGCCTTTTGCCGTTGAGGTGCGATAGGTGACTGACTGCGGCGCGGCGCTAACGTTTCACCTTAGCGCACCAGTGGATGGCAGCTGTGCCAGGCACTGCACTTTTATCGGTCTTCCCGGCCTCTTCGCGGGCAAGCCCGCTCCCACAGGATTTACGCAACCCTTGTAGGAGCGGGCTTGCCCGCGAAGGCCTCCCCTCGGTCTAACGCCGATGTTGTCCTGTTGGTCAGCAATTTGCATTGACCCTGCCCACACACAACAAAATGGGGTTCGAATTCATGCAAATACGTCCGCTGCATAAACTGCTGTGCGCCGCCATCGGTCTGGGGATCAGCCTTACCGCCAGTGCCAGCGAGCCGCTGAAAGTCGGCTTCGTCTATATCGGCCCGATCGGCGACCACGGCTGGACGTATCAGCATGAACAGGGGCGCAAGGCGCTGGCGGAAAAACTCGGCGACCGGATCACCACCAACTATGTGGAAAACGTTGCCGAAGGCGCCGACGCCGAGCGAGTGATCCGCAACATGGCCAAGGACAAGTACGACCTGATCTTCACTACCTCGTTCGGCTACATGAACCCGACACTCAAGGTCGCCAAGCAGTTTCCCCAGGTGACCTTCGAACATGCTACCGGCTACAAGCAGGACAAGAACCTGGGCACCTACCTGGCGCGCACCTATGAAGGTCGCTACGTCGGCGGTTTCCTCGCGGCCAAGATGACCAAGAGCAAAAAGATCGGCTACGTCGCCTCGTTTCCGATCCCGGAAGTGATCCGCGACATCAACGCCATTCAACTGGCCCTGAACAAGTACAACCCCGGCACCGAGATCAAGGTGGTGTGGGTCAACTCCTGGTTCGATCCGGGCAAGGAAGCCGACGCCGCCAACGCGCTGATCGACCAGGGCGTCGACGTGGTGTTCCAGCACACTGACAGCCCGGCGCCGATCCAGGCCGCGGAACGGCGCGGCGTATATGCCGTGGGCTACGCTTCGGACATGGCGCACTTCGGCCCCAAGGCGGTGCTGACCTCCATCGTCAATGACTGGGCGCCGCATTACCTGCAAGCGACCCAAAGCGTGATCGACCACAGCTGGAAAACCCAGGATTACTGGGGTGGCCTGAAGGAAGGCACCGTTGAACTGCCGATCAGCGACCTGGTGCCGGCGGCGGTGAAAACCGAAGCCGAACAGATCATCGCCAATATCAAGAGCGGCACGCTGCAGCCGTTTACCGGGCCGATCAAGGACCAGGCCGGGGTCGAGAAAATACCCGCAGGGGTTAGCGCGACGAATACGGAGCTGGCGTCGATGAATTATTACGTGGAAGGCATGAAGGCCGAGATGCCGAAATAAATCCAGCGACCAACACAAAACCCCTGTAGGAGCGAGCTTGCTCGCGATGGTGTGTCAGTCGACTCGATGCAGCTGATACACCATCGCGAGCAGGCTCGCTCCCACAATGGATTTTCAGCGTATTCCAGGATTGTGTATGAACAGCCTTCCCATCATCGACATCAGCCCGCTCTACAGCGAAGACCACAGCGCCTGGCCAGCCGTGGCACAACAAATCGACCTCGCCTGCCGCGAATGGGGCTTTTTCTACATCAAGGGTCACCCAATCAGCGCGGCGCGCATCGATGCCGTGTTCGACAACGCCAAGCAATTTTTCGCCCTGCCCACCGCCGAAAAACTCAAGATCGACATCACCGAGTCCCGCCACCATCGCGGTTACGGCGCCATCGCCACCGAACAACTGGACCCGAGCAAACCCAGCGACCTGAAAGAAACCTTCGACATGGGCCTGCACCTGCCCCTCGACCATCCCGAAGTACTGGCGAAAAAACTGTTGCGCGGCCCCAACCGCCATCCATCGGTGCCGGGCTGGGAGGCGCTGATGGAGAAGCACTACGTCGACATGCAGGCGCTCGCGCAAACCCTGTTGCGGGCAATGACCATGGCGCTCGGCATCGAGCGCGACTTTTTCGACACACGCTTTGTCGAGCCGGTCAGCGTATTGCGGATGATTCACTACCCGCCGCGTCACACCGCCAGCTCCATCGATCAGCAAGGCGCCGGTGCCCACACCGATTACGGCTGCATCACCCTGCTCTACCAGGATTCTGCCGGTGGCTTGCAAGTCAGGAACGTAAAGGGCGAATGGATCGACGCCCCGCCGATCGAAGGGACGTTCGTGGTCAACCTCGGTGACATGATGGCGCGCTGGAGCAACGACCGTTACCTGTCGACGCCACACAGGGTGATCAGCCCGTTGGGCGTAGATCGGTATTCGATGCCATTCTTTGCCGAGCCGCACCCCGACACCCGCATCGAATGCCTGCCGGGGTGCCAGGATGAGCAGCAGGCAGCGAAATACCCGGCCACCACTTGCGCCCAATTCCTGCTCTCACGCTTCGCCGATACCTACGCTTATAGACGGGATCAGGAGGCGGTGGAATGAACCGCCTGGTCAGGTTTTACCAATTTTTGCAGCGAGCCTCTGTAGAATGGCGCCATTGCACCTGATGAGAAAAGAATTATGTACGACTGGCTGAACGCCCTGCCCAAGGCAGAACTGCACCTGCACCTGGAAGGTTCGCTGGAGCCCGAGCTGCTGTTTGCCTTGGCCGAACGCAACAAGATCGCCCTGCCGTGGAGCGATGTCGAAACCCTGCGCAAGGCCTACGCTTTCAATAACCTGCAGGAGTTTCTCGACCTGTATTACCAGGGCGCCGACGTGCTGCGCACCTCCCAGGACTTCTACGACCTGACCTGGGCCTACCTGTTGCGCTGCAAGGCGCAGAACGTGATTCACACCGAACCGTTCTTCGACCCGCAGACCCACACCGACCGTGGCATTCCATTCGAAGTGGTGCTCAACGGCATCGCCGCCGCGTTGAAGGATGGCGAGCAGCAACTGGGCATCACCAGCGGCTTGATCCTGAGCTTCCTGCGCCACTTGAGCGAAGAGCAGGCGCAGAAAACCCTCGACCAGGCGCTGCCGTTCCGCGACGCGTTTGTCGCTGTGGGCCTGGACAGCTCCGAGATGGGCCACCCGCCGAGCAAATTCCAGCGGGTGTTCGATCGCGCCCGTGGCGAAGGTTTCCTGACCGTCGCCCACGCCGGTGAAGAAGGCCCGCCCGAGTACATCTGGGAAGCCCTCGACCTGCTGAAAATCCAGCGCATCGACCATGGCGTGCGCGCCATCGAAGACGAGCGCCTGATGCAGCGCATCATCGACGAGCAGATTCCGCTCACCGTGTGCCCGCTGTCCAACACCAAGCTCTGCGTGTTCGATCACATGTCCCAGCACAATATTCTCGACATGCTCGAGCGTGGCGTGAAAGTGACCGTGAACTCGGATGACCCGGCTTACTTCGGCGGTTACGTCACCGAAAACTTCCATGCCCTGTATACCGATCTGGGCATGACCCAGGACCAGGCCAAACGCCTGGCGCAGAACAGCCTGGATGCTCGTTTGGTAAAACCCTGAGGTTTACCCGACTCTTCTGTAGGAGCAAGCTTGCTCGCGATAGCGGTTTGGCACTCAACATTGATGTCGACTGACACTCCGTCATCGCGAGCAAGCTTGCTCCTACAGGGCCATTTCAACCTCGGTCTGTTTGGCGAACCGGTGAATTTCTCGCTGCCCGGCGGCGGTGAGCTGCAGGGCACGGGAATCCATGGGCAAGTTCAGCCAACCCGACTGCATGAACAGCTGCAACAACGCCGCACCCAGGGCGCCGCCCAGGTGCGGGCGTCTTTCGCTCCAGTCGGGGCACGCACAGGCGACCTTGCCGTTGCGATGGGCCAGCGCCTGAATGAAGACGCCGCGTGCCTCCAACTGCGTCGCGCCCTTGAGCGTGACCGTGACCCGCTGATCGAACTGTTCGATCCAGCCCGCGTCCAGCAGGCGCTGGTAAAGATCGGCGGCCAGGGTGCCACCCAAATGGTCGTCACAAAGCCGTGCGCGCAACAACGGCGAAGCGCTCGGCCGAGGTTTGGCCAGGGGCGCGGCGCGCTTGAAAATATCCGGGATATCCTGGGGTGCGCTGGCCAGCGTGGCGCTGGCCAGCGCTTCGATCGCGGCACCGACTTCAGGAGCCGTCAGGCGGAAGAAGCGCTTTCGCCCACGGGCTTCTACTTTCAACAGACCTCCGGCGGACAACCGCCCCAGGTGCGCACTGGCGGAGGACGGTGACAGGCCGGCCATCAATGCCAGTTCTTCGGTATGTCGCGCCGAGCCGTCCATCAAGGCCCACATCATTGCGCTGCGCTTGGGGTCAGCCAGCAATGTGGCTATCTGGCTGATGCAAGGTGCATGTTCCATGTATTCACTCCCTGTTGAATCGTTTCGTCCTGCTGCCCAGAGATATCTTGACCAGTAAGGTGCCGTCGGCCAAACGTGGAAACTGCCATAAACCGGTTTCGCCATGGCGATCGACGTGCGTGTACGAGGCGAACGTTAGTATAGGCCGGTTGACCGCCAGATCCTGCCCCCTGCAAACCGCAGATGCTGATAGTTCCTGAGGGAAATTTCGCTTTTTACCTGCGACTAATGATCAATGTCTGATAACCCTGGAAAATGACTACTCAAGCGCGCGCATCGGCTGGCAAGCATTTCCCGCAAGAGGTTCACCGGCTTACTCAATTGTGCGCGATGGGCGCACAACAGATTCAGCGGTGCGCGCTCCCAGAGCAGCTCCGGCAGCAGCACTTTCAAACGCCCCGCGAGCACATCGGCGGCCACATCGAGCCAGGATTTGTACGCAATCCCGGCCCCTGCCAGCGCCCACAGACGCACGACATCGGCATCGTCACTGAAACGATCGCCACTGACGGTCAGGCCGACCTCGCGCTTGCCGTCATGAAAGGTCCAGTGATCGTGAACGCGGCTGCCCAGCATGAACAGCAGGCAATTGTGCTGGGCCAGTTGTTCCAGTTGGCGCGGTTCGCCACGCCGGGCGAGATATTCGGGCGCGGCACACAACACGCGACGATTGTGGGGGGCGATGGGCAGCGCCACCAGGCTGGAGTCCTCCGGTTCGCCGTAGCGCAGGGCGATGTCCACCGGCTGGCGGAACAGATCGGCGATGCGATCGCCCAGCAGCAGGCGCACGGTCAGCTTCGGGTGCTCGCGCTGGAACTCGTCCAGCCAGGGCAGCAACAGGTTGCGACCGAAGTCCGACGGTGCCGACAGCTGCAGGACTCCGCTGACCTGATCCTGGCCACTGGCCAACAATCGCCGGCCTTCGTCGAGGGAACTCAAGGCCGCCCGGGCGTACTCGAGAAAACCTTCACCTTCGGCGGTCAGGCGCAGGCTGCGGGTCGAACGCGCCAGCAGTCGGGCGCCCAGCTGCTGTTCGATGCGTTTCAACGCCGCGCTTGCCACCGCCGCCGACATGTCCATGCCCCGCGCGGCCGCGGACAGACTGCCCAGGTCCGCGGCCCGGACAAATAACTGCAAATCATCGAATCGCAGCATGCAAAGCCTTTTATTATCAAGAAAATATTGAAAGAGACTGCTGTTTTAGCGGGTTTTATCTTGCGAAGAAATAGCCAATCATCCGCCCCATCGAATCCACAGTTATCGGGGAGCCTTCCATGAAAGCCGTTGCCTACTACGCCTCGCTGCCGATCAGCGATGAAAACGCCCTGCAAGACATCGAACTGCCGGAGCCGGTCGCTGGCCCCCGTGACCTGCTGGTGGAAGTCAAAGCCATCTCGGTCAACCCGGTCGATACCAAGGTCCGTCAGAACGTCCAGCCAGAAGTCGGTACGGCCAAAGTGCTGGGTTGGGACGTGGCCGGCGTGGTCAAGTCCGTTGGCAGTGAAGTGACCTTGTTCAAGACCGGCGACAAGGTGTTCTACGCCGGCTCCATTGCCCGCGCCGGGGGTAACAGCGAGCTGCACGTGGTGGATGAGCGAATCGTCGGCCATATGCCGAAGTCGCTCGGTTTCGCCGAAGCCGCTGCCCTGCCGTTGACCGCCATTACCGCGTGGGAGTTACTCTTCGAGCGCCTGCAAGTGCACGAAGGCAAGACCGATGAAAGCCAGAGCCTGCTGATCGTCGGCGCCGCCGGTGGCGTTGGCTCGATCCTCACGCAACTGGCCAAACAGCTCACGGGCCTGAAGGTCATCGGCACGGCTTCGCGCCCGCAAACCCAAAGCTGGGTCACGGCCCTGGGCGCCGACCAGGTGATCGACCACAGCCAGCCACTGAGTGAAGCGCTCAAGCACGCCGGCATTGATCAGGTGACCCATGTCGCCAGCCTGACCCAGACCGATCATCACCTCGATCAACTGGTCGAGGCGTTGGCACCGCAAGGCAAGCTGGCGCTGATCGACGACCCGAAAACCCTCGACGTGACCAAGCTCAAGCGCAAGAGCCTGTCGCTGCACTGGGAGTTCATGTACACCCGCTCACTGTTCGAGACCGCGGACATGATCGAGCAGCACAAACTGCTCAACCGGGTGGCCCATCTGATCGATGCCGGGACGTTGAAAACCACGGTTGGCGAACACTTTGGCACCATCAATGCGGCTAATCTGCGGCGTGCACATGCGCTGTTGGAAAGCGGGAAATCCAAGGGCAAGATCGTGCTGGAAGGGTTCTAGGCATCCTCAGGAATTGGCCCTCGGACTGCGATTGTTTTTGTTACAAACCGTCAGTCCGAGAGTTGATCCTTGTCATAGAAGCCATCGTAATCGGGTCTACAATCGAAACCTCTGCGAGGAAATCTTTTACCCATCCTTTTTACGCAACGTCTTTTACAAGAGGAGTTCAGCTATGAAGATCCTGATAAAAGAATTGGCAAAATCCCAGTGGCAGGTCCGCCTGGACCAACATACCGTGATGTTCCGCAGCGAAGCGGAAGCGCGGGCGTTCACCAATACCCTTGAAGCGCGATTGCACGCTCCCCATCAGATCCCCGACCGCCAGCAGCGTGCCGCTGGCTGAGTCCGTCCTCAGACCTGGGCTTGCACCAGCGCCCGGGCATTTTGCAGACGCCGGGTGAGCATCGCCGCGCTCACCACCAGAATCCCGCACAGGCTGATGACCATGGCCATCGGCATGGCGCTGCCGTCGTGCAAAACACCCACCAGCGCCGCGGCGCCTGCCGCGACACTGAATTGCAGGCATCCGAGCATTGCCGAAGCGCTGCCGGCGCGGGCGCCCTGCCCGTTCATCGCGCAGGCCGAGGCATTGGGCAGGATGCAACCCAGGCTGGCGATGCAGGCGAACAATGGAATCAGCAACGGCCACAGCTGCGCGGTGTGCAGCGCGCTGACGGCGAGCAATGCCAGGCCGGCACCGAGGTAGATCCACACGGTGCGCGTCAGCAGGAACGCCGGACCACGCTTGGCCAACAGTCGCGCATTAATCTGGGCCACCAGAATGAACCCCGCTGCGTTGACACCGAAGTACCAACCAAAGTGTTCGGCCGGGACGCCATAGAGCTTGATGAAGATGAACGGCGACCCGGCGATGTACGAAAACATGCCGGCGATGGCGATGCCGCCCGTCATGGCATGACCGAGGTACACCGGGTCCTTCAGCAACCGCCCATACTGGCGAAACGCCCCGCTCAGGGGTTGGCGTGGCAAATGGGCGGGCATGCTTTCCGGCAAACCCAGTGCCACAGCCAGACCTGCCAAGGCGCTGAAACCGGTCAGCGCGAGGAAGATCGACTGCCAGCCCGTGGTGTTGACCAGCAAGCCGCCGAGCATCGGGGCAAGGATCGGCGCCAGGCCCATTACCAGCATCAGCTGCGAAAAGACTTTCGCCGAACCCACCGCATCACATTTGTCGCTGACCACCGCCCGCGAGATCACCATGCCCGCGCAACCGCCCAGGGCCTGCACGAAGCGTGCGCCGATCAGCCATTCCAGGTTCGGTGCATAGGCGCACGCCAACGAAGCGGCGGTAAACAAGCCGACGCCGATCAACAAGGGAATGCGTCGCCCGAAACGATCCGCCACCGGACCGTAGGCCAGTTGGCCAATGGACAAGCCAAGGAAATAAGCGGCCAACGTCAGTTGGACGTGTTGTTCGTCGGTACCGAAGGCAAGCGCCATCGCCGGGAACGCCGGCAGATAGAAATCGATCGCCAGCGGACCGAAAGCGCTCAAGGCGCCAAGAATAAGGATTGTACGAAAATTCATCAGGCATCCATGGAACAGAAGTCGGCAGCCCGACAGTCTAGCCGCGCATGGACGCCTTGAACATTAAGTTAGCTCGCTAACTATTAAAAAGTCAGGCCAATTTCACGCTGTAGCCTTCTTCACTGATGAGCGCGATCACTTGATCGGCGCTCAATGCGCTCTCGACCCCGACTTCCCTGGCCGCCAGATCGACCCGCACACTCGCCGCCGGATCCCGGGCCTGCACCGCCTGGGTGATCGCCTTGACGCAGTGACCGCAGGACATGCCTTCAACGTTGAACACTTGCATGGATGACTCCTTTAATGTGCCATTCGAAAGAGGTGACCTGCAGTCTTGAGCTTGCCACCATGGCAAGGTCAAGTTCTGCAGTGACCTGCCGGGCTGGCAATCAGCTTCGCGCTCGGCCAAGCTGCGGGTATTGACGATTTGATCCCAGGAGATTCAGCCATGCGCTGGTCAGCTTTCAGCCTGTTTGGCCTGCTCGGCCTTTTCACCGCCACCACCTCGGCCCATGCCGCCGGGGAGGATTATGGCGTGCTGGTCATTTCCCGCGAGCGCCTGGAAGTCGCAACCAGCTGCGAGATCGGCGTGTACATCCAGGACCAGTTGGCGGCGCGGCTATTCCAGGAGCAAAGCACCTCGTTCAACCTGCCGCCGGGCAATGTCTCCCTGCGCCTCAAGCTGCTGCCCGGCCAGGCGCCGGGGTGCAACCCGGGGATGCTGGCGCCGGGTTCGCAGGATATTCAGTTGCGGGCCGGAGATGTGTTGAAGTACCGGATTGCGATGACCCAGGATGGGATGTATCTAAAGCGTGCAGGTCTTGGATATTGAGTTGCCTGTAAAAGATCGCAGCCTGCGGCAGCTCCTACAGGTGTACTGCGATCTTTTGCTTTAAAAATGGCGCTTGACCTTGCCAGCATGGCAAGGTTGATCCTGTAGGCATCTTCTACAGGGAGCGTGACCGATGTCCGAATCCACCACTTTCGATCTGCCGATTGCCGGCATGACCTGCGCCAGCTGCGCCGGGCGTGTCGAGCGCGCCTTGAGCAAAGTCATCGGCGCCAGTGCCGTCAGCGTCAACCTGGCCACCGAGCAGGCCCGGGTCCAGGCACCGGCCGACAGCCTGCCGGCCTTGATGGACGCAGTGGAAAAAGCCGGTTACAGCGTACCTCGGCAGCGGCTGGAATTGAGCATCGACGGCATGACCTGCGCCTCCTGCGTCGGCCGGGTCGAGCGGGCGCTGAACAAAGTGCCGGGGGTCAAGAGCGTCAGCGTCAACCTGGCCAATGAACGCGCCCATCTGGAACTGCTCGGGCAAGTCGACCCGCAAACCTTGATCGCGGCCGTGAGCAAGGCGGGTTATGCCGCCAGCGTCTGGCAGGACGATCAGCCGCACGTCGATACTCAGCAAACCCGCCTGCAGCGCGAGCGCTGGGCGTTGATCGCAGCGATTGCCCTCGCCTTGCCACTGGTATTGCCGATGTTGCTGCAACCGTTCGGCGTGCACTGGATGCTCCCGGCCTGGGCGCAATTCGCCTTGGCAACGCCCGTGCAGTTCATCTTCGGCGCGCGCTTTTATGTGGCCGCCTGGAAAGCCGTGCGTGCCGGGGCAGGCAACATGGACCTGCTGGTTGCCTTGGGCACCAGCGCGGGCTATGGCTTGAGTATCTACGAATGGGCCACCGCCGCCGGGCGCATGCCGCACCTGTACTTCGAAGCCTCGGCCGTGGTGATTGCCCTGGTGCTGTTGGGAAAATACCTGGAAAGCCGCGCCAAACGCCAGACCGCCAGCGCCATTCGCGCCCTGGAAGCGCTGCGCCCGGAGCGGGCGATACAGGTGATCGATGGTCGAGAGCAGGAGGTGGCGATCAGCGCCCTGCGTCTCGATGACCTGGTCATGATCAAGCCCGGGGAACGTTTCCCGGTGGACGGCGAAGTGGTCGAAGGCCAGAGCCATGCCGACGAAGCCTTGATCAGCGGCGAAAGCCTGCCGGTGCCCAAACTACCTGGTGACAAGGTCACGGGCGGCGCGATCAATGGTGAAGGCCGGTTGCTGGTGCGCACCCAGGCCCTTGGCGCGGAAACCGTGCTGGCACGAATCATTCGCCTGGTGGAGGACGCCCAGGCGGCGAAAGCGCCGATCCAGAAATTGGTGGATAGAGTCAGCCAGGTGTTCGTCCCGGTGGTCTTGCTGCTGGCCTTGGCGACCCTGATCGGCTGGTGGCTGTATGGCGCCCCGCTGGAGACCGCGGTGATCAATGCCGTGGCGGTGCTGGTGATCGCCTGCCCTTGTGCCCTGGGCCTGGCCACGCCAACGGCGATCATGGCCGGCACCGGGGTCGCGGCGCGCTACGGCATTCTGATCAAGGATGCCCAGGCGCTGGAGCGTGCCCATGAAGTCAGCGCCGTGGTGTTCGACAAGACCGGCACGCTGACTTCGGGCACCCCACGTATCGCCCACCTCAGTGCCCTCGATGGCGACGAAGGCAGCCTGCTGCAATGGGCCGGCGCCCTGCAACGCGGCAGCGAGCATCCGCTGGCCAAGGCGGTGCTGGATGCGTGCGCCGAGCGAGGCCTGGCCGTGGCCGACGTGACTGACAGCCAATCCCTGACCGGCCGAGGCATTGCCGGCACGCTCGGGGATCGTCGCCTGGCGCTGGGTAATCGGCGCCTGCTGGAGGAAAGCGGCCTGGACGCCGGCACTCTGGCAGGTTCGGCAAGCGCGTGGGAAACCGAAGGCCGGACCTTGTCCTGGCTGATCGAGCAAAGTCCCGAGCCGAGAGTGTTGGGCCTGTTCGCTTTCGGCGATACGCTCAAGCCTGGCGCGCTGCAAGCGGTACAACAACTGCGCGCGCGCAATATCAGCAGTCATCTGCTGACCGGTGACAACAGAGGCAGTGCCAACGTGGTCGCCAAGGCGCTGGGCATCCAGGATGTGTACGCAGAGGTCCTGCCGGCGGACAAAGCCGCCACTGTCGCTGCGTTGAAGAAAACCGGCGTGGTCGCAATGGTCGGCGACGGCATCAACGATGCGCCAGCGCTGGCCGCGGCCGATATCGGTATCGCCATGGGCGGCGGCACCGATGTGGCCATGCATGCGGCCGGCATTACCTTGATGCATGGCGATCCTCGGCGAGTTCCGGCGGCACTGGAGATCAGCCGCAAGACCTACGCGAAGATCCGGCAGAACCTGTTCTGGGCCTTCGTCTATAACCTGATCGGCATTCCATTGGCCGCCTTCGGGTTCCTTAATCCGGTGCTGGCCGGAGCAGCCATGGCGTTGTCGAGCGTCAGCGTGGTGAGCAATGCGCTACTGTTGAAAACCTGGAAACCCGAGGACCTGGAGGACAACCGATGAACATCGGCCAAGCAGCCCGTCACAGCGGCCTGAGCGCAAAGATGATCCGCTACTACGAGTCCATCGGCCTGCTCAAGGCGGCTCATCGCACCGACAGCGGCTACCGGGTGTACGGCGATGACGACCTGCACACGCTGGCGTTCATCAAACGCTCACGGGACCTTGGGTTTTCGCTGGAGGAAGTCGGCAAGCTGTTGACCCTCTGGCAGGACCGCCAGCGCGCCAGTGCCGATGTGAAGGCGTTGGCGCGCCAGCATATCGATGAACTGAACCAGAAGATTCGGGAGCTGGGGCAGTTGCGCGATACGTTGCAGGATCTGGTCGAGCATTGTCAGGGGGATGATCGGCCGGATTGTCCGATTCTCAAGAGTCTTGAGTCGGGGTGTTGTGCTAACGCGGATCCCGTCTGACAATGATTTTGACTGTGCTAACGCCTTCGCGAGCAAGCCCGCTCCCACATTGGACCGTCGCCGAACACAAATTCTGTGTCCAGTGCAGATCGAATGTGGGAGCGGGCTTGCTCGCGAAGGCGGTGCGTCGGACGCCATAAACATTGAGTCCCTTCACCCAGAAAAAACCCGGCCGAAGCCGGGTTTTTCTTTAGCCGATCACTGCATCCACGGTGGAGGCGGTTCTTCGGCTGGCTTGGGGGGAGCATCGTCAGCCGCACGCGCGGCTTGCTTGCGCTCTTCATCCAGGCGCGCGGCCTCGATTTCGCGCATGATGCCGCCCACATCCGCCAGCTCTTCCGGCTCGTCGAACTCGCCGGTCAGGACGCTGGCCGGGTGCAAAGTGCCCGCCTCGTACAAAGCCCACATTTCCTTGGCGTACCGGGTCTTTTTCAACTCCGGTGCAAACCGTCCGAAATAGGACGCCATGTTGCCCACGTCCCGCTCCAGCATGCTGAACGCGTGGTTGTTGCCCGCCGCGTCAACTGCTTGCGGCAAGTCGATGATCACCGGGCCGGTCGGGGTCAACAGCACGTTGAACTCGGACAGGTCACCGTGCACCAGACCGGTACACAGCATCAGCACGATCTGCGAGATCAGGAACGCGTGATATTCACGCGCCTGGTCCGGTTCCAGAACCACGTCGTTCAGACGCGGCGCGGCATCACCGTACTCGTCGGCCACCAACTCCATGAGCAGCACGCCTTCGAGGAAGTCGAACGGCTTGGGCACCCGCACACCGGCATTGGCCAGGCGGAACAGCGCCGCCACTTCGGCGTTCTGCCAAGCGTCTTCGGTTTCCTTGCGGCCAAACTTGGAACCCTTGGCCATGGCCCGGGCCTGTCGGCTGTTGCGCACCTTGCGGCCTTCCTGATACTCGGCCGCCTGCCGGAAACTGCGTTTATTCGCCTCCTTGTAGACCTTCGCGCAACGTAACTGGTTGCCGCAGCGCACCACATAAACAGCTGCTTCTTTACCACTCATGAGTGGGCGCAGCACTTCGTCGACCAGACCGTCCTCGATCAGGGGTTCAATGCGTTTTGGAGTCTTCATCAGCTTTTATTGTGGGTCCTTTATTACCAAACACGCGAAAGTCATTCGTTATACGGCAATCCACCGATTCGGGGGAGGGGGTGCCGACCTATGAACCATGCAGATGCACACAATGTGCCGATTTACTCGCAAAAACCTGCAGTTCATCACCGGTCTTCTGGATCATAGTCGAGCCTGAAGCGCTTGTTGTCTGGGGCTGCATGGGCATTTGTGACAGAAACCGACACCCCGGCACTACCGTTCGCGGGATTTTTCCGGACAGCCCTCAATTTCCGCAGACAACAGCCGAAGTCCTTAGTGACAAAGTGATTTGTCCGACAATCGTTTCCCTGACAACAACGATACCGCACTCACGGACCCGGGTTGATCGACACGTTTACGGCTGCCAATAAACCGCGAGTCATCTGCACTGCGTGGGCCTACAAGAAAATCTGGAGCGCGGATGAACATCAAACAGAAACTGACCTGGGCGTTTGCAATCATCGCCTGCTTGCCGGTGGTACTGGTCGCCACCCTCGTCGTGCTGAACCTGCGCAGTGATGCCAGGGAAGGATTCGTCGACAGCAGTGGTCGCGAAATCCGTCAGGTCAGCAATGCCATGCAACTGTTCTTCGACGGCATCAGCCAGAACGTCGAGTACCTGGCCAAGCAACCGCTGATCACCAACTCCGACGACAGCCTCAAGACCTACATGAACGCCAACGCCGCCAGCATTCCACAGGGCGAGATGGACAAAAAAGTCTTTGGCTTCCTGCAGGATCTGGGCAACGCCCATCCATCCTACGCCTACGCCATCCTCGGCACCGCCGCCGGTGGTTATGTGTCGTGGCCGGACGACGCCAAGCTGGCCAACTACGACCCGCGCCAGCGTCCGTGGTACAAGGCGGCCCAGGCGAAACCGGGCAAGCCGTTGCGTACCGAGGCCTATTACTGGGCCGAAAACGATACGTCCTACGTCAGCACCGTGCGCACCATCGACAACAAGCTGGGCACCAACGGTGGTGTGGTCAGCATCGACGTGTCGCTCAAGCAGCTCACCGAACTGGTCAAACAGATCAAGCTCGGCGAAAGCGGCTACCTGATGCTGCTGGAAAACACCGGTACCGTGCTGGTCGATCCGAAGCAACCGGAACACAACTTCAAGGCCTTGAACAGCCTCGGCGAGGGTTATGCGCAACTGGCCAAGGCTGGCAAGGGCCTGGTTGAAGTCGAGCTCAACGGCGAACGCTACATGGCCAACGTCTGGCCGTCCGAGCAGCTGGGCTGGACCTTCATCGGCCTGATCAAGCAGAGCGACGTGATGAGCACCGCGACCCAACTGACCTGGTTGATCGCCATCATCGCTGCGGTACTGGCCGTTGTCTTCGCCATCGTCGGCGCCAGTTTCGCCAGCGTTATCGTGCGGCCGATCCGCAGTGTGGCCGACGGCCTGGAAGGCATTGCCCAGGGTGAAGGCGACCTGACCAAGAATCTGCAAATCCGTGGCAGCGACGAAACCGCGCAACTGGCCAACTGGTTCAACCAGTTCCTGACCGCGATTCGCAACCTGATACAAAGCATTGGTGGCGCCGCGACCAAGATCCTGGCCACCTCCAGGAGCTCGACCCAGGTCTCCAGCGACATGGCTGAAGCCGCTGGACGCCAGCGCGAGGCGGTGGACATGGTGTCCACGGCATTCCACGAAATGGTCGCCACCGCCAACGAAGTGGCACGCTCCTGCAGCCAGGCGGCCGAGTCCGCCGACAGTGGCCAGCGCCAGGCCCGTGAAGGTCAGCAACAAATTGACGCGGCCGTCAGCAGCGTCGATCGCCTGAGCCAGGAAATCGAGCAGTCGGCCCAGTCGATGCAACAGCTGGAACGCGACAGCAATGATATCCAGTCGATCCTCGGGACCATTCGTTCGATCGCCGAGCAGACCAACCTGCTGGCGCTGAACGCGGCCATTGAAGCGGCGCGGGCCGGTGAGCAGGGCCGTGGTTTTGCCGTGGTGGCCGATGAAGTACGGGCGCTGGCCAAGCGCACGGCCGACTCCACGGCGGAAATCGACGGACTGCTGGGCAACCTGGCCAAGCGCACCAGCCAGGTGACCCAGCAGATGCACGCGAGCCTGGAGGTGTCCCAGCAATCGGTGACGCGCATCGGTGAAGCGCGCAACAGTTTCGGGCAGATCCGCGAGTCGGTGGATGTGATCCGTGACATGAACACTCAGATTGCCACGGCGGCGGAACAACAGCATCAGGTGGCCGAAGACATCAACCGACACATCAGCCAGATCCATGGCGACGCGCAATTGGTGGCTGAACTGGCGAACTCGGCGCGCCTGGATTCCCAGAGCCTGGCCGGGTTGTCGAATGAGCTGGATGGGTTGGTGCGCCGGTTCCGTACCTGACCGGTGACCGCTGCGCGGTCAATCGCGAGCAAGCTCGCTCCCACAGGGATTTGCACTGTCCTTGTGGGAGCGAGCTTGCTCGCGATGGGGCCATCACTGCCTGAACAATTCTCCCGGGGTAAACCCGAACAAACTCTTGAACGCCGCAATAAACGCCGACGTCGAGTCATACCCACAGGCCAGCGCGGCATTGGTCACGCTGTCGCCCTCCTCCAGCAGACTCAGCGACGACAGCAAGCGCATACGCTGGCGCCAGCCGCGAAAACTCAACCCGGTTTCACGCTGAAACAAACGCATCAGGGTTTTCTCCGACGTGCCCAAACGCTCGGCCCATTGGTGCAGGGTCACATTGCTCTCGGGATTTTCGATCAGCTCATTGCACAACCCCAGCAACCGTTCATGGCGGGGCAATGGCAGGGAAAACCCGACTTCCGGCAAAGTCGCCAACTGATCGAGCAGCACACTCACCAACCGCGCCTGCGGGCTGTCACCCTGTGGATATTCCACTGGCAGCAGGCAAAAACTCTTGATCAGCTCCCGGGCCAGCGGCGTCACTTCCAGCACCCGGCAACGCCCGTCCGCCCACTGGCAATCCTCGCGACGCACATATAGGCTGCGCATCTCGGCGCGCATCGAGGTCACGACCTGGTGATCCAGATCGGCCGGAATCCAGATGCCCCATTGCGGCGGCGCGAAGAAACTGCCCTCGGCGGTGTGCACGCCGAGCACGCCACTGATGGCATAGGAAAACTGCACCCAGTCGTGGCGATGGGATGGCGTCCATGACCCGGCATTGAGGCTTTCCACCCGGGCATACAACGGACGCGGCAGCGTGATGAGGGGCGGAATGCTGCGTTCGAGGGAAACCTGTCCGTTAGTCGGCATAACCTGGCCTTGTGTTGCGAGACGGCTGATGGGCCGACGTTAGGCCATGTCACGCATCCATTCAATACCGGACGCCCCTATCGCTCGATGATGGCGGTTACCCCCTGACCGCCTGCGGCGCAAATGGAGATAAGGCCACGCCCCTTCCCCGCCGCATCAAGCAACTTGGCCATATTGGCGAGGATGCGCCCACCCGTGGCCGCAAACGGGTGCCCGGCCGCCAGTGAGCTGCCTTTGACATTGAGCTTGCTGCGGTCGATGGACCCCAGCGGTGCTTCGAGGCCCAGGCGGCTTTTGCAGTACTCGGGGTCTTCCCAGGCCTTCAAGGTGCAGAGCACCTGGGCGGCGAAGGCTTCGTGGATCTCGTAGTAATCGAAGTCCTGCAGGGTCAGGCCATTGCGCGCCAGCAGGCGCGGCACGGCGTACACCGGTGCCATCAGCAGGCCCTCGGCGCCATGGACGAAATCCACCGCGGCGGTTTCGCCGTCACGCAAGTAGGCGAGAATCGGTAGACCGCGCTCCTTCGCCCAGGCCTCACTGCCCAGCAGCACCAAGGATGCGCCATCGGTCAGTGGCGTGGAATTGCCGGGGGTCAGGGTGCCTTTTGCGCTTTTGTCGAAAACGGTCTTGAGCGAGGCGAGCTTTTCCAGGGTCAGGTCCGGGCGCAAATTGTTGTCGCGGGTGAGGCCGAGAAACGGCGTCATCAAATCGTTCTGCCACCCTTCGGCGTAGGACGCATCCAGGTTCTGATGGCTCAGCAGCGTCAGCTGATCCTGCTCTTCACGGGGAATGTTCCAGGCCTGCGCCATCAACTCGCAATGCTCGCCCATGGACATACCGGTGCGCGGCTCGCCATTGCGCGGGAACTCGGGAATCAGGTGCCGGGGGCGCAGCTGCAGGAAGGGTTTGAGTTTTTCCGCGGTGGTGCTGGCGCGATAGGCCTGCAGCAAAATCTTGCGCAACCCCTCGTTGACACTGATTGGCGCGTCCGAGGTGGTGTCGACGCCACCGGCAATGCCGCAGTCGATCTGGCCGAGGGCAATTTTGTTCGCCACCAGCAGCGCCGCTTCCAGCCCTGTACCGCAAGCCTGCTGGATGTCGTAGGCGGGGGTAGCAGGCGACAGCCGCGAACCGAGCACGCACTCGCGTGTCAGGGCCATGTCCCGTGGCAACTTGAGCACCGCCCCCGTCACCACTTCGCCAAGGCGCAGTCCATGCAGGTTGTAGCGTTCGATCAGGCCTTCGAGTGCAGCCGTGAGCATGGCCTGGTTACTGGCGGTGGAATAGGGTCCGTTGGAGCGAGCGAAGGGTATCCGATTACCGCCGATGATCGCGACGCGACGCAGCTGAGTCATGAAAAGCTTCCTATTCTGTGAAGGCCATTACCCGCAAGCGTAGGCCGAATCTGGCAAATCGAACGACTGATTGCCATTCATGGTCCACACTTTGAACCTCATCTGCTGGAGCGCGTTCCATGTCCGACCGCTATATCGACTTCGCCAATTCGTCCATCGGCCATCGTCTGGTCGGGGCCATGGGCCTGCCTTCGCCGGTACGCCTGGAACGCTGGCAAGCGGGCCGATTGCGCCCTGTGGAAGGCGCCTTGCTGATTGGCGGCGGACCGCTGGCGGAGAAGGTCAACACCTTCGCCAACCGCCTGACGGACGCGATCTACACCTACGGCACCGAGCCCTCGATGGCGACCGCGTGGATTCCCGGACACGGTCCGAAACTCAAGGCTGTGGTGTTCGATGCCAGTGATCTGGTGCAGGTCGGCCAGCTCAAGCAACTACGCGAGTTCTTCCAGCCCCTGATAAAAAATCTCGACCACAGTGCCCACCTGGTGATCCTGGGACGTGACCCGCAGTCGTTGAGCGATCCATTCGCCGCCAGTACCCAGCGCGCCCTCGAGGGCTTCAGCCGCTCGCTGGCGAAGGAACTGCGCAGCGGTGGCACCTTGCAGCTGATCCATGTTGGCGAAGGTGCCGAGGATCAACTGGAAGGACCGCTGCGGTTCTTTCTCTCGCCGAAAAGCGCCTTCGTGTCCGGGCAAGTCATCAACCTGACTGCCTGCGACACCCAGGTAATGGACTGGACTCGCCCGCTGGCCGGGCGCAAGGCACTGGTCACCGGTGCGGCGCGCGGTATCGGCGCCGCCATCGCCGAAACCCTGGCCCGTGACGGTGCGGAGGTCATCCTGCTCGACGTCCCCCCGGCCAGGAGCGACCTCGACGCCCTCGCCGCACGCCTCGGCGGGCGTGGCATCACCCTCGACATCTGTGCCGAGAACGCCGCCACGGAACTGGTCGAACAACTGCCCGACGGCATCGACATCGTGGTGCACAACGCCGGCATCACCCGGGACAAGACCCTGGCCAACATGACCCCGGAATTCTGGGACGCGGTACTGGCCGTCAACCTCAACGCTCCGCAAGTGCTGACCAAGGCCCTGCTCGACAGCGGCACCCTGCGCGACAATGGCCGGGTGATCCTGCTGGCGTCGATCAGCGGCATCGCCGGCAATCGCGGGCAAACCAACTATGCGGCGAGCAAGGCTGGCCTGATTGGCCTGGCGCAAGCCTGGGCGCCGCTGTTGCATGAGCGGGGCATCAGCATCAATGCCGTGGCGCCGGGTTTTATCGAAACCCAGATGACCGCGCACATTCCATTCGGCCTGCGCGAAGCCGGACGGCGCATGAGCTCGTTGGGCCAGGGCGGTCTGCCGCAGGACGTCGCCGAAGCGGTGGCCTGGCTCGCGCAACCGGGCACCGGCGCGTTCACCGGCCAGGCACTGCGTGTCTGCGGGCAAAGCGTTCTGGGGGCCTAGGCATGATCATCGACTGGCACACACTCAATCGCGAACCCAGCCTGTCGGGGCTCTATGTGCAGGCGGCAACGCGTCGCAAGATCACCGGCACCACCCTGCCCCATTCGGGTCTGCGCTGCTGGCTCGATGTCGACCCGCAGCGCCTGGCGACCTATCGCAAAGTCTGCGGCTTCGCCGACAACGGCCTGCTGCCACCTACCTATCCGCATATCCTCGCATTCGCCTTGCAGATGCAATTGCTCACCGCCCGGGACTTTCCGTTCCCGCTGCTGGGGCTGATTCACCTGAGCAACCGCATCCGCGTGCTGCGCCCCATGGGCGGCGTCCATCGAGTGCGGGCCAGCGTGTGCGTGGAGAACCTGCAACCCCATGCGAAGGGGGCGACCTTCGATCTGGTGACGACGCTGGATGATCAACTGGGACCGCTCTGGGAGGCGCAAAGCCAGATGCTGTGCCGAGGGGTGAAGCTTGAGGGCGAGCCCGTCGAAGAGGAGTTGGCCTCGACGCTGCCCCTGACGCAAGTCGCCCAATGGAACGTGCCCACAGACATCGGCCGGCGATACGCCAAGGTATCCGGCGACTACAACCCGATTCACTTGAGTGCGCTGAGCGCCAAAATGTTTGGCTTTCCAACGGCGATTGCCCATGGCCTATGGAACAAGGCCCGAACCCTGGCCGCGCTTGCAGAGTATCTGCCGGCGGCGAACATCGAGATTGCGGTGCAATTCAAGAAGCCGGTGCGCCTGCCCAGCGAGGTGACATTGCTGGCCAGCGCTGCGGGCTCCAGTGGGGATTTGCAATTGATAGGGGCTGGTGATCTGGAGCACATGATTGGCCATTGGCAGCCCATCGCCTGACGCGAATCGTATGACATACACCTTGTAGGAGCCGGCTTGCCGGCGAAGGCGCTCTTGAACCTTGCGTCAGTCTTTCGGGTGCCTTCGCCGGCAAGCCGGGCTCCTACAAGGCCCTCACCTGCTTCAACGATTGGCCAACTCCCCCAACGGCTGCGGGAACAGGTTATTCAGGGTCTCCAGCAAGCGCACGTGATAGATCGGCTTGCGAAACAGGTCCAGCACCTGCAAACGCAACATGTCGCTGACACTTTCCATGTCCGCATGCCCGGACATCACGATCACCGGCAAATGCTGGCGCGCCGTGTGCTCGCGCAAGCGCTTGATCAACGACATGCCGCTCTCCTCCGGCATGCGCAGGTCGGTAATGACCAGAGCGATATCCGGATGGCGTGTCAGATGCTGCAGCGCCAGCTTGACCGACGTCGCGGTGAAACAATTGAACCCCTCGCCCTCCAGCAACTCCGCCAACTCAAGCAACGCATCCTCCTCGTCATCGACCAGAAGCAGTTGTTGGCGCGGCAGGGCGGGGGCGTTCATGGGCAACACCTGGAATAGACTAAGCGCTGACATTAGAACCCGCCTTGTGCATTAGCAAGTGACAGCCGCCTTAAGCACCACCACCGCCACCACCGGTGGGGGCGCCCACCATTGCACCGGTGATTTTTCCAAAGATCGTGGTGATCGTCGTGCCCATGCCGCCACTGAGCCCGGCAATCACCACCGCAACCATGGCGGCGACGATGGCGTACTCGATACCCGAAGCTCCCTCGGTATCCTTGGCCAGCCCTTTGTAAAAATCGATTTCGGATTTGACCTTCTGAACCAGCTTGGCGAAAGACATGAAGTTCTCCTAGATGACCCCGGTGTTGCACGGACGCAACATGATTCCCCTGTGCCAGCATCAGCATTGTCGGCATTTCCCCGCCAAACAACTGTAAGAACGCATTAACACCAAAGTATTAACCGTTTCGTTGACGTCAAAAAACCCTGTATTTGCCCTGAACCATTAACTTTCGTTGGATTTTTGCCCCCTGGGTAATGGCGTTTTGCTCTAGCTGCGCTACCTTCAAATAGCCAAATAGTTCCATGTTCATAGCTGCCTGATTGCGAAGTTGTCTCGTTGCGCAAACGAGTTCTTTGAGCAGCAGGAAAGATGCACCAGGAAAGGAAGCGCCGTCATGAACAGTCGTGTCATCCTAGGCCTGGCCGGCCTGTCCCTGGCGGGCGCAGTCATCGCCGGTTATTGGGGCTTTACCTTGACCCGTCAGCCGGCCGCCGCCCCTGTTGCGCAAACCGAGATTTCACCTGCGACCACCGCCACTCCAGCAGCTGTTCCCCAGCCAGAAGAAGACACCCGTCAACCGATCGTGGTGTTGTTGCATGACATCCCACCGTTCGTGCAGATCACCGCCGCCGACATTGCCTTGGAAAAACTACGCACCGTTCCGGCCGGCAGCCTGACCCGTCTCGATCAAGCCATTGGCCGTACGCCCTGGCGCGCCCTGCCCGCCGGCAGCTGGCTCAATGACGAGAGTTTTGAAGCCGGCGGCAAGCTGGCGCGGATGATCCGTCCCGACGAGCGCGCACTCGCTGTTGCCGTGGATGAAGTGATCAATGCCGGGGGGCAATTGACACCGGGGGACTATGTCGATGTGCTGCTGTTCTTGCGCTCGGACAACCTCAACCTTCAGCCCTCGGCCCAGCTCGCCATCCCGGCCTTGCGCGTATTGGGGGTGGGCGAGCAATTGGGCCTGACCAACGACGGCCATCCGTCCAGCCCGGCCCAGGGCAACGATGAAAAACTCCGCCAGGAGCAACAACGCGCCAGCGCCCGCACCGTGCTGCTCGCCGTCCCCGAACCCCTGTTGAGCCGCCTGATGCTCGCCGCCCAGGCCGGCGTGTTGCGCCTGGCCGTGCGCAGCGCCGAGGAAAAACGCCTGGCGCGCTACTGGGCCGGGGAACGGGATTCTGCGACCAATCTCGCCAATGCCAATCGCGACCTGATCCAGTTCAACCAACTGGCCATGACCGCACCGCCCAAACCTGTAATCGCCAGTAGCGCAGGCGCACCGCGTCGCTCCGGTGTGGAAGTCATCCGCGGCAACGAAACGCAAAAGACCCCCTGAATCGTGCAAGGAACCGCTTTAATGCACAGACGTATTATGCCGTTGTTCAACGGCTTGATCTGCGCCACCTTGCTCAGCGGCATGCCAGTAACGGCAGCACTGGCAGCTACCGGCAGTTGCGCAGCGCTGGGCCCGCTGCCAGCGGTACTGGAAGTGGGCGAAGGCCTGCAACAGGAAGTGCAATCGCCGGTGGCGATCACCCGGATCGCGGTGGGCGACCCGAAGATCGCCGACGTGCGAGTCAATGGCAACCAGGCGTTCCTGCTCACCGGCATGGGCGCCGGCGCCACCAGCCTGATGGTCTGGACCGCCTGTGCCAGTGCACCGCGGCAAAGCATGGTATTCGTTCAGGGCCGCGCGACGGCGGCCATGACCAGTGCCAGGCAGTCACCGTCCGATGATGGGTTGCTGCCATCGCAAGTGCAGACCGACATCCGCTTCGTCGAAGTCAGTCGCACCAAGCTCAAGGAAGCCAGTACCTCGCTCTACGGCAAAAACTCGAATTTCCTGTTCGGTTCCCCCGGTACCGTCCCCAACACGGCGGTGACGCCGCGGGTGTTTCCGTTACGCAACCTTGATCCGCGGATTGCCGTGCCGAGCATTCCGTTGGCCAACGACATGTTCAACATCGTCGCCGGCGGCGGCAACTTCCTGGCCATCATCAACGCCATGGAAAGCAGTGGCTTTGCCTACACCCTGGCACGCCCGAGCCTGGTGGCGATCAGCGGACAAAGCGCAAGCTTCCTCGCGGGCGGTGAAATCCCGATCCCGATCCCCAGCGCCAACAGCAACAGCTACTCCATCGAATACAAGGAATTCGGCATCCGCCTGACGCTCACGCCGACGGTGGTCAGCAACGACCAGATCGCCCTCAAGGTTGCTCCCGAGGTCAGCGAACTGGATTACAACAACGCCGTGACCATCGGCGGCACCACCGTGCCGGCGTTCACCATTCGCCGCACCGATACCAGCATCTCCCTGGCCGATGGCGAAAGCTTCGTCATCAGCGGCCTGATCAGCACGCAAAACACCTCGCAGGTGGACAAGTTTCCGGGGCTGGGCGATATCCCGATTCTCGGCGCGTTCTTTCGCAGCTCTTCGATCAATCGCGAAGAACGCGAGTTGCTGATGATCGTCACGCCACACCTGGTGCAGCCGCTGGCGGCCAATGCGCAACTGCCGTCGCTGCCCGGGGAAAAACTGCGCAATTACGACCCCAACTGGTATCGCATGTACTTCCTCGAAAACGGCGACTTCGATAAACGCAGCGGGCTATCGCAATGAGCCAGAACCTGAGTCAGACCTTCCTGGCGATCACGCGCAACAGCACGGACCTGGAATGGCTGCAAGGCGCTCTCGCCCCCTTGGGCCAGGTGGTCAGTGCCGGTGGCGGCAGCCTCGACGAACTGTTGGCGCTGGTAGACGTGACCCTGGCCAGCCTGGTGTTTGTGGGTCTGGACCGTGAACACGTGGTGGCCCAGTGCGCCCTGATCGAAGGCGCCCTGGAAGCCAAGCCGCGGTTGGCGATCGTTGCGCTGGGCGACGGCATGGACAACCAGTTGGTGCTCAACGCCATGCGCGCCGGGGCCCGGGATTTCGTGGCGTATGGCTCGCGCTCCAGTGAAGTCGCCGGGCTGGTGCGGCGCCAGAGTAAACGCCTGCCGCCTGTAGTGCCGAACACTCACCTGGGCGGCCTGACCGTGCTGTACGGCGTGCAGAGCAACGCCGACGGCGCGCTGCTGGCCAACCACATGGCGCAAGTGGTGCAAAAAAGCGGTCAGCAAACGCTGCTGCTCGACCTCGGCCTGCCGCGCGGTGACAGCCTGGCCCTGCTCGGCCTGGAGAGTTCGTTTCATTTCGGTGATGCGCTGCGCAACTTGCGCCGCCTCGACGCAACCCTGATCGACAGCGCCTTCACCCGTTGCGAAGCCGGCCTGCGGATCCTCGCCTACGCGACCCACGATGAACCGCTGGAACACACCAGCGCCGCCGAGTTGTACATGCTGCTCAGCGCCCTGCGCCAACACTTCCAGCACATCGTGGTGAATGTCACCGGCCAGCCCGACAGCGAAGCCCTGCGCACCTTTGTCAGCCATTGCGACAAGCTGCTGTGGTACACCGACCAGAACGTGCTCGACTGCCGCCGCAACCTGGCGGTACTGAACCTTTGGCGCGAAAAAGGCATGAAGCTCGACCACGCCAAACTGCTGGTGGATCGCTACCTGCGCAGCGTCGCGCCGGACTCCGAGGCCTTGGGCAAAAGCTTCGGCATGGAGGTCATCGCCACGCTCGCCTACAGCCCCGAAGTGCGCTTGAACGCCAAGAACCAGGGCGTGACCCTGTTCGAACTGGCCCCGCGGGAAGTGCTCACCCAAAGCCTGCGCAACCTCGGCGAACGCCTGGCCAAGCGCTCCGAAAGCCTGGCCAAACCCAAGTCCTGGTTCAGCCGTTTGAGAGGTACGCCATGAGCGGCGAAAAACTGTTCGGCGCGACACACCGCGGGGTGGCCGGCAATACCGACCACGAAGGCCTGAAACTGGTGCTGCATCGCTACATCATCGATGCCATCGAGGAGTCCGGGAAAAACCTGCTCGAAGGCTCGCGCCAGGTGCTGGCGCAGTTCGTCATCGACAAGGTGGCCGAATACATCGCGCGCCTGCACTTGGCGATTTCGCGCTACGAGATGGAGCGCCTGGCCGAGGAGATCGTCGACGAGCTCACAGGTTTCGGGCCGCTGGAAGTGCTGCTGCGGGATTCGGCAGTGACCGAAATTCTGGTCAACGGCCCGCACCGCGTGTTCATCGAGCGCGATGGCGTCCTGCACCTGAGCGACCTGCGATTCATCGATGCGCACCATGTCGAGCGTGTCATCCAGCGCATCCTCGCGCCCTTGGGCCGGCGGCTCGATGAGTCTTCGCCGATGGTCGACGCGCGCCTGCCGGACGGCAGCCGGGTCAACGCGATCATTCCCCCGATCGCGCTCGACGGGCCGTGCCTGTCGATTCGGAAATTCCGCCAGGACATGCTCAACAGCACCGACCTGATGGCCATGCAGACCATCGACCAGGCGATCTACGAATTTCTTCAAGACGCCGTGGGCAAGCGCTGCAACATCCTCATCAGCGGCGGCACCGGCACCGGCAAGACCACGCTGCTGAACATCCTCAGCCAGTTGATCGATCCCCACCAACGCCTGGTGACCATCGAAGACGTCGCCGAACTGCAACTGGGCCACCCTCACGTGGTGCGCCTGGAAACCCGGCCGCCGAATGCCGAAGGCCATGGCGAGGTAAAAGCCAGCGACCTGATTCGCAACGCCCTGCGGATGCGCCCGGACCGGATCATCCTCGGCGAAATCCGTGGCGTCGAAGTGGTCGACGTACTGACCGCCATGAACACCGGTCACGACGGGTCCATGAGCACCGTGCACGCCAACAACGCGCAGGATGCCTTGTTGCGCCTGGAAACCCTGGTCGGCCTGACCGGCCGCAGCATTGCCGAAAGGACTTTGCGCCAGATGATCTGCGCGGCGCTGGACGTGGTGATCCAGTTGACGCGCATGCCCGATGGCCGGCGCTGCGTCAGCGAAGTGGTCGAGGTGATCGGCATCCGCGAAGACGTGTATGTCACCAATACGCTGTTTCGCCTCGATCGCCGCAGCGGCTTCGGTTTCATGCGCGAAGCCCTCAACCCCGCCGGTGACAAACTGCGCCGCGAATCGGCGCTCTCTCCCTCGGTATATTGAAGGTCACGGCATGCTCAAACCGCTGCTGCTCATCCTCGTTTGCCTGGCGTTGCTGGGGCTGTCGTTGCGCTTGCTCAGCCGCGGTTTGCGTGAGCCCGGCACCCGGCGCGTGCTGGAGCGCCTGAGCCAGGGGCAACCGGAGCGGGTGGTGCAGAAAACATCCTGGACGGGGCTGGATCGGGCCTTTTTGCGCGCCGGCCTCGGGCGACCCACTGAACGTCTGGGTGTGTGGCTGACGCTGTGGGGCTTGAGTGTCCTGCTCGGTTTCATCGCTGGCGGCTGGCTGGGTTTGTTCGCCCTGTTACTGGTGCCGCCCCTGCTGCTGCGCCTGTATGTCGACTGGCGTTACCAGCGCCGGCTCAAGCGCATGATCGAACAATTGCCAGCGCTGCTCGATCACAGCGTGCGCAGCCTGAAATCCGGGCGCACCCTGGCCGACGCGGTGCTGGGCGCCATCGATGCCGCCGAAGACCCGCTGAAAAATGCCTTGGGCCGCGTGCAGCGCCAGGTGCACATGGGGGTCAGCCTGCCGGACGCCGCCTCGGACTTCGCCGAACTCTACGACAAGGACGAACTGCGCCTGTTTGCCCTGGGATTGAAGGTCAACCACCGCTACGGCGGCAACGCCAGTGAACTGCTGGAGAACCTGATCAAGATCATCCGCGAACGTGAACAGGCGGCTCGCCAGTTGAGCGCCATGACCGGCGAAACCCGGGTCACCGCGGTGGTCCTGGCGCTGATGCCGGTGGCACTCGCCGGCTACATCCTGGTGTCCAATCCGAAGTACCTGATGGGCATGTGGAACGACAGCTCGGGGCAAACGATGCTGGTGGGCGCGCTTGCCCTCCAGGTGTTCGGCTGCGTGGCGCTGTGGCGGATGTTGCGTAGCCTATGAACCTGTCCATGCTGCTGAGCTCGCTGCTGTTCCTGCTGGCATCGGGATTGTTTGTCGGCGTCATTGTGCAAATGCGTCGGCGTGCCCGCCAGGTGGTGCAGCGCCTGGACGGCAAAGCGCCGAGCAAAAACCGCTTCAACCAATGGCTGCACGCGCTGGGCAGCAGCCGTGTCGGCCAGCAGTCAGTCAAGCTCGACAACGAAACCCAGACGCTGCTCAATTGCCTGGGCTGGCGTACCGCGCGGCAACGGGCTTTGTTCGCCGCCTTCCAGGTGGGTGTCCCGGTACTGGCGCTGGCGTTGAGTGCGCTGGTGCAGGGCCTGTTCTTCCCCGAGGTCACTCGCCCGTGGCTGGTCCCGGCGTTCGCCCTGGGCATCGGTTACCTGCTGCCCAAGCGCCTGCTAGCCGCCGCCGCGCAGCATCGGCAAAAGAAACTGGCGGTCGAGATTTCCACCTTCATTCCGTTGCTGCGCATCCTGTTCGAATCGGGCATGGCCGTGGAGCAATCGCTGCGCGTGTTGAGCAATGAAGGCAAGCTGCTGATGCCCACGCTGACCCACGAACTGCGCCTGGTGCTGGCCCGCGTCGACTCAGGGCTGGAGCTGGGCGATGAACTGAACAAGGCCACCCGCTTGCTGGCGGTCGATGAATTCACTGACACCTGCGTGATCCTGCAACAGCTGATCCATCAGGGCGGTGGCGCGATGAAATCCCTGCTGGCGCTCAAACTGTTGCTCGATGACAAGCGTCTGTCACGCCTGCAGGAATACATCTCCAAGATGTCCGCGAAAATGTCCGTCGTGATGATGTTGTTCCTCTTCCCGGCGTTGTTGATCGTACTGGCCGGCCCGGGCTTCACCGCCCTCGCCCGGGCTTTTGCTTCCTAGGGGAATCGTGATGAAAGCATTGATTGCCGGTTTGAGTCTGCTGATGCTGGGGGGTTGCGCGAGCAACGGACCGGCACCCTGGAGTGCCATGACCGGCACCGCCAGTTGCGCCAAATTAAACGCCGAACAACAGCTGTCACTGAACCTGGCCGATGACATGGCCAATGACGGCAAGCTGCACGCCAGCCTCGCCAACCTGCAGAGCCTGCCGGACAACCAGGCCGACGTGCGCCTGCGCAAGGCCAAGGTGTATCGACTGCTGGATCGCAGTGAAGCCGAACCGCTGTACCGCAGCCTGCTCGGCGGCTGCATGGCCGCAGAAGCCGAACACGGCCTGGGCCAACTCGCCGCCGCCCGGGGCGACCATCGCCTGGCCCAGGCGCACCTGCAACGGGCCGCACGCCTGGCGCCCACCGACGAAAAAATCCGCAACGACCTGGGCGTGGTGTACCTCAATCAATTGCGCATCGAAGACGCCAAATTCGAATTCCTCACGGCCATCGAGCTCAAGCAGAGCGATCAATTGGCTGCGGTGAACCTGGTGACCCTGTTGATCTACCAGGACGATTGGAACCGCGCCGCCGAACTGGTCAGCCGCCTTGGCCTGAAACCGGCACAAGTCACCCAGGCCCAGGCCCGCGCGGAGAAACTCAAGTCCCCCGGCAGGTCCGGTCCGACCGTCGCCGCCGTTCAGTAAGGAGCCCCCCGATGAAATCGACCACCCTTTACTGCCTCGGCGTGCTGGCCCTGCCCCTTGCCGCCCACGCCATCGACGCCGGCCCCGCCTCGCCACAACAACAGGAAACCGAAGGCTGGCTGCAACTGCAAAGCAGCAACGCAGCCGCCTCCACAAAACCGCAAACCGCCAGCGCCACCGAGCGCGAACTGGCGATGCAGCGCTGGCTGAAAAGTTACCAGCATGAGATCCCGCAGTTCTTTGACCAGGATGTGGGAGGAAAAGTGAGTAGCGGCTCGCAGGAATAGGCGCCGCCATCGCCCCTCTAGGAGCTGGCTTGCCAGCGATAGGCCCTCAAGCCAAGCGCCGACCTCACCGACGCCATCGCCAGCAAGCCGGCTCCTACAAAGAATCGAGATCACCGCCAAACCTGTAGGAGCTGGCTTGCCAGCGATCGACCCTCAAGCCAAGCACCGATCTCACCGACGCCATCGCCAGCAAGCCGGCTCCTACAAATAATCGAGATCACCGCCAAACCTGTAGGAGCTGGCTTGCCAGCGACCGGCCCTCAAGCCAAGCGCCGACCTCACCGACGCCATCGCCAGCAAGCCGGCTCCTACAAAGAATCGAGATCACCGCCAAACCTGTAGGAGCTGGCTTGCCAGCGATCGGCCCTCAAGCCAAGCGCCGACCTCACCGACGCCATCGCCAGTAAGCCGGCTCCTACAAAGAATCGAGATCACCGCCAAACCTGTAGGAGCTGGCTTGCCAGCGATCGGCCCTAAAGCCCTGCACCGATCTCACCGACGCCATCGCCAGCAAGCCGGCTCCTACAAATAATCGAGATCACCGCCAAACCTGTAGGAGCTGGCTTGCCAGCGATCGGCCCTAAAGCCCTGCACCGACCTCACCGACGCCATCGCCAGCAAGCCGGCTCCTACAAAGAATCGAGAACCACCAACGAACCTGTAGGAGCTGGCTTGCCAGCGATCGGCCCTCAAGCCAAGCGCCGACCTCACCGACGCCATCGCCAGCAAGCCGGCTCCTACAAATAATCGAGATCACCGCCAAACCTGAACTGACCCCCAAATGTTGGACGGTCTTTGTCGCTAGCCAACGGATCGGGTTCTGTATTCCACAGGACTCAGTCCGCCGAGTTTCGCCTTGATTCGGTCATGGTTGTAGTAATGGATTTAC
>Ga0160432_100267_pt1 | contig 43445 bp, 35 predicted proteins | sample HID1971M_E0MG_FD_108250 | JGI IMG/M metagenome (GOLD analysis project Ga0160432, IMG submission 108250) | Enriched millipede-associated microbial communities from UW Madison campus, WI, USA - HID1971M_E0 MG | ecosystem: Host-associated > Arthropoda: Insects > Digestive system > Unclassified ... | reverse complement strand
TGTTGGACATGGAACCGTGGTCGTCCTCGGACCTGTAGGAGCTGGCTTGCCAGCGAAGAGGCCCGAAAGACCAGCGCAATACCCAAGACCGCCTTCGCCGGCAAGCCGGGCTCCTACAATGTTCCAACCACTCAATAGACATCCCGCAAATAACGCTTCTGCTCACTCATCTGGCGCCAATAATCAGTGGCGTCTTGCGGATCCAGTCCACCATGTCGTTGCGCGACCTGACGCAACGTCTGATCGACGTCCCTGGCCATGCAGCTGGCATCGCCACAGATGTACAACCGGGCGCCGTCCTGCAGCCAGCGCCAGAGTTCGGCGCCTTGTTCGCGGATGCGGTCCTGTACGTAGATCTTCTCCGCCTGGTCACGGGAAAACGCCAGGCTCAGGTGCGTCAGCAGGCCATCGTGCTGCATGCCTTGCAGTTCATCGCGGTAATAGAAATCGCTGGCGGCGTGCTGTTCGCCGAAGAACAGCCAGTTTTTGCCGTGGTCGCCCCGCGCGCGGCGCTCTTGCAGGAAGGCGCGGAAGGGTGCGACGCCGGTCCCGGGGCCGATCATGATCATCGGTACATCACCGTCGCTGGGCACGCGAAAATGTTTCGACGGCTGGACGAAAACCGGTACCTCGGCGTCCTGCGCGCGGTCGGCGAGAAAGGTCGAGGACACGCCCTTGCGTTTGCCGTAGCGCACCGCGGCCACGGTGAGATGGACTTCCCGTGGATGCGCCTTGGCGCTCGACGCAATGGAATACAGGCGCGGTTGCAGGCGTTTGAAGGTGCCCAGCAGCTCGCTTGCCGAGCAGTCGAGCGGATACTCCTGCAGCACGTCCGCCAGTTGCCGTCCCCACAACCATTCTTTCAGCTGAGCCTTGCGGTCATTGCCCAGCAGCTGTTTCAAGCCCGGGTTGGCGCTGCGCTCGGCGATGAAGGCGAGGGTGTCGCTGTTGGGCCGGGCGATTTCAAAGTGTTCGGTCAGGGCCTGACGCAACGACACCTCGCCGAATTGATCGACGCTCACCGGCGCCTCGGCATTCAACCGGGTCAGGTCGAGCAACTCATCGACCAGTTCAGGACAGTTGCGCGGATGGACACCCAGCGCATCGCCCGCCTCATAGCCCAGTCCCGAATCCGCCAGGTCCAGGGAAAACATCCGGGTTTCCTTATGCGGGCTCTGGCTGTTCAGGTGAAGGTTGACCAGCAGCCGTGAGGCACGGGGCTTGGCCTTGCCCGTAGTCTCGATGGGACTGGCGGCACCCTGTGCCTCGACAGCGACCGCAGGCTCGGGCCTGAGGGTCTTCTGCAATTGCGCCACCCAGGTATCGGCGCGCTCTTCGAATTCGGTGTCGCAGTCGACCCGTTCCAGCAGACGGGTGGCGCCCAGTTCCTGCAGGCGCTGGTCAAGTTGCCTGCCGTGCCGGCAGAACTGGTCGTAGGCCGGATCGCCCAGGGCCAGTACGGCAAAGCGCAGCGATTCCAGACGTGTCTGGGTGGTGCTGAGGCTGTGCCAAAAACCTTCGCCGTTGTCCGGCGGATCACCATCGCCGAAGGTACTGCTGATCAGGGCCAGGTTCTGCGTGCTGGTCAACTTGCTGGCCGGAAAATCGGCCATCGCGCTCAGCTCCACGGCGAAGCCGCCGTCACGCAGGCGCGCGGCCAAACGCTCGGCCAGGGTTTCGGCATTGCCGGTTTGCGAGGCCCAGAGCAACGTCACGGCGGGTGCGTTGGCGGCGGCTGGGGTTTCAACCTGGTTGCCCAGCGCAACGCCCGCATCGACCCGGCTGAACAACCCACCCAGGAGCCCGTCCAGCCACAGCCGCGTCTCGGTGGCCAGCGGCGCGCTGGGTGGCAGCACCGGCACACCAGGCGCCTGGCGACCGGCGGAGGATTGCAGGCCACTGAGAAAACCGGCCAGGTAAGTGCGTTCACTGTCGTTCAATGTCGGGGAGGGCAGGCGACGGATGCCCGCCAGATCAGCGAAGGTCTCGATGCTCGACATGGCGAGTTCCTCTGGCAAGGGGGAGGGGGCGACGGCGGCAGGCGCTGGGGTTTGCAGGAACTGATGGTCGATCAGTTCGACCCGTTGCAGTGCGACCGCACAGAATTTGAACTCCGGCTGCTGCGATATCGGGTCGACGGCATCGTTGGTCACGGCATTGATCGCCAGGTTTTCGCCAAACACATCGTTCCAGTGAAAAGGCGCAAAACAATTGCCCTGGCGCACGCGGTCGGTCAGCACCGCCGGCAACACCGCGCGACCGCGCACGGAGCGTACTTCGACCGGGTCCTTGTCCTTGATGCCCAACGCACTGGCATCCTCGGGATGGATCTCGACGAAGGGGCCCGGGTTGAGCTTGTTCAGGGTCGCCACCTTGCCGGTCTTGGTCAGGGTGTGCCACTGATGCTGCAAGCGCCCGGTGTTGAGCACGAAGGGAAAGGCTTCATCGGGCATTTCTGCCGGCGCCATGTGCGGCCGGGCGAGGAAGATGCCTTTGCCGCGCTCGGTGGCAAACACGATCGCCGGCTGGTGGCCATCGGCTTCGACCTTGAGCGTCTGGCTCACGCCGTTGTTGAGGTAGCGAATCGGATTGCGCTGCGGGGCAGCCTCGGACGCGCAGGGCCATTGCAGCGGTTGGTCGCGCAGGCGCGTGTAGCTGGCGCCGCGAATGTCGTAGCCGGTCCTGGGGTTCCAGGCGCGCTTGATCTCTTCGAACACTTCCTCGGCAGCGCTGTAGGTGAACCCGTCGGCGAAGCCCATCGCGCAGGCCACCCGGGCGATGATCTGCCAGTCGGGCAGCGTCTCGCCCGGGGCCTCCACGGCTTTTTGCATCAGCGTCAAGTTGCGCTCGGAGTTGATCATCACGCCCTCGGCCTCGGCCCAGAGCGCGCCGGGCAGGAGGATGTCAGCGTAACGGTTGGTCTCGGTGTCGAGGTAGGCGTCCTGGGTGATCACCAGTTCGGCCGCTTGCAGGCCGTCGATGACTTTCTGGCGGTTGGGGCCCGACGCGACCGGGTTGGTGCAGATGATCCAGCAGGCCTTGATCTTGCCTGCGCTCATGTCTTCGAACAGGGCCACGGTGCCGCCGCCAACGTTGCGCGGCAGGCTGTCGCGCGGGATGTCCCACAAGTCTTCGATGAACTGGCGGTCCGCCTCGACCAGCGCCGAGCGCTGTCCGGGCAGGCCTGGCCCCATGTAGCCCATCTCGCGGCCACCCATGGCATTGGGTTGCCCGGTCAGGGAAAACGGCCCGCTGCCCGGCCGGCAGATCGCCCCGGTGGCCAGGTGCAGGTTACACAGGGCGTTGGTGTTCCAAGTGCCGTGGGTACTCTGGTTCAGGCCCATGGTCCAGCAGCTCATCCATTCGGCGGCTTCGCCGATCCATGACGCAGCCTTTCGAATATCCGCCTCGGGCAGACCGGTGATTTGCGCGACCGTGGCGGGAGGATAGTCCTCGAGGAATTCGGGCATGGCCTCCCAGCCTTCGGTGAACGCGGCGATGAAGGTCGGGTCGGTATGGCCGTTTTTCACCAGCAGGTGCAGCAAGCCATTGAGCAAGGCCAGGTCGGTCCCTGGCTTGATCGGCAGGAACAGGTCGGCTTTGTCCGCGGTGGCGCTGCGCCGTGGATCGACCACGATCAGCTTCGCCCCGGCCTTGACCCGGTCCAGCATGCGCAGGAACAGGATCGGGTGACAGTCGGCCATGTTGGCGCCGATGACGAAAAACAAATCAGCATGATCGAAGTCCTGGTACGAACCCGGAGGGCCGTCAGAACCGAGGGACAGCTTGTAGCCGCTGCCGGCGCTGGCCATGCACAGGCGGGAATTGGACTCGATGTTGTTGGTGCGAACAAAACCCTTGGCCAGCTTGTTGATCAGGTATTGGGCTTCCAGGGACATTTGCCCGGACACGTAGAACGACAATGCATCGGGGCCATGGCGATCGAGGGTGTCGCGCAACCGGCTGGCCGTCTCGCTGATCGCCTTGTCCATGGCGATGCGCACCGGGTCGCGCTGGCGTTCCTGGCGCAGGTAGGCATGCTCCATCCGCCCCGACTCGGCGATGGCCTGGCCGCAGGTGGTGCCTTTGGTGCAGAGCCGGCCGGCGTTGGTCGGGTGGGCCTTGTCGCCGCTGACCTTGACGACCCGGTTGTTTTCGACCTGCATGACGATGCCGCAGCCCACACCACAATAGGGACACACACTGCGTACGGTTTTGCTTGCCATCCTCGCCCCTCGAATCTCTTGCCGGCCGTTACCGATGCCGGAAACAAAAAAGGCGCCATGCGGCCCACCGTCATAAAAAACGGGGGACACACGGCGCCTTTGTCGTATGCATGCAATCAGCGTTGACTGCAGGGTTGAGATGTACCTAGCAAGTCACGCGCCAGAAATGCCTTTCAGGCCGTGATCGTTGTCGATACGGGGGCGGGCAAGGGGAGATCGTCGAGCGTCGGTGCAAATGAACGCTGCACCCTGCACTTTTATAAAGCGCCACCTGCACCCGGGTGCACCAGTCGGTGGCGGTGGCGGGACTGGCACCTGCAGCGCGCCAATCCCGCCCGCGCTGTCACTTGCCCAGCGCTGGGGTGCGCGGCGGGATCAAGCGCTTGGAACCGGTGGCCTCGAACGCCGAGGCCAGGCGCAGCAGGGTCGAGTCGTCATAGGCGCGCCCGGCAAAGGTCAGCCCCACGGGCATGCCGATGTCCGGCATGACCCCCATCGGCACGGTGACGGTCGGCACCCCCAGATGGCGTATCGCGAGGTTGCCGTTGGCCACCCAGACGCCGTTGCTCCAGGCGATGTCCGCCGCTGCCGGGTCGACATCGGCATTGGCCGGGCCGACGTCGGCGACGGTCGGAAAAATTACCGCATCGAGCCCCAGCCGATCCATCCACTGCTCGAGATCGATCTGGCGCGTCTGTTCAAGGCCGCGCAGGCCGTCCGGCACCGTCGGGATCTGGTCCCACGGGGTGATGCCCCGCTCGGCCATGCGCACGTACTCGTCCATGCCGGCGGCAAGGTCGCCCTCGCGGTTGGGCAGGGTGCCCGGGTCATGGGGGAAAATCAGCGGTCCGTCGACATCGACCAGGCGGTTCAACTGTGGATCGCCGTTGGCCTGCAGGAAATCATCGAAGGCCCAGGCCGTCAGGTCCCACAACTCGTGATGCAGGAACTCCTTGGACACGATGCCGCGATTGAACACGGTCGGCGCACCGGGACGATCGCCCTCGCAGTTGGAGACCAGCGGGAAATCCACCTCGATGACTTCGGCGCCGGCGGCTTGCAAGGCCTGGCGGGCCTGCTCCCACAACCCGATCACCGAAGGCCGGGTGTGGATGCGCTGCCCGGTCGGGCCGCCGATGCCAGGGGCCTCGCTGGTGCCGGCTTCAGGGTCGGCGTTGATGTACATGCGCGGCACGCCCAGGCGCTTGCCAGCCAGGGCCGCGGCGTTGGCGGCCAGGTCCTGGTAGGAAGCGGGGCGCACCGAGGCGACAGATGGAATCGGCACCCAGGGTTGCAGGCGCCACAGGTCGCCGCGGGTGTCGGGGTCTTCGGCCACCACCACGTCGAGCACCTCGAGCAGGTCCGCCATGGTCCGGGCGAACGGCACGACGACGTCCATGGTCGGCGTCAACGGCCAGTTGCCACGCACCGAGATCACCCCGCGCGAAGGCGTGTAGGCGCACAAGCCATTGTTGGAGGCCGGGCCACGACCGCTCGACCAGGTTTCTTCAGCCAGGCCGAAGGCGGCAAAGCTGGCGGCGGTGGCGGTTCCGGCACCGTTCGACGAGCCGGAGGCGAAGGGGGCGGTGAGGTAGTCGGCGTTGTACGGGCTTTCTGCGCGGCCGTAGACGCCGCGCTGCATGCCGCCGTTGGCCATCGGCGGCATGTTGGTCTTGCCCAGGCAGATGGCGCCGGCGGCGCGCAGCCGTTCGATGGTGAAGGCATCGCGATGGGCGACCAGATCCTTGAAGGCCGGGCTGCCGGAGGCGGCGGTCAGCCCCTTTACCAGGTAACTGTCCTTGGCCGTGTAGGGAATGCCATCGAGCGGGCCCAGGGCCTGGCCCTTGGCGCGCCGGGCATCGCTGGCCTGGGCCTCTTGCAACGCATCGGGGTTGCGCACCACGACCGCATTGAGCGCGGTGGGCGTCTGGGGCGTGTCGTAGGCATCGATCCGCGCGAGATAGGCCTGGACCAGCTCCACGGCGGTGGTCTGGCCGGATTCGAGCGCAGCGCGCAGTTGGGCTATGGAAACTTCGGTGACTTCGATCATGCGGTGACTGCCGGCTGTTGATGGGGGATGCGCGGGTTGAGGCATCCGGGTACGCCCGTCATGTTAGCACCGCGATCGCCGATGTCAGCTGCCGGCTTGAACAAGCAGGCGCTGGCTCGCCGGACTGAAGGCGGTGCGCAAGCGCTCGATGACCCGGTCGATCGAAGGGCCTTCAATGGCCGGTGGTTGCGGGCTCTCGCCGAACTCACGCCAGATGAACAGGGTCATCTCCGCGCCATCGGTCAGCGTGTGTGCGCTGGCGCTGTCGCCGAAGTTTTCCAGCAACCGATAGCGCTCATCCTGCCAGAACAGGTCCTCGACCCACGGGTACACCGGGATGTAATGGAAATGGATGGGGAAGCGCGGATCATGGCCGAATCGGCTGATGTAGAGCCACTTGGGCTGCAACTCCGCTTGCAGGGTTTTCTGCACCCTGGCGAGCAGCCCGCCCATCTCGGCCAGGGCCTGCTCGGGAAGGTCGGACAATGAATTGGCGTTGTGCCGGGTGCCCAGGACCAGATAGCCGGGGAGCGCCGAAGACATGTGGTGGTTGAGGATCCAGTGGGCGGTTTCATGGATGATGAAACGGGGTGCTATGTCCATGGGTCAATGTCCGTTGGCGACGCTGCCAAAAGGGGCGGGTGGGTTGGCCTCGACTGATTCTAAATCCAGCAAAGCTCCGTGGGATACGCTTTTTGCGCTGGTGCCATGAGCGCGGGCAATGTAGGGGCAAATCCTGCCGCCGACCACCAGACCTGGGTGTAGCAGGTTAACGCTTTGGTATGAAGCCGGGGGATTCACAGGTCCAGGTCAATCACATGGGCGGCCTCGAACTGAGCGTTTTCATTGATGCCATTCCTGGCATAGCCCCGGGCGTTGCACACGACCCGGGTGTTGCCGATCCGGTAATCGAAGCTGCCATGGGTATGGCCATGCAACCAGAGTGCCGGCTGCCACGCCTTGATCCGCTCTTCGAGGTCTGACACGAAACTTGCGTTGATCGGCGAATCGGCGAAAGCCGGGCTGATGCTCGAGCGGGTCGGGGCGAAATGCGAGATCACCACAGTAGGAATGCTGCGGTCGGCGGCAAAACAGTCTTCCAGCCAGGCGACCGTCTGCAGGAAAACCAGCTGGGAAATCGCCGGGGTGAACAGGTCTGGAAAATCAGGCGAAACCCTGATGCGGCTGAAGTCGCGGATCAGACTCGTGGCCATGTCGATTCCCTGGGCCCGATCTTCGGCTTGATCAAAAAGACGGTAGTCGGACCACAGGGTGCAACCGAGGAACCGTACGCCGTTGTGGACGTGCGCCGTACGTTCCAGCACGTGGATCGATGTGCCTTGGGACAAGCGGTGCAGTTGCTCGTAGGTCGAGATCAAGTCGCTGCCGTAGAATTCGTGATTGCCGGCCACGTACAGCACCGGCGTCGGGCATGCCCTGGCCCACTCGATGGCGGCGGCCGGCCGGGAGATGTCGCCGGCCAGGACCACGATATCTGCCTCCACCGCCGGGAACGGCAGGGCATCGACGGACAAATGGATATCGGAAAGCAGGGCGATGCGCATGGAACGGTTCCTGGCAGTGGGTGCTAATTACTTGAGGGGATGACGCACCAGAATCGATTCGTCGATCTGGTCGATGGAGGTGACCCCCGTCAAGGTCATGGCCACGCGCATTTCCTTGGCGAAGATATCCAGCATGTTTTCCACCCCGCGTTGACCGTCGGCCGCCAGGGCATAGGCCATGGAGCGTCCAAGCAGTACCCCTTTGGCTCCCAGTGCCAACATGCGCACCACATCCAGCCCCGAGCGGATCCCCGAGTCGACCAGCACCTTGAGGTCATTGCCCACCGCTTGCATGATTGGCGGCAGGGCTTGGGCCGTGGAGAGCACGCCATCCAGCTGCCGGCCGCCGTGGTTGGAAACGATGATACCGTCGGCGCCAAAACTGACCGCATCCCTGGCGTCCTCGGGGTCGAGAATGCCCTTGATGATCATCGGGCCCTTCCAGAAATCGCGAATCCACTCCAGGTCGCTCCAGCTGATCGACGGGTCGAAGTTGTTGGCCAGCCAGCCGATGTAATCTTCGAGCGTAACGGCCTTGCCCAGATACTTCGAGACATTGCCCAGGTCATGGGGCCGCCCCATGAGGCCGACGTTGAAGGCCCAGTCGGGCCGGGTGATGGCCTGCAACATTCGCCGCGACGATGCATAGGGACCAGACATGCCCGAATGGGCGTCGCGATAGCGGGCGCCGGGCGTCGGCATGTCGACCGTGAACACCAGGTTCTGCACGCCGGCGGCCTTGGCGCGTTCCAGCGCGTTTCTCATGAACCCGCGGTCCTTGAGCACATACAGTTGAAACCAGATGGGCTGTTGAGTGTTGGCGCGGACCTCTTCGATCGAGCACACCGACACGGTGGACAGGCACAGCGGGATGCCTTTGTTTTCGGCGGCCTTGACCGCCTGCACTTCGCCACGGCGGGCGAACATGCCGGTCAGCCCTACCGGCGCCAATACGATGGGCATCGACAGGCGTTGATCGAACAGGGTGGTTTCCAGGCTCAATGCTTCGACGTTCTTGAGGATGCGCTGGCGCAGGCTGACGTCTGCCAGATCGGCGCTGTTGGCCCTCAGCGTGTGCTCGGCATAGGCTCCGCCATCGATGTAGTCGAACAAAAAACGCGGGAGCTTGCGACGGGCTGCCTCGCGATAGTCGGATGCGGACGAAATGATCATATTGCCGATGCCTTGAGCTGATGGGGGACGGTGACGCCTGTCGAGCTTGAGGGCAGATTAGCCCATGCAATTGCAACTCTGTTGAAAAGCCGTGCAAACCTTTGGTGGCTGCAACATGGACGAAACATAACGCGCCTATGATCCGCCTCAACCAAAACCGAGGGAGCGACCCATGAACCGGCCATCAAGAAGCATCCGCAAACTGCTCGACTCCGTGGCCTCCAACAACGAGGGCGCGGCGCTGGATGTGATGCGCGCCGCTGAACAGCTCAAGGACGAGGTGCTGCGCCAACGCTTGCTCAACCTGATTCATCGGCTTAACCAGGACGCCATCGACTTGCGCATTGCCCGTGACGAGATCCAGGGTGGCGCTATCAAGCTTGCGTGACGGGCTTGCTTCAACCTGCGTGAGCCAGGTAATAGGCAACCAGAGCATTGGCGTGGCCATGACCCAGGCCGTGCTCGGTCTTGAGCCAGGCCACCATTTCCATGTGCTTCTTGCTGCTGACGGTCTTGAGTAAATCAAGCCAGTGGCTGACCGGGTGCCCGTACTTTTTTTCGATGGAAGGGAAGTACGAGGCGGGTCCTTTGGTTTTTGTATCTTCAGTCACGTTGCAAACTCCCTTTTTACCGGGTTATCTGGGGGCGATGTCGACGCAGCACCGGTAAGGTTACTTTTTAGCTTGCACTGAGTCCGCCGTCCACTCCTGGCATCGCATCGCCGCGATGGCGGCCTGACAGCCAACCCATCTCTTGCGGCCACACTCGATCCACTGTAGGAGCTGGCTTGCCAGCGATGACGGCCTGACAGCCGACCTGAATTTTGTTGACCGCGTACATATCCATTCCTTCGGTAACGGCACCGGCATCCATGCCGGTTTGCCCACTGCGCAGAACCTCCACTCGGCCTCTCCAGGTGGCAAGAAAATCAAAAGCCAAAGCCACGGCCAAAGCGAGGCGGCCTACGAGCCGACCTGATCCCAAGCGAACACATTCCCCTGTAGGAGCTGGCAAGGCGGTTGCTACAAATGTCTGTCAAAGACCGTATGATGTTGGCTTCATCGTCGATAAGGAGATCGCCATGTCGCCGAACAAGGCGTGCCCCGTCATCCTCTCCAGCATTGCTGGGCCGCGCATCCTTCTGTTCCGCCATCCCCTGGCAGGCGTGCAACTGGTCAAGGGCACAATCGAGCCAGGCGAAACACCCGCCGAGGCCGCTCTTCGTGAATTGAGCGAGGAGTCCGGAATAGACGACGCCTCGGTTGTCAGGGATCTGGGTTGCTGGAACGCCGAACATCTCGAGCAAATATGGTCATTTCATCTGTGCCATGTACAGGCGCCGCTGCCGGAACAATGGACCCATCAAACACGCGATGACCATGGCCATGCCTTCAGCTTTTTCTGGGCTGCGCTTGATGAGTTGCCGATCGCCGATTGTCATCCGGTCTTCCTCCGGGCATTACGGTACCTGACCGCCACGCTTTCGGCCTGAAACACGGGAGAGTTGATGAATGAAGACATTCAAGATTCGCGAGCTGAGAAGCACGGACACCGAAGCCTTGCTCGCATTCGAAGTCCGCAACCGTGAATGGTTCGAATCCCATATCGACGCCCGCGACCCTTCTTTTTACTCATTGCAGGGCGTCGCCGAGCATATACAAGGCTATCTATCGGATTTCGCCATCGGCGCCTGGCATCCGTTTGTCATCGAAGACTGCAATGAAAAAATAGTGGGTCGAGCAAACCTGAAAAGCATCGAAACAGCGAAGGGTTCCGCCGAGGTTGGCTACCGGATCGATCGCGATACTTGCGGCCAGGGCCTGGCGACACAGGCGCTCGGACACCTGATCGAACAGGCACGGGGGCGTTGGCAACTGAAGCAACTGGTGGCTTACGTATTCAAGGAAAATGTGGGTTCAAGAAAGGTACTGGAGCGTTGCGGGTTCGTGGTTGAGCAATCGCCTGGCAACGAAGAATCAGGGGCCGAATGCCGATTCGTCCTTTCGGTTTTTCCTGGCACTAATGCTCAGCCAGCGCAGTGACCACCTGCTTCTCTATTTCCTGCTCATCCAGCGCTCGCCCGAAGTGCTTGAGGTAACGGCCCTGGCTGTCGAGTAAAAACATGAGGGTCGAGTGGTCCATCATGTACTGGCCCGGCTTGTCGCCGGTCGGCACTTTCTTGTAGTACACGTGGTAAGCATCGGTGATCTGGGCGATCTCTTGCGCCGAGCCGGTCAAGCCGACGAAATCGCTGGCGAAAAATTTCACGTAGGCCTTGAGTTTTCCGGGGGTGTCGCGCTCCGGGTCGATGGTGACGAAGATCGGCCGCACCTTGATGCCTTGCTGTTGTTGCAGTTGCCGGCTGATGCGGGCCATTTTTGCAAGGTCGGTGGGGCAGATGGCCGGGCAGGTCATGAAGCCGAAGTAGAGCAACACCGGCTCGCCGAAGCTGCGCTCGTTGACCCGCTGGCCATTCTGGTTGGTCAGTTGGAACGGCCCGCCAATGTCACTGCGGGTGGCGGCGCCGGTACTGGTGACCAGGCCCAACAACAGCAGGACTGCAGCCACGGATAACCACCTCATGGATCAATACCCTCCGGAATAAGTCAGCGCCAGCCCGACGAGTTCCGACATCTGACCGTCTTCTTTCTGGGTGCCAGCCGAGAGGCCGAGCTTGATCTGCCCGGTGATGTTGTAGGTCAGGCTCAGCTCGTTGAGGTAGTCCTGGCGATCCGCGCCCCCCGTCGATTCGCGATGCTTGTCGGTGCGGGTCGCGCCCAGCGCCCAGTCGCCGAAATCGAAGGTCAGCGAGGTGGTCAGGTAGCGGGTGTCGTTGCCCTGAATGCCGTCTTCGTTGTCGACATCGGCGAACTCGATGAAGGGCACGATATCGAAGTAACGCCCGGCCAGCGTCGGCTCAAGACCGGTACTCGGCCCATAGGCCCAGATGTAGCGGGCAGAGGCGATCTTGATGGTCTCATCGTCTTCGCCAGGTGGATCGGGCTGCGTCTGATCCTCGGCCTTTTTGTTGAACATGTAGCCCGCCTGCATTTCCAGATAAGGCACTGCTGGAATCGCTATCCAGTTCACCGTCACCGCGTAGGAATCAAGCTTGCCGGTGTTCGATGGGCCGCCGTCGCTGCGCTGCAGTTTCTCGCCATGGCGCAGGTACGGCCGGCCGAGGAACGAATTGTCCGCGGTATAGAGACTCACGTTCGGCTCGATCATGCCCAGTTGCTGATCGAAAAACCGATACGCCACCGTGCCGCCAAGCATGCCGTCCAGATCATAGGTACTGACGAAATCCTCGGTGTAAAGGCCCGGTGCCTGGTCCTGCGCACGCCCGAACGGCACGTGGTACTTGCCGACCGAAAACGCCGAGTTGGCGTTGTTCTGGTAATAGTTGAGGTCGTTGATCACCAGGCCCACGTCTTCAAAAAAACGCTTTTGCCCAGGCTCAGGCCCGTCGACTGGATTGATCTCGGTGGACAGCTGGATCTGCTGATCATGGGTGAAGCGAAAGTAGAAGGTGCTGTTGATGTCCGGGTAGGCGTCCGTGCTGTTGCGATTGCCGCCCTGGGGCACGTCGGCATGCACATGGTCATACTGAAAGGTCGCGTCGTAATCCATGCCGACATTGGGGTACTGCCCGTCATCGGCCAGCGTCGCCTCGACACCGCACACCGATCCCAGCAACAACACAGCCAAGCGATAGTTGCTCATGGCGGCGCCCCTTTACTTGATGAGCGGGCTGGACGCTTTCGGGTCCTGTCCGGTGTTGCGCAGGTAGGAGCACAACTGGTTGTTTTCACCGTACAGGCCGCCCAGGGGTTCGAGCTTGACCGCCTGCTCGTAGTCCTCGGGCTTGACCACCTGGATCGCCTGCATCATGCCGCCGTCCTCGTGTTCGAGGATGTGGCAGTGATACACGAACTTGCCGAGGATCACCGGGTCGCGAAAAGGGATGCGTACGGTGATCGAACCCGTGGCGGGGATAAATACGTTGTCCCGATAGCCGCTGAACTGCACCGGTTTGCCATTGATCTCGGTGACCTGGAAATCCACCTGATGGATATGAAACTGGTGCAATTCCTGGGACGGATTGAACAGCCGCCACTCTTCGACGTCACCGAGCTTGACCGTGGTGTTGACCCGGTCCAGCTCGAAGCGCGTGCCGTTGATCAGGAATGCGTTGGGGTCGGTGTCCGAATCCTGAAAGGCGAACTGCCGGGTCTTGTTCACCGCGATCTTGCTGAAGTCTTCGGCGGTTGGATAGGCGCTGGTGATTTGCCGGGTCGCGACCCGCTCGCCGCTGGAACGCAGCACGGCAAGTTTGGCCGCCGGGTAATCGTCACCTGCCGGGCCGGTGTTGCCGGAACCCGTTTCGACCTCGTAGGAGCCGGCTGCTGGCCCGACCACCAGCACACTGAAACGCGCCGACGGCCCGATCAGCACCTGGTCGGTGTCGACCCGGCGCGTAACGGTATTGCCGTCGCGGGACAGCACCTGCATCGACTGGCCGTTGATGCGGATGCGGAAGTACTGGTTGGCGGCAATGTTGATGAAGTGCCAGAGCTGGGTTTCCCCCGGCTTGATGTCGATGATCGGCACTTCCTGGCCATTGATGGTGCGAATCGACGGGGCGCTGGTGATGATCTCGCTGGCGACTTTGCCGGTCAGGGTCCTCTGGAAATTGCGCAGGACCAGCACTTGCTCCTTGATGCCCTTGAGTTCGGGAAACGGATCGAGCATGCCATCGACCAGGATCGGCCCGGCGATCCCGGCCGACACCTGGCGCTGCGAACCGCCATGGAAATGGCTGTGATACCAATAGGCGCCAGGGCTGTGTGCGAGCGGCAGCTTGACGTTGTACTCACCGACCTGATGCGGCTGGGTCACGCGAAAAATATTGTCCCCCTGGTCCAGGGGCGACACCTGCATGCCATGGAAATGCAGGTTGGTGATCTCGTCCATGCGGTTGTCCAGGCGGATCGCCATGGTGCCGCCAGGGCGCGTTCGAATCAGCGGCGAATCGTAATCGCCGTTGAACACCAGCGAGACGTAACGCTCATTGCCCACACTGACCTGTTGCTCGGCCGCGGTCAGCGTGGCGTGGGTCACGCCGCTGGTATCGTAGGTGAATTCGGGATTGTGTCGCAGAGGAGGGGACGCAGGTTCAGCGGAGTGCCAGGTCGCACAACCGCTCAATGCGAGGGCGACTGCGCTGGCGCAGAGTGCAAGGGAACGGACGCTGAAAGCTCTGGGCATGATCGCGACCTTCGGTGCGCAAGGTCACGTCCGCTGTGGCCCTCAGTAGTATTTGCGAATCTTTCGCAGTGTAGAACAGGCCGGGTGACTCGCAAGTATTTTGGATCCGGCGTTGCGCCAAAGCGATGAAGCGCGCCTTTTGACCGGGGAAATGCCCTCATTCGGCGATGTTCGACCATCAGAGATGCTTTTTCTCTTCTTTGTCCAGATGACGATCTTCCTTGTGACGTTCCTTATCCAGCTCCTTGGCTTCCTTATTAATATCCTTGCCGTCGCGGTCGACATCCTTGTCCACGTCACGAACGTCATCCCTGACGTCCTTGGCAATATCACCTTCCGCCTGCGCGGTGCTTATGGAAGAAAACAGCCCAGCGCCCAGCAATAAAGTCACGAGAGTTGCCTTGAAGATTCGCATGGGGGTCGCTCCTGGTTCGTCAATGCCATCGTTTGCTCAGGAACTGAAAAAATAGGTGCAAACGCTTGTTATTTCCAATCCATTGGTCTTTCTGCGCCGAAGCAGGCCTCACCCTCTGGCACGGTGCCGCAAGCGCGAGTAGGAGATCAGCATGCTGGTCAGTTCCTGGGTCACTTGGGTGAAGGGCGACACTCGACGGCTGATCAGGCACACCTCACGGGACTCCAGGGGCTCGCGAATATCGATGCTGACAAGCGACGAGGAAAACAGCTTCATGTCGGCGAGCATGCCGGGCTCGATGGTCAGGTAATCCGTCTCGCAGATGATCTGCAGGATTTCCAGGAGAGATTCGGTGGTGATCGCGATCTTTGGCGGTGGCAGGCCTTGGGCGCGGAACAACTCGAGCAGATGCTTCTCTGCACTCCCTGCAACCCCGGCCGGGCGCACGCTGACCCACTGGCAATCGACCAGGTCGTGCACCGAGCGCGCATTCGCCAGGGGATGCCCCTTGCGCGCAATGACGCTGGCTTTGGAGTGGTAGAGGCGTTCGATGTGCAGGTCGATGTCGCAGACGTTGGGCGTAACAGGGCACATCACGAAGTCCAGTCGGCCAGCGCGAATCATCTCGATCAGCATCCTGCTCGCGCCACTGGCGACGTGCAGATGCACCTGGGGAAATCGGCGGGTAAAACTGCTGAAGACCGGCATCAGGCACGCCGCCAGGGGTTCCGCTGTCACTCCCAATGCGATCTGGCCTTCGTGCAGGCCATTGCACTGTCGCACGTCTTGTACCGCGCGATCGCAGTCGAGGACGATCGAGCGTGCCCGGGTCAGGAACACCTTGCCGGCCGGGGTCAGGCTGATGCCTTGATTGGAGCGCACCAACAAGGTGGCCCCCAGTTCTCTTTCCAGGCTTTGAACCGACTCCGTCAACGTGCTTTGGGCAACGTCCAGTTCTCGCGCCGCCGAGCGAAAGCTGCCCATGTCGACCACTGAGCAGAAGGCTCGAAGCTGGACCAGCTTCATGCGGCACAGCTTCCAGTGATCCAGTTGTTACCGTTGTGGCCATGGCAAGTGTGTTGGATAGGGATAAACATTTTGTGGCTGGTATTCATGACCTAATCTCCGGGGGGATAAGTATCGCTATCGATCTGATCGCATGCGATCTATATTCCTGCATTGACTCGATGAAGTCAAAGCCAATGCGGTGCCCTGGCGACAAGCGGCGGCGGGCGGAAAAGGCGAAGGAGATCGGCTTTTCCGTTCTATTCGCGTCTTTTACGTGCCTATAAAATCAATCCCGTCAGTTAGATAGCTGACTTTGTTAAACCTGAATCTTATTAAATCCACTAACAGCAGCCAATTGAAAGTTGGCTCTGCGAATCACTTCGCGCTCAGGAACCTTGACGCTATGACTTCAATAAAAACAGAAATTCATCCCTTCCATTTTCACGCCGAGGAAGCCGAGCTTGCGGAGTTGCGCAGACGTATTGCTGCCACCCGCTGGCCGGACAAGGAAACAGTCAATGACGCTTCGCAAGGTGTTCAACTGGCGACGATCCAGAAACTGGCCAGCCACTGGGCAACCCGGTATGACTGGCGAGTCATTGAGTCGAAAATAAATGCGCTGCCAAACTTCATCACCCACATCGATGGCCTGGATATCCATTTCATCCATGTCCGCTCGAAACATGAGAACGCGTTGCCCCTGTTGATGGCGCACGGTTGGCCCGGCTCGGTGATCGAGTTGATGAAAGTCATCGGGCCGCTCACCGATCCGACGGCGCATGGTGGCAGTGCCGACGATGCGTTCAGCCTGGTGATTCCATCGATGCCTGGTTATGGTTTCTCGCAGAAGCCGACCGAGGCCGGCTGGAATCCCGAGCGTATCGCCGATGCCTACATCGAACTGATGCAGCGTCTGGGCTACACCCGCTATGGGGCACAAGGCGGTGACTGGGGTTCGATTGTCGTTGACCTGATGGCGGTCAAGGCGCCATCCGGTTTGATCGGCATTCACTCGAACATGCCCGGGGTCATCCCGCCTGAACTCGATGCGGCGTTGTTTCGCGGCGAACCGGTACCCAGTGGTCTTTGCGTAGAGGAGAAGCGTGCGGCGGATCAACTCGCCTTCACCTATAAGCACATCGGCTACGCGATCATGATGGGTGACAGGCCGCAGTCGCTCACAGGTCTCACGGATTCACCCGTCGGCCTGGCGGCCTTCATGCTCGATCACGATCCTAAAAGCCAAGCGATGATTGCGCGTTCCATTGACGGGCAACCGGAGGGCCTGACGCCCGATGACGTCCTCGACAACATCACGCTGTTCTGGCTGACCAACACGGCCATTTCCTCCGCCCGGTTGTACTGGGAAAACCAGTCGACCTTCTTCGCGGTCAAGGGCGTCAACATCCCGGTGGCGGTCAGCGTGTTTCCCGATGAACTGTATGCGGCGCCGAAAAGCTGGTCGCAGCAGGCCTATCCCAAGCTCGTGCACTACAACGAAGTGCCCAAGGGCGGGCACTTCGCTGCATGGGAGCAGCCGGAGTTGTTCTCACGGGAAGTGCGGGCCGGATTCAAGTCGATGAGGTAAGCGACGAGCCCGCGGGCGGTTGAAACCCATTTCACCGGCCCCCCTGTAGGAGCTGCCGCAGGCTGCGATCTTTTGACCTTGATCTTTCTGGATCAGTAGTCCCAGAAAGCCGCGACCCAGCGAAAGGCGTCCCCATTGACGGCCACCCGGCCAACGGAGGGGAACGGCAGGTGCGTGGCGACCAGCAGTTCACCGCTCGCCGCCGCCTCTCGCATGAGTCGCACCCGAACGCGAACTGACTCCTCAGGATCATGTTCAAAACCGTTATGCCAGTCGGGATGCTCGAAGGCGACCGGGAACAGGGCGTCGCCGGCGAACGTCAAGCGCTCGCCGCCGGACGCCACGTAGACCACGCTGTGCCCCGGTGTGTGGCCGCCGGTGAGTTTGACCACCACGCCCGGTGCCACCTGGTATTCGTCTTCGAATGTCCGCACATTGCTGCGGTAAGCGTTGATGAATTGATTGGCGGTTGCCCGCAGGACGTCCGGCACCGGTGAAGGCATGTCGGTGTGGGTGAAGTCCGGCGATTCCCAGAAGGCGACCTCGATAGCCGCAACGTGGATGCGCACGTCTGGTCGCAACTTGTTCTTGACCTCATCGACGAGCAACCCGCCGATATGGTCCATGTGCATGTGGGTAATCACCACGTCGGTCACGGACGAGAGCTCGATACCGGCGGCCTCCAGTCGCTTGGGGAACTGCCCGGCCCGCGGGAAGCCAGGGAACTGTCCACCCAGTCCTGCGTCGACGAGTATGGTCTGCTCGTCACTGCGCACCACCAGGACGTTCAACGCCCAATCGAACGCATCCGGCCCCAGGAACATTTCCTTGAACCAGGCCGCGCGGGCGGCCGGGTCGGCATTGGTGGACATCGTCGCGGTCGGCAGCGGTAGCACTCCATCGCTGATCACCAGCACGTCGATCTCGCCGACCCGCAGCGCGTAGCGCGAAGGCACCAGCTCCTGTGATCCCGATCCAGCGGAGTACGGGGTGCTGGGTAAGCTCAGTTCTGACGCCTGCTGGCCGCTACTTTTCTGATGTGTACCAGCCGTTGGGGTGGGGTAGTCCAGATGCGTTGTCATGGTGGTTCACCTATTGCCTGGATCGTTCGGGCAATCAGTGTGCAACGCCCCACACCGCCCTCGATACCATACGGGCGTATAGTGGGCTTGCACTTTAGCGTGAGCGTTTCCCACCAAAAGATACTGCGGGGGCCTTTCGTGCAGGCCTCAACCAGAAACGGTCTGATCAACCAGGCGCATGCTGTCGCGTCCGCCACGCTTGGATTGGTACAGCGCCGCATCGCCTTGCTCGATCAATGCCGCCAGGCTGGCTGGCGGATGGTCGAACAGGTTGGCGCCGATGCTCAGGGTCACCGCTTCGGGCGTGGCGAATGACTGGGCGGCAGCGTGGTGAAATTGCTCACGCAGCGTGCTGCCCAGCCCGACGATTTGCTCATTCGAGGCGTTGCGCAGCAGGATCACGAACTCGTCACCACCGAGTCGCGCCGCCAGTGCGCCTTCGGGCAGGACCGAACGAATCATCTCGCTCAGCGTGACCAGCAGGCGGTCGCCAGCGGTATGGCCGTAGAGGTCGTTGACCTGTTTGAAGTTGTCGATGTCGATCAGCAACAAGGCACCGGGGCGCGCTGGAGAGACGTCATCGAGCAGGCGCGTTGCCCGCACTTCGAGGGCGCGGCGGTTGTACAGGGCAGTCAACGGATCACGGGCGGCCAGCCGGGCGATGCGTTTCTCGCGCCGGTAGCGCTCGGTGCCGGTCATGGACAAGGCGATCAGCATGATCGCCATCGCCCCCTCGACCAGGGATAGCTGAATGATCTCGCCACGAAAGGCGGCAAGATCGATCAGGGTGCCGGGAACGATGGCGGTGATCGACTTGGCCAGATAGAACAGCCCATGCACCAGCAGCACATAACGCAGTTGCACCGCGCCCACGCTCAACGACCTGCCATGGGGGCGTAGGAGGAAACTGGCCCTGAGTGTCGTCACCGCCACCAGCAGCGAATTGGCCAGCAGCATGACCTTGGACCACGACGGCTCGTCCGGTAACAACAGCAAGGCCATCCAGGCAACGAAGATCAGGTACCAGGCACGGGACAGGCGCGTCTGCGTGAAGCGTGCGACACCCAGCAGGAAACACCAGTGGGCCACCACCAGCAGGCCGTTGGCGAACCAGATGCCGACCAGCAACAGCCCGGAGCTGCGCAGCAAGGCGAGCGTCGAGCCCAGGGTGATCGTGGCGAAACCTGCGCTCCAGAACAGCAGCGAGGGCTCGCGAATGCTGCGCCATTCGATCGCCAGGTACAGCGCGGCGGCCGCTGCGAGGGCGATCGAGAGTGTCAACATCGTGGGAGGGTCGAGCGCCATAACCTATAGAACCTTTCTGATCTGCGGTGAAAGGCGTGATTGTAAAGGCTCGGGCCGGTTTTTCGCAGATCTCCCCGCATTGGAAAAAGGTGCAGCCCATCAATGACTCAGCTGGCCTGCCAATCGCGCAGCCATTGCAAACCTTCACTGGTGTTGCCGCGTGGTCGGTACTCGCAACCCACCCAACCGCTGTAGCCCAGCTTATCAATCAGATTGAACAGGTAGGGATAATTCAACTCGTTGTGCATGTCCGGTTCGTGGCGATCCGGCACGCCCGCGATCTGGATATGACCGATGCCGGCGAAATCCCGACGCAGCTTCGTCGCCACGTCACCCTCGACGATCTGACAATGGTAGATGTCGAACTGGACCTTGAGATTGTCCTTGCCGACCGCTTTGCAGATCGCCTGTGCCTGATGCTGGTGGTTGAGGAAGAAGCCCGGAATGTCGCGGGTGTTGATTGGTTCCAGCAATACCGTGACGCCGACTTTGGCGGCTTCTGTTGCGGCGTGGCTGAGGTTTTCCAGGTAGGTCTCCTGGTGTCGGGCACGGTCGGCTTCACTCGTCATCAGGCCGGCCATGACGTGGATGCGGTCATTGCCGAGGATCGCGGCATACTCCAGGGCCTGGTCGAAACCGGCGCGAAACTCCGCTTCACGGCCAGGCAAGGACACGGTGCCTTTTTCGCCCGCCGCCATATTGCCCGGCGGCGCGTTGAACAGGGCCTGCACCAGGCCGTTGTCGTCGAGCCGCTGTTTCAATTGTTGCGCGCTGTAGTCGTAGGGGAACATGTATTCCACCGCCTGGAAACCGTCGGCGGCGGCCGCGGCGAAGCGGTCGAGGAAATCGTGTTCCGGGTAGAGCATGCTGAGGTTGGCAGCGAAACGAGGCATGGAGACTCCTGAAGTCGAAAATAAAAGCGTAAGGCTTTTGTAGGAGCAAGCTTGCTCGCGATGGAGGCCAACGATAACGCGGGAAACCTGACACGCCGCAGGGCTCTCAGGTTTTTCGCGAGCAAGCTCGCTCCTACAATTGAACAGCCTAAGGCCACGGTGTTACCACTGCACGCCAAAAACTTCGCGCAACTCATCCAGTGCCGCCTGGTCGAGCGGAGCCGGTTTGGGGTTGCTCATCAGCCACAGGCGCGCGGTTTCTTCCAGCTCCTCCAGGGCGTAGCTCGCCCTCGACACCGAGCTTTCCCACACCACCGGACCCAGCCGCTCGAGCATGACCCCGCGCACGCTGTTGGCCAATTGCGCGACACGCTCGGCCACCTTCGGCGAGCCGGGACGTTCATAGGCGATCAACGGGATGTGCCCGACCTTCATCACCTGGTAGGGGGTCAGCGGCGGCAGGATGTCATCCTGCTGCCAGACCCCGGCCAGCGTCAACGCCACCAGGTGCGTCGAGTGGGTGTGGACCACGCCGCCGACACCCGGGTTGCGATCATAGACCTCACGGTGCAAGGCCAGGGTCTTTGACGGTTTGTCGCCGCTGACCCATTCCCCCGCCAGGTTGACCTTGGATATCGCCGCCGGGTCCAGACGGCCCAGGCAAGCGTCCGTGGGCGTGATCAGCCAGCCATCGTCGAGGCGGGCGCTGATGTTGCCGGCACTGCCGACCGTGTAGCCGCGGCTGTATAGCAGGCCGCCGACGTCACAGATTTCTTCGCGCAGGGCGTTTTCATTGTTCATGCTGGAACTCCCGCCAGGTGCTTGAGCGCCTTGGCGAAGAAGTCCGGGCCACCGAAGTTGCCGGACTTGAGCGCCAGGGCCATGGGTTCCCCAGGCGTGCTGACACAGGCGGGCACGCCCGGGTCAATTTGCGCACCGATCTGCAGTAACTGGATGCCCAGGGCTTGCACCACGGCCCCGGACGTTTCTCCGCCGGCGACCACAAAGCGCCGGACCCCGGCCTGGTGCAGCCCGCTGGCGATTCGGCCCATGGCCTGCTCGACCATGTTTCCCGCGCGCTCGGTCCCCAGCTCGCGTTGTACGGTCTTTACCTCATCCGGGGAGCTGGTGGCGTAGATCAACACCGGTTCGGCATGATCAGCGGCGAAGGCTATTGCCTGCTCGATGACCGGCTGTCCCGCCGCCAACGCCAGCGGATCGATACGAAAGGCCGGGCGACCTGCCTGCAGCCAGGTCGCCACTTGCCCATTGGTGGCTTGCGAAGCGCTGCCCGCGAGCACCACTTCGCCGCCTTCGACCGCAGCTACCCGGGCGGCATCCAGGTCGCGCAGTTTACCGGCACGGCGGAAATTATCCGGCAAGCCCAGTGCCAGGCCTGAGCCTCCCGTCAGCAGCGCCAGACCGGCGCAGGCTTCGCCCAGCCGATGCAGGTCCGCGTCAGACACGGCATCGGCAACCGCCAGGCGCACACCCTCGGCGCGCAGCTGCGTCATGCGGGCGCGAATGCGCTCGACGCCCTGGGTCACGCTGTCATAACGCAGCAGGCCGACCTTGCCTTGGCTCTGCGATTGCAGGACCCGAACCAGGTTCGCGTCAGTCATCGGGGTCAGCGGGTGATGCTGCATGCCCGACTCGCTGAGCAACTGGTCCTGGACGAACAAATGCCCGCGAAACACCGTGCGGCCGTTTTCCGGGAAGGCCGGGCAGGCGAGGGTGAAATCGCTGTCCAGGGCCTCCAGCAGGGCTTCGCTGACCGGGCCGATGTTGCCGGCGGCGGTCGAGTCGAAGGTCGAGCAGTATTTGAAGAAAATCTGTTCGCAGCCACGCTCACGCAACCAGCGCAGTGCTTCGAGCGACTCCTTTACGGCATCGGCGGCCGGCACGGTCCGGGACTTCAGGGCGATGACGATCGCGTCGGCATCGAGTTGGCCGGCGACCTCGGCAGCGGGGATGCCGATGCTTTGCACGGTGCGCATGCCGCCGCGCACCAGCATGTTGGCAAGGTCCGTAGCACCGGTGAAATCGTCCGCGATGCAGCCCAGCAGGGGGCGGGCAGGGGCATTCAACATGTCGAGCTCCTCCATCGGTTTAGCCGGGCAGATATTCAGTGATGAACTGCTGGATCACGGCGCTGAACGCCTCATCCGCCTTGAACCCCAGGTCCCGGGAGTAGGTGGCGCAGAACGACCCGGGCCATGAACCGACGATGCGCTCGATCGCCGGATTGCGCTCCAGGCGAATCCGCGCGGCCACTTGCGCACCCGCGATCTGGCGCAGGGCATCGATCATCCGTTCGACGGTAATCGACAGGCCCGGCATGTTGATCACCCGGCCCTCGGTCAATTGCGCGCCGGATAGCTCATGACCATGGATCAGGTTTTCAATCGCCAGCCTTGGCGACATCAGCCAGAGCCGCGTATCGAGGGCTACCGGACACACGCTGGGCTGGCCGTTGAGCGGTTCGCGGATGATCCCGCTGGCGAAGCTCGAAGCGGCCAGGTTGGGTTTGCCCGGGCGCACCACGATGGTCGGCATGCGCAGGCTGCGGCCGTCGACGAAACCGCGCCGGCTGTAGTCGGCGAGCAGCAGGTCGTTCATGGCTTTCTGCGTGCCATAGGAACTCTGCGGAGCCCAGACCTGATCGTCGCGCACCTGTTCCGGCAATTGCCCGCCGAACACCGCGACGGAGCTGGTCATCACCCATTTCGGGCAGGTGCCAAGCAGGCGAATGCGTTCGAACATGCTCTGGGTCGCGGTGAAGTTGATGCGCATGCCCAGTTCGAAGTCGGCCTCCGCCTGGCTGGAAACCACCGCCGCCAGATGGAAGATGCTGTCGGTGCTGGCGTCGATCAGGCTGTCCAGCACTTCGGGGTCGGCGATATCGCCACACACCGCCGTTACCCTGGGATCATCGATGCCCTCGAGCGCAACCATGTCGAAGGCGACGATTTGCCGGATGGGTTGAGACTGGCCTGCGCGGTCGGTGAGCGAGCCACGCAACAGCAGTGCCTGGATCAGACGGCGGCCAAGGAAGCCGGCTGCACCGGTCACGAGAATTTTCATGAGTTACTCCAAACGTCAACGGTTGACGAGCTTTCCGGGAATTCTGAAGACCAGCAGGGCACCGAGGAACAGCGCGCTTGCCATCACATACATGCCGATCGTGGTGCTGTGGGTGGTGTCCTTGAGGAAACCCATCAGGTACGGCGAGACGAAGCCCGCCAGGTTGCCCCAGGAGTTGATCAGGGCAATGCCGGCGGCCGCAGCGGTGCCGCCGAGGAAGGCAGTCGGCAGGCTCCAGAACAGCGGCAGGGTGCTCATCGCCCCCATGGAACCGAGGGTCAGGCCGATCATGGAAATCGTGAAGTTGTCGCTCCAGGTGGCGGAGATGAACAGGCCGATGCCGCCCAGCACCGCGGTCAGCGCCAGGTGCCAGCGACGCTCGCGCAACCGGTCGGCGCTGCGCGACACCAGGATCATGGTCATGGCCGCGGCGGCATAAGGGATGGCGGTGAGCATGCCGACCTGCAATACATCGCTGACACCGGCCTGGCGGATCAGCGTCGGCAGCCAGAAACCGACGGTGTAGAAGCCGGCGATCATGCAGAAATAGATGGCCGTCAGCAGCCAGATGCGCGGCTGCAGGAACACCTCTTTCAGGCTGTGGGTCTGGTGGCCTGCGGTTTCGGCGTCGATGCGGGTCTGCAGCAGGTGTTTCTCTTCGCTGGTCAGCCAGCTCGCTTTGGAGATCCGGTCGCTGAGGCAGAAGATCACCAGGATGCCGACGGCGATCGAAGGCAGCCCTTCGAGGAAGAACAGCCATTGCCAGCCGGCAAACCCATGGTCACCGTTGAAGGCGCTCATGATCCAGCCGGACAGGGGCGCACCAATCAGCCCGGACAGCGGCACTGCCGTGGCGAACAGGGCATACATCTTGCCGCGGCGATGGGTCGGGAACCAGTAGGACAGATAGAGGATGACACCCGGGTAGAACCCGGCCTCGGCGATGCCCAGCAGGAAGCGCATGATGTAGAAGGACATGGGCGTGCTGACCAGGGCCATGGCCGAGGAAATGATGCCCCAGGTGATCATGATGCGCGCGATCCACAACCGCGCGCCGACCCGATGCAGGATCAGGTTGCTGGGAATTTCCACGAGGAAGTAGGCAATGAAGAAGATCCCTGCGCCCAGGCCATAGACGGCTTCGGAAAATTGCAGATCGTCGGACATCTGCAGTTTGGCGAAACCCACGTTCACCCGGTCCAGATAGGCGACGAGGTAGCACAGCAACAACAACGGCAGGATTCGCCACGCGACCTTGCGATACGCCAGGTCCTCGAAGCGATCGGCGGGCGCGATGGCACCGGTTTGAATCACTGATTCAGTCATGTGTTTCCCCCATCCTTATTTTTGTAGTGGGTGACGTTTTTTTATCGGAGTAACATGAAGGTCGGTTTTTTATCATAATACGTCATACGAATTCAAGGCGCATAAGTCAGGGAGGACGACGGGTCTAAAATGCAGTACCGTTCACCGATTTGAGCCCAGAGATGCCCATGCCCACTCCTGATAAATCCCCCTGTTCCGCCGAGGCGCTGGCCGTTCTGAAGGACTCCGCCAAGGGCACGCTGTCCGATCAGGTGACGGCGGCCCTGAAGGCCTATATCGCCAACGGCGAAGTGCTGCCGGGCGCTCGCCTGCCCACGGAACCCGTGCTGTCGGAGCGTTTCGGGGTCAGCAGGACGGTCATCCGCGAGGCGATCTCGCGCCTCAAGTCTGCCGGTCTGGTCGAGGTCCGCCAGGGCAGCGGCACTGTCGTCAGCGAAGGCGCGCACATCAAGGCGTTTACCATCGACCTGGATGTCAGCGGGTCGATCGAGGCGGTATTGCGGGTCACCGAGCTGCGCCGCGGTATCGAAGGGGAGGCGGCGGCCCTGGCGGCACAGCGGCATTCGCCGGCGCAGCTGGAGGCCATCCACCAGGCGCTGAAGGCCATCGATGCCGCCGAGCAGGCGGGGCGCGATGGCGTCGAGGAAGACCTGGGCTTCCATCACTCCATTTCCAGGGCAACGGGCAATCCTCTGTACCCGTCACTGCACGAATTCATCGCGCAGTACATCAAGGAGGCGATCCGCATCACCCGCTCCAACGAGGAGCGCCGCCGCGACCTGGCCAAGACGGTGCGGGTCGAACACTTTGCCGTCTACGCAGCCATCGCCGCCCGCGACCCCGAAGGCGCACGCCATGCTGCGCTCAACCACATCAATAATGCGGTAGAGCGACTCAAGAGCGCCGATCCCGCGTTCTGGCAGAACCCGGGGGCGAGAACCTCGTAGCTCCGCGCGTGTTCACCGCGAACCTGTAGGAGCCGGCTTGCCGGCGAAGGCGTCTTCGAATATTGCGTTGACCTTTCGGGCCTCATCGCTGGCAAGCCAGCTCCTACAGTGATTTGTGTTGAACATCGGCCTCACAGCAGACTCCACGACACCCCGACATACACCGCCATGCCCTCACCGGGAGTCGACCGCGCCGCGTCCAGCCCCTTGTCGTCGTAGCCCGGCGTGACGGTGGCGGCGTAGTGCTTGTCGGTGAGGTTGCGCATGTCCACCCACGTCTGCCAGTCACCCTTGGGCGCGTTGTAGCCCAGGGTCGCGCCAAACAGCGCGTAGGGATCGGCGTAGTAGCTGTTGGCGTAATCGACTGCCACCTTGGACACCCATTGTGTGTTGAGCGCGGCGAAGAAGCCTTGGGGCCAGTCGTAGCGCAGTTCGCCCTGGTAGTAGTGCATCGGCAGTCCCGGCAGGCGGTTGTCGCCGAAGCGTTCGTCGTCGCGGTAGTGGAAGTCGCTGAAGGTATAGCTCTGGCGCAGGCTCAGTTCACCGCCGTCACCGCCCGACCACAGGTTGCTCAGCAGGCTGGCTTCCACGCCCTGATGCACGGTCGGGCTGGCGTTGAGCTCGTAGGGCGTGGTGGCGTTGGCGTCCGGCAACACCGAGAGCAACTCGTGGCGCACCTGGGCGTAGTACCAGGCCAGGCTCCATTGGCCCATCGCGCTGTCGCCGCGACCGCCGAGCTCCAGGGTGGTCGCGGTCTGGTTCTGCAGCTCGATCGGATCGCGCTGGGTGCCGGTGGCGGGGCCGCTGCCTGCCGGGAAGCGAACGTTGGAGCTGTAGATCAGCGACCATGGATGCGGCGCCTCGACCGAGCGGCTGAGGTTGCCGAACAGTTGCAGGTCGGGGGTCAGTTGGTAGCGCAGGCCCAGGCGCGGGGCGTAGTCCCAGTCGCCCATACTGGTCTTGCCACCGCCTTGCGGGTAAGTCACCGCGCTTTCCCGGCGGGTGTAGATGGCCGCCAGGCCAGTGGTCAGCCACAGGTCGTCGGCGATTTCCAGGTCATTGCCCACGTGCAGGACGCTGTCCGAACCCTGGTAGGTGAAGTTGCGCATGGCCGTGCCCGGCGCATAACCGGCAGTGTTGCCGCTGGGGATGCGTACTTCCTCACTGGCACCGGCGTTGGGCAGGTGCTTGGTCACGCGCAGGCCCAAGGTGCTTTGGCTCTGCAGGCCCCAGAGGGTGTCGCGACGCTTGTAGTCGAAGGTGCCGCTGACATCGGTGTACGCCACTTTCAGGCGGTTGGGACCCTCGCGCAGGTCCATGGGGTAGTCATGGTAGGCAAGGCCGGCCTGGATGCTCGAATCGTCGTCGATGTAGTAGGTGGTCTTGTTGCCGATAAAGGTGCTGCCCGGCTGTTCGCGGCGATCGTCGCGCGCCACGTAGGCGGGGTTGGCCGCACGCGGATCGTGCTCGATGCTGTGCTTGGTGACCCGGCCGGCGAGGTCGTTGTCGGTCTGGCGATAGCGCAGGTAGAAGCGCGTTTCCAGGTTCGGGTTGAAGCGATAGCCGAAGTTGGCGATGACGCCCTGGCTGTCACTGGCGGTGTGATCCTGATAGCCGTCCGCGCGTGCATCGGTCAGGGCCATGTAGTAGTCGAAGTCGCCCAGCACCTGCCCGGAACTGACCTGGCGCTGCTGATAGCCGTGGCTGCCCGTCGCGTAGCGCACCTGTAGCTTGGGTGCGTTGTAGCCGGTGTGGCTGACGTAATCGATGGCCCCGCCCAGGGCCAGGGCGCCGCGGTCGAATCCGTTGGCGCCGCGCAGCACCTCGACATGGTCAAGCCACAGCGGCTCCAGCAGTTCATAGGGCGTGCCGCCAGGGCCGGTCAGCGGCAGACCGTCGAGCATGGCGTACAGGCCTGAGGCGTGGGCCCCCGGCGCACGGTTGATCCCCGAGCCGCGGATCGAGATCTTCACCCCTTCGTTGCCCGCCGACTGGGCATAGATACCTGGCTGATAGGCCAGCACATCCTGATTGCTCGCCACCCGGCCCTGCAGTGGGCGGCGCATGTCGACCACGTTGGTGCCGCCGGGCACCTGTTCGAGTCGGGCCCTGGCGTCTTCGATCCCCTGGTCTTCGTCACTCTGGTCCTCGGCCCCGATCAGCACTTGCCCCAACTCCAGGCCCTGGGCCTCGGCTATCGCCGGACAGACGAGGGCCAGGCCGAGCAACGCGGCGGACAGGGAATGGGGCGAGGGCATTGGGAAAACTCCGGACAGGGGGAAACGGGCAGTGAAGTCTGCGACGTATGAAAGGACGAAGGGAGCACATGGGGATTTTGTTATTTTGTCGGGGGATCGGCAGGGGCGAGCATGCCGTGAAATTGCGACCGCCAGCAAGCCGGTTCCTACAGATGTGCATATTGCCATGCATTCAACATGGCCCCACAAATCCTGTAGGAACTGGCCAGCGATGGCTGCCTGACAGCCGCTCCATCTCTCGCGGCTGCGCCTACAGGGTTTTGCGGTTCAACGCCGCTTCCGCCGCGGCGATTTCAGCCTGGCGCTTGACGATCACGTCGCCCACCGGCGGGCCCTGGAAGCGGCGTGCTTCAAAGCCGAACCAGACGATGGCCGTCAGCACCAGGAAGCCGATGGTGATGTACAACGCCCAGTCGTTCGGTGGCTGGATGCCGATGACGAAGATGATCACCATCGACAGCACCGAGAGCAGGGCAAACACCGTGTACCAGAAGCGCCCGATGTTCCACGGTCCCATGGTTGGCCACTTCGAGGTGCCGTAGGCAAACAGGCCCAGCACGATGGGAATGATGAAGGAGAAGAACAGGAAGATCACCGTGCAGGACACCACGATGGTGTAGACCGGAGTTTCGCCGACCGAGATCACCGATGAGCCCCAGTCGAACAGGACCGCGAGGGTCGCGCCGGTCCAGATCGCCGCCACCGGGCTGCGAAAGGTCGGCGAGACCGAGGACAGGGCTTTCGAGAAGGGCAGGCCGCCGTCACGGGAAAACGCGAAGATCATGCGCGAAACCGAGGTGACAGTGGCCAACCCGCAGAGCACCTGGGAGATGAAAATCGCCACGTACAGCGCGTCCTTGAGCAGCGGATTGACCTGGGTGTTCATCGCCCAGAAGAACACGTTCCAGCCTTGCTTGGCCGCCTCGTCCATGCTCGGCAGCATCAGCACGAAGGCGCTGAGCATCACCCAGCCGAACAGCAGCGACCAGGCCACCGACATGACCATGCCCCGAGGCACCGACATGGCGGCATTGCGGGTTTCCTCGGAGGTGTGCGCGGAAGCGTCATAGCCGGTGATGGTGTAGATCGGCAGCAGCAGGCCGAGCATGAAGATCCAGCCGTTGGACACCTGTGGCCAGACGCTGCCGCCGGCCTCGCCGGAATAGTTGCCGAAGGTCACCAGCCGGGAGAACTCGAAACTGGGGGCCGAGATCAGGCAGACGATGGTCAGCGCCAGTGCGGTGGCGAAAATCAGGTAGCCGGAAAAATCCGTGAGCCTGGCGGTCAGGCCGATGCCCAGGTGATTGCACAGGGCCTGGAGCCCGGTGAGGATGGCGAGGAAGATCACCCGGGTGGTGGTGGTGTCCTCCATGCCCAATGTCGGGCCGAAGGCGCCGAAGAAAAAGTAGTAGGTGCCGACGTTGATCGCACCGAGCACCGTGACCAGCCCCAGCAGGTTGAACCAGGCTGTGAGCCAGCCGGTGAAACGGTTGCCGAGGATCGAACCCCAGTGATACAGGCCGCCAGCGGTGGGGTAGGCCGAGGAAATCTGCGCCATGGCCAGGGCGAACACCCCGGAAATCAGGCAACCGATCGGCCAGCCGATGCCGATCGCGGCACCGCCGGCGCCCGAGGTGCCCTGGGCCAGTGAGTTGATGCCGCCGGAGAGGATGCAGATGATCGAAAAGGAAATCGCGAAGTTGGAGAAAACCCCCATTCGTCGCGACAACTGCTGGGCATAGCCCATGCTGTGCAGCACCTTGACGTCATCGTCGTGCGGCGCGTCGGTGCCGGGCTGGCTTGCTGGGTTCATGCTGGTGTGCCCCTTCAGGTTTTGATACGCAGCCATCCGGGTCTCCGGATGGGTTGGCTTTCAACCCCTTGTCGTACTGCTCCTGTTTACAACCGCTAACCTGTTGCTGTTTCGATCATGGACCCTCGAACGAGTCAGAGTCGGCCGTGGAAAGCCGCCTGGAAAATTTCCGTCACGCCGGCCTTTGTCAACGGCAGCGGGTTGCCGCCGGCACTGGGGTCGACTATCGCCATGTCCGCGATGAGGTCAGCCTGCTGGTCATCCACTCCCAACTCGAACAGCGTATGCGGCACAGCAATGTCCTTGCGCAATTTGAGGACGAAGGCCAGGAAACTGTCGAAGCCCGGGGAGGGCAGGTGCAGATACGCGGCCAGCCGCGTGATGCGTTCCTCGATGGCCGGACGATTGAACTTCAGCACGTAGGGCATCAGGGTGGCGTTGGTCATGCCGTGGTGGGTGTCGTACAGCGCGCCGATCGGATGCGCGAGGGCGTGCATCCCGCCCAGGCCTTTCTGGAAAGCAGTGGCGCCCATCGCCGCCGCCGCCAGCATTTGCCCGCGTGCATCGAGGTCCGACGGGGTGTGGACGGCGCGCACCAGGGCATTGCTCACCAGGCGCATGCCCTCGACGGCGATGCCATCGGCCATGGGGTGAAATCCCGGGGCACAGTACGACTCCAGGCAGTGCGCCAACGCGTCCATGCCCGTGCCGGCGGTGACTTTGGCCGGCATGCCGACGGTCAGGGCCGGGTCGCTGATGACCACTCGCGGCATCATTTTCGGGTGGAAGATGATGCGTTTGGTGTGGGTGCGGTCGTCGATGATCACCGCCGCACGGCCCACTTCAGAGCCTGTACCCGCGGTGGTTGGCACCGCGATGATCGGGGCGATGCGGCTTTCATCGGCGCGGGTCCAGTAGTCGCCGATGTCTTCGAAATCCCAGACCGGACGGGTCTGGCCACTCATGAAGGCGATGAGCTTGCCCATGTCCAGGCCGCTGCCACCGCCGAAGGCGACCACGCCATCGTGGTTCCCCGCACGCCAGGCCTCGAGCCCGCCCGCCAGGTTGGCTTCGACCGGATTGGGCTTGAGGTCGCAGAACAACGCAGCGCCCAGCCCCGCGTTACGTAAAGCGTCCAGAGCAGCCGTGGTGATCGACGCACGCCCCAGGCCACTGTCGGTGACCAGCAGCGGGCGCTGGATACCCTGGCTGCGACAGGTATCGGCCAGTTCCGCGATGCGGCCGACACCGAAGCGGATGCTCGTGGGGTAGTTCCAGTTTCCAGTCAGGCTCATGGCTCAGGTCTCGTGGCGCAGATGGAAGGATTTGGCGCGGGTCAGGTGGTCATAGCCCATGGGCGACAGGGTGACGCCGCGCCCACTGTTCTTCACCCCGGTCCAGGCCAGGGCCGGGTCCAGGTAATCGCAGCGATTCATGAACAGGGTGCCGGTGTCGATCTCGTCGCCCAGGCGTTCGGCGGCGACCAGGTCCCGGGTCCAGATCGACGCGCTGAGGCCGAACTCGCTGTCGTTCATCAAGGTGATGGCTTCTTCGTCGCTGTCCACCTGCATGATGCCGACCACCGGCCCGAAGCTTTCATCACGCATCACCGACATCTGATGATTGACCTCGACCAACACCTGCGGGGCGAGGTAGGCGCTGCCCGGCAAGTCGGCGGCAAAGGCATGCGGGTCGATCAGCGCCTTCGCGCCCAGGGCCTGCGCATCGGCAATCTGCCCGCGGACGAAATCCGCCGCGCCCGGACTCACCAGCGGGCCGAGGGTGGTGGCTTCGTCCAGCGGGTTACCGAGTACGTACTGACGGGTCAATTCGGCGAAGCGATCGACAAAGGCCGGGTAGATTTTCCGGTCGACGTAGATACGCTCCACGGCGCAGCAGCTCTGCCCGGAATTGAAGAAACTGCCGTCCACCAGGTTCTCCACCGCATGCTCGAGGTTGGCATCGGCCCGCACGTAGGCCGGATCCTTGCCGCCGAGCTCAAGGCCCACGCGCAGGAAATCCTCGACCGCAGAGCGTTGCATTTCCAGGCCGGCCGCCACTGAGCCGGTGAAGTTCACCTGCTGCACCTGTCCGGAGCCGATGACCACCCCGGTATGGATGTGACTGAGCAGCAGGTTCTGGAACAGCCCTTCAGGCAGGTTGGCGCGGCGCATGGCCTCGGCAAAACGCTCGCCCACCAGCAGGGTTTGCGAAGCGTGCTTGAGGATGACGCTGTTGCCGGCCATCAGCGCCGGAATGATCGTATTCACTGCGGTGAGGTAGGGGTAATTCCACGGTGCGACCACCAGCACGGTACCCATTGGCTCGCGTTTGATATAGCGGCGAAAACCCGTGAGCGGATCGGCTTCGAGCGCCGCCAGGGCCTGCGGCGCAATGGCAATCATGTGCCGGGCACGCTCTTCGAAGCCGCGCAGCTCGCCGGCGCCATAACGCACCGGGCGGCCCATTTGCCAGGCCAGTTCGGGGACGATGTCATCCTTCATGGCCAGCATCGCGTCCACCGCGGCGCTGCAAAAAGTCGCGCGTTCGCTCAGTGGCCGGCGCTTCCATTGCGCCTGGGCGGCTGTGGCCGCCGCCAGTGCCTGCTCGATTTGCACGATGTCGGCGTACTGGCGCTCGGCGAAGACCCGGCCATCGACCGGCGAGATGATTTGAACAGTGTTGGTCATGGTGCTCTCAGTAGCGCTCGAAGCCGCGCTGCAGTTCCCAGTCGGTGATGCGCCGGTCGTATTCTTTCTGTTCCCATTCGGCGGTGTGCACGTAGTGGTCGACCACCTCGTCGCCGAAGGCTTCGCGCAACATGCTTGAGCCTTGCAGTGCGGCACTGGCCTCGCGCAAGGTCTTGGAGACTTCTGGCAGATGCTCGTCAACGTAGGCATCGCCCTCGAAAGGCGCGGCGAGTTCGAGTTTTTCATCGATGCCCGCCAACCCGGCGGCGATCAGCGCGGCGAAGGCCAGGTAAGGGTTGAGGTCGGCGCCGCCGATGCGGCATTCGATGCGGATCGACTTGCTGGCCTCGGCGCACAGGCGAAAGCCGGCGGTGCGATTGTCCCGGCTCCAGACCGCCCGGGTAGGGGCGAAGGTGCCGGCCTGGAAGCGCTTGTAGGAGTTGATGTAGGGCGCGAGGAAACAGGTGATGTCGTTGGCGTACTTGAGCTGTCCGGCGACCCAGGAACGCATCAGTTTCGACATGCCGAACTCGGCCTTGGCGTCGAAGAACAACGGCTTTTTGGCGTTCTTGTCCCACAGCGAATTGTGGATGTGGCTGCTGGAACCGGCGGCGTCATAGCGCCACTTGGCCATGAAGGTGATCGCCTTGCCCTGGAGTTGGGCGATCTCCTTGCACGCGTGCTTGATGATGACGTGATGGTCGGCCATGGTCATGGCGTCGGCGTAGCGGATGTTGATTTCTTCCTGGCCGGGTCCCCATTCACCCTTGGAGTTTTCCACCGGGATGCCGCTGGCCTGCAGGTGCTTGCGGATCGCCCGCAGCACCGGCTCCTCGCGGGTGGTCTGCAGGATGTTGTAATCCTCGATGTAGTGCCCGGCGGTCTTCGGCTTGTGGTAGTTGCGCCTGTGGATGGCCTCGTAGCTCTCGTCGAACAGGTAGAACTCCAGTTCCGAGGCGAACATGCCGGTGTAACCGCGTTCACGCAGGCGCTCGACCTGTTTTTTCAGGATCGCCCGCGGGCTGTGGGGCAGGTCCTGGCGATGGTGATGGTCGAGCACATCGCACAGCACCAGCGCCGTGCACTCGAGCCACGGCACCTTGCGCAAGGTGCGCATGTCGGGCTTGAGCACGAAGTCGCCGTAGCCCTTGCTCCAGCTGGCGGCGGCATAGCCCGGCACCGGCTCCATGTCGATGTCGTCGGCCAGCAGGTAATTGCAGCAGTGGGTTTCTTCATGGCCACTGTCGATGAAAAACTCGACCTGGAAACGCTTGCCCACCAGGCGGCCCTGCATGTCGACCATGCACACCAGGACAGTATCGATTTCGCCAGAGGCGGCAGCACGCTTGAGTTGGTCAAAACTGAGTAACGGCTCGGTCATCACGGCAATCCTGCGCAAATTGTCTGGGCCAGTCTGAGATAGCTGTTGCAGACGCTCTCCAGAAAAACCAACAACTGCCGCCGCGAGCATCAAGGGCAATAAGCTGACGTAAGCTTAGCCTACCGTCGCTTTTTGCAAGTTTTTGCTGTGAAGGCTTTGTTAGCCTCTTACAGTCGTTGAATGGCTACTTTCGAATCCTGGAAGAGGAGGGGCGGCATGCAGCAATTTACGGGTGGTTGTCTGTGTGGCGATGTCCGGCTTGTGGCGTCGGGGCAACCTTATCGGGTAGGCCTTTGCCACTGCCTGGACTGTCGCAAGCATCACGGGGCGCTCTTTTACGCCTCGGCGATATTCCCCGAGGACGCGGTGACGATCGAGGGCGAAACCCGGGACTACGCCGGGCGGCATTTCTGCCCTCGCTGTGGCTCGTCGGTGTTTGCCCGTAGCGATGACGAAATTGAAGTGAACCTGGGTTCATTCGATGCGCCCGACCAGTTCATGCCCACCTACGAAAGCTGGACGGTGCGTCGCGAGGCCTGGTTGCCGGCGTTCCCGCTTGCTCGGCACTATAAGAGGGATCGAGAGGGCAGCGGTCGTCTGTAGGAGCTGGCTGCCAGCGAAGGCGGCGTATCAGCCACCCGTGATGTTGGATGTGCCGGCCTCATCGCTGGCAAGCCAGCTCCTACGGTTGCCCGCAGCGCACACATAAGCTGTGTATGGCACAAATCCTGTAGGAGCTGGCTTGTCGGGTCGCCGCATCGCAGCGAAAGCGGCATATCAGTCACCAGTGATTTTGGGGAGGTGTCCGTTAGGCGACATCTCCTGGCTTATTAGCGTTAGTCGGCAATCTGGGCGCGCGCTAGAGTGGTCTCAACGCTCCCGGCCGCCTGGATAACCCTCATGACCCGCCCCCGTTTCTTGCCCGACAACTTCACCCTGACCCTGGTCGGCGTGGTCCTGCTCGCCAGCCTGCTGCCCGCTAGTGGCCAGGTGGCCGTAGGCTTTGGCTGGTTGACCAACAGCGCCATCGCCCTGCTGTTTTTCCTCCACGGCGCCAAACTGTCCCGCGAATCGATCATTGCCGGTGCCGGCCACTGGCGCCTGCACTTGCTGGTGTTCGGCCTGACCTTCGTCCTGTTCCCGCTGCTCGGCCTGGCGCTCAAGCCCTTGCTGTCACCGATGATCGGCGCCGACCTTTACATGGGCATGCTCTACCTCTGCGCACTGCCGGCCACAGTGCAGTCGGCGATTGCCTTTACCTCCCTGGCGCGAGGCAACATCCCGGCGGCGATTTGCAGCGCGGCGGCGTCCAGTCTGTTCGGGATCTTCCTCACGCCGTTGCTGGTGACCTTGCTGCTGGACGTGCACGGCGATGGGGGCTCGACCCTCGATGCGATCGTGAAGATCAGCGTGCAGTTGTTGCTGCCCTTCATTGCCGGCCAGATCGCGCGGCGCTGGATCGGCGCCTGGGTGGCGCGCAACAAGAGCTGGCTGAAATTTGTCGATCAGGGCTCGATCCTGCTGGTGGTGTACGGTGCTTTCAGCGAAGCGGTGATCGAAGGCATCTGGCACCAGATCCCGTTGCGCGACCTGGCCGGGCTGGTGGTCGCCTGCTGCGTGGTGCTGGGGCTGGTGCTGGTGGCCTCCACCGTGCTGGGCAAGGCCTTGGGTTTCAATCAGCAAGACCGCATCACTATCCTCTTCTGTGGCTCGAAGAAAAGCCTGGCCACGGGCGTGCCGATGGCCCAGGTGCTGTTCGCCGGCAGCACCATCGGCGTGTTGATCCTGCCGCTGATGTTGTTCCACCAGATCCAGCTCATGGTCTGCGCGGTGCTGGCCCAGCGCTTCGCCAATCGCCCGGAATCGGTGCCCGAACTGATGGGGCAGGTCGACCCTTGATGGTAAGTCGCTGTTTTAAAATAAAAATAATTGGGCGAGGGGGTTCCCAGACGGCAAGAATGTTGGTAAATTGCCGCCCATTCCTGCTGAGGGCCTTCCCCGGCTCTCCAGGCAGCAGCTACAGGGGCGTCGCCAAGCGGTAAGGCAGCAGGTTTTGATCCTGCCATGCGTTGGTTCGAATCCAGCCGCCCCTGCCATATTTCTGATAAGCAGCACTCGCGCACTTCGCGGGTGCTGCTTATTGCATTCTGTTCATCCCCTCCGTAACAAAACACCTTCCCACGGCACAACCTCCTTTGCAGGTTCGTTCCTCGATCCCGTCTGCGCGTGATGGCGAGTGGATATCTGCAAGAAGCCGATTATGCTCAATGAAACCTTGCAGCGATGCGAGGCCGTCAGCCTGTGTGCATGCTTTGCGCAATCCGTAATCCAATGACATCAGCCCCAGGGCCAGGGTGCGGCAACAAGAAGGTAGTGGGGTACTCCGGCCTATAACAAGAGAAAGACGGAGAAGACTCATGGCCGCAATCGACAACACCACCGCGGGCAACGCGCCCCACCACGGCATCACCAAGGAGGAGCGCAAGGTTATTTTTGCCTCGTCCCTGGGCACCGTGTTCGAATGGTACGACTTCTACCTCTACGGTTCTCTCGCGGCGATCATTGCCAAGCACTTCTTCGCCGGCGTCAACGAGACCACGTCCTTCATCTTTGCCTTGCTCGCGTTCGCCGCCGGCTTCGCCGTGCGCCCCTTCGGCGCCATTGTGTTCGGCCGACTGGGTGACATGATCGGGCGCAAGCACACCTTCCTGATCACCATCGTGATCATGGGTGTCTCCACGGCGATCGTCGGCTTCCTGCCCGGCTACGCGACCATCGGCGTGGCCGCGCCGATCATCCTGATCACCCTGCGCCTGTTGCAAGGCCTGGCCCTGGGTGGTGAGTACGGCGGGGCGGCGACCTACGTGGCCGAACATGCACCCAAAGGCAAGCGCGGCTATTTCACCTCGTGGATCCAGACCACCGCGACCCTCGGCCTGTTCCTTTCGCTGCTGGTGATCCTCGCCTGTCGCACGGTGCTTGGCACCGAAGCGTTCGAAGCCTGGGGCTGGCGGATTCCCTTCCTGCTGTCGATCCTGCTGCTGATCGTTTCGGTGTACATCCGCCTGCAGCTCAGTGAATCACCGGTGTTCCTGAAAATGAAGGCCGAGGGCAAGTCCTCCAAGGCGCCGCTGACCGAATCCTTCGCCCGCTGGGACAACCTCAAGATCGTTATCATGGCGCTGCTCGGCGGTACCGCCGGCCAGGCCGTCGTCTGGTACACCGGGCAGTTCTACGCGTTGTTCTTCCTGCTGCAGACGCTCAAGATCGACGCGCAGACGGCCAACCTGCTGATCGCCGGTTCGCTGCTGATCGGCACGCCGTTCTTCGTCATCTTCGGGAGCCTGTCCGACCGCATCGGGCGCAAGGGCATCATCATGGCCGGCTGCATCCTCGCGGCGCTGACCTACTTCCCGATCTTCCATGCGTTGACGCAGTACGGTAACCCCGACGTGTTCATCGCACAGGAGAAGAACCCGGTCACGGTGATCGCCGATCCAGACCAGTGCTCGTTCCAGTTCGACCCGGTGGGCAAGGCCAAATTCACCAGCTCCTGCGACCTGGCCAAGACCGTGTTGGCCAAACGGGCGATACCCTACAAGAACGAGAAGGCCGCCCCGGGCACTGTCGCGCAGGTGCGCATCGGCGACAAAGTGATCCCCAGCTTCGAAGGCACCGGCATGCCAGCCGCCGACTTCAAGACCCGCAACGACGCCTTCGTCGCGGCCCTGGGCACCTCCCTCAAGGAAGCCGGCTACCCCGAGAAGGCCGACCCGGCCAAGACCAACTACCCGATGGTGCTGCTGCTCCTGACCATCCTGGTGATCTACGTGACCATGGTCTACGGCCCGATCGCCGCCTGGCTGGTGGAACTCTTCCCGGCGCGTATCCGCTACACCTCGATGTCACTGCCATACCACATCGGCAACGGCTGGTTCGGCGGCTTCCTGCCGACGGTGGCCTTCGCCATGGTCGCGGCCACGGGCGATATCTACTACGGGCTGTGGTACCCGATCGTCATCGCGGTGATGACGGCGATCCTGGGTATCTTCTTCATGCCGGAAACCAAGGATCGGGAGATTCATCACACTTGAAATCTGTTGGAGCCAGCGGCGCGGCTGTCCGCCGCCCGCTCGCTCCTTCAGCCAAGGCGTAGGAAATCGCCTTCTGATATTCACTCTGTAGGAGCTGCCGCAGGCTGCGATCCTTTGATCTTTTGCTAGCCTGTTTGGCGTCTATCGAGGCTGTTCTTGATTCAATGCGTTTGCCCAGTGCTCGAATCACCTTGGCGAACGATAATCGCATTGTCCTTGCTGATTGTTTGCTGGAGGTTTTGGCCGGTGACTTCCCTGACCTGTCCGTCGTGTGCGTACGTTACTTCGACATGGCCGCCACCAACAAAATCCATGCGAAAAATACGCGTATGATTCTGTGTTCGCACAGCAAATGATTCGATCTCAGACAAGTTCCTGATCCCTATTGACTTAGGGACAAGATTTTCGATGGTCACACTACCATCCCGCATGACCATCGTTGCCCCGTCCGGACGAGTGACTTTCATGCCGCCCTCAATTTTTTCGATGACGTGACCATAAACCTGACCGCCAAGGACGTTATTTTCGTCGTCTAGGTGAAGTACGCTTTTACCCGCTGGCACCTCTGTTTCCGGCGTATGTATCTCGAACGTTATTTTATCGTCTGCTTCATGCTTGCTCATTATGCTGCTCCTTTTTAGTTGCCGGAATTGGCGGTGTTGTTTCTAAGGTGTGAGTCGTGCGTGTTACCAGTTGCACCCTGCCCATCAGGAAATACTCAGGCTTCTCCGAACAATATCCATTTGATATTTTCCTCTTCGACGATCACTCGGTCGGCGAGCAAGAAGCGGCTGTGGTGCCTTTGGATTTTTACTGTTGGCAGGATTTCGCCCTTCTCGAAACGGCGAATTTGTGCACCTTCGAGGCGCGAGAAAAACTGGTTACCTATATCGGCTTTCCAGTAGCCAGACTGCGGGCAGGCTTGGCCGCTGTTGCAGGTCGGCCTGGGGGAAGTAGCCTGGATGAAGCCGGGAGAATCCGGCAGCGGTCGGCCGGTGGCAGGATCGAGGGCTTTGGCCTTGGCCAAATTAAGAATCAGCGCTTCACTGGGTTTTTCTGGTGGGATGTTTGCCAGGCGTTCTTCCAGCCATTGCAGCTTGCCGTCCCAGGCGGGCAACTCGGCGGGTGGCAGCGGGACGATCTCGTTGATCTCGGGGACTTTGGGATTGGCGTAGGAGTAGTCCGAGAGGATTTTCCAGATTTTTTTGTAGCGATCGGCGCGTTCGAGGTCTTCTTGTTGGCCCAGGTAGTACAGCCGATCATCCGGCTCCGGACCACGGAAGCCCTCGGTCAAAAAAGAAGCCGAAGTACTATCACCGGCAGCTGCCCCAAGTTGGAATGCTTCGAGTGCCTCTTGAAAATGCCCATCTATCGACAAATCAACACCGAGTGCTCCTGCAGCTTTACCGTTTCCTTGCTCCCCAGCACAACGGCGCATTAGCCGGGCAACGTCCGGGGCAATGTTGATCGGCGCTAACTTGTCGGCGATATATGTCTGGCCTTGTGCATTCCCTTGATCGGCGGACTTGCGGTAGTAACGCAACGCCATTTCGTGATCCTGCTGCAACCCGGCCGAACCATGCTGCAGAAAAATGCCGACAAAGTAATATCCCGCTCCCACGCCCGCGTCGATCAGTTGCTCACTCATGCGCAAATGCTCTTCACCACGGAGTTTGAAGAAACCGCGCATCGCACCGTTCTGCAGATTGATATTGGCCTTGTAGTGTCCGTTCTCACTGGCGATGCGGTATAGACGTTCGATCTCTCCATCGACAGTCTTGTCCTGTTTGAGTTGGTTATTCTTTTGCAACCAGCGCGCGTAGCGGAATAGCACATCGGCCTCCGCGGGAGCCTCAGGTATCTGCTCGTGCACACAGTTAAAAGCCATCCTGGCCTTGGCTTCAGTTAAAGGGTTCAAGGGCATTTTCTCGGTCGAAGAAGAAGGAGGGTTACTGGTGTCGCAGGCAACCAGCAGCAGGCATGAAAGCAAAAAGAGCCGTCGCATCAGTCGAGATCCGACAGGTCGGATTTGCCGAAATAGAACTCGACGAGGGGGGCGTAGGGAGTCAATTCTTTGGATTGAAGACCTTTATTTCGATTGATGATGTCTTGCCAGGCTTTGAACGCCTCCTGTGGGTCATCCTGCGCACCCTTTTTATCCGTATGCATCTCCCACAACCGTCGCCGCAACCCCTGCGTCACACTTGCCCACTCATGCGCAATATTCAGCTCGCTATCCACCTGCATGCTGCGGGTATTGATGTTGGCCGAGCCGTGGGTGGTAAACACGTCGTCGACGATCATCAACTTGGAGTGGATGTACACCGGCATCCAGTCCTTGCCCGCTGGTGAGTCGGGGGCCACCAGTGAGCACACATGAACTTTCAGGCCGGAGAGTTCCGGAAGTTGGGCAAATGTTTCACCCTCGATTGCCTCGATTTGGCGCTCGAGTTCGGCTTTGCGCCAATCGTTGTGCCAGGCCTTGCTCCGCTGATCTTCCTTGGCCTTTTCGCTGAGATCGGTTCCGCCCAATGCGTCGGTGAGATTCGTCAGCGTGATCAGGGCATGCCGTTCAATACGTTCGCTAAGACCGGATTTCTGTGCGGCAGCTTCAGCTTTTGCCTTTTCAATACGCCGTAACTTGGTGATTGCAGGCATGGTATGGCCACGCCCAAGGCTTTCGAGCATGCGCTGGGTGTTTACAGTGCCGGAGCCTATGCCACCCTCACTGGCATTGGTGATCACAAACAGGTGCAAGTGCCCATGAATGGCGGGGTCACGCCCGGCCTTGGTCTGACCGGCGGCGACGGCCTTGATCAATTCGGCCAGGGGCGGCCATCGGAAATACTGGTTTTCGATGTAGATGAACTGGGTCGCGTTGTTGACGGCTTGCAGGTAAAGCTTCTCGATATCGCGTTTACTCTCCTGGGCCTGGGTGCGCAGGATCTGTGCGATTTGGCGGGTAGCTTGCGGGGTGCATTGCAGTAGCGGCCCCACTTGCATGGCTTGGCGTGAGTCGAGCAAATTCTCGCCGGTTTCCTTGCGCCAGGCGGTGGCAAAGTTGTGGTGCAGGTGTTCCAGGATCGGTCCGCTGACCTGACTTGAAATGTCCTGCCGTGGAGTATCGCCTCGCGGACCCTTGTTGGGGGCGGGCTTGGTGTTCTTGTCACGGTTCAGTGCCGAATGGTCATCGGTGTCCCAGTACTCGTCGAGCATGTTGTGACCCATCACGAAACCAACGGCACGGTCTGGCAGTTCATAATCAACGAGGACGGTTTTTTGGTGATGGGTCGCTGTTGCCGTCAGGACGAATTGCGTGGTGGCACTGATCTTCGGGTCGAGACTTTTGTACATCGCCTGATGGGCTATTTCAGCCCTTTCAAACACGCTGAAACCGCGACTGACGAACACTGGAGTGCTGCGAGCTGCCACATGCGCCGCGGCTATGCTGTCGGCAAGCGAACAGTTGGCAAACCACTGGCGGTCATAAGCGTATTGTTCATCCGTGGAGGGTTGCATCTCCCGATCGTAGTATCGGAATGGGCCTTTTCCGGGCAGGTTGGCTTCTCCGGCTTTGCCTGCCGTATTGAATGGCATCTCCCATCCGAGTATCCGGACCTTGACGCCTTCCCGAGCCATGGCCATCAGTAATTCACCGATGCGCGGCGATATGCCGTCGCGAATGAAATACATCGACGGCTGAAACCCCCAACAGATGATGTCGATAGTTGCCTGGGCCTTTGAAATGGCCAGGTGCACAGCCCGAAACGTTTCTTCCCCATTGATCAACGGCTGGTAAGTTGCCATCGCGGGAGGGTATTCGGTATTGCGCACATACCAGGGCGGAGTACAGGTCACCTCTTGGGTATGCTGGAGTGCGACCGGTGTCACGATCTCGTATTGGCTCATTGTGTTTTCCCTTCCTGCTCTTTGATTCCTTCCATCACCGAGGCATACAGGCCTCGGTGATCCGTGTGCGATGTGGGTTGGCTTACCTCGTCGTGGACTCGAGAGGGGTGGTTGTGCAATCCGCGATTAGCCAGGTGCGCCTGATCGGAATTGCGGTAATCGGTAGGAACCGGGATCTGGTAGGTCACACCGTTAGCCATGACCAACCGGTAGCCGCGTGTCACGACCTGATGATCGATCAGGATTTGCCCGGAAGCGTCCAGCACGCCTTGTTTGAGTTCGGCACCGTCGGCGTAAAGCGTGTAGGGCATACCCGCCCAGACACGGCGGTTGGCATTGGGGGTTTGCGCTACGTTGAATCGCAGCGTTTGTTTTGACAGGCTTTGCGGGTAATCCGGATGCGTAGCGGTCATGCTGGCCGGGCCGCTAAAGGCGAATTGCGCGGCCTTGACCTTGTGGTCGCCCGCCGTCCCCGATTCGATGCCGCTCGCATCCAGGGTGAGATAGCTGCCGCCGCCATTCAGATTGATTTTTTTCTTGGCGGTGATGCGGATTTCGTCTTCGGTGCTGGTGATGTCCAAGCCAAGACGGGCGACTAGCTCCAGCGCATCGTTTTGCGCCTGGACACTTACCGGGCCCTGGTTGGCAATCAGCTTCATCCCCAGCTTGCGCACGAACAGGCTAAATCCCTGGCCCACACCCATGAACAAGCGCTTGACCACGCTGATGTCGGCATGGCCTCCGGCGTTGAGCATCAGGTTGTCCTGCGCCGCCAGTTGCAGGTGTTTGCCACTGCTCAAGGCGATGCCTTGGGGCGCGCTGAGCAGGACCACCTGGGCCTGCAGTGCGTCGATTTGTTCGCGCAAAAAGGCCAGTTGAGCCTGTACATCGGCAGGCTCGGCGTGAGCCGCCTGGGCATCGCTGGACAGGCCTTGCAGTTGATCGCCAGCCTGTTGCAAGCGGCCCTGTGCAGCCTGCATGTCCAGCACCTGGCCCTGGGCTTTGGGCTGCAGGTCGGCACTGATGAACAAGCCTTTGCCTGCCCGGATGGCGCCGTGCCCATCCGTGCGCAACTCAAATCCTTCGCCACGTTTCTGTTTCTTGGCATCCACCAGATGCCCCAGGTTCAGCTGGCTCTTGCCACTGTGCTCGGTACTGAGCTTGACGTGCTCCTCGCCGCGGTTGTCCTCCATGCGCAGTTTGTTGTTCGCCGGAGTGCGCAGCACGTTGCGCTTGTAGTTGCGCAAGGTCACGTGGTCCGGGTGGTCGCTGTCGTGCAGGGCGTGGGCGATGTACGGGCGGTCGGGGTCGCCCTGTTCGAAGGCGATGGCCACTTCGGTGCCGCAGATCAGCGGCAGGTGCAGGCCGTG
>Ga0160432_100263_pt1 | contig 44092 bp, 39 predicted proteins | sample HID1971M_E0MG_FD_108250 | JGI IMG/M metagenome (GOLD analysis project Ga0160432, IMG submission 108250) | Enriched millipede-associated microbial communities from UW Madison campus, WI, USA - HID1971M_E0 MG | ecosystem: Host-associated > Arthropoda: Insects > Digestive system > Unclassified ... | reverse complement strand
TCCGGCCCTGCTCGACGGACACGTCCCGATCGATCCCGACACCGCCAGTCGGCTCACCGCCCTCGCGCCGTCGCTGCGCCGGATCCTCACCGACCCCGCGTCGGGCGCGGTCCTGTCCGTCGGACGCACCGCCTACGCCGTCCCCGCCGATCTCAAGGCTCTGGTCCGCGAGCGCGACCGCACGTGCCGCTTCCCCGGGTGCACGCGCCCCGCGCGGCAGGCCGACATCGACCACACCACCGCCTGGAACGAGGGCGGCGCCACAGACGCCGCCAACCTCGCCGTCCTGTGCCGTCGACATCACGTCCTGAAGCACGCCTCGACGTGGCAGGTCAGGCAGTTGGAGCGCACGGTACCGCGGGCGGACGCACGCGTCGGAGAGAGCACCGGCTGGGGCGGGACCCTCGAATGGACCTCGCCCACCGGCCGGCGGTACGTCACCCGGGCCCAACCCGTCGAGACCACCCGGCACCGCCGCGCGCCTCACGGGCACGAACCTCCCGACGACCCGCCGTGCTGCGACCCACCGTTCTGACCGCGGACTTCGGAGAGCGCGGCGTCAGGCGCGGTAGAGCACCTGGAACCGCTCGCAGACGACCGGCATCGACGGGTCGAACTCCCGGCCGATCTGCGAGAGCGTGCGGCGCCAGTAGCGCTCGTGCCCGTCGCGCCAGTCGGCCAGGGTGCGGTCGCCCTCACCCTCGGCGGCGGCGTGCTCGGCGGTCACCTCGTCGAACGGGACGGTCTCGACCGCCGTCGTCCTGATGAGGAGGCGCGGCTCGCCCGCGCCGTCGAGCACGATCGACAGGTCGCCCTTGCGCGGCAGCGGCTCGTCGGCGGCCTCGTACTCCCAGACCGCGGCGGCGGTGCCGGTCTTCACGCCGTCCAGGACCAGGCCCAGGAGCTCGTCGGCCAGCTCGGGCGAGTCCCCGAACGACCACGCCGGCGGCGGCACCACGTTCTCCGAGCGCTCCCCCACGGCTCCCCCGTGGCTGGTGCGCCCGGCGCTCGGGCGCGCGACGTCCCAGAACTGGGTGATGCTGTCGGCCTGCTCGGAGTCCAGCCCGGTGTTCGCGTCGTCGGTCATGCTCGCCATCCTGCCAGGTCACGCCCCACCCGGCAGGCGCCGTCTGCCACGATGTCCGGATGTTCACGCGCATCGCTGCCTACGCCGTCGTCCTCGACGGCGACCGGATCCTGCTCCCCCACTGGAACGAGGGCGGCGGGTCCGGCTGGACGCTGCCCGGGGGCGGCATCGACCCCGGCGAGCACCCGGAGGCGGCCGCCGTCCGCGAGCTGCGGGAGGAGACCGGCTACGACGTCGCGCTCGACGGCCTGCTCGGCGTCGACAGCATCGTCATCCCCGCCGACCGACGGTTCGCGGTGAACGGCACCCCGCCCACCGAACCGCTGCACGGGATCCGGATCGTCTACCGCGCGCACGTCGTGGCCGGCGACCTCACGGTCGAGGCGGACGGCAGCACCGACGCCGTCGCCTGGCACCGGCTGTCCGACGTCGACGCCCTGGACCGCGTCGACCTGGTGGACGTCGGCCGCCGCATGGCCGGTCTGCTCGGCTGAACCGGGCCGGACGGCAGGGGCGCGAACGCACGTGCGGCCGCCGTCCCCGGGTGGGGGACGACGGCCGCGCGCGTCGCAGCTGACGGTGTGGGTCAGCGAGCGGCGCTGCCCTCCGTGTAGTCGGAGTCAGCGGGCTTGATCCACGAGAACATCTTCCGCAGCTCGCGGCCGGTGGTCTCGATCGGGTGCGCCTCGCCCTTCTCGCGCAGCGCGGTGAACTCGGGCGCGCCCGCGTCCTGGTCCGCGATGAAGCGCTCGGCGAAGGCGCCGTTCTGGATGTCCGCGAGGACGGCCTTCATGTTCTCCTTGACGCGCGGGTCGATGACGCGCGGGCCGGAGACGTAGTCGCCGTACTCGGCCGTGTCGGAGACCGACCAGCGCTGCTTGGCGATGCCGCCCTCGACCATGAGGTCGACGATCAGCTTCAGCTCGTGCAGCACCTCGAAGTACGCGACCTCGGGCTGGTAGCCCGCCTCGGTCAGCGTCTCGAAGCCGTACTGGACCAGCTGCGAGGCGCCGCCGCACAGCACGGCCTGCTCGCCGAACAGGTCGGTCTCGGTCTCCTCGGTGAAGGTGGTCTTGATGCCGCCGGCGCGCAGGCCGCCGATGCCCTTCGCGTAGGACAGGGCCAGCTCCCAGGCGGAGCCCGACGCGTCCTGCTCGACGGCGACGATCACCGGCACGCCGCGGCCGTCGACGTACTCGCGGCGCACGAGGTGGCCCGGGCCCTTGGGGGCGACCATGAGCACGTCGTGGCCGGCCTCGGGCTTGATGTAGCCGAAGCGGATGTTGAAGCCGTGCCCGAAGACGAGCGCCGCACCCTCGTTGAGGTTCGGGGCGATCTCGTCGCGGTACACGTGCCGCTGCACCTGGTCCGGCGCGAGGATGACGACGACGTCCGCCTCCTTGACGGCGTCGGCGACGGTGAGCACGCGCAGGCCCTCGTCCTCGGCCTTCTTCGCGGAGCCGGAGCCCTCGCGCAGGCCGACGCGGACGTCGACGCCCGAGTCGCGCAGGTTCAGCGCGTGCGCGTGGCCCTGGCTCCCGTAGCCGATGACCGCGACCTTGCGCTGCTGGATGATGGACAGGTCGGCGTCGTCGTCGTAGAACAGCTCAGCCACGGTGATGCTCCTCGGTTCTCGGTACTGCGTTTTCGTAACTACGGGTCGGTTGGTTGTCACCGGCAGGGGCGACGGTACGCGAACGGCGTCAGGCCGTGCGCACGCGCTCCAGCGCTCGGTCGGTGATGGACCGCGAGCCGCGGCCCACGGCGAGCGTGCCGGACTTCACGATCTCGCGGACGCCGTACGGCTCGAGCGCGCCGAGCAGCGCGGACAGCTTGGCGGCGGTGCCGGTCGCCTCGATGACGACCGTGTCGGGGACGACGTCCACGACGTGGGCGCGGAAGAGGTCGACGACCTCGAGCACCCCGGCGCGGGTGGCCTGGTCGGCCCGCACCTTGACGAGCAGGAGCTCGCGCTGCACGGACGACTCGGGGTCGAGCTCGACGATCTTGATGACGTTGATCAGCTTGTTGAGCTGCTTCGTCACGTGCTCGAGCGGGTGCTCCTCGACGTCGACCACCACGGTGATGCGCGAGATCTCCTCGTGCTCGGTGGGCCCGACGGCCAGGGAGTGGATGTTGAACGCCCGGCGCGCGAACAGCGCGGTGACCCGGGTGAGGACGCCGGGCTTGTTCTCGACCAGCACGGACAGGGTGTGACGCGACATGGGTGGCTCCGTCTCTGCTCGTCGGCCGGTCAGTCTTCGCGGTCCCACGCCGGCGAGATGCCGCGCGCGTACTGGATGTCGTCGTTCGGCACGCCCGCCGCGACCATCGGCCACACCATGGCGTCGCGCGAGACCTGGAAGTCGATGACCACGGGGCGGTCGTCGATCTCCTGCGCCCGCTTGATCGCGGCGTCGACCTCGTCCTCCCGCTCCACGCGGATGCCCTCGCAGCCGTACGCGTCCGCGAGCTTCACGAAGTCGGGGATGCGCCGCGTGCCGTGCCCGGTGTGCAGGTCGGTGTTGGAGTAGCGCTCGTCGTAGAAGAGCGTCTGCCACTGCCGCACCATGCCGAGCGAGCTGTTGTTGATCAGCGCCACCTTGATGGGGATGTCGTTGATCGCGCAGGTCGCGAGCTCCTGGTTGGTCATCTGGAAGCAGCCGTCGCCGTCGATGGCCCACACCTCGCGGTCGGGCTCGCCCACCTTGGCCCCCATGGCGGCCGGGACGGCGAAGCCCATGGTGCCCAGGCCCGCGGAGTTCAGCCAGGTGCGCGGGCGCTCGTAGCGGATGAACTGCGCCGCCCACATCTGGTGCTGCCCCACGCCCGCGGCGTAGATCGCGTCCGGGCCGGCCAGCTCGCCCAGCCGGGAGATCACGTGCTGCGGGGACAGGTGGCCGTCGTCCGTGGGCGAGTAGCCCAGCGGGTACGTCTCGCGCCAGGTGTCGAGCTGGTGCCACCAGGCCGCCAGGTCGGGCTTGCCCACCTTGGCGTGCTCGGCCTCGAGCGCCGGCACCAGGTCGGCGATGACCTCGCGCAGGTCGCCGACGATCGGCACGTCCACCGGGCGGTTCTTGCCGATCTCGGCGGGGTCGATGTCGGCGTGCACGACGGCGGCGTGCGGGGCGAAGCTCGACAGCCGGCCCGTCACGCGGTCGTCGAAGCGGGCGCCGAGGGCCACCACGAGGTCGGCCTTCTGCAGCGCGGCCACGGCGGGGACGGTGCCGTGCATGCCGGGCATGCCCAGGTGCTGCGGGTGGCTGTCCGGCACGGCGCCCCGGGCGGTGAGCGTCGTGACGACGGCCGCGCCCGAGGTGTCGACCAGCCGGCGCAGCGCCTCCGACGCGCCGGACCGGATGACGCCGCCGCCCACGTACAGCACCGGGCGGCGGGCCGTGGCGAGCAGCCTCGCCGCCTCGCGGATCTGCTTGGCGTGCGGCTTGGTCACCGGGTGGTAGCCGGGCAGCGACAGCTCCTGCGGCCAGGAGAACGTGGTCGACGCGGTCATCGCGGACTTGGCGATGTCCACCAGCACCGGGCCGGGCCGGCCGGTCGACGCGATGTGGAACGCCTCGGCGATGGTGCGCGGGATCTCCGCCGGGTCCGTGACCAGGTAGGAGTGCTTGGTGATCGGCATCGTGATGCCGACGATGTCCGCCTCCTGGAACCCGTCGGTGCCGATCAGGGACTGCGCCACCTGGCCGGTGATCGCGACCAGCGGGACGGAGTCCATGTGCGCGTCGGCGATGGGCGTCACGAGGTTGGTCGCGCCGGGGCCCGAGGTCGCCATCGTCACGCCGACCTTGCCGGTCGCGTGGGCGTAGCCCTGGGCCGCGTGCCCGCCGCCCTGCTCGTGCCGCACCAGGACGTGGCGGATCTGCTTCGAGTCCATGAGCGGGTCGTAGAGCGGGAGGATCGCGCCGCCCGGGATGCCGAAGACGTTCTCGACGCCGACCGACTCGAGCGAGCGGACGATCGACTCGGCGCCGGTGACCTCCTCACCGGACACGGTTCGGCCGGCGGCACCGTCGGCACTGCGCGACGCGGTGCGGGCGGCCACCTGGGCGGGGGTCGGGTTCGGCTGGACCATCGGTCTCTCCTGCCGGTCGGTCTTGCGGGCGAAGGGTCTGGCGAGGGTGTCGCTGCAATGAAAAACCCCCCGGTCCCGGGATGACGGGACTGACGAGGGGTGAGCGCGCTGACGAAGCCTGGTGCGTGGGCCTAGTCGGCGCGCCCGGGAAGAAGTACTACGAGGATCGTCTGCACGGATCGAACGTTACGCCCGCGGTTCGTCGATGTCACGTCGTGAGCCCGGTGTCCCATCATGCGGACAGCACGAGGGCACCGGGCTCACGACCTGCGCCGCGACGGCGGCGGTCAGCCCACGTCCCGCCGCCGGAACACGAGCACCGCGAGGAGCGTGACGACGACGGCGAGCGCCGCGACGGCCAGCCCACCCTGCGCGGTGGTCACGACGTGGTCCACCGGCACGCACTCGAACACGCCGTCGGCGTCCGGCGTGCACCGCTCCGTCGTGAACACGTACCCGCCCTGCAGCCAGGCCGAGAGCGCCGTCGTCGGCAGCCAGCGCTGCGCCTCGCCGAACGAGTAGGCGAAGGCCACGCAGGCCCAGGCGACCACGCCGACCAGACCGACGGCGGCCGCGGCGTGCTTGAGCAGAGCACCGAGCGCCACGCCCAGCGCGGCGAGCACGGCCCCGGCCGCGACGAGACGCCCGGTGAACGCCGCGACCTCCAGCCAGACGGCGCCGGTGAGGTCGCCGAGCGTGCCGTACGAGGCGTACACCGCGTACGACGCGCCGACCAGGAGCGCGAACCCGACCAGCACCAGCGGGACCGTGCCGAGCGCGGCGGCCACCGCCTTCGACCAGTACACGCGCTGCCGGCGCGGCTCGAACGTGAGCCACATGCCCAGCGACCCGCTGTTGATCTCGGCGGTCACGAAGCTCACCCCGACCACCAGCGCGACGAGGAGCAGCAGCACCGCGAGGTCGTCGAGCGACGCCAGGCCCGACCAGCCGCTCCACACCGAGGCCTGGATCTCCGCCACGGCGGCCCGGGTCGCGTCGTCGGGCGCGTTGACGTCGGGGTCCCCGTAGAGCATCGCGTCCTGGGCCTCGTCGGGGACGAAGGTCTGCGTGGGCGGCAGGTACCACTCGATCCGCGGGGCCATGTCGCCGCAGCCCCAGTCCTCTGCGGTGAGGCCTTCGGCCTCGGCCGCGGCCTCGCAGTCGGCGAGCTGCTGCTCACCGTCCTTCTCCCACTGCTCCTGGTCGGCGGCGAACGCCTCCTCGGCAGCCGTGACCTCCTGGTCGCTCGGCGGGGGCGCCGACAGGTACGTCGCCGCGCCGCTCAGGGCGACCAGCGCGAGAACTCCGACGCACGCCCAGCGCGTGACCTGGCGCGCCCACAACCGGCGCAGCTCGACCCGCAGCAGGCGGCTCATGCCTCCCCCTCCACGGTCGGTGCCGGCGCCGCGGCGTGCGCGGGCTCCGGAGACGGGCCACCCCGCTTGGTCCGGTCCCCCTTGTGCGTGTGACCGCCGGGCGTCTCGTGGGCGGTGAGGCCGAGGAACACCGACTCGAGGTCGGCCTGGAGCGGCGTGAGCTCGCGCACCCACACGCCGCGCTCGCCGAGGGTGCGGTTCACGGCTGCGGGGTCGGCGGCGCCGTCGACGAGGAGCGCGTCGTGCTCGCGCCGCACGAGCAGCCCGGTGGTCTCGAGCACGCTGGTCGCGATGGTCAGGTCCGCCGGCGCGACCCGCAGCCGGACCGACCCGGTCGCGGAGCCCGCACCGATGAGGTCGGCCACCCGGCCCGCGGCGACGAGGCGACCGCGGGCCACGATCGACACCGTGTCCGCGATCTGCTCGACCTCGGCGAGGATGTGGCTGGAGACCAGCACCGTCTTGCCCTGGTCGGCGAGCCCGCGCATGGTCTGCCGGATCTCCCGGATCCCCGCGGGGTCGAGACCGTTGGTGGGCTCGTCGAAGATGAGCAGGTCGGGGTCCTTGAGCAGCGTCGCCGCGATGGCGAGCCGCTGCTTCATGCCGAGCGAGTAGCCCTTGTACTTGTCCTTGGCCCGCCCGGTGAGCCCGACCTCGTCGATGACGGCGTCCACCCGGCCCGCGGGGGCGTCGATCGCGTCGGCGAGCAGACGCAGGTTGCGGCGGGCGCTGAAGGCGGGGAAGAACTTGGGGCTCTCGACGATGGCGCCGACCCGGCCCACCACCTCGGGAAGCCGCTTCGGTACCTCGTGCCCGAAGATCGTCGCGGTGCCGCGGTCGGGCCGGACCAGGCCCAGGAGCATGCGGATCGTCGTCGTCTTCCCCGATCCGTTGGGCCCCAGGAACCCGTGCACCCCACCCACGGGCACCTGCAGGTCGAGACCCTCGACCCCGACCGATCTCCCTCGCACGCTCCGGTACGTCTTGCGGAGCCCTCGCGTCTCGATCGCGAGCCCTCCACCACCCCGGGCACCGTCCAGCACGGCCACCGCCACCTCCCCGTGGCCGCGGTGCGGCCTGTCGCTCGCGCCCGTCGGACGACGGCGCTGCCAGGGAGGATAGAGCAGTCTTGACGGTGGCGAAAGGTCCCCGCTACCCGAGGTTGACCCCGTCGCGACGGTTCACCCGTCCGGCTCGCCGGCCCAGCGTTCGGCACGCCCCGGGATCACGGCGATGTCCACCTCGTTGCCCTCGGGGTCCGCGACCGTGCGCCAGAACGGCGCCTCCGTGTCGCGCACGACCGTGCCGCCGGCGGCGACGGCGGCGGCCACGCGGGCGTCGGCGACGTCGGCGGGGACCATGACGTCCACGTGGACCCGGTTGCGCTGCGCGCGCGGTTCGGCCATCTGCTGCAGGAACACCGACGGCCCGCGCAGCAGCGGGTCGTACAGGTCCGTCGTCCCACGCTCGAGGTATCCGAGCGCCGCGGCCCAGAACCGGCGCACCGCGTCGACGTCGAGCGCGTCGAACGTGAGCTGGACGTCGCGCAGGACGGCGGGCTCGGCGCGCAGGCCGAGGTCGCGCGCGACGGCCTGCGCCCGCTGCGCCACCCCGAGCCGGGCGGGGCCGATCCAGCCGTCCTCGGGCGGCCCGACCCGCAGGGTGACGCCGGAGCGGCGCAGGTCGGCGAACAGCGGGACGCCGGCCTCCTCGGCCACGCGGGCCGCCCGGGCGACCAGCTCGACGCCCGCGTCGAAGCCGCCCGTGGCGTAGTAGACGCTGGCCCCCTGGAGCACCCGCCAGTCCTCCACGCCGCCCGCCGCCCGGAACTCCGCGGGCGTGAGCAGGCCGTCGGGCAGGTCCTCCTCGAAACCCTCCCAGGCGATGACGTCCGCCTCGTTCCCCTCCGCGTCCGCGAGCGTCCACCAGTGCGGCACGAACTCCTCGGTCGTGACGCGCCCGCCGGCCGCGAGCGCCGCGTCGACGCGCGCCTGGCGGACGTCGTCGGGCACGAAGACGTCGAGGTGGAGGCGGCCGCGCAGGGGTCGCGGCTCCTCCATGGCCTGGAACCAGAGGCCCGGCCACCGCCGGTGGGGGTCCAGCAGGTCCTCGTCGGTGCGGGTGTGCCCGAGGACGGCGCCCCAGAACGGCATGACCTGCTCGCGATCGGCGGCGTCGACGGTCAGCTCCACCTCCTGCAGGCCCGCGGGGTCGGCGGCGAGCCCGAGGTCTGCCGCGGCGGCGGAGACCTCCCGTGCCAGGGCGACGTCGCGCTCGCTCAGGCCGTGGAGGTCGTGGGACTGCACGCGCACGACGACGCCGCCGGGCCGCAGGTCGACGTCCGGGTGGTGGTCCGCCGCGTCCGCGAGCACGCGGACGCGCTCGAGGAGGGCGCCGCCCTGCCCCGGCGCGCGCGTGCGGAAGAGGGCGCTCGCGCCCCGGGCGAGGGCACGCCAGTCACCGGTGCCCGCGGCGGCCTCGAACCCGGCCGCAGTGATCTCGTCGGGCATGGCCTCCCCGTCCGTCGGTGTCCCCGCTGCCGCCCCGGTCCACCCTGCCGCGCCGCCGCGCGTCTCGCGCGGCGGCGGGTGCGATGACCGACGGCGTCAGTGCCGCGACGCCTCGACCGGCAGCTCCAGCTCGGCCGCGGCGTCGCTGATCCGCCGGGCCAGGTCCACGTCGCGCGTCGTCAGGCCGCCGGCGTCGTGGGACGAGGTGCGGACCAGGACGGTGCCGTACCGCAGGTCCACGTCGGGATGATGGTTCACGGCGTCCGCGATCTCGGCGATCGCGTCCACGAACCGCGCCCCGGCCGCGAAGGACCCGGTGCGGAAGACGGCCCACGCGGAGCCCTCGTCCGCGTGCCAGTCGGCGACACCGTCGGCGTGGGAGAACTGTCGCGGCGTGATCGAGTCGGTCATGCGCCCAGCATGGCGTGCCCGCGCACCGTTCGCGCGGCGTCAGCCGGCGGGGGCGGGGTCGTCGTCGAACGCCGGGAGGCCGTCGATGCTGGTGCGGTTCTTCCGCCGGCGGTAGTCGGCCTGCCCCTCCGTGCCCTTGCGGTCCATGAACTGCGGCAGCAGGTCGCGCTCCCCCGCGTAGTCGAGCAGCGGCACGCCGTACCCGCAGGAGTCGGACACCCGCTCGACGTCGACCACGATCACCGCGCGGGCTCCCCTCCGCTCGGGGAACCGCGGCGCCCACGACGCGTACTCGTCGTCGTACAGCGTCACGACCCGGCCGCGACCGTGCAGGCGGACGATGTTCGGCGCCCCGTCGAACGCGCAGAACATGAGGGTGATCCGCCCGTTCTCGCGCAGGTGCGCGATGGTCTCGGCGCCGGACGCGGTGAGGTCGAGGTAGGCGACCGTGTGCTCGTCCACCACGACGAACGACCCGTCGATCCCCTTCGGGGAGACGTTGACGTGCCCGTCCGCCGCCAGCGGCGCGGTGGCGACGAAGAAGACGTGCTGGGACTCGACGAAGCTCCGCAGGCGGCCGTCGATGCGCTCGTGCACAGTTCCCATGACGCCATCCTGCCCGGTCCCGGCTCAGGCGGACCAGGAGATCGCCAGGATCGAGACGATGGTCAGGTCCGCGGCGACGTGTGCCACCCACGGCAGCAGCAGCCCCCCGGACACGTGCCGCACGGCGGCCAGGAGCAGCCCGTAGGCGGTGGCCAGCAGCACGCCCGCCCACCCGCTCGGGAAGCCGTACCAGTGCGATGCGCCGAACACGACGGCGGTCAGGAGCACCGCCGTCGTGGGGCGCAGGTCGAGAGCGAACGCCCGCTGGGAGATGCCGTTGTAGACGAGCTCCTCGGCGGCCGCGTTGACGAGCGCGAACCCCGCACCCGCGGCGAGCACGAGGCCGACCCCGTGCCCCGCGAGGAGCTCGCGATACGCGGCCTGGGTGTCGACGCCGTGGCCCACCAGGGCGAACCAGAGCAGCAGCCCCGCGGCCGAGACGGGGACGACCGCGGCGACGAGCGCCCAGCCGCGACGGCTGCCGCGCCCCCGGACGCACCAGCCGGTGACGAGCTCGAGGCCGGGCACGCGGCTCACCAGGGCGTACAGTCCGGCGGCCCCGAGCAGGGGCAGCGGCCACAGCGCCGCGCCGGCCGCCCGCAGCGCCCACAGCGCGACCAGGAAGCAGACGACGAGCGCGGCCACCGACCGCGCGCCCGGGCCGACGCGCCGCCGGCCCGCCACGAGAGCGGCAGCCCCCGCCCCGATCGCGAGGGCCACGAAGGGCCCCGCGCCGCCCACGACGACGGCGGCCACGAGCAGGACGCCCGCCAGGACCGTCGCAGGGCTCACCCCAGCACGGCGCCCTTGGACGCGGACTGCACCAGCTTCGTGTACTTGGCGAGCACGCCGCGGGTGTAGCCGTGCGGCACGGGGGCCCAGTCCGCGGTCCGGCGGGCGGCGAGCTCGGCGTCGTCGACCAGCAGCTCGAGCGTCTTGTGCGCGACGTCGAGGCGGATGCGGTCGCCGTCGCGCACGAACGCGATCGGGCCGGCGTCGACGGCCTCGGGCGCGATGTGCCCGACGCACAGCCCGGTGGTGCCGCCGGAGAACCGCCCGTCGGTGATGAGCAGCACGTCCTTGCCGAGGCCCGCACCCTTGATCGCGCCGGTGATGGCGAGCATCTCGCGCATCCCGGGCCCGCCCTTCGGCCCCTCGTAGCGGATGACGACGACGTCGCCCGCGGTGATCGTGCCGTCCTCCAGCGCGTCCAGGGCGCCGCGCTCCCGCTCGAAGACGCGGGCGGTGCCCTCGAAGACGTCGGAGTCGAAGCCCGCCGACTTCACCACCGCGCCCTCGGGGGCGAGCGACCCGTGCAGGATCGTGATGCCCCCCGTGGGGTGGATGGGCCGGTCCAGCGCCCGCAGGATCTTGCCGTCCGGGTCGGGCGGGGCGATGTCCGCCAGGTTCTCCGCGACCGTGCGGCCGGTGACGGTGAGGCAGTCGCCGTGCAGCAGCCCGGCGTCCAGCAGCGCCTTCATCACGACGGGGACGCCGCCGATGCGGTCGACGTCGTTCATCACGTACCGCCCGAACGGCTTGAGGTCGCCGAGGTGCGGCACGCGGTCGGCCACGCGGGAGAAGTCGTCGAGGGTGAGCTCCACCTCCGCCTCGTGCGCGATGGCGAGCAGGTGGAGCACCGCGTTGGTCGACCCGCCGAACGCCATCACCACGGCGATCGCGTTCTCGAAGGCCTCCTTGGTGAGGATCTGCCGCGCGGTGATGCCGCGGCGCAGCAGCTCGACCACGGCCTCGCCCGAGGCGTGCGCGAACGCGTCGCGGCGGCGGTCCGCCGACGGCGGCGCGGCCGACCCGGGCAGCGACATCCCCAACGCCTCGGCCGCCGACGCCATCGTGTTCGCGGTGTACATGCCGCCGCACGCGCCCTCGCCCGGGCAGATCGCGCGCTCGATGCGGCCGACGTCCTCCTCGCTCATCAGCCCGCGGGCGCACGCCCCGACGGCCTCGAACGCGTCGATGATCGTGACGTCCTTCTCGGTGCCGTCCGACAGCTTCACCCAGCCGGGCATGATCGAGCCGGCGTAGAGGAACACGCTCGCGAGGTCGAGGCGCGCGGCGGCCATGAGCATCCCCGGCAGCGACTTGTCGCACCCGGCGAGCAGCACCGAGCCGTCGAGCCGCTCCGCCTGCATCACGGTCTCCACGGAGTCGGCGATGACGTCGCGGGAGACGAGGGAGAAGTGCATGCCCTCGTGCCCCATGGAGATGCCGTCGGAGACGGAGATGGTGCCGAACTCGAGCGGGTAGCCGCCGCCCGCGTGCACGCCGTGCTTCACCGCCTGGGACAGCCGGTCGAGCGACAGGTTGCACGGCGTGATCTCGTTCCACGAGCTCGCGACGCCGATCTGCGGCTTGGCGAAGTCGTCGTCGCCGAGGCCGACGGCGCGCAGCATGCCGCGCGCGGCCGTGGCCTCCAGGCCGTCGGTGACCTGGCGGGAACGGGGCTTGAGGTCGGGGGTGAGATCCGGGGTGGGTGCGGCGTCGGCGCTCATGGACCGAGCGTAGGGACGACGGCGCGCACGTGCGCGGCGGCCGCGCCGGCGTACGCGGCGCGCACGGCCGCGAACCGCGCCACCCCCGCCGTCCCGGGCCAGTCCGGGGGCAGGACGGCGGCCGGCAGACCGGGGTCGGCGTACGGGAGCGGGCGCCAGTCGTCCACGGCGCGCACCCAGCGGGCGAAGGCCTCGGCCGGCTCCGGGTCCGTCCCGGCGGCGCCCGGGTCGGGGTGCGCCGCGAGGAAGTCGCGGTGGCGCGCGGCGAGGCCGTCGAGGTCCCACCAGCGGGCGACGGCGTCCGCGAGGGATCCCGCGACGCGCGGCGGGCCGGCCACGAACACGGTGGCCGCGTCGCGCAGCCCCAGCCCGTCGAGCACGCCCTCGACCTCGTCGACGAGGTGGCCGGGGCAGATCCACAGCCCGGTGGCCACCGTTCCGCACCCCAGCCCCGCCAGGTGCCGGCGCAGCTGGTGCCGGGCGTCGCGGCGCTCCTCCGGGATGGAGAACGACACCAGGCACCAGGGGTCGTCCTCGCGCTGCTGCCGGTAGCCGAAGATCCGCCGGTCGCCCCGCTCGAGCATCGCGGCCGTCCCCGCCGCGAGCCGGTACCCGGCCCGGCCGCCGACGTCCTCGGCGTCGAGCAGGCCTTTCGCCTTCGCCCGCGAGACGGCGGAGCGCGCGGCCCCGGGCGCGACGCCGGCCGCGCCGAGCAGCGCGACGAGGCCACCCGCCGCCAGCCGGCCCCCGAGGTCGCGGGCGTACAGCCCGACGACCGTGCGCAGCAGCGACGTCGCGCTGCCGGGCCTCGCGTCGAGGTCGTCGAGGATCACGCGGCGTCGCGCCCCGTCACCTCGACCAGCGCGTCCCGCACCGCCTCGACACCGACGCGCACCTCGTCGAACGACGTCGACAGCGGCGAGAGGCCGAGGCGCAGGCCGTTCGGGCGGCGGAAGTCGGGGATCACGCCGCGCTCCCACAGCAGCGGCAGGGTGTCGGCGAACGCGTCGTGGTCGACGGTGACGTGGCTCCCCCGCCGCTCGTCGTCGCGCGGGGACGCGACGCGGGCGCCGAGCGGCACGAGCAGGTCGTCGACCAGCTCGAGCGCGAACCGCGTGAGCGCCACGGACTTCGCACGCACCGCGTCGAGCCCGGCGTCGGCGACGAGGTCGAGCATGTCCTGCATCGCGAGCATCCCGACGATCGCCGGCGTGCCGGACAGGAAGCGCCGCACCCCGGCGTGCGGCGCGTACGCAGGGCCCATCTCGAACGGCTGGTCGCTGCCCATCCAGCCCTGGATCGGCTGCACCAGCTCGTCCTGGAGACCCGCGCGCACGTACCCGAACGCCGGCGAGCCCGGGCCGCCGTTCAGGTACTTGTACGTGCACCCCGCTGCGAGGTCCGCGCCCCACGCGTCCAGCTCCACGGGGACCGCGCCGGCGGAGTGGCACAGGTCCCACAGCACGAGCGCCCCGGCGTCGTGCGCGCGCCGCGTGATCTCCGCGGCGTCGCTCACGTACCCGGAGCGGTACGCGACGTGGCTGAGCACGACGAGCGCCGTCCGGTCGGACAGGACCGCGGACACCTGCGCGGGCGTGACGCCTTCGTCGTGGCCGGGGGCGATCCAGCGCAGCGTCGCCCCGTGCTCGCGGGCCACGCCCTCCAGGACGAAGCGGTCGGTCGGGAAGTTGCCCGAGTCCAGGACGATCTCGTCGCGCCCGGCCGCCCGCGGGGAGGACAGCGCGGCCCGCACCAGCTTGTACAGGATCACGGTCGTGGAGTCGCCGACGAACGTCTGCCCCCCGGCCGCGCCCAGCGCGACCGCGCCGATCCGGTCGCCGAGCCGCAGCGGCAGCTCGTACCACTCCTCGTCCCAGCCGCGGATGAGCCGGGCGCCCCAGGCGTCGGTTGCGAACCGGGCCAGCCGCTCCGCCGACGCCCGGGTGGGCCGGCCCAGCGAGTTGCCGTCGAGGTAGGCCGTCACCTCGGCCGAGTCGACGAACGCCGACCGGAAGCGGGCCAGCGGGTCGGCGGCGTCCAGCGCGGCGGCGCGATCGCGGTGGGTGGGGGCGTCGGTGGTCATGCGGATCCTCCGGAGGGAGTCGCGGTCGGCGGGACGAAGTCGGGGTCGCTGAGGTCGCTCACGGCGAGGACCGTGGCGCGGGCGAGCCACGCGGCGTGGACGGCGCCGTGGTCGGCCGGCGCGGGGGCCGGGCCCGGCACGAACGACACGAGGCCGGCGGGCGGCTCGTCGCCGACGAGCGCGACCAGCAGCGACCGCCGTCCGAGGCCGGCGGCCGCGAGCGCCAGCAGCTCCCTGGCGTTCAGCCCCACGGGCAGCGGGCCGTTGCCGAGGTCGGTGCCGTACCGGACGCGCCCGCCCGCCGCGGCGAAGCGGCGCACGTTGTCGAGCGCGACCTCGAGCTCGGGCGTCGGGTCGCCCCAGCCGTGGATGTCGAGCGTGCTGAGCCACGTCGTGCCCCGCGCGGCCATGGCCACGAGCACGTCGTCGTCGAGGCGCTCGCTGAACGGGGCGTGCGCCAGCCGGTCGACGCCGGCGGCGAACGCCCGCGCCGGCTGGCCGGGCCCCTCGGCGTGCGCGACGACGTCCCGCCCGTGGGCGTGCGCCCGGTCGACGACGGCGGCCAGGGTGGCGTCGTCGGGCGTCGGTCCGGCGTCCGCGTGCAGCGCGACCTTGACGAACGACGCCCCCGCGGCGACCTGCCGGTCCACGGCCGCGACGGCGTCCGCCGGGTCGGCGACCTCCTCGACCCAGGCGGCGGGGGCCCACGACCGGTCGCCCGGGTACCCGCCGGGCGCGGTGAGGAACGCGCCCGCGTACGCGACGCGCGGCAGCGCCGGGTCGGCGGCCAGGGCCGCGACGTCGGGCGGGCTCCCGCCCAGGTCGTGCACCGCGGCGACGCCGCGGGACCGCAGCGGCGCCGGGTCCACGAGCCCCAGGTGCACGTGCGCGTCCGTGAACGGCGGCAGCAGCGTGCCGGACTCCTCCAGCCGGCGTCGCACCTCGGGCGGGACGTCGGCGGGGAGCGTCACCGGGACGAGGCCGGGCGGCACGCGGAGCCGGTCGGTCACGACCGGGCACCCGGTCCCGCGGTCGCGCCCAGCTCGGTGCGCACGGCGAAGAGCTCGGGGAAGAACGTGAGGTCGAGGGCCCGCTGCAGGAAGCCGACGCCGCTGGAGCCGCCCGTGCCGCGCTTGGTGCCGATGATGCGCAGCACGGTCTTCATGTGCCGGAAGCGCCAGAGCTGGAAGTTGTCCTCGAGGTCGACGAGCTCCTCGCACGTCTCGTACGCCGACCAGTCCGACTCCGGGTCGGCGTAGATGCGGCGGAACACCTCGACGAGGTCGTCGTCGAGCGTGTGGGCGGTCGTGACGTCGCGGTCGAGCACCCGCCGCGGCACGTCATGACCGTGCCGGGCGAGGTAGCGCAGGAACTCGTCGTACACGCTCGGCTCGCCGAGCAGGCGCGCGAGCTCCGCGCGCGCCGCGGGCTCGGCGTCGAACACCGCGAGCATCCGCGCGTTCTTGTTGCCGAGCAGGAACTCCACGGCGCGGTACTGCCAGGACTGGAACCCCGACGCGTTCCCGAGGGACCCGCGGAACTGGGCGTACTCGCTGGGCGTGAGCGTGGCGAGCACCGACCACTGCTCGGTGAGCGTGCGCTGCACGTGCTTGACACGAGCGATGCGCTTGAGCGCCGCGCCGAGCTCGTCGGCCGCGAGCAGGTCGCGCGCGGAGACCAGCTCGTGCAGCACCAGCTTGAGCCACAGCTCGGTGGTCTGGTGCTGCACGATGAACAGCATCTCGTCGTGGTGCGCCGGGGCGCTGATCGGCTCCTGCGCGGCCAGCAGCGTGTCCAGGTGCAGGTACGAGCCGTACGTCATCCGCTCCCGCAGGTCGGTGACGATCTCCGGCTCGAGCTCACGCTCGTTGGGCGCTGATGAGGGCGTCGCGCGCGCGGCGGCGGGCCCGGGCTGGTCGACCATGCCCCGGAGCCTATGTCACGAACGTGACGCCCGTCAGCGACGCGCGATGAGGGACACGTCGCGCACGGCGCCGCGGTCGGCCGACGTCGCCATCGCCGCGTAGGCCTGCAGGGCCGGGGAGACGTAGCGGTCGCGGTTCAGCGGCTGCCACGGGTTCTCCCGCGCCTCCATCTTGGCCCGGCGCTCGGCGAGCACCTCGTCCGGCACGTTGACCCGGATGAGGCGGGTGTCGACGTCGATCTCGATCTCGTCGCCGTCCTCGATCAGGCCGATCGTGCCGCCGGCCGCGGCCTCGGGCGACACGTGGCCGACCGAGATGCCGCTCGACCCGCCGGAGAACCGGCCGTCGGTGATGAGGGCGCAGACCTTGCCCAGCCCGCGGCCCTTGATGAACGACGTCGGGTAGAGCATCTCCTGCATGCCCGGGCCGCCGGCGGGGCCCTCGTAGCGCACGACCACGACGTGGCCCGGCTGGACCTGCTTGGTGAGGATCTTCTCGACCGCGTCGTCCTGCGACTCGCAGACGAGGGCCTTCCCCACGAAGTGGAAGACGTCGGGGTCGACGCCCGCGGTCTTGAAGACCGCGCCGTCCTCGGCGAGATTGCCGCGCAGCACGGCCAGGCCGCCCTCGACGGTGTACGCGTGCTCGAGGTCGCGGATGCAGCCGTTCGCGGCGTCGGTGTCGAGGCTCTCCCAGACGTTCGACGTCGAGAACGCCTGCGTGGTGCGCACGCCGCCCGGCGCGGCGTGGAAGAGCTCGACGGCCTGCTCCGTGGCCTTGCCGCCGCGCACGTCCCAGTCGTCGAGCCACCCGCGCAGCGTGGGCGAGTGCACGGAGGTGACGTCGTGGTCCAGCAGGCCGGCGCGGTCCAGCTCGCCCAGCAGGGCGGGGATGCCGCCGGCGCGGTGCACGTCCTCCATGTGGAAGCTCGGGTGGTTCGGGGCGACCTTGCTCAGGCAGGGCACGCGCCGGCTGATGTCCTCGATGTCGGACAGGTCGAAGTCGACCTCGCCCTCCTGCGCGGCGGCGAGGATGTGCAGCACCGTGTTGGTGGATCCACCCATCGCGACGTCCAGGGCCATGGCGTTGGAGAACGCGGCCTTCGTGGCGATCGAGCGGGGCGCGACGCTGTCGTCCTCGTCGTCGTAGTAGCGCTTGGCCAGGTCCACGATGGTGCGGCCGGCCTCGAGGAAGAGCTCCTTGCGGGCGGCGTGCGTGGCGAGGGTCGAGCCGTTGCCCGGCAGCGACAGCCCGAGCGCCTCCGTGAGGCAGTTCATCGAGTTGGCCGTGAACATCCCGGAGCACGAGCCGCAGGTGGGGCACGCGTTCTCCTCGACCGCGGCGAGCGCGTCGTCGGACACGTTGTCGTCGGCCGAGTAGTTGATCGCGTTGATGAGGTTCAGGGGAGTCTTCGCGACGCCGTCGGCGACGACCGCCTTGCCGGCCTCCATCGGCCCGCCCGACACGAAGATCACCGGGATGTTGAGCCGCAGCGCCGCGTTGAGCATGCCCGGCGTGATCTTGTCGCAGTTGGAGATGCACACGAGAGCGTCGGCGCAGTGCGCGTTGACCATGTACTCGACCGAGTCCGCGATGAGGTCGCGGCTGGGCAGCGAGTAGAGCATCCCGGCGTGGCCCATCGCGATGCCGTCGTCCACCGCGATGGTGTTGAACTCCTTGGACACGCCGCCCGCCTCGCGGATCGCCGAGGCGACGAGGTCGCCCATGTCCTTGAGGTGGACGTGGCCGGGCACGAACTGCGTGTACGAGTTCGCGATCGCGACGATCGGCTTGCCGAAGTCCTCCGAGCCCATGCCGGTGGCGCGCCAGAGCGCGCGGGCACCGGACATGTTGCGGCCGTGGGTGGACGTCCGAGAGCGCAGGGGACGGCTCATGTCAGCTCCTTCGACGAGTTCTGCCGCGCCGTCGCGGACGACGCGCACGAGCACGCTACGCCCGCCGTCCCGCATCGCGGGCATCCGTCCGCACAGTGGTCGGTTTGCCTGCTGAAACGTTCCGAAGGTCACGGAGAGGTTGCGATGCCCGGGCAACCCGGGGCATGTTGTCCACGGTTCAACAGTTTTCCGGGCAAACCGGTCCAAACCCGCCCGCGGCACGACGAACCGCACCATCAGTTGCGACCCGCCTCCGGGCAGCGCCGCCACGGAGTCACCGACCTCAGCACCACGCAGCGCACCACGATCAGGGAGCTCACTCATGACCGCGACCGCCGCAGGCAGCACGATCGGCACGACCTCCACCGACCGCACCCCCGCCCTGGACGACGCGTCGGGCGTGGTGACGCCCCTCGCGGCACGCCGCGCGCTGGCGCTGTGTCGCATCCTCTTGGCCGTCGTGTTCCTCTGGCCGGTGGCCGACAAGACCTTCGGCCTCGGCTACGCCACCCCCACCGAGCGCGCCTGGGTGGAGGGCAGCTCCCCCACCGCGGGCTACCTGGGCTCGATCGAGAGCCCGCTCGCCGGCGGGTTCGCCGCGCTGAGCGGCCCCGTCGTCGACTGGCTGTTCATGCTCGGGATGCTCGGCACGGGCCTCGCCCTCCTGCTGGGCATCGGGCTGCGCGCCGCCGCCGTCGCGGGCGGGCTGCTCATGCTCACGCTGTGGCTGTCGACGTGGCCCTTCGCCGCGGGCTCGCAGAACCCGCTGGTCGACCAGCACCTCGTCTACACGGCCCTCCTGGCCGCCCTCGCGCTCACCCGTGCCGGCGACACCTGGGGCCTCGGCCGCGCCTGGGCGGCCTCGCCGGTGCCCGGCAGCGCGAGCTGGCTGCGCTGACGCGGAGCCGCCCGAGGCACCCGTCGCACCCCGGCGCCGGCGCGGTCAGGACGCGCCGGCGCTGTGGGTGTGCTCCAGCTCGTCGGCGTGGCGGATGTGTCGCGTCACCCACGGGGCCAGCAGCAGGAGGATCCCGGCGAACGCCAGGGCCACGATGCCGATCCCGCCGAAGTACGCGGTGTCGGAGACCCCCTCGGTCGCCTCGATGGTCTGCGCGGTGATCGCCTGGCCGGCGGCCGACGACAGGAACCACAGCGCCATCGCCTGGCCGCGGAACGCCCGCGGGGCCAGCAGCGTCGTCGCCGCGATGCCCACCGGCGAAAGGCACAGCTCGCCGAGCGTCTGGATCACGTAGACGCCCATGAGGACCCACGGCGGGGCGAGCTCGTCGGCGAACACCGCGGACATCCCCGCGAGGAACAGGAACGACAGGGCCGCGAGCGTCAGGCCCATGACGAACTTGTACGCCGTGGGCGGGCGGTCCCCCGTCCTGGTCCAGATCCACGCGAACACGGGCGCCAGGATGATGATCGTCGCCGGGTTGACCGACTGGAAGAAGGCCGGCGACAGGTCGATGCCGAACAGCTCGAGCTGGGTGCGGTCGGCGGCGAACTGCGTCAGCGTCGTCGCCGCCTGCTCGAAGATCATCCAGAAGAACATCGCCGCGACGAACAACGGGATGTAGGCCAGCACCCGGGGACGCTCGGCGGCGGTCACCCGCTTCGAGCGGTACATCACGGTCAGCAGCACGACCGGGGTCGCCAGCGCCAGGTACGACACGGCGTCGATGAACGTCTCGACCGCCCAGCCCCCGGCGAGGACCACGGCCAGCAACGTCGCGACTGCGATCGCCCCGAGGACGATGAGCGCGAGCCGCACGACGGCCGGCCGGTCCGCGGGGGTGATCGGGTTGGGGACGTCCGTGCCCGCCTTGCCGAGGTACTTGTACCCGGCGACGAAGAAGACCAGCGCGATCGCCATGCCGACCGCCGCGACCGAGAACCCCGCGTGATAGCCCCACATGCGCTGGACGAAGCCGACGACGAAGGGCGAGAAGAACGACCCCAGGTTGATCCCCATGTAGAAGATCGAGAACGCCGGGTCGCGCCGGGGATCGTCGCGGGAGTAGAGCTCGCCGACCATCGAGGAGACGTTCGGCTTGAGCAGGCCGGTGCCGAACGCGACCAGGCCGATGCCGAGCATCGAGAAGGCGTAGGTGGGCACGGTGAGCGACACGTGGCCGGCGGCAATGATGATCCCGCCGTACAGCACGGAGCGCCGCGCCCCGATCACCCGGTCGGCGAGCCAGCCGCCGACGACCGACAGCAGGTAGACCGAGGTGCCGTAGATCGAGACGAACGCGGCACCGGTCGTCGCGTCCATCCCGAGCCCGCCGTTGGCGACGGTGTCCGTGAGGTACAGCAGCAGGATGGCCCGCATACCGTAGTAGCTGAACCGCTCCCACGCCTCCGTGGTGGCCAGCGTCATCAGCCCCCGCGGGTGCCCGAAGAACGCGCGGTCGCCCTCGTGCTCCGGGTGCGGCGCCGGCGCTGCCGCCTGATCGGTCATGGGAACGACTCTGGCACCGGGTTCCGGGATCTGCGACCGGTGGTGGCGGCTTCCACCCGCGTCGCCCCGTCCCCGGTCGGGAGCAGGGCGGGCACGTACCGTGGTCGGATGCCGACGACCGTGATCTGGTTCCGGCGCGACCTGCGCCTCGCCGACAACCCCGCACTCGTGGCCGCCGTGGAGTCGGCCCGTTCCGGCGGCGCCGAGGTCGTGGGCCTCTACGTCCTGGACGACGCCCTGTGGAGCGCGGCGGGGGCCAACCGCCTCGCCTACCTGACCGCCTCGCTGCGCGCGCTCGACGCCGCCTGCGACGGTCGGCTGGTGGTGCGCCGTGGCGACCCGCGCGACGTCGTGCCCGGCGTCGCCCGCACCGTGGGCGCCGCCGAGGTGCACGTGGCCGCGAGCCACGAGCCGTACGGCCGGCGCCGGGACGACGCCGTGGAGGACGCCCTGGGCGAGGCCGGGGCGCGCCTGGTCCCCACCGGCTCCGCGTACGCGGTCTCGCCGGGGCGCCTGCGCACCGGCGCGGGCACGCCCTACCAGGTGTTCACGCCGTTCCGCGGCGCGTGGCTGGAGCACGGCTGGCGGGCGCCGGCGCCGCGGCCGCGCGAGATCCCCTGGGCATCCCTGCGCTCGGACGACCTGCCCGATGCCGCGCCGACGGCCGAGCACCTGCCGCGCGCCGGCGAGGAGGCCGCCCGGCGCCGGTGGCACACGTTCCTGCGTGACGGCCTCGCGGGCTACGGGACGGCCCGGGACCGGCCGGACCTCGCGGGCACCTCCGCGATGTCGGCGCACCTGCGCTGGGGCGAGGTCCATCCGCGGACGCTGCTGGCCGACCTCGGCGAGGCGCAGGCCGGCGGGGCGCCCGCGGACGACGTCGCCACGTTCCGCTCCGAGCTGGCGTGGCGCGAGTTCCACGCCGACGTCCTGCACCACCGCCCGGACGCCCGCGCCCGCTCGCTGCGCGCCGTCGTGCCCGACGACTCCTGGGCCGGCGGGGCGGCCGGCGACGCCGCCTTCGAGACGTGGGCCGCGGGGCGCACCGGCTACCCCCTCGTCGACGCGGGGATGCGCCAGCTCCTCGCCACCGGGTGGATGCACAACCGGGTGCGGATGGTCGTCGCGTCGTTCCTCGTCAAGGACCTGCACGTGCGCTGGCAGCGCGGGGCCGCGCACTTCATGGCGCACCTGGTGGACGGTGACGTGTCGCAGAACCAGCTCAACTGGCAGTGGGTGGCCGGCACCGGTCACGACGCGGCCCCGTACTTCCGCGTCTTCAACCCGGTGACCCAGGGCAGGAAGTTCGACCCGGACGGCGACTACGTGCGCCGCTGGGTGCCCGAGCTACGGGACGTGCCGGGCCGCGCCGTGCACGAGCCGTGGAAGCTCCCCTCGCCGCCGGAGGACTACCCGGACCAGGTCGTCGACCATGCGCACGAGCGGCGCGTCGCGCTCGACGACTTCGAGCGCGCGCGCCGCTGAGGAGCCTCCTCGTCGGCCGGGTCGGCCCGGTCAGCGCCGGTCGAGCCGGACCTGCCGGTTGACGTCCTTGTAGAGCAGGTAGCGGAACGGCTTCGGGCCCCCGGCGTAGCAGGCCTGCGGGCAGAAGGCGCGCAGCCACATGAAGTCGCCCTCCTGCACCTCGACCCAGTCGCCGTTGAGGCGGTACACGGCCTTGCCCTCGAGCACGTACAGGCCGTGCTCCATGATGTGGGTCTCCGCGAACGGGATGGAGCCGCCGGGCTGGAACGTCACGATGTTGACGTGCATGTCGTGCGCGAGGTCGTCGGGGTCGACGAAACGCGTCGTGGCCCAGGCGCCGTCGGTGTCCGGCATCGGGCGCGGCTCGATGTCCTGCTCACGGGTGACGAACGTCTTCGCCTCGTAGCCGTCGATGCGCTCGTAGACCTTGCGGACCCACTGGAACGCGGCCTTGGCGTCCGAGCGGTTGTGCAGCGACCACTGGTCGCCCGCGGCGAGGTACGCGTAGCCGCCGGGCTCGAGGGTGTGCTCCTCGCCGCCCACCGTGAGGGTCAGCGTGCCCTCGGTGACGAAGACGACGGACTGCACGGTGTCCTCGACCTCGCCGCGGTCGGCGCCGCCGCCCGGCGACACCTCGACCACGTACTGCGCGAACGTCGTCGCGAAGCCCTCGACGGGCCGCGCGAGCACCCACAGGCGGGTCTTGTCCCAGCCGGGCAGGTTGGAGGTGACGATGTCGCGCAGCACGCCGCGCGGGATGACGGTGTACGCCTCCGTGACGATCGCCCGGTCGGTGAGCAGCTCTTCCTGCCCGGGCAGCCCGCCCTGCGGGGTGTAGTAGCGGGTGGTCTGGGTCATGGATCTCGCTCCTCGCTCGACGGTGACGCGATCAGATCATTCCATAGTTCGGAATACTGTTTCTGCCATATGAAGTTACGGCGTCGTCGGTCGCGGTGTCAAGAACGGCGAACGCCGGTCGAGCCTGTCGCGACCTCAGGGGGTCGACAGGCTCGACCGGCGGTGCTCGACGGGATGCCCGGCCGGCGGATGCGTTCAGTCCGTGCCGGCCCCCGCGCGGAACTCGTCCTCGAGGATGCTCATGACGACGGCGTCCGCCCAGCCCTGCCCGTCGCGGAAGGCGTCGCGCAGGCGCCCCTCCTCGCGGAAGCCGAGCGAGTCGTACAGGGCGCGGGCCCGCGGGTTGACGCTGATCACGGCGAGGCTCACACGGTGCAGGCCGGGGCCGGTGTCGCCGTCGAAGGCGAAGCGCAGCACCTCCCCGATGGCCTCGCGCCCGTACCCGCGACCCCGGTAGTCCGGCATCATCCGCAGGCGCAGGTTCGCGGACCGCAGCTCGAGGTCCACCCGGTCGAGCGCGATCTCGCCGAGCAGGTCGTCGCTGACGAGCTCCCCGTCCCGCACGGCGGCGGAGGTGATCGCCCAGTCGTACCGGCCCGGCAGGTCCGCCGCGCTCGCGGCCCAGGAGCTCACCTCGGCGCGCGACGACGCGGCGTTCGTGCCCATGCCCGTCAGCCGGCCGCCGTCGGGGTCGCGCAGCGACAACCAGAGCCGGTCGGCGTCCCGCGCCTCGATCGGGCGCAGGCGCACGAGCTCGCCGTGCAGGGCGGGCGAGCGCATCAGCCGATCCTCTCCAGCACCAGCTCCCGGACGCGCTTGGCGTCCGCCTGCCCCTTGGTCGCCTTCATCACCGCGCCGATGATCGCGCCGACCGGGCCCTGGTTGCCGCCGCGGACCTTCTCGACGATGTCGGGCTGGGCCGCGAGCGCCGCGTCGATGGCCTCGAGCAGGGGGCCGTCGTCGGACACGACCTCCAGGCCGCGGGCCACGACGACCGCCTCCGGGTCGCCCTCGCCGGCGAGCACGCCGTCGAGCACCTGCCGGGCGATCTTGTCGTTGATGCGGCCGGAGTCGACGAGCTGCTGGAGCTGGCCGATCTGCGCGGGCGTGATCGCGAGGTCCGCGAGCTCGACCTCGTCCTGCTTGGCGCGGCGGGCGAGCTCGCCCATCCACCACTTGCGGGCGGCCGCCGGCGTGGCGCCGGCGGCGACGGTCGCCTCGATGAGGTCGAGCGCGCCGGCGTTGACGACGTCGCGCATCTCCGCGTCCGCGAAGCCCCACTCGTCGTGCAGGCGGCGGCGCCGGGCCTGCGGCAGCTCGGGCAGCGTCGCGCGGATCTCCTCGACCCACTCGCGCGACGGCGCGACGGGCACGAGGTCGGGCTCCGGGAAGTACCGGTAGTCCTCGGCGTCGGACTTCACGCGCCCGGGCGACGTCGAGCCGTCCTCCTCGTGGAAGTGGCGCGTCTCCTGGATCACGGTCTCGCCCGCGTCGAGGAGCGCGGCCTGGCGCGAGATCTCGTACCGCACCGCCCGCTCCACGGAGCGGAACGAGTTGACGTTCTTCGTCTCCGTGCGCGTGCCGAGCGGCGACTCGGGCGTCGGGCGCAGCGACAGGTTGACGTCGGCGCGGACGTTGCCGCGCTCCATGCGCGCCTCGGACACGTCGAGCACGCGGAAGATGTCGCGCAGCGCCTGCACGTAGGCGCGGGCCACCTCGGGCGCCCGCTCCCCCGCGCCGGTGATCGGCTTGGTGACGATCTCCACCAGCGGCACGCCGGCGCGGTTGTAGTCGACCAGGGAGTACTCGGCGCCGTGGATGCGGCCGGCGGAGCCGCCGACGTGCGTGTTCTTTCCGGCGTCCTCCTCCATGTGCGCGCGCTCGATCTCGACGCGGTGCACCGAGCCGTCCTCGAGCTCGACGTCGAGCCAGCCCTCGAAGGCGATCGGCTCGTCGTACTGCGACGTCTGGAAGTTCTTCGGCACGTCCGGGTAGAAGTAGTTCTTCCGCGCGAACCGGCAGCTCTCCGCGATCTGGCAGTTGAGCGCCAGGCCGATGCGGATCGCGTACTCGACGGCGGTGCCGTTGACGACGGGCAGCGCGCCCGGCAGGCCGAGCGACACCGGCGTGGTCTGCGTGTTCGGCTCGGCGCCGAACGACTGCTCGGCCGAGCAGAACATCTTCGTCCTGGTACCGAGCTCGACGTGCACCTCGATGCCGATCACCGGGTCGTACCGGCGCACGGCGTCGTCGTAGGAGACGAGAGCAGGGGTCGTGGTTGTCACAGCGGGTTCTCCTGTTCTCAGCCGAGCTCGGGGGCCTGCGCGAGCAGCGGGGCGCCCCACGTGGACTCGAGGGCGGACTCGAGCGCGGCGCCGACGCGGTAGAGGCGGTCGTCCGCCTTGGCCGGCGCGAGGATCTGGAAGCCGGTGGGCAGGCCGGCGCCGCCCTCGGACGACGCGGCCAGGCCGTTCGGCACCGAGATGCCCGGCACGCCGGCGAGGTTGGCCGGGATGGTCGCGACGTCGTTGAGGTACATCGCCAGCGGGTCGTCCAGCTTCTCCCCCAGCTTGAACGCCGTGGTGGGCGCCGTGGGCGAGACCAGCACGTCCGCCTGCGCGAACGCCGCGGCGAAGTCGCGCTGGATGAGCGTGCGGACCTTCTGCGCGCTGCCGTAGTAGGCGTCGTAGTAGCCCGCCGACAGGGCATAGGTGCCGAGGACGATGCGGCGCTTGACCTCGTCGCCGAAGCCGGCGCCACGGGTCGCGGCCATGACGCGCTCGGCCGTCACCGGGCCGTCCGTCGGCTCGACGCGCAGGCCGAAGCGCATGCCGTCGAACTTCGCGAGGTTGCTCGACGCCTCGGCCGGCATGATCAGGTAGTACGCGGCGAGCGCGTAGTCGAAGCTCGGGCAGGAGACCTCGACGACCTCGGCGCCCGCCTTGGTCAGCAGCTCGAGCGACTCGTGGAAGCGCGCGAGCACACCGGGCTGGTAGCCCTCGCCCTGCAGCTGCGTGACGACGCCGACCTTGAGGCCCGACAGGTCGCCCAGCGCGCCCTGGCGCGCGGCCTCGACCAGCGGCGGCAGCGGCTCGGGGATGGACGTCGAGTCGCGGGGGTCGTGCCCGCCGATGAGCTCGTGCAGGAGCGCCGAGTCGAGCACGGTGCGGGTGACGGGGCCCGCCTGGTCGAGCGAGGAGGCCATCGCGATGAGGCCGTAGCGCGAGACGCCGCCGTACGTGGGCTTCACGCCGACGGTGCCGGTGACGGCGCCCGGCTGGCGGATCGAGCCGCCGGTGTCGGTGCCGATGGCGAGCGGGGCCTCGAAGGCGGCGACAGCGGCCGCGGAGCCGCCGCCCGACCCGCCGGGGATGCGGTCGAGGTCCCACGGGTTGTGGGTGTTCCCGAACGCGGAGTGCTCGGTGGAGGAGCCCATCGCGAACTCGTCCATGTTCGTCTTGCCGAGGATCGGCAGGCCCGCGGCGCGGAGCCTCTCGACGAGCGTCGCGTCGTACGGCGGGATCCAGCCCTCGAGGATCTTGGAGCCGGCCGTGGAGGGCAGGCCCTTCGTCACGACGACGTCCTTGACGGCGATCGGCACGCCGGCCAGCGGGTGCAGCTCCTCGCCGGCGGCGCGGCGGGCGTCGACGGCGGCGGCCGTGGCGAGCGCGTCGTCCTCGCTCACGTGCAAGAACGCGTGCACGTCGCCGTCGACGGCCGCGATGCGGTCCAGGTGGGCGCGCGTGGCCTCGACGCTGGAGGCCTCCTTGCGCGCCAGGGTCTCGGCGAGCGCCGCCGCGGACAGGCGGGTCAGGTCCGTCATCTCACTCCTCCCCGAGGATCTGCGGGACGGCGAAGCGCCCGTCCTGCGCGTCCGGCGCGGCGGCCAGCACGTCGGCCACGGGCAGCGCCGGCCGGGGCACGTCCTCGCGGAACACGTTCGTCATGGGCAGCGGGTGGCTGGTGGCCGGCACGTCGGGCGTCGCGACCTCGCGCACGCGGGCGATGGAGTCGACGATGACGTCGAGCTCGCCGGCGAGCCGGTCGACCTCGTCGTCGCGCAGGTCGATCCGGGCCAGGGCGGCGACGCGCGCGACCTCGTCTCGGGAGATGGTGGACATGGGCGCCAGTCTAGTGGGCGGCACGTGTCGGGGAGGTTGTCCCCACATGACGCCGCACACGACGAAACGGCCGGGACCACGTCACACAGACCATGGTCCCGGCCGTCACGTCCCGGCGGTGCTCGGCGCCCCCGTCGCAGCCGAGCGTGCCGGGTCTCCTCAGTCCATCCGCTCGTAGGCGGCCGTCGTGAGGAAGTCGATGTACTCGTCGGCCACCGCGACCTCCATGAAGGTGGTCCGCGCCTCGTCGAAGGCTGCGGCGCCGCCCGGGAGCTTCGCCACCTCCTCCTCGACGATGCGGTCGACGAGCTCCCGCGTCACCTTCTCGCCGGTGTCGGCGAGGACGACGCCGTTGTGCAGCCACTGCCACACCTGCGACCGGGAGATCTCCGCGGTCGCGGCGTCCTCCATGAGGCCGAAGATGGCGACGGCGCCGAGGCCGCCCAGCCAGGCCTGGAGGTACTGGATGCCCACGGAGACGTTGTTGCGCAGGCCGGCCTCGGTGACGGTGCCGGGCGTCTTGTCGACCGACAGCAGGTCGGCCGCGGTGACGCGCACGTCCTCGCGCTTGCGGTCGATCTGGTTCGGCTTGTCGCCGAGCACCGCGGTGAAGGCCTCCTTGCACGTGTCGACCATGCCGGGGTGCGCCACCCAGGAGCCGTCGAAGCCGTCGCCGGCCTCGCGCGCCTTGTCGGCGCTCACCTTGGCGTAGGCCTGCTCGTTGGCCGCGGCGTCCTTGCTCGGGATGAAGGCGGCCATGCCGCCGATGGCGTGCGCGCCGCGCCGGTGGCAGGTGCGGACCAGCAGCTCGGTGTAGGCCCGCATGAACGGCACCGTCATGGTGATCTGGTTGCGGTCGGGCAGCAGGAACTCCGAGCCGCGGGTCCTGAAGTTCTTCACCACGGAGAACAGGTAGTCCCAGCGGCCGGCGTTGAGGCCTGCGGAGTGCTCGCGCAGCTCGTAGAGGATCTCCTCCATCTCGAACGCGGCCGGGATGGTCTCGATGAGCACGGTGGCGCGAATGGTGCCGCGCGGGATGCCGAGCGCCTCCTGGGCGAGGAGGAACGCGTCGTTCCACAGCCGTGCCTCGAGGTGCGACTCCATCTTCGGCAGGTAGAAGTACGGCCCGAGGCCCTTCTCGATCTGCCGCAGGCCCGCGGTCGCGACGTAGAGCGCGAAGTCGACCAGGGAGCCCGAGGTCTCCGTGCCGTCGACGAGGATGTGCTTCTCGCTCATGTGCCAGCCGCGGGGGCGCATGATGATCGTCGCGAGCTCGTCGTCGGGCTTCAGCGCGTAGGACTTGCCGGCCTCGTTGGTGAAGTCGATCCGGCGCTCGATGGCGTCGAGGAGGTTGAGCTGGCCGCCCACCACGCTGCTCCACTGCGGCGTGTTCGCGTCCTCCTGGTCCGCGAGCCAGCACTTCGCGCCCGAGTTGAGCGCGTTGACGGTCATCTTCCGGTCGGTCGGGCCGGTGATCTCCACGCGGCGGTCGACCAGCCCGGGGGCCGGCTCCGCGACCTTCCAGGAGTCGTCGGCGCGGAGGTGCGCGGTCTCCGGGAGGAAGTCGAGGGTGCCGCCGTCGGCCAGCGCCTGGCGGCGGCGCTGCCGCGCCTCCAGCAGCTCCAGGCGGCGGTCGCCCAGCTCGCGCTGCAGGGTCACGATCAGGTCGAGCGCGGCCGGGGTGAGCACCTCGGTGTCGCGCTCACCGGTCTCGGCGGTGATGGTCAGGCCGTCGGGGAGCTCCACGACAGTCCCTCCTTGTTCTCGTTCTACGGGGGTGTGCTGCGGCCGTGCGTACCTTGCACAGCGGAATTCGTATTACGCCTAGCGGAAACCTGCCAAGCCGACCCTACCGGGTCACGGATGCTCAGGCACCCACCAGCTGCTGGCGCAGCGCGGCCACGTGCCCGGTGGCCTCGACGTCGTACTCCGCGCTGCGGAGCGTGCCGTCCGGCTCGACGACGAAGGTGCAGCGGTGCACCCCGTCGAACGTCCGGTCGCCGATCGTCTTCGGGCCCCACGTGCCGTAGGCGTCGGCCACGGCGTGGTCCGCGTCGCTCAGCAGGGGGAAGGTGAGGTGCTCGGCCTCCACGAAGGCGCGGATGTCCTCGACCGGGTCCGCGGAGATCCCGACGACGGCGTACCCGGCGCCCGCGAGCGACGCGAGGTTGTCGCGGAAGTCGCAGGCCTCGGTGGTGCACCCGGGGGTGCCCGCCTTCGGGTAGAAGTACACGACCACGCCCTTGTCCGCCCCGGCGCGCACGTCCGCGAGGGACACCGGCGTCCCGGCGGAGTCGGGCAGGGTGAAGTCGGGAGCGGTGTCGCCCGGCTGGAGTCGCGTCATGTCAGTCGTCCTTCGTGGTCGTTCTCGTCGGCGTTCTTCGTCGTGGGCTCTGCTCAGGCCTCGCCGCGGCGCAGCAGGGTGCCGGCGGGCTCGTCGCCCACGGGACGCCCACGCAGCAGCGTGCGCCGCACCGTGCCCGTGAGGTCACGGCCGGCGTACGGCGTGACCGGGTTCTTGTGGTGGAGGCGGGCCGGGTCGACGACGAAGGTCGCCTCGGGCGCGAAGACCGCGAGGTCTGCGTCCTTGCCCACCGCGATGCCGCCCTTGCGCCCCAGGCCGACCAGCGCGGCCGGGCCGGAGGACATCCAGCCGACGACCTCCGCGAGCGGGACCTCGCGGCGGCGCGCCTCGGTCCAGACGACGGCGAGGCCGAGCTGCAGCGACGAGACGCCGCCCCAGGCCTCGGCGAAGTCGCCCGAGGCCGGCTGCTTGAGCTCGGCGGTGGCGGGCGAGTGGTCGGTCACGACGACGTCGATCAGGCCGTCGCGCAGGCCCTGCCAGAGCCGGTCCTGGTTGTCCTGCTCGCGGATCGGCGGGCAGCACTTGTAGGCCGTCGCGCCGTCGGGGACGTGGTCCGCGTCGAGCGACAGGTAGTGCGGGCAGGTCTCGACGGTGAGGCGCACGCCCTCCGCGCGGGCGGCCGCGATCATCGGCAGCGAGTCGGCGTCGGACAGGTGCAGCACGTGCGCGCGGGCGCCGGTGGCGCGGGCCGCGTCGATGAGCGCGGCGATCGCCGTCGACTCGGCCTTGGCGGGGCGCGACGCGAGGAAGTTCCTGTAGGTGGGGCCGGGCTCCTGCGGGGCGTCCTCGAGGGTGCCCGGGTCCTCCGCGTGCACGATCATCATCCCGCCGAACGACGTCAGCTCGGCGAGGTCGGCGCGCAGCTCCGCGTCCTCGAGGTGGCCGAACTCCGGTACCCCCGAGTCGGCGAGGAAGCACTTGAAGCCGAACACCCCGGCGTCGTGCAGGGGGCGCAGGTCCGCCGTGTTGCCCGGCACCGCGCCACCCCAGAAGCCCACGTCGACGAACGCCTGGTCCACCGCGCGCTGCTTCTTGACCTCCAGGTTCGCGACCGAGGTCGTGGGTGGCAGCGAGTTGAGCGGCATGTCGACGATCGTCGTGACGCCGCCCGCCGCCGCGGCGCGCGTGGCGGTGGCGAAGCCCTCCCACTCGGTGCGGCCGGGCTCGTTGACGTGCACGTGCGAGTCGACGAGGCCGGGCAGCAGCACCTCGTCCTCGGCGAGCTCCAGCACCTCGGCGCCGGCGAGCCCGGTGCCGAGCGGCACGACGGCGGCGATCCGGCCGTCGGTCACGCCCACCTCGACGGCGCGCTCCCCCTCGGGGGTGACGGCGCGGGCGGCGCGGACGACGAGGTCGTGGGTCATGCGTTCTCCAAGGTGTTCAGGGCCGGCAGGTGGTCGGCGAGCCGTGCCGCGAGGGTCTCGAGCAGCGGGGCCGCCTCGGCGATGCAGCGGGCGACGTCCGGCTCGACGTCGGTGAGGGCGTGCACGGCGGCGAGGCCGGCGGCGGCGGCTTTCTCGGGGCCGAGGGTGGTGCGGCCGCACACGGCGACCGTGGGGACGCCGGCGGCGGCCGCGGCGGCGGCCACCCCCACCGGCGTCTTGCCGTGCAGGGACTGCTGGTCGAGGCTGCCCTCCCCCGTGACGACCAGGTCGACCCCGGCGAGGCGGTCCGCGAAGCCCGTGAGGGCCAGCACCTCCTCGACGCCGGGGCGGCGCTCGGCCCCGAGCAGCAGGCAGGCGAAGCCCACGCCGCCCGCCGCCCCGGCGCCGGGCTCCGCGGCGTACCCGCGGGCCCCGGTGACGCCGACCGTGGCGAGCACGTCGACCCACGTCGCCAGGCCGAGCTCGAGCGCCGCCACGGTCGCCGGGTCGGCGCCCTTCTGCGGCCCGTACACGGCGGCCGCGCCGTGCTCGCCGAGCAGCGGGTTGTCCACGTCGCTCGCGAGCACGATCTCGGTGTCCGCGAGCGCCGGGTGCAGGCCCGCGAGGTCGACGTCGGTCAGCTCGTGCAGGTGGCCGCCGCCGTCGGCGACGTCCCCCGCCCCGGACGCGAGGCGCGCGCCGAGCGCGGCGAGCATGCCGGCCCCGCCGTCGGTGCTGGCCGAGCCGCCCACCCCGACGACGATCTCCCGCACCCCGGCGTCCAGGGCGTGCGCGATGACCTCGCCGAGCCCGCGGGAGGTCGCGGCGAGGGCCGTGCCCGGCGTCGGGGTCACCTGGGCGAGACCGGTGACCGCCGCCATCTCGACGACGGCGATGGCGCCGCGGCGGGCGTATCGGGTGGCGACCGGCTCCCCGAGGGGCCCCGTCGCCACCAGGTCCACCGCGGTGTACCCGGCGGCGAGGGCGGCCTCCAGGGTGCCCTCGCCGCCGTCGGCCACGGGGAGCTCGTCGACGACGACGCCGGGCACCGCCCGCCGCAGGCCGGCCGCCAGGTGGGCGGCCACCTCCCCGGCGGTCAGGGAGCCCTTGAACTTGTCCGGGGCGAGCAGCACGCGCGCCGCCGTCGGTCCCGTCGTCGTCACCGTCGCTCCACCCCCTCGTCCGTCGGGACTGCCCGTCCTCGTCATCGTCTCTCCCGTCGCCGTCGTCGGGTACTGCTCAGCCTGTCGCGCTCAGTCGAGCAGCGCGATGGCCGTGGGCGAGTCCTCGGCCGAGATGGCGAGGTCCTCGAACTCGTTCACGCCGTTGAGCTCGGCGCCCATCGCGATGTTGGTCACGCGCTCGAGGATGACCTCGACCACCACGGGGACGCGGAACTCGGCCGTCATAGCCTGGGCCTTGGCGAACGCGGCGCCCAGGTCCTCCGGGTCCTTGACGCGGATCGCCTTGCAGCCCAGCGCCTCGGCGACCTTGACGTGGTCCACGCCGTAGCCCTCGGGCTCCCCGTCGCCGTGCGACATGTTGATGTTGTCGAAGGCGAGGGACACGTGGAAGTCCATCTCGAACGCCCGCTGCGACTGACGGATCAGGCCCAGGTAGGCGTTGTTCACCACGACGTGCACGTAGGGCAGGTGGTGCTGCGCGCCCACGGCGAGCTCCTCCAGCATGAACTGGAAGTCGTAGTCGCCGGAGAGGGCGACGACGTTGCCCTCGGGCAGCGCCCGCGAGACGCCGAGCGCCGCCGGACCGGTCCAGCCCAGGGGGCCGGCCTGGCCGGCGTTGATCCAGTGCCGCGGGTGGTACGTGTGCAGCAGCTGGGCGCCGGCGATCTGCGACAGGCCGATCGTGGTGACGTAGACCGTGTCGCGGCCGAAGGCCTTGTTCATCTCCTCGTACACGCGCTGCGGCTTGATCGGGATCTCGGTGAAGTGCGTCTTGCGCTGCAGCTTCCCCTTGCGCTCCTGCGCCGAGGCGGCCCACGCCGAGTAGTCCGTCACCTGACCGGCGGCCTTGCGCTCGGCGGCGACCTCGAGCGCGGTGCGCAGGAAGGCGCCCGCGTCGGAGACCACGCCGTAGTCGGGCGCGAACACGCGGCCGATCTGCGTGGGCTCGATGTCGACGTGCACGAAGGTGCGTCCCTCGGTGTACGTCTTCAGCCCGCCGGTGTGGCGGTTGGCCCACCGGTTGCCGACGCCGATCACGAAGTCCGACTCCAGGAACGTCGCGTTGCCGTAGCGGTGCGACGTCTGGATGCCGACCATGCCCGCGGTCAGCGGGTGGTCGTCGGGGATGGCGCCCCAGCCCATGAGCGTCGGCACGACGGGCACGCCGAGGGTCTCGGCGAGCTCGACGAGCTCGGCCTCCGCGCCGGCGTTGATGATGCCGCCGCCGGCCACGATGAGCGGGCGCTCGGCGGCCAGCAGCATGTCGATCGCCTTGGCGACCTGCTCGCGGGTGGCCTCGGGGCGCTCCGGAGCCAGCGGCTGGTACGTCTCCGGGTCGAACTCGATCTCCGTCATCTGCACGTCGATCGGCAGGTCGATGAGGACCGGGCCGGGACGGCCGGACCGCATGAGCTGGAACGCGCGCTGGAAGACGCCCGGCACCTGCGACGCCTCGAGGACGGTCTTGGCCAGCTTGGTGACCGGCGCGGCGATCGACGCGATGTCGACGGCCTGGAAGTCCTCCTTGTCGAGCTTGGCCACCGGGGCCTGGCCCGTGATGCACAGCATCGGGATCGAGTCGGCCCACGCGGCGTACAGGCCGGTGATCATGTCGGTGCCCGCGGGGCCCGACGTGCCGATGCAGATGCCGATGTTGCCGCGCTCGGCACGCGAGTAGCCGTCGGCCATGTGCGACGCGCCCTCGACGTGCCGGGCGAGCACGTGGTGGACTCCGCCGTGCTGTCGCATGGCGTCGTAGAACGGGTTGATGGCGGCGCCGGGGAGGCCGAAGGCCTCGGTGGCACCCTCCTTCGCCAGGATGGCGACCGCGGCGTCGACCGCGCGCATGCGGGGCATGGTGCTCTCCTTCGAGTCTTCTGGGATGTCGGGGCGGCGCGACGTCAGTCGCGACCGGACAGGCGCGCGATCGCCTGGAAGAGGCCGGAGTGGTCCAGCGACCCGTCGCCCTCGGCGCGGGCCGCGGCCATGAGCTGTGCGACGACGGCGCCCACGGGGGCGACGACGCCCTGCTCGCGGGCGGCGGTGGTGAAGATGCCCAGGTCCTTGTGGTGCAGGTCGATGCGGAAGCCGGGGGCGAACTCGCGTCCCAGCATCTTCGCGGCCTTCTGGTCGAGCACCGCGGAGCCGGCGAGGCCGCCGCCGAGGACCTTGACGGCCGCCTCCGTGTCGACGCCGAACGCCTCGAGGAAGACGACCGCCTCCGCGAGCAGCGCGATGTTGCCCGCGACGATGAGCTGGTTCGCGGCCTTGACGGTCTGGCCGGAGCCCGACGGGCCCACGTGCACGACGGTCTTGCCGACCGCGTCGAACACGTCGGACGCCGCGGCGAAGTCTTCGGCGGAGCCGCCGACCATGATCGACAGCGCGGCATTCTTCGCACCCGCCTCGCCGCCGGAGACCGGCGCGTCGAGGTAGCGGAAGCCGGCGGCCCTGGCCTGCTCGGCCAGCGCGATCGTGACGTCGGGGCGGATCGACGAGAAGTCGACGATCAGGGTGCCCGGCTGCGCGTTCGCGAAGACGCCGTCGTCGCCGGTGAGCACGCCCTCGACGTCCGGCGAGTCCGGGACCATGACGGCCACGACGTCCGCGGCCTTGACCGCCTCGGCGACGGAGGAGGCGGCGGTGCCGCCCGCCTCGACGAGGGGCTGGGCCTTGGCGGCCGTGCGGTTGTAGCCGACGACGGAGTGCCCGGCGTTCTGCAGGTGGACGGCCATCGGGCTGCCCATGATGCCGAGGCCGATGAAGGCGATGGTGCTCATTGGTCGTGTCCTTCCGGGGAGGTCGAGGTGGTCGTCGTGCCGGCTGCTCAGCGCGCCGAGCGCTGCTCGCGCGGGAGCCAGGCGAACGGGTCGGGGTCCGTCGTCTTGTACTCGAGGCCGACGGGGCCGGCGTAGCCGGCGGCGCGGAGGTCGCCGATCCAGCGCTGGATCGGCAGGTCCCCGCTGCCCGGGGCACCGCGGCCCGGGGCGTCGGCGACCTGGACGTGCGCGATGCGGTCGCCGTAGGTCTTGAGGTCGAGGTCCACGTCGGAACCGTTGACCGACAGGTGGTACACGTCGAACAGCAGGCCGAGGTTGGTCGCGCCGTGCTCGTCGCGCACGCGGTCGAGGACGGCGACGGCGTCGGCCGACGTCTTCAGCGGGTACGCGGGGGTGCCCGAGACCGGCTCCACGAGCACGGTGCCGCCGATCCGCTCGACCGCCTTCGCGGCCAGCGCGAGGTTCTCGGCGCCGAGCGCGTCCTGCGCGGCCGGGTCCTCGCTCTCGATACGGTTGCCGTACAGCGCGTTGAACGCGCGGCAGCCGGTGCGCTCGCCGATGCGGGCGACGACGTCGAGGTTCGCGCGCAGGTCGGCCGAGCGCTCGGGCCACGAGATCAGGCCGCGGTCGCCGCCCGGCATGTTGCCGGCGTCGAAGTTGAGGCCGGTGAGCTGCACGCCGGCGTCGGCCAGGGCCCCGACGAACGCGTCGATCTCGTCCGCCGCGGGCGTCGGGGTGGCGAAGGGCCACCAGAGCTCGACGCCGTCGAAACCGGCCGCCTTCGCGGCCGCCGGACGCTCCAGGAGCGGCAGGTCCGTGAGGAGGATCGAGCAGTTCACGGTGTAGGGGATCTGGTCCGTCATCGCTGACTCGCTTTCGCCAGATGGAAGATTGGTTCCTTGTAGTGAAAACGCTACGCCGGGTCGGCGCGATCGGTCAACCCCGGCCCGGGGCCGTCCCGCAGTGCGGTCGTGACCCCGCGCACACGACGACGGCCCGGCAGGACGTCGTCCTGCCGGGCCGTCGTGGCCGTGCGCTGCGCGGATGCCCGGAGCGTCAGGCTCCGGCCCCGTGCGTCAGCCCCCGAGCGGGCGCGTCACGATCGCGGTGAGCTCGGCCGGCTGCAGGCCGGTGCGCTCGACGATCTCGTCGGCGCCCAGCGCCCCGCAGTCGACGCCGCGCTTGAGGTACCACGCGAGCGCCCTGGCGGTGGCGGGCTCGTCGAGCACCGCCCCCTCCACCTTGTTCACGTAGTTCGACAGCCGCTCGGCCGCGGGCTCGAAGCCCTCCCGATAGAACGCGTACGTCGCCGCGAAGCGGCTCGGGAGCTGGGCGGGGTGCAGGTCCCAGCCCTGGTAGAAGCCGCGCTCCAGCGAGCGTCGCACGAGGCGCCCGTGGCCCGCCCACGCGGCGCGCACCTGCGCGTCGTCGCCGACCGGCAGCACGTTCGTGGAGCCGTCGGACAGCCGCACACCGGTGCCGGCGGCCGCGAGCTGCATGACCTCCTTGGCGAGGTCCGCCGCGGGGTGCTCCATCGACTGGTACGCCGCCGCGATCCCGAGCGACGCCGAGTAGTCGTACGTGCCGTAGTGCAGGCTGCTGACGCGCCCCGCCCCCGCGTGGATCATCCGCGCGACGGTCGCGGTGCCCGCGGAGTCGAGGATCGACTGCGGCGTCTCGACCTGCACCTCGAAGCGCAGGCGCCCGGCCGGCAGCCCGTTCGCCTCCTCCAGCCGCTCGCACACGGCGACCATCGCCTCGACCTGCACGACGCCGGTCACCTTCGGCAGGGTCAGCACCAGCCCGTCGGGGAGCCCCCCCGACGCGGCCAGCGTGCTGACGAACACGTCCAGCGTGCGCAGGCCGCGTGCCCGGGTGGGCCGCTCGAAGCACTTGAACCGGATGCCGACGAACGGGGTCGCTCCCCCGGCGTCCAGCTCGGCGCGAAGCGCCGCGGCCGCGGCCGCCGTCACCTCGTCCTCGTCCGCGTCCGCGTGCGTGCCGTACCCGTCCTCGAGGTCGATGCGCAGGTCCTCGATCGGCTCGGTGGCGAGCTTGCTCTCCACCTGGGCCGCGACGGACTCGCGCAGGTCGTGCCGCACGCCGACGGCGTCCAGCAGCGCGTCCGTGCCCTGCGCCTCGACGGCCGCGAGGGCCCGGGCCCCCCAGCCCCGGGCGAGCCCGGCCGCGTACCGGTGCGCCGGCACGTACACGGTGTGCACGGGCTGGCGCGTGCCGTCGTCGCCCGGGTAGGCCCGCTCGAGGTGGGCGTCGTGCGCGGCGAGGCGGCGCGCGACGTCATCGAGCGCGGCCTGGTCGAGGGAGGCCTTCATCGGGCCACCGCCGCGCTCTCCGTGTGCAGTGCGCGCCCCAGGTGCTGGGCGAGGTGCTCGGCGTCCTCGGCGCGGTGCTCCGCCACCGGGACCTCCTTGAGCCCCTCGGTCCGGACGGCGTCCGCGACGGCCTCGGCGACGCGGCTGTCGAACACGCCGGGGATGATGAAGGCGGAGTTGAGCTCGTCGTCGCTCACCACCGACGAGATCGCGACCGCGGCCACGCGCAGCATCTCGTCCGTGATCTGCGTGGCGCCCGCGTCGAGCAGGCCGCGGAACAGGCCCGGGAAGGCCAGCACGTTGTTGATCTGGTTCGGGTAGTCGCTGCGGCCGGTCGCCACGACGGCGGCCGTCTCGCCCGCGGCGATCGGGTCCACCTCGGGCGTCGGGTTCGCGAGGGCGAACACGATCGCGTCGTCGCTCATCGTCGCGACGTCCGCGCCCGTGAGGATGTTGCCCGCCGAGACCCCGACGAAGACGTCGGCCCCGACCAGCCCCTCCTTGAGGGTGCCGGTGAACCCGGACGGGTTGGTGTTCTCGACGATCCAGGTGCGGTTCTCGTCGTCTCCCGCCGACTCGGGCGTGAGCGCCCCGTGCCGGTCGAAGCCGATGATGTCCTTCGCACCCTGGGCGAGCAGCAGTCGGATGATGGCCGACCCCGCCGCACCGACACCCGAGACGGCGATGCGGACGTCCCCGATCTTCTTGTCCACGACCTTGAGCGCGTTGATGAGCGCCGCGAGGACCACGATGGCGGTGCCGTGCTGGTCGTCGTGGAAGACCGGGATGTCGAGCTCCTCCCGCAGACGCTTCTCGATCTCGAAGCAGCGGGGCGCGGAGATGTCCTCGAGGTTCACGCCGCCGAAGCCCGGGGCGATCGCCTTGACGGTCCGGATGATCTCCTCGGTGTCCGTCGTGTCGAGGGCGATGGGCCAGGCGTCGACGTCGGCGAACTGCTTGAACAGGGCCGCCTTGCCCTCCATGACCGGCATGGCGGCCTCGGGGCCGATGTCGCCGAGGCCGAGGACCGCGGTGCCGTCGGTGACGACCGCCACGGTGTTGCGCTTGATGGTGAGGCGGCGCGCGTCCTCCGGGCGGTCGGCGATCGCGAGGCAGACGCGGGCGACGCCCGGCGTGTACGCGCGCGAGAGGTCGCGGCGCGTCTTGAGCGGCACCTTGGGGGTGACCGAGATCTTGCCGCCGAGGTGCATGAGGAACGTCGAGTCCGACATCTTCAGCACGCGCACGCCGTCGAGGGCGTCGAGCGCCGCGACGATCCGCTCGCCGTGCTCGGCGTCGACCGTGTCGCAGGTGACGTCGACGACGATCGAGTCGGCGTGCGACTGGGCGATGTCGACGCCCATCACCGAGCCGCCGACCATGGCGATCTCGTGGACGATCTCGCTCGTCGCGCGCTGCGAGGCGGGCGCCTCGACGCGGAGGGTGATCGTGTAGCTGGGGCTGGGCATCGCCATGGCTTGGGTGTCCTTTCGAGGTGCTGATGACATGAAGTTTCGAGATGTGGAAGTATGGTTCCTGGAACCGGACGGTTCACGAGACGTTCCGAAGGGGGACCTGACCATGGCGAACGGCACCGGAGTCCAGTCGGTGGACCGGGCGATCGACCTGCTCGAGATCATGACCGACCTCGGCGGCGACGCCGCGCTCAGCGAGCTCGCCGCGGCCGCGGGCCTCCCCCTGCCCACGATCCACCGGCTGATGCGGACGCTCGTCGGGCGGGGGTACGCCCGCCAGCTCCCGTCGCGCCGGTACACGCTGGGTCCGCGCCTCATCCGGCTGGGCGAGAGCGCCGGCCGCCAGCTGGGCGCCGGCGCCCGCCCGCACCTGGAGCGCCTGGCACGCGAGCTCGGCGAGAGCGCCAACCTCGCGATGATCGACCGCGACATGGTGGTGTACGTCGCCCAGGCGTCGTCGTCGTACTCGATGCGCATGTTCACCGAGGTCGGACGGCGCGTCTACACGCACTGCACCGGCGTCGGCAAGATGGTGCTCGCCGAGCTGCCGGACCAGACCGTCCGCGACATCGTCGGTCGCGTCGGGATGCCGCCCGCCACCGACCTGTCGATCACGGACGTGGACGATCTCCTCAAGGAGATCGGCACGATCCGCGAGCAGGGCTACGCCGTCGACGACGGCGAGCAGGAGATCGGCGTGCGGTGCTTCGCCGTCCCCGTGAAGGGCGCGCCCACCCCGACCGCGCTCTCCGTGTCCGGGCCTGCGGCCCGCGTGACCTACGAGTTCGGCGAGGCCGCGCTCCCCCTGCTGCACGAGATGGCCGACACCATCTCGAAGGAGCTGCTCTCCGCGGCCTGACGGCGCGCGACGACCCGACGCGGGGCGCGAGGCGGGGTGCCCGTCTCGCGCCCTGCGTCGTGCCGGGGCGAGCATCGTCGTCACCCGTCCCCCGGCTCGGCGGCGCCCGCGTGCACCAGCTGCGGGCGAGGCTCGCCCGCCGGTGCGTCGGTGCCGGGACGGCGGCCCGCGACCGCGTCGCGCGCCCCCTCGCGGATCTGCAGCACGTCCGGCACGCCGTCGGCGTCCAGGTCGATCGCCGACACGCAGCCCGACCGGCGGCCGTGGCCGTGGCGCACCCGCGCCCGCACGTCCGCGTTGAGGCGGGCGCGCCGGCGCTCCTCCTGCCGCTCGGCGTCGAGCCGCGCGAAGTACTCCGCACGGCGCTGCTCCTGCTCCTCCGTCACGACGAGGCGCGCCGAGGAGCCCGCGGTGAACACCGACGGGTCCTTGCTGCGCCGGCCCCAGCGGATCTCGTTGAACACGAGGTTGAGCAGGACGGCGACGACGGCCGCGGCCGCGATCCCGGAGTGGAAGATCATGCCGACCCAGGTCGGGAACTGGTCGTAGAAGTCCGGCACGGCGATCGGGATGATGCCGAAGCCCAGCGCGACGGCGACGAGCGTGAGGTTGAGGTTGCCCTCGTACTCGACGCGCGACAGCGTGCGGATCCCCGACACGGCCACCGACCCGAACAGGACGATGCCGGCGCCGCCCAGCACGGGCGACGGGATCGCCGCGACCACCTGTCCGAGCACCGGGAACAGCCCCAGCACGAACAGGACCGCACCGCCCGCCGCGACGGCGAACCGCGAGCGGATCCCGGTGATCGCGACCAGGCCGACGTTCTGCGCGAACGCCGACGCCGGGAAGGAGTTGAGGAACGGCGCGACCAGCGTCGCGGCCATGTCGGCCCGCAGGCCGTCGCCCACCCGCTTCGCGTCGACCTTGGTGTCGAGCACCTCGCCGATCGCGATGAGGTCGGCCGTCGTCTCCGTCATGATGACGAGGATGACGATCGTCATCGAGATGATCGCGCCGATCTCGAAGACCGGGGCGCCGAAGGCGAACGGCGTCGGCAACGCGAACGCCGCCCCCTCGCCGACCCCCGAGAAGTCCGCGAGCCCGAGCGGCACGGCCGCCACGGTGCCGAGGATGATGCCGAAGAGGATGGACAGGCGGGAGATCGTGCCCTGCAGGAACCGGCTGAGCGCGAGCACCACGACGAGCGTGCCGAGCGCCAGCGAGATGTTCGGCGCCGAGCCCCAGTCCGCCGCCTCCTCGTCGCCGCCCATCATCCAGCCGGCCGCCGTCGGCAGCAGCGAGACACCGATGATCGTGATGATCGTGCCCGTCACGACCGGCGGGAAGAACCGCACGACCTGCGCGAAGAACGGGCTGATCGCCAGGCCGATCACGGCGGCCACGATGATGGCGCCGAAGACGGCGGGCAGCCCGCCGTCCCCGCTCGCCACCGCGACCATCGTGGACACGGTGGCGAACGAGATCCCCTGGACGAGCGGGAGCTGCGACCCGAAGAAGCGGATGCCGAGCGTCTGGAGCGCGGTGGCCAGGCCGCTGACGAGCAGCGCGGCCGACACGAGGACACCGATCTCCGCCCCGGTCAGGCCCGCCGCCTGCCCGACGATGATCGGCGGCGCGATCACGCCGCCGTACATCGTCATGATGTGCTGCAGGCCGTAGAGGAACGTCTTGCCGAGCGGGTAGCGCTCGTCCTCCGGTCGACCGCCCTGCGGCGTGCCGTTCGCGGCCGCCGCGTCGATGGTCGTCGTGCTCATCTCGATGCTCCTTCGAACCGACTGCACGGTGCCTCGCTGATCAGAGGACCCTGGATCAGCAGAACCCCGTGACGGTGGCCCACGCGCGCGGCTCCTGGTCGGCGCCCTCGCGCTTCACCTCCGCCTCGATCTTCCCGTACGGCCGGTCGGCGACGTAGAAGACCTCGTTCGGGTTCTCGAGCCCGAAGGGCTCGAAGTCCACGACGAAGTGATGCAGGTTCGGCATCGAGAACTTGATCTCGCCGATCTCCGGGTGGGCCTCGAGCACCCGCTTGCCCATCTGGTAGAGGGTCTGCTGCAGCGCGAGCGAGTGCACGTCGGCGAAGGTCTCGAGCAGGATGCGACGGACGTCGTCGTAGACCGCGTTGAAGTCGATGTCCAGCGAGGTGTAGCGCCAGCGGGCCGTCACCGACGTCGCGAGGATGCGGTCGGTGGTCTCCTGCAGGGTGGTGTAGCGGTCCTTCGGGAAGCCGTGGAACTCGGAGCCCGTGGACTTGAGGACCTTGAGGTCCTCCAGGCCGGAGACGACGAAGACCTCGTCGCCGTCCCGCTGCACGACGGTGGTGCGGGTCTCGGTACCGCCCTTGACGAACGCGTGGTCGTGCTCGCCGTCGGTCACGTGAGTGGTGAGGGAGGAGGGGATGTGCTCCCAGGTGTACTCCTTGGCCTCCCAGCGGCCGCCCTCGATCCAGTCGAAGCTCGAGACGAAGTGCTCGCCCAGGCGGAGCGCGAACTCCTCGGGCGAGGAGATGCCGTCCTTGGCGAGCGCGAACACCGTGTTCTTCTGCGTGTCGGTCGGGACCACGCGGCCCTGGTCGCCGTCGATGTGCGCGGCGGAGAAGTCGCCGCGGAGCTGCGAGGTCACCGAGAGCTCGGTGATCCGGTGGCGCGCCTGGTCGCGGTCGACCTTCATGACGCGGACCTCGGCCTTGCCGTACTGGTTGTCCCCCAGCACGATCGTGCCCGTGCTGACCTGGGCGTCGGTGGCGGTGGCGGTCATTGCTGACTCCTTCATCTGTTGTTGCGTTGTGCGGGACCGCCCCGAGGGCGACCCCCATACGTCTCCGATGACGATGACGCAGACCGCGGCGCCTCTGCCACGGTCGGTGATGCGGGCCTGGCGACCCGTCAGCTCCCGCGGTACGTCGAGTACGCGAACGGGCTGAGCAGGCAGGGCACGTGGTAGTGGTCGCGCCCGGCCTCGACGGTGAAGTCGATGGTGATCGACGGGTAGAAGGTCGCGACCCCTCGGGCCGCGAAGTAGTCGCCGGTCGCGAAGGTGACCCGATAGGTGCCGGGGTCGAGAGCCTCCGGCCCGAGGTCCTTGACCCGGCCGTCGGCGTCGGTCGTGGCGTCGGCGAGCCGCGCGGCGCTGTCCGCGCCGACGCTCCACAGGGAGACGGCCACGCCGGCAGCCGGCAGACCGGACACCGCGTCGAGCACGTGGGTGGTGATGTGCGAGGTCATGAGAGCTCTCCTTCCAGCCGCAGCAGGGCGATCTCCCGCAGCTGCTGGCCGGCGATGCGTCGCTCGGTGGCGGGATCGTTCCCCAGGCGCTGCTCGAGCGAGGCGAGGATCTCCTCGGCGGTGCGGCCCGCGGCCCGGATGAGGAAGACGTGGCCGAACCGGTCCTCGTAAGTGCGGTTGCCCGCCTGCAGCCGCTCCTCGACCGAGCCGCTCAGGTCGCCGAGCGCGGCCTGCTCCCGGCGCGAGTGTGCCGCGTCCGCGTCGTCCCCGGAGGCACGCTCACCGATGCGCGGGTGCCGGGCGAGCGCCGAGTCGATCTCGTCCTCGCTCCACGGGTCCGCCACGGCACGCGCCGCCGCGAGTGCCGCTTCGGTGTCGGCGTACGGGCGGCCGGCGACCACCGCGTCCGCCCACCGGGTCACGGCGGCACACGAGAGCACCTGAGCGCGCGCGGCGTCGATGTCCGCCGCGTTGAATGCCTCGAGACCTGCACTCGTCATCGAGCGATCCTCCTTCGGACGATTCCACCCACCGGAAGTGGGTTTCCGTTCAGTGAAGTCTCGCTCTCGCTCCCGTGCCCTGTCAAGTGAGTCTGCGCTCAGTGGGGGCCCACCGTACGACACCAGCCGAACATGTCCTCGGCGAGCTGGCATCTCCACAGGTCAGACGCCCGAACTCGGCACCGCGGCACGTGAGTGAAGACCCTGCGGAGGCGGCCCGAGAGTTCTCGACCCTCCACGTGAGTCACCCACTGCCGACCTCGAGCACGGGACGACTGGGGCGGGGCAGTGGGCCCGGGAGCGGAGGCGCGCGGCGCGCGCTCCGGGAGGTCGAGGTCCGGGGCGTCGCTCCGGGACGTGGCACCGGTGGCACGTGGGGAGAGGTCCGGGCCGGCGGGGGCGCGAACCCGGGCATGCCCGGAGATGCCCGGCGGGGTGGGTGTGTGGGGGTATGCGAAAGGCCCACCCCGGATGGGGTGGGCCTTTCGTGAATGGGTGTCCGGCGGCGTCCTACTCTCCCACCCCCTCGCGAGGGCAGTACCATCGGCGCTGAAGGG
>Ga0160432_100262_pt1 | contig 44144 bp, 44 predicted proteins | sample HID1971M_E0MG_FD_108250 | JGI IMG/M metagenome (GOLD analysis project Ga0160432, IMG submission 108250) | Enriched millipede-associated microbial communities from UW Madison campus, WI, USA - HID1971M_E0 MG | ecosystem: Host-associated > Arthropoda: Insects > Digestive system > Unclassified ... | reverse complement strand
GGCGACGGCGGTCTGTTCTCTGTGGCACTGTCCCGCGGGTCACCCCGGGTGGCCGTTAGCCACCACCTTGCCCTTCGGAGCCCGGACGTTCCTCGGCGACGGCACCCGAGGGCACCGCCGACGCGACCGTCCGACCGACTCGTCCGCGTCGCACAGTCTATGCGCGGTCGAGCCGGTCAGGCGCCCGCTCACGTCGGCACGGTCAGACGTCGACCTTGTAGCTGAGCGACAGCTCGTCGCCCGACCTCCCGCGGATGCCCCAGCTCTCGGCGGGCGACTCGATCACGACGAGCTCGACGTCGTCCGCCGCGACGCCGAGCGCGGGCGCGACGTCGTCGTACACGCGGCGGATGAGCTCGCGCTTGGCCTCCCGCGTGCGGCCGGCGAAGGCGACGATCTCGATCATCAGGTAGTCGTCGGAGCGCGGGGCGACGAGGTCGCCCTCGTCGAGCAGCAGGAACCGGTGGAACCGCTTGTCCTCGGGGATCTGCCAGGCCCCGACCAGCGCCGCGTGCAGCGCGTCGGAGACCTCCGCGCGCCGCTCGCCCCAGACCCACCGGTTGCCGTAGACCTTCACCTGGACCATGCGCGACGACGCTAGCGGTGACCGATGGCACTGTCACCAGGGGTCCGCACGCCGAGACCCGACCGTAGGGTGTCGGGGTGCTGATCTGCCTGCCGCCCTCCGAGGGCAAGACGCCCGCCCCCACCGGCGCCGCCCCGGTCGACCTCGCGGGGCTCACGGGTGCGGAGCAGCTCACCGAGCAGCGGCGGGCCGTGCTCGACGCCCTCGCCGCGGTGAGCGCGCGGCCGGACGCGACCGAGATCCTCGGCGTGGGCGCGTCGCTCGGCGCGGAGGTCGCACGCAACACCGAGCTCAAGGACGCGCCCGCGGCGCCCGCCGCCCGCGTCTACACCGGCGTGCTGTACGCCGCGGCCGGCCTCGCGGACCTGCCCGACGACGCGGCTCGCCGCGCCGCCGACGACGTCCGGGTCTTCTCCGGCCTGTGGGGTGCCGTCTCCCCCGCCGACCTCATCCCCGCGTACCGCCTCTCGATGGGCGTCGACCTGCCCGGCGTCGGCAAGCTCGCCACCGTCTGGCGACCCCACCTGGCCGCCGCCCTGGACGCGCGGGCCGCGGGCGACGTCGTCGTCGACTGCCGCTCGGCCGCCTATCTCGCCGCGTGGAAGCCGGCCACCACGGGCGACGCGGCCGCCGAGTGGGTGACCGTCCGCGTCGTGCGAGAGACGGACGGGAAGCGCGCCGTCGTCTCGCACAACGCCAAGCACACGCGCGGCGTCCTCACGGGCCATCTGCTTCGCCGCTCGGGCCTTGCACCCACCGGCGCCGCGGAGCTGCTCGACGCCGCCCGCGAGCTCGACGGCCAGGTCATCGGCACGGAGGTCGGGACGGGTCTGTCGTACCGGATGGTCGAGGCGACCCTGCACGACCCCGCCACGCGCCGCGGCCCGCGCACCCTCGAGGTCGTCATCGCCTGACGGCGCTGCACGGTTCCCTCCGCGGGGCCGGCGGCCCGGCGGGCTCAGCCGTCGGTCGGGAAGCCCGCCGCGGTGATCTCCGCGAGCGCGGGCTCGCCGTCGGCCCCGAGACCGAAGCGCAGCACGGTGAGCGAGCAGGGCGGCACGCGCAGCAGCCGCCACGACGACGCGGGCGCGCCGAGCGCCCGACCCGCCAGCGCGCGGATCGTCACGGTGTGCGCGACGACGACGGTCGTCGAGGCCGGGTCCGTCGCGGCGACGACGTCCCGCAGCCCGGTCCACGCCCGCTCGCCCACGTCCGCGTAGGACTCGCCGCCGGGCGCCCGATCGGTGCCCGTCGTGGACCACGCGGCGAACAGCTCGGGCCAGCCGGCGGAGATCGCGTCGGGGGTGAGGCCCTCCCAGTCGCCGAACACGCACTCGGCGAACCGGTCGTCCGGGCGCACGTGCTGACCGGTGCGGCGCCCGACCGCCGCGGCGGTCTCGAGCGTGCGCACCAGGGGCGAGGCGACGAGGGCGCCGGCCCGCGGCAGGTCCGGCCACAGGTCCTTGCCGATGCGGAAGACGGCGTCCGCGGCACGCGCCGCCTGGGTGCGTCCCCGCGACGTCAGCGACGGCCCGGGGACGCCGCCGCCCGAGTACGCGCGCGCCTCGGTCAGCTCCGTCACGCCGTGCCGCACGAGCACGACGGTGCGCAGGTCGGCGCCCGCCGCCGGGCTCGCTCCGGACGGTCGGGACATCAGGCGGAGGCGCCGTCGTCCGCCAGGCGCACGAGGATGCGGCCGCACTCCTCGCAGCGCACGACCTGCTCGGGCGGGGCCGCCTTGACGGCGGCGAGGTCGCGGGGGTTGAGGTCGAGGCGGCAGCCCTCGCACCGGCCGCCGCGCAGCGCCGCGGCGCCGAGGCCGCCGAGCTGGGCGCGCAGCTTGTCGTACAGGGCGACGAGCCCGGCGTCGAGCCCGGCCGCGGTCGCCTCCCGCTCCGCCTTGACCTTCGACCCGGTCGCGTTGATCTCGGCCCACGCCTCGTCCCGCTCGGCCGTGGCCGTCGCCTTGGCGGCCTCGAGCTCGGCGTGCGCCGACTCCACGTCGGCGAGCGAGCCCTGGTGCGCCTCCAGGCGCTCCATGACCTCGATCTCCGCGTCCTCGAGCACCGACTGGCGGCGGGCGAGGGACTCGAGCTCGCTCACCAGGGCCTGGGAGTCCTTCGCCGACAGGGCGCCCGAGTCGAGCCTCTGCTGGTCCCGCTCGGCGCGCGACCGCACCTGGGCGACGTCCGACTCCGCCTTGGCGAGCTCCCGCTCGAGGTCGGCCACGGCCGTGCGCGAGTCGACGAGCGAGGTGTGCAGGTCGCCGATGCGGCCGTCGAGCTCCGCGATGGACGCCAGCGCCGGGTGGTTGCGGCGCTGGTGGACGAGCTGCTGCATCCGGGTGTCGAGGGCCTGGACCTCGAGCAGTCGGCGCTGGTCCTCGGGGGGTGCAGTGGCCACGGGCGGGTCCTCTCGCAGTGATTCAGCTGGTGGGGCGGTCGGGCTCGCGCACGGTGCTCGCCACCCGTGCGGTCCACGGGTCGGTGCCGATCGTGCTCACCCTCGTGGTCACCGTACCTTCTCCGGAACCCTCTCCGGCCCGCCCCCCGAGCCGCGCGACGACGTCCTCGGCGGCGTAGGCGAGCCACGGCCACTCGCTCGCGAAGTGGGCCACGTCCACGAGGAACGGTGTCGCCCTCCCGGCACCGTCGGCGCCCGCCTCGAAGTCCGCCCGTTCGCGCAGCTCGGAGGCGGGGTGGTGGCGCAGGTCGGCGGTCACGTAGACGTCGACGGCGGCCGCGCGGACGGCGTCGAACAGCGAGTCCCCGGAGCCGCCGACCACCGCGGCGGTCGCGACCGGGGCGGCCGGGTCGCCGGCGACGCGCACGCCCTGCGCCGTCGCCGGCAGCGCGGCCGCGACGCGCTCGGCGAACGCGCCCAGCGTCGTGGGTTCGGCGAGATCGCCGACCCGGCCGATCCCCCGCTCGACGTCGTCGCCGTCGTCCCCCACGACGAGCGGGCGGCGGTCCGTGATGCCGACCAGGTCCGCGAGCGCGTCCGCGACGCCGCGCGGGGCGGCGTCGGCGTTGGTGTGCGCGACGTACAGGCCGCAGCCCGCGGTGAGCAGCCGGTGCACCACGTCGCCCTTGAACGTCGTCGCCGCGACCGAGTGCACGGGCCGCAGGAACAGGGGGTGGTGCGTGACGAGCAGGTCCGCGCCCCAGGCGATCGCCTCGTCGACCACCGCGGCCACCGGGTCGACGGCGAACAGGATCTTGCGCACCGGCGCCGCGGGGTCGCCCACCACGAGGCCTACCGCGTCCCAGCCCTCCGCCGTCGACGGCGGGTAGAGGTCCTCCAGGGCGGCGACGACGTCGGCGAGCGGCGGGGCGCTGGCGGCTGTGGCATCCATGCGCCCGACCCTAGGCGGGAAGACCGTCAGCGCGCGCCGTCGGCACTCCCGAGCCCGTCCACGCCGTGGCAGAAGTCCCGCACGGCGGCGTCGAACTCGGCGGGCCGCTCGAGGTTGGTGACGTGGCCGCAGCCGGGGATCAGCACGAGCCGCGCGCCGGGGATCGCCCGCTCGAGCTGCCGGGCGACGCGGACCGGGGAGCGGGCGTCGAGCTCGCCCCACAGCAGCAGGACGGGCACGGCGACGGTCGGCAGCACGTCGGTCAGGTCCGCCTCCGCCATGACCGCCAGCGCGTGCCCCATGCTGCGCGGCCGGACGTCCCCGGCCATCGCCTCGATCAGCGGCACGTGCTCGGGCGGCGGGCCCGCGGCGAAGAGACCCGGCATCGTCGGGTCGAACGCGCCGGGCTCGGCGTCGAGCATGCGCCGCACGCCCTCGACGCGGGCGGCCACCTCCTCGGGAGGGAGCGAGCCCTTCCACCCCGCGTACCCGCCGGTGAGGACGAGGGACGCCACCCGGTCCGGGTGCCGCCGGTACAGCTCGAGCGCGACCGTGGAGCCCCACGACAGGCCCACGACGTGCGCCGGGCGACCCACCGCCTGGTCGATCAGGCCCGCCAGGCAGTCCGCGTAGTCGGCGAGCGCGAAGCCGTCCGGGACGTCGTCGGAGCCGCCCGCGCCCGGCTCGTCCCACGCCACGACCGTGAACTCGTCCGACAACGACTCCAGCTGCGGCGTCCAGCCCCGGCCGTCCTCGGCCGCGCCGTGCACGAGGACCAGTGGCGACCCCGAGCCCGCGCGCCGGTAGACGACCCCCAGGCCGTCGACGAGGGCCCGCTCGACCCGGATGCTGCCCATGGCGCCGTGCCACCCTCCGTCTCGTGGTCCGCGTCGGCCGGCGCGGAGCCCTCCTCGACGCTAGCCGCACGCCCCGGCCACACCCGGCGGCTACGTGGCGACACGTGGCGCCTGCTGGCGTCTATGTGGCGCCTACTTGGCGTCGGCGTACGAGTCGACCACCGCGACCGTGAGCGGGAAGTCGACCGGGAAGTCTCCGAACAGCAGCCGGCCCGCCTCCTCGGCGGCCGCGCGCACCTCGGCGGCGACCGCCTCGGCGAGCTCCCGCGGGGCGTGCACCACCACCTCGTCGTGCAGGAAGAACGCGAGGTGCGGGCGGTCGGCGAAGGGGGCGGGGGCCAGGCCGGGGCGCACGCCGTCGGCGACACCGAGCGCCCACAACCGGCGGCGGATCGACGCCAGCCAGCACAGCGCCCACTCCGCCGCGGTGCCCTGCACCACGAAGTTGCGGGTGAACCGCCCCCACGAGCGGGTGGCCGACCGGGCGCGCGCCGCCGCGTCCGCGCCGGCGTCGTCGGCGAACGCGCCCGCCTGCGCCTCGTCCCACGCGGAGCCCGGGGCCGGGGACGACCGGCCGAGCCACGTCGTCACGATCCCGCCGCGCTCCCCCGTGCGCGCCGCCTCCTCCACGAGCGCGATCGCGCGCGGGTACTCGCGGCCGAGCCGCGGCAGCACCTGGGCGCTCGCCCCGGTGGTGCCGCCGTACATCGCGCCGAGCATGCCCACCTTGGCCAGCTCGCGGGTCGGCACCACCCCGGACGCGACGATGCCGGCGTACAGGTCGCCGGCGCGGCCCGCCGTCGCCATCGCCTGGTCGCCGGCCATGGCCGCGAGGACGCGCGGCTCGAGCTGGGCGACGTCGGCGACGACGAGGCACCAGCCCGGGTCGGCGACCACGGCGCGCCGGACGCCCTTCGGCAGCTGCAGCGCGCCGCCGCCCGTGGACGCCCAGCGGCCGGTCACCACGCCACCCACCACGTACTCGGTGCGGAACCTCCCGTCGGTCACCCACTCGTCGAGCCAGTGCCACCCGTTGGCGGTGAGCAGGCGGTAGAGGTTCTTGTACTCCAGCAGCGGCGCGACGACGGGGTGGTCGATCTTCTCCAGCTCCCACTTGCGCAGGCTGTGCGCCCCGACGCCGGCGTACTGCATCGCCTTGAGCAGGTCGGGGTGCGAGTCGGGGTTGAGCGACGGCGGCGCGTCGAGGGCCGCACGGATCTGCCGAGCGAGCTCCTCGAGCCGCGCGGGGCGCTGCCCCTCGGGCGGCCGCGGTCCCAGCGCCTCGGTGAGGATCGCGTCGTGCACGTCGGCGCGCCACGGCAGCCCGGCGTGGTGCATCTCGGCCGCGACCAGCGCCCCCGCGGACTCCCCCGCCGCGAGCAGCCGCAGCCGCCCGGGCGCCGTCGCGCGGCGCACCGCGTCCTCCTGCCGACGCAGCTCCGCCTCCGGGTCGGCTTCCTCGCCCGCCGCGCCGTGCGGGGCCGGGGCCGACGGCGCGGGTGCCGCGAGGTCGAAGAGCGCCTCGCCCTGCGGCGCACGGCGGGCGCCCACCGGCGGCGCCGTGCCCGCCGGCGTCGGGGTCATCGCGTCCCACGCGCCGGGCGGCGACGTCGCGAGCCCCGAGCCCGCGGTGGCCGCGGAGTGCCGCAGGATGCGGTGCACGAGGCGCAGGTCGTGCGACCGCTCGACCCGGACCCCCGCCCGCAGCAGGCCGAGGTACCAGCGGTTCGTGTCGTCCCACGTCCAGCGCGGCACGACCCCGCCCTCGCGTGCGCCGCCCTCGGCCGCGGCCACGAGCGCGGGGAGGTCCGCGACGGGCACCGCGGTGTCGGACGTGCCGCCGGGGGCGGCGTCGTGCACGCGGACGGTGCCTCGGGGCTCTCGGGTCAGGACGACGTGCACGACGCCATCCTGCCGTCCCCCACCGACGGTCAGGACGGGCGGGCCGCGAGCGTCTCGTCGAGGTGGTCGCGACAGCCCGGCCAGGGCAGGGAGGGCGGCGGGCCCACGGGCACCGGCGTCTCGCCGCGCGACGAGCCCGCCGATGTGGTGCGCTGGCCGGGGTCGGCGCACCCGACCACCCACCCCCGGCGCGAGGAGGACCGCATGACGACCGAGCAGCCCGTCGAGACCGTCGACGTCGTGGTGATCGGCACGGGGCCGGGAGGTGAGGACGCGACCGGCCGGCTGGCCCGCGCGGGGCTGGACGTCGTGGCCGTCGAGGCGCGCCTGGTGGGCGGCGAGTGCCCGTACTTCGGCTGCATCCCGACGAAGATGATGGTGCGCGCGTCGGACGCGCTCGCCGAGGCCCGCCGGGCGGGCACGCTGGCCGGGCGGGTCGACGTCGCCCCGGACTGGGCGCCGGTGGCCGCCCGCGTCCGCGACGAGGCGACCGCCGACTGGGACGACACCGCCGCCGTCGAGCGGCTGGAGAAGGCGGGCGCGCGCGTCGTGCGCGGCCGTGGGCGCCTGGTCGGCCCGGGCGAGGTCGTCGTGGCGACCGCGGACGGCGAGCTCCGCTTCCGCGCGACGCGCGGCGTCCTGCTCAACCCGGGCACGGAGCCGGCGGTGCCGCCGGTCGAGGGCCTGGCCGACACCCCCTACTGGACCAACCGCGACGCGGTACGCGCCACCGAGGCGCCGGCGTCGCTCACCGTGCTGGGCGGCGGCGCCATCGGCTGCGAGCTGGCGCAGGTCTTCGCCCGGTTCGGCACGGCCGTCGAGGTGGTGGAGGCGGGCCCCCGCCTGCTGGCCCCCGACGAGCCCGAGGCGAGCGCGCTCCTCGCGGGCCGCTTCGCCGCCGAGGGCATCGGGGTGCGCACGGACGCGAAGGTCTCCGCGGTCGCGCACGACGGCGGCGGGTTCACCCTGACCCTCGGCGACGGCACGCAGCTGGTCTCCGAGCGGTTGCTGGTCGCCGCCGGGCGCCGCACCGACCTGAAGGCGCTCGGGGTCGCGACGGTCGGCATCGACGACGGCGGCCGCACGATCCCCGTCGACGACCGGCTGCGCGCGGCGGACGGCGTCTGGGTCGTCGGGGACGTCACGGGCAAGGGGGCGTTCACGCACGTGTCGATGTACCAGGCGCGCATCGCCGCCGAGGACATCCTCGCGTCGGGAGGTGGCACGGGAGGCGGGGACGGTGGCGGCGAGGAGCGCACCGACTACCGCGCCGTCCCGCACGTGACGTTCACCGACCCGGAGATCGGCGGTGTCGGGCTCACCGAGGCCGCCGCCCGCGACGCCGGGCTGACGGTGCGCACCGGCCTCACCGACCTCGCGGCGTCGTCGCGCGGGTTCGTGCACGGGCCGGGCAACGAGGGCCTGATCAAGCTGGTCGAGGACGCGGACGCCGGCGTGCTCGTCGGCGCGACGGCGGCCGGTCCGGCGGGCGGCGAGATCCTCGCCGTCCTCACGCTCGCCGTGCAGGCGCGGGTACCGGTCAGCGAGCTGCGGCACCTGATCTACGCCTACCCCACGTTCCACCGCGCGATCGAGAGCGCGCTGGCGGACCTCCAGGAGGCGTGACCGGGCACACTGCAGCACGCGTGACCACCACTTATCCTGTGATGGCCCATGACTGAAATGACCGAGTTCACCGCCCCGACGCCCTCCCGCCCAGGCTTTCGCCTCGACGCCCCGCACTCGCCGCGGTGCCCGGCATGACGCCGAAGGACCCGGCCCAGGAGCCGGCGGACGGGCACGTCGTGCTCGGCGGGAAGTACGTGCTGGGCGACATCCTCGGCACGGGCGGCACGTACACCGTCTACGAGGCCGCACGTCTGCACACGACGGACACGACGACGGACGACGTCGACGACCCCGGGACGCCCGCGCCCGGCGACGAGCCGGCGCTCCTCGTCAAGGTGCTTCACCCGCACCTCGTCGACGACGAGGTGGCGCGCGCCAGCCTCGCCCGCGAGGTCGCGGCGTCGGAGCTGATGGACCACCCGGGCGTCTCGAAGGTCCTCGACACCGGGGAGGACGAGGTCGCGGGCGCGAACGTCCCCTGGCTCCTCATGCGGCGTCTGCCCGGCACGCCCCTGTCGGAGCTGGCGGCCGGCACCGGCCTGCCCTGGCCCGAGGCGCTCACCGTGGTGGCAGGGCTGCTGGACGGGCTCGCGGCCGTGCACGAGGCAGGGCTGGTGCACCGCGACGTCGGACCGCGCAACGTCGTGGTCGACCGGCACGACGACGGCAGCATGGCGGTCGGTCTGCTGGATCTCGGCCTCACCGCACCCGGCGGAGGCGACGGCGACGGCGATCGCGTCGCGGGCTCGGCGTCGTACATGTCCCCCGAGCAGGCGCAGGGGCGGCCGCTCGACGGGCGCAGCGACCTGTACTCGGTCGGGGCGCTCGCCTACTTCGCGCTCACGGGCCATCCCCCGTACGAGCGCGCCCGGCCGGGCGACGTCCTGCTCGCCCACGTCGGGGCGCCCGTGCCCGCGCCGTCGGCCCGCCGCCCCGCCGTACCGTCCGCCGTGGACCGGTTCGTGGCCCGCGCGATGGCGAAGAGCCCGGACCGGCGGTTCCCGACCGCGGGCGCGATGGGCCAGACCGTCGCCACGCTGCTCGGCGGCGCGCCACCGGCGTGGGCCGCCCCCACCACAGCAGGGCCGGAGACCCCCGACGGCGACCAGACCATGACGATGGGCCAGATCGCCGCCCAGGACCCGCACCGGACCGCGGCGATCGGCGCCGCCGGCCTCGCGGCCGCCGCGGCGGCGGGAGCCGATGCCGAGCTCCAGCGCACCCGGATGCTCGGTGCCGTCGACGCGACCGAGGCTCTGCCGCCCCAGGGTGACGACGGCGCGCCGACGGAGCCCCTCGCGACCTCCGGCGACGAGCCGACCGAGGTGCTGGGCGGCCCGCCGCCCGAGCCGCCCACGGACACCCCCGTCGGCGGGGTGCCCGCCGCCGACGAGCCCGAGCCGTCCCGCCGGCGCCGGATCCTCCTGATCGTCCTGGCCGCGGTCCTGGTGGCCGCCCTCGGCGCGGGCGCGTTCTGGTTCTTCCGCGACACCGACGGCGGCGGCCCGGTCGCCCCCGTCACCCACAGCCCGTCGCCGTCGTCCACCCCGTCGCCGACGCGCAGCACGACCGCCCCCACGACGCAGGCCCCGGCCGAGCCGACGACCCGCCCCGAGCGGACGTCGACCCCCACCCCGACCAGCACCCCGACGCCCAGCGAGACGCCGTCGGAGACGTCGACACCGACCCCCACCGCCACGCCGACGCCCACCCCGACGGACGAGCCCACCTCGACGCCCACCCCGACGGACGAACCGACCTCGACGCCCACCCCGACGGACGAACCGACGGAGCCGGAGCCGGACCCGACCGACGAGGAGACCACGCCCCCGGAGGAGCCCGAGCCCAGCGACGGTCCCGTCGACAACGCCGGCGGGTCCACCTCGACCCCGGCCCCCTGACCGTGCTGGCGTTCCCAGGAACCATTCCCAGGAACCACATAGGCCCGCGCTCATCGCGTCCCAGGCGCGCTCCCTAGCCTCCGGATCACGCGCCGCCTGCCTGGCGGCACCGATCCAGGGAGTCGAGGGTGTTGCTCCAGCGCTCACGGTCGTCCGCGACCTCACCGTCGTCGGGGGTCCCCGCCGACCCGCCCCCGCCCGACGGCCCCGGCGTCACCGGGCACCGCCGCGGTCGTGTCGCCCTGCGGCTGCGCGGCCGCCGCCCCGGACGCCGCGCGATCCTGCTCGCCGCGGTCGCCGTCGTCGTGGTGGCCGCGCTCGTCGTCTGGCTGACCGTGCTGCGGCCCCGCGCCGCCACTCCGGACGCGGCGGACGCCACCCGGAGCGCCACCGCCCAGGCGAGCACGGCGACGTTCGAGCAGGCCGTCACCACCACCGGCACGCTCACCCCGAGCGTGCACGAGGACGTCGCCTTCGAGGCGTCGGGCACGGTGCGGAGCGTCAAGGTCGCCGAGGGCGACACGGTGACCAAGGGCCAGGCCCTCGCGACCATCGACACGCTGCAGCTCGACGCCGCGCTCGCGCAGGCGAAGGCCGACCTGGCCCAGGCCGAGGCCGATCTCGCCGACGCGCAGGACTCCGACGACGGGTCGGACGCCGCACAGGCCGCCGTCGAGGCGCGCGAGAGCACCGTCGCCGTCGCGCAGCAGTCGGCCGACGACGCCGAGGCGGCGATGTCGGACGCGACCCTCGAGGCCCCCGCGGCCGGCCTCGTGACGTCCGTCGGGGTCGCCGTGGGCGACACGGTCGGGTCGTCCTCGGGAAGCGGCTCGACCTCCGACCAGGGAGGCTCCGGCTCGACGCCGAGCGCCTCGGGCGGCGGCACGTCATCGGGCTCGTCAGGCTCCTCGGCCTCGTCGGGCTCCACGGACGTCGCGGCGTTCACGATCGTCGGCACGGACGCGTGGACGGTCGACGTCAGCGTCGGCGAGGCGGACGTCGCGTCGATCGCGACGGGCGACCAGGTCGAGATGACCTCCGACGATCTCGCCGAGACCGTCTTCGGCACCGTGAGCGAGATCGGCCGCCTGCCGTCGACGTCGCAGGGCGCCGTGGCCTACCCCGTGACGGTGACCGTCACGGGCGACCCCGACGGCCTGCACGACGGCGTGAGCGTGGACGTCTCGATCGTCACCGAGCGCCGGAGCGACGTGCTGTCCGTCCCCGCGGCCGCCGTGGCCACGGGCGACGACGGCTCGTCGACCGTGACGCTCGTCGCCGACGACGGCTCGACCTCCGAGCAGGCGGTCGAGACGGGCGAGACGTCCGGCCAGCTGGTCGAGATCACCGCCGGGCTGTCCGAGGGCGACACCGTGCAGTACGCGACGTTCACGCCCGGGGCCGGGCGCGGCCAGGGCACCGGGCAGGGCGGCGGGCAGGGCGACCTCCCGGAGGGCTTCGACCCGTCCCAGCTGCGCGGCGGCGGCCCGGGCGGCCTGCCCGAGGGCTTCGACCCCTCGCAGACGGGTGGCCAGGGCGGCGGCCGGGGAGGGAGCTCGTGACCGCGCCGACCGCCGTCGGCCCCGAGGTGCTGGGCCCGACGCCCGACGCGGTGATCGACCTCCGGGAGGCGCGCAAGACGTACCGCACGGGCGACCTGGAGTTCGAGGCGCTGCGCGGCGTCGACCTGCGGATCGAGCGCGGCGAGTACGTGGCGGTCGTGGGGCCGTCCGGCTCCGGCAAGTCGACGCTCATGAACGTGCTGGGCTGCCTCGACACGCTCACGTCCGGCACCTACCGGATCGCGGGCGACGACGTGGACGACCTGGACGAGACCGACCTCGCGAGCGTGCGCAACGAGCAGATCGGCTTCGTGTTCCAGCAGTTCAACCTGCTGCCCTCGCTGTCGGCGCTGCGGAACGTCGAGCTGCCGCTCGTCTACCGCGGCGTCGCGCCGGCCGCGCGGCGCGCGCGGGCCGTGCAGGCCCTGGAGCGCGTCGGCCTCGGCGACCGCACCGCGAACCGGCCGGGCCAGCTCTCCGGCGGCCAGCAGCAGCGCGTCGCCGTGGCGCGGGCGCTCGTCGGCGAGCCCGCGCTGGTCCTCGCGGACGAGCCGACGGGCAACCTCGACTCCCGCTCCACCGCCGACGTGCTCGACCTGTTCGACGCGCTGCACGCGGCCGGACGCACGATCGTGCTCATCACGCACGAGCACGAGGTGGCCGAGCGGTCGCGCCGCGTCGTGCGGGTGCTCGACGGGCTGATCACGTCCGACGCCCCGAGCGGCCGGGCGGTGACGCCATGAGCTGGGCGGAGACCCTCGCCACCGCGTGGCACGCGATCCGCGCGCACACGATGCGCTCGCTCCTGACGGTGCTCGGCATCCTCATCGGCATCGCCGCCGTCATCCTCACGGTCGGCCTCGGGCTCGGCACCCAGAAGGACGTGTCGGAGGACATCAGCTCGCTCGGCTCGAACCTGCTCATCGTCACGCCCGGGTCGTCCACCGACTCCTCCGGCGTGCGCGGCGGCTTCGGCTCCGCGTCCACGCTGACGACGGCGGACGCGGACGCGCTGGGCTCCGCCGTCGCCGTGCCGGACGTCGCCGCGGTCACCGCGGAGAAGGAGTCGTCGCAGTCCCTCGAGGCCGGCGACGCGAACTGGACCACCACCGTCACCGGCGTCACCGGCGACTGGCTGGGCGTGCGCTCGCGCGGGCTCGCGGCGGGCGAGTTCGTCGGCGACGGCTCGACCGACGAGGTCGTGCTCGGCCCCGAGACGGCGACGGAGCTGTTCGGCTCCACGAACGTCGTCGGGCGCACCGTGAGCATCGCCGGGACGACGTTCGACGTCGTCGGGGTGCTCGAGGCGGCCGGGTCGAGCACGTCGACCAACCTCGACGACACGGCCGTGGTGTCCATGACGGCGATGACGTCGGGCATCACGGGCGGCGCCGACACGTCGGTCAGCACGATCTACCTCAAGGCGGACGACACCGACGCGATCTCCGCCGCGTACCAGGAGGCGCAGTCGCTGCTCCTCGCGCTGCACGGGACGACCAGCGCGGACGCCGCCGACTTCACGATCGACTCGCAGGACTCGCTCGTGTCCACGGCGACGTCGGTCTACCGCACCCTCACGGTGCTGCTCGCCGGCGTGGCGGGGCTGTCCCTGCTGGTCGGAGGCATCGGCGTCATGAACATCATGCTCGTGTCCGTCACCGAGCGGACCCGGGAGATCGGCCTGCGCAAGGCGCTCGGCGCCCCGCCCGGGGCGATCCGGCGGCAGTTCCTCACCGAGGCGTCGATCCTCGGCATCACCGGCGGGCTCGCCGGCGCCGGCCTCGGCGTCCTGGCCGCCGTCACCCTGCCCACGGTGCTCGACTCGTCGATCGTCGTCTCGCCCGTCGCCGTGGGGGGCTCGCTCGCCGTCGCGCTCGCCATCGGGCTGGTGTTCGGCGTCTACCCCGCCGTCCGCGCCGCGCGTCTCGCCCCGATCGACGCGCTGCGCAGCGAGTAGCCGGTCACCCCCCCGTCGCCGTCCTTCCCCCACTCACGTCCTGGAGATCCTCATGACCCCGCGCACCATCCCTCCCCGGTCCACGACGTCCCGCCACCCACGCGCCGTGCTCGCCTCCCTCGGTGTCGCCGGTGTCGTCGGCCTCGCGCTCGTGCTCGCCGGGTGCTCGTCGTCGGACGCCGCCACCTCCGTCGCCACGCCCGCGGCCGACGGCCAGGCGCGGGACCAGGGCATGCCCGACGGCGGAGGCGCCCAGGGCGGAGGGCGCGCGCCCGGCGTCTCGGGCGAGGTCGCCGCCGTCGACGGCACGACGGCGCAGGTGCAGGCCGACGACGCCCAGACCGCCGTCACCTGGACGGACGACACCACGATCACGGTCTCCGTCGACGGCACCCTCGACGACGTGGCCGTGGGCTCCTGCGTCGTCGCGACGACGGTCGGGACGCCCGGCGGCGGCGACGCGGACGACGACTCGGGCTCCACCGACGACGAGAGCTCCGCGGCGTCGTCCGTCGCGGTGAGCGATCCCGTGGACGGCGAGTGCGGCGGCGGGCTCGGCGGCGGAGGGTTCCCCGGCGGCGGGGGCGAGCGCCCCGAGGGCGCGCCGTCCGACATGCCCACCGACAGGCCCTCCGACATGCCGACGGACATGCCGACGGACATGCCGTCAGGTGGCCCGGGTGGCGGGGGTCGGGGCGGCTTCGGCGGCCGCACGACCGGCTCGGTCGCTGCGGTCGACGGGTCCACCGTCACGGTGAGCGTCACCTCCGCGGACGGCGAGACGACCGAGGAGTCCGTCACCGTCGACGACGCCACCACCTATACCGTGCAGCAGGACGGGTCGGCCGACGACGTCACCGTCGGGCAGTGCGTCACCGCGCAGGGCGAGGAGGACGACGGCGGCGCCGTCACCGCGACGAGCCTCACCGTCTCCTCCCCCGGCGACGACGACTGCTCCACCGGGTTCGGCGGCCGCGGGGCCTTCCCCGGCGGCGCGGGCGGCGCGCAGGGCGACAGCCAGGACGGCGGCCGGGACGACGGCCAGGGCGGTGACGGCGATGCGTGACGCCGCCGGCCGCAGGCGCGGCACCCGGCGCCGCCGCCTCGTCGCGGCGGGGGTCGCGGTGGTCGTCCTCGGCGCGGGCGGCACGGCGTTCGCCCTGCGCCCGGCCGACGCCCGCTACCGCACGGTCGCGGTGACCACCGGCGACGTCGCCCAGCACGTGGCGGTGAGCGCGACCGTCGCGTCGGCGAGCCGCGCCGACACGACGTTCGGCACCTCCGGCACCGTGGCGTCCGTCACGGTGGCGGCCGGCGACGAGGTCGAGGCGGGCGACACCCTCGCCACGCTCGACCCCGACGAGCTGCAGGACGCCGTCGACGACGCCACCGAGGCGCTGGCGGGCGCGAAGCAGACGCTCGCCGACGACCTCGAGGCCCAGGCCGCCGGGACCACGGCGAGCACCTCCGGGGAGTCCCCGGCCGGCACGTCGGCAGGGTCGGGCGAGGTGCAGCCGAGCTCGGTCACGACCGGCGCCTCGCCGGACGCCTCGTCCGGGTCCGCGTCCGTCCGGCTCGTCAGCGCGTCGGCGCGCACCCCGGCGGCCACCGAGTCGACCAGCGAGGCCACCACCGAGCCCACCACCGAGCCCACCAGCGAGGCCACCACCGCCCCCGGGCAGGCGGTCACGGACGCGCGCGCCGCCCTCACCGCCGCCGAGACGAGGGTGCGGGCGGCCCAGGACGCCCTGCTCGCCGGGTACGTGACCGTGGAGGACGCGCTCCTCGACGGCACCACCGCACTCGGCGACTCGGGCGACGCCGTGACCGCTGCGACGGGCGACGACGGCGCGTGCGCGGCCGTCCTCGCAGCGGACGCCGGCCCGGCCGACGAGGGCTCGGACGACACGGCCACGGACGGCACCGCCTCCGAGGACGACCTCGGCGCCTGCGTGGACGCGATCGTCGCCGCGCAGGACGCGCTCGTCGCGACCGACGCCGCCCAGCAGGCGACGGGGCGGGCCGAGCTGGCCCTCACGGACCTCGTGGCCGACCTGGACGATGCCGTGGCGACGCTGGGCGCGAAGGCCGACGCGCTCGACGACGCGGTCCAGGCGTTCCAGGACACCACGGAACCCGGCGGTGGGAGCACGCCGGGCAGCGGGTCCGGCTCGGGGTCCGACGGCGGCACCGGCGGCGGGGGCACGCCATCGAGCGAGGCGTCCGAGCCCGGCTCCGGCGACGCCTCGCAGGGCGGCGCGGGCGGCGGTTCCGCCCCGTCGGGGTCGGCGGGATCGGGCACGGGCGCCTCCGGGAGCGGGTCGGGCGGGAGCGGCGCCTCCGACGCGGGCGGCGCCTCGCCGGACGGCTCGTCCGGCAGCAGCGGCGGCGGGCTCGGGGGCTCCGGGGCGACGTCGTCGGGCGCGGTCACGGCCGAGCGGATCCTCGCCGACCGCGCCGCGGTGACGGTCGCCCGGAGCGAGGTCGACGTCGCGCGGGCGTCCGCCGCGGCGGGCACCCTGACGGCGCCCGTCTCGGGCACCGTCGCGCAGGTCGACGCGACGAAGGGCGCGAGCGTCGGCGCCGGCGACGCGGCCGTGACGATCCTCGGCGACGGCGGCTACGTCCTGTCCACGACGCTCGACCTCGCCGAGGTCGGGGCGGTCGAGGTCGGGCAGTCCGTCACCGCGACGGTCCCGGCGACCGGCGGCGAGCACACCGGCACGGTGAGCAGCGTGGGCGTCCTCGACTCCTCGGAGACGTCGACCCCCGCGTACGCGGCGACGATCGCGCTCGACCCGTCCGACGCCGGCACCGGCACGGAGCTGCCCGAGGGCGCGTCCGCCTCCGCGACGATCGAGGTCGCGACCGTGGCCGACGTGCTCGTCGTGCCGACGTCGGCCGTGAGCACCGACGGCTCGGCGCGGACGGTGCGGGTGCTCGACGGCGACGCCGTCCGCACGGTCGAGGTCACGACGGGTGCCGTCGGGCCGGAGCGCACGCAGATCAGCGACGGGCTGGCGGCCGGTGACCAGGTCGTGCTCGCCGACCTGGACCAGCGGCTCGTGCAGGACGACGAGGAGGGATCGGGCGGCCTCGGCGGGCTCGGCGGCTCCGACGACGAAGGGACCGGGTCGCAGGGCGGGTTCCCGGGCGGCGGCGGGTTCCCGGAGGGGTTCCAGCCGCCGTCGGGCGCGTCACGCTGAGCGCGGGACGACGTCCGCCGGCCGCGCCCGCGGCAGGCGCACGGTGAACGTCGTCCCGGTCCCGCCCGCGGGCCGCTCGCCGACGGTGGCGGACCGGACGTCGATCGAGCCGTCGTGCGCGGCCACGATCGCGTCGGCGATCGCGAGGCCCAGGCCGGTGGACCCGCCGGCGCGGTGGCGCGACGCGTCGCCCCGCGTGAAGCGGCGGAACAGCCCCGGGCGGAGGGCGGGGGCGATGCCGGGACCGTCGTCGGCCACCTCGATCTCGACGGTCTCGCCGCGGTCCCGCAGCCGCACCGCCACGCGCGTGCCCGCCGGCGTGTGCGTGCGCGCGTTCGCGAGCAGGTTCGCCAGCACCTGGCGCAGGCTAGCCTCGTCGCCGGTCACGACCAGCGTGTCCTCGCCGGGCCCGGAGTCGTCGTGGTCCGCGCCGTCGTCCCCGCCGTCGTCCCCGCCGTCGTCCCCGCCGTCGTCCCCGCCGTCGCTGTCGCCGCCGGCCTCGTCGCCCGGCAGCGCGAGCACCCAGTCGTGGTCCGGTCCCGCGGCGTGCGCGTCCATCACGGCGTCGACCGCGAGCGCCGCCAGGTCGACCGGCGACCGGTCGAGCGGGCGGCCCGCGTCGAGCCGGGCGAGGAGCAGCAGGTCCTCGACGAGTCCGGACATGCGCACCGCCTCGGACTCGATCCGGTCGAGCGACCGGGCCGTGTCACCGGTGGGCTCGTCGGGGGCGCGGCGCACGAACTCGGCATAGCCGCGGATCGTGGCGAGGGGGGTGCGCAGCTCGTGGCTCGCGTCCGCGACGAACCGGCGCACCTGCTGCTCCGAGTCGTGCCGCACCTGGAGGGAGGTCTCGACGTGGTCGAGCATCCGGTTGAGCGCGGCGCCCACCTGCCCGACCTCCATGCGCTCGTCCGTGAGGCCCGCGGGCACCCGGGGGATGCCGGCGACCGCGCCCCGGGAGAGCTCCAGCTCCGAGACCCGGACGGCGGCCCCGGCGACGTCGTCGAGGGGACGCAGCGAGCGCCGCACCAGCCACGCGCCCCCGAGCACGGCCACGGCCAGGCCCGCCGCCCCGAGCGCCACCTGCACGAGGACGTAGCCCCGCACGGTCGCGGCGACGGTGGCGGTGCTGCTGGCGACGACGGCGTCCGCGCCGTCGTCGCCGGTCCGGTGCACGGCCCGGAACGTGCCGAGGTCCGGCACGTCGACGTCGTGCGCCCGGCCGTCGGCGGGCACCGCCTCGAGGGCGGCGACCTGCGCGTCGTCCAGGGTCGTGCGCTCGAGCGCGTCCGTCACGTGGTCGGCCAGCTCCGGCTCGCCGTCCACGGAGCGCACGACGACGCTGCCGGGGCCGAAGCCCGCGGGAAAGTCCGACGGGTCGTCGGCGGGGCCGGACGGCGGGACGTCGTCCGGGGCGGCCGACCCGTCCTCGGCGTCGACGCCGGGCGGCCGGGGCCCCGGCCCCTCGACGAGGCGTCGGCTCGCCTGCTCCAGCCGCTGGTCGGTCTGCGCGACGAGCTGGGAGCGCAGCACCGCCGTCGAGACCGTCACGAGGCCGACCGTCACGACGACGACCACCGCGGCGAGCACGAGCACGAGCCGCCGCCGCAGGGTGGTGGGCCTCGGTGCGGTGAGCCGCGGGCCTGCGCCCGCACGACCTTCACGCACGGGCGCCGCCCTCCGCCGGCGCGGCGGCCGGCTTGAGGACGTACCCCACCCCGCGCAGCGTGTGGATCATCGGCTCCCGGCCCTTGTCGATCTTGCGGCGCAGGTAGGAGACGTACAGCTCGACGATGCTCGACTGGCCGCCGAAGTCGTAGTTCCACACGCGGTCGAGGATCTGGGCCTTCGACAGCACCCGGCGCGGGTTGCGCATGAAGAACCGCAGCAGCTCGAACTCCGTCACCGTGAGGTGGACCTCCTCGCCCGCGCGGCGCACCTCGTGCGCGTCCTCGTCGAGCGCGAGGTCGCCGACGACGAGCAGCCCGTCCTCGGACCGCGTCGTCGCGCCCGCGCGCCGCAGCAGGCCGCGCACCCGGGCGACGACCTCCTCGAGGCTGAAGGGCTTCGTCACGTAGTCGTCGCCCCCGCCGGTGAGGCCGGCGACCCGGTCCTCGACGGCGTCGCGCGCGGTGAGGAACAGCACCGGCATCCGGGCGCCCTGGGCCCGCAGCCGCCGCAGCACGGTGAACCCGTCCATGTCCGGGAGCATCACGTCGAGCAGGACCAGGTCCGGGCCGGTCTCCCGCGCCAGCCGGAGCGCCGACCCGCCGTCGGGCGCTGCGACGACGTCCATCCCCTCGAGCCGGAGGGCGGTCGTGAGGAGCTCGGCGAGGTTGAGCTCGTCGTCCACCACGAGGGCGCGGACGGGCGAGCCGTCCGGTCGGGTGAGGAGCGGCTGGCTCTGACGCCCGGCAGGTACGGACGAGGGCACGGAGGACGGCGTCATGGCGTCAGCCTGCGGCCCCGACCCGCGCGCTTCCTGGACCGCACCTGTGAGTCCGCTATGACTGTCCCGGCGTCGGTGACCGTCCCGCGTCGACGGTGCGGGTCGCTCGGGGTACGGCCCGCCTCGGTCTCAGTAGCCCCGCATGCTCCGCCGCAGAGGGCAGTCGAACGGGTCACGGGCGGCCAGGCCGACGCGGTTCAGGTAGCCGACGACGATGGCGTACGACCGCACGAGACCGGTCTCGGTGTACGGCAGGCCGTGGGCGGCGCAGTGCTCGCGCACCAGGAGACGAGCGCGCGCGAGGTGCGGGCGCGGCATGCTCGGGAACAGGTGGTGCTCGACCTGGTGGTTGAGGCCGCCCATGAGCGCGCTCGTCCAGGCGCCACCGCGGATGTTCCGCGAGGTGAGCACCTGCTTGGACAGGAAGTCGAGGCGGCTGCCCTCGGGGACCATCGGCATGCCCTTGTGGTTGGGGGCGAACGACGCCCCCATGTACACGCCGAAGACGGCGAGCTGGACGCCGAGGAAGGCGAACGCCATCCCGAGCGGGAGCCACCAGAACACGACGGCCGTGGCGAGGACCAGCCGCAGGCCGATGGTGACGAGCTCCCGGACGCGTTCCCCCCGGTCGGCGTCGGTGCCGTGCAGGAGCGAGCGCACCGACGTGAGATGCAGGTTGAGGCCCTCGAGGGTGAGGAGCGGGAAGAACAGCCAGCCCTGGTACCGGGTGATCAGCGCGAGGAGGCCGCGGTGCTCGCGGGCACCCTCCTCGGTGAACACGATCGTGTCGTTCGCGACGTCCGGGTCCTTGCCCACGTGGTTCGGGTTCGCGTGGTGGCGGGTGTGCTTCGACATCCACCACGAGTAGCTGATGCCGACGACGGCGTTCGCGACGATCCGACCGACCCGGTCGTTGACGGGTCCGGTCGCGAAGACCTGCCGGTGCGCGGCCTCGTGCGCGAGGAACGCGAACTGCGTGAGGATCAGCCCGAGCGCGCCGGCGACGAGCAGCTGGAGCCACGAGTCGCCGAGCAGCACGAACCCGCTGGCCGCGCCGGCGAGCGCCACGACGAGCAGCGCACCCGTCCGCAGGTAGTAGCCGTACGCGCGCCGCAGCAGCCCGGCCTCGCGCACGGTGCGGGACAGCGCGCTGTAGGAGCTGGTGTGGGGGGCGTCGGAGAGCCGGGCGGCTGCCGCCGAGCCGTCGACGACGGTGGCTGTGGTCATCTGGTCCTCGCAGAGATCGAGGTCGACTTCCCAGCCGTGGGGTTGAGCGGTCACTCGGTCGTGCGGATGTCTCGAGCCTACGGGGCCGGTGGTTCAGGACAAGGGGGCTGTCCCCCGAGGCGTCCGGCCCGGCCGTCACGCGTCGACGGTCACCCCCGTGCCGGTCCGAAGATTCCAGGCCGTGACCGCCGCGTCGAGCCGCGCTCTCGCGGTCAGGTAGTGCGCGAGGTCGATCGCCAGGCCGCCGTCGGCGACGCAGACCACGTCCTCCACGGCCCACTGCGCGGCGGCGAGCTCGCCGAGCAGGACGTGCAGCCTGTCCGGCCGCGAGGCCTGGGCGTCGTGGGTCATGGTGCGCCTCCGGGCCCGGGCCGGCGGGTCACTCGACCCGGCGCACGCGTCGCCGCAGCTGGGTGATGCGGACGGTGCCGATGATCAGGGCGATGACGCCGACGCCGACGCCGGCGATGAGGAGGGCGACAGCCAGCGGGACGGTGCCCTGCATGCCCAGGAACGAGACCAGGACCAGCTGGGTGTTCTGGAGCATGAAGACGATCAGGGCGACCAGCAGCAGAGCCGCCACGCAGATGCCGACCCAGGCAGCGCCGGCGCGGCTGCGCGGGGCCCTCCCGGGGATGTCTCCCGAGCTCGTGCGGGTCACGCGGGGCGCCCGGGTCGTGCCGGTCACCCTTCTGCTGGGGTTGCCGTTCGTCGCGGAGGCCAGCGGCGGGGTCGGGGTCGGGGCGGTGGCCATGACGGCCTCCTCGCATCTCCGGACCCGCGTACCTCAGCTGGGGGACGGTCGTCCCGGATAACTTCGACTGTACGCGCCCTTCGCCCGGTTCGGGCGAAGGGCGCTACCGCCCGAGCTGCGCCGCCAGGGGGCACTCGAACGGGTCGCGCGCCCGGTGGTCGACGTCGTTCAGATACCCGACGACGATCCGGTAGGACACGAAGAAGCCGACCTCGGTGTACGTGACGCCGAGGGTGGAGCAGTACTCCCGGACGAGGGGCTGCACGCGCCGGAGGTTCGGCCGCGGCATGCTCGGGAACAGGTGGTGCTCGATCTGCCGGTTGAGGCCGCCCATGAAGAAGTCGACGACGAGGTTCCCCCGGATGTTGCGGGACATCAGCACCTGCCGACGCAGGAAGTCGACGTCCGTGTCCGCCGGGACGATCGGCATCCCCTTGTGGTTGGGCGCGAAGGCGCCGCCCAGGAGGACGCCGAACAGGCCGAGCTGGACCGCGAGGAAGGCGCCCGCGATGGCGGGTGGCAGCAGGATCGCGAGGACCGCGACGTTCAGGACCAGGCGGGTCAGCAGCACCGGGACCTCCACGCCGCGGTGGACGACCGGCCCACGGCCCAGCACCGTGCGCACGCTCGCCACGTGCAGGTTGAGGCCCTCGAGCGTCAGCAGCGGGAAGAAGAACCAGCCCTGCCGGCGGGCGAACCACCGGCGCCATCCGTGCCGGCTCGCGAGGATCGCCGGCGTGAACGCGATGACCCCGGGTGAGATGTCCGGGTCGTGCCCCTCGCGGTTGGGCGCCTCGTGGTGCGCGTTGTGCTTCGTGGTCCACCACACGTGGCTCAGCCCGACGAACACGTTCGCCAGGACACGGCCGGTCCAGTCGTTCCAGGCGCGCGAGCGGAAGATCTGCCGGTGCGAGCTGTCGTGCCCGAGGAACGCCAGCTGGGCCAGGACGACGGCCAGGGCCGCGGCGAGCACGAGCTGCCACCAGGTGTCGCCCAGCAGCACGACCCCGGCCCACACCAGGGCGAACGCGGCGACCGTCGCGACGAGGCGCGTCCAGTAGTAGGCGTAGCGACGCCTGGTGAGGCCTGAGTCCCGCACGACCTTGGCCAGCACCGAGTAGTCCCGCGTCACCCGCCTGGCGGGGCTGCCGACGCCGGTCCGCGGGGTCGGCGTCGGCGCGGGGTCCGTCCGGTCACTCGAATCGGACACGGTCTGCCTCGGCCTTCACGCGCGCAGCGCGCGCCGCTTCCGCCTCGCTCCACCGCACCCGCTCGTCGTCGCGTCGTTCCCGGGCCGTGACGACCCGCTGCTCGACGTCCTGCAGGAGCGCCGCGACCCGGGAGGCGAGGCCGCTCGCGAGCGTCGCCAGGTTCGTCCCCGAGATCTCGAGGCGGCGGTCCGCGACCTTGAGCCCCACCCCCGGGTATCCGCTCGCCGCCAGCTCGGACCGTGCCTCCGGCCCCTCGATCAGCGCGCGTTCCTCCGGGGCGACCTGGCGGGAGAAGACCGCGGCGACCGTGTACCGCTCCGGCTCGGCGTCCGTGCCGAGCTCGTGCGGGAGGGCGGAGTCCAGGACGCCGCGCAGGAAGAGCCCGCCGGTCACCGGGGTGCCGCGGCCGGGAGGGGTGGGTGAGCCGGTGCCGGAGTCGTCGGGCCCGGAGTCGTCGGGCTCGTAGCCGCCGTCGTCGTCCCACCGCGCCCCGGAGGCCTCCTCGTCGGAGCCGGAGGACCGAACCTCCGTCGGCGAGCCGTCTCGATCGGCCTCGTGCGGGCCGGTCCGTCGATCACCCACGCCTCCACCGTACGCCCCTCGTCGGCGACGCGGGCGGCCCGCTGCCGGGCGTCGGTCGCGTGCCCCAGCCGTATGCTGCCCCTGTGACCCTGACCGAGTTCCTGACCGCGCGACTGAACGAGGACGAGGCAAGGGCGACGGCCGCGGAGTTCCGGGGCTACCAGAGCCTGGACGGCGAGGCACCGCCGAGCGGACCCGACCGCGTGCTCACCACGCCGGCGAGGCTGCTGGCGGAGGTCGAGGCGAAGCGCCAGCTCGTCCATCTGGCCTACGAGGCGACGGGCCTCGACATGGACAAGGACCTCGACCGAGAGCTCGACGCACGGCAGGTCAGCGGCATCGAGTTCGTCGGCGAGCGCATGCTCCGGGCCCTCGCGCTCCCCTACGCCGACCACCCCGACTACGACGAGGCGTGGCGGTCGTAGAACCCCGGGCCGTGGTGGACTACGAGGCCGGCGGCGCGGGCACGAGCCGTCCGGCCATCTCACGACGTCGCTCCCACGGCAGGTCGTCGTCGGCGGCGCGGTCGTCATTCCGCGCACCGAGGTGCCGGGCGAGCCTGCCCGCGCGTGAACCTATCGCCGCAGCTGGACGTCGCGGTGCTCGATCTCGGCGATGTCCTCCTCGGTCGCGCTCAGGAGCCGGTCGGCCAGGTCGCGCAGGGCTCGGCTCGCGGCGAGCTCCTCGCCGATCTCGGTGACGCCGGCGTCACGCGGGCTCCGTCGTGCGTCGCCGCGCCCTTCGAGCGACGTTCCGCTCGACGTGGTCAGGTGCGCGTGGGCGGCGGTGACGACGCCGTCGCCACCCGGATCGTCGGCGTCGAAGAGCTGGATGGCGACCTTCCAGGTGTGGGTCATGGCGGGCTCCCGTCGTTGCTCGTCAGCGGCACGCCTCGCGCGTGCCGGCTCCCCCGTCCCGCCGATCGTCCGTCCGGTCCCGTTGACGGGCACAGGGTCGTCGGACCGGACCGCACCGGGAACTGCGTCCCACCCGTTCGTGACCAACGGCTCTGTCGTCCTCCTGCCCGTCCTGACAGCGTGGAGACCTGGCGGAGAGGACACGACGGTGGACGAACGAGAGATCAGGCTGATCGATCATCCCGAGCAGGCGGCCGTCGGCGTGCGTCGGATCGCACGTCCCGACGAGCTCGCTGCCGTGTTCGCGACCCTTCTCCCCCGCGTCGCCGAGCTCCTGGACCGGCTCGGCGCCCGGCCGACGGGACCGCCCTTCGGGCGCTACCGCGACCGGACCGGGGACGACTTCGACGTCGAGGTCGGGTTTCCCGTCGACAGCGCGGTCGATCTCCCCCAGGTCCAGGACGAGGCGGGGCTCGGCCCTCAGACCGGCGTCGTCGTCACCGACCCGCTCCCGGCGACTCGTGTGGTCGAGACGATCCATGCCGGTCCCTACGACGGTCTCCCTGCCGCCTACGCCCGGTTGGAGTCCTGGATCGCCGAGCACCGCCTCAGCCCGCTGGGTGAGTCGTGGGAGCTCTACGAGGCGGGGCCCGAGTCCGACCCGGATCCCGGGACCTGGCGCACGCGGGTCGTCGTCGCCGTCACCGGCCCCGCCGTGGAGGCGCCCCGGTCGTCCCAGCACCACGGAAGGACCGCATCATGAACTCCGTCGGTCACCCGGCACCGGTCGTCGTCGCCGTGGACGGGACGGAGCGCAGCGCCGGTGCCGTCCGGTATGCGGTCGGCGAGGCACGACGGCGCAGGACGGACCTCAGGGTGGTCCATGTCGCGCCCTCCGCCCTGCCGGTCGGCGGGTCCATGCCCTACATGGACTACCCGGGCCACGCCCTGATCGACGTGGCACGGAGGGTCCTCGACGAGGAGGTCGCCGGGATCCGGGCGACGGATCCGAACCTCAAGGTCGAGGCGGTGCTGCGGCAGGGTCGGCGCGCGGTGGAGATCGCCGTCGACGCCGCCACGGGCTGCCTGGTGGTGCTCGGCCGGGAGACCCGGCACGGAATCGACCGGGTCTATGCCGGCACGACCACCGCGGCGGTGGCCGCGCGGGCGTCCGTGCCGGTGGCGGTGATCGACGCCGGCTGGCAGCCCACCGAGCACGGACGCGTCCTGGTCGGCATCGAGCCTGCCTCCGGAGAGGTCCTGTCGTACGCGTTCCCCCTCGCGGCGGCCCGCCACGCCATGCTGCAGGTGATGCACGTGTGGAAGGTGCCCGACCCGTACGCGGCCCTCGACCACGAACGGTCGGTGACCGGCGAGTGGGTGATCGCCGCCACACGACTCCTCGAGTCGACGGTGGCCGACTGGCGCGCCAGCTTCCCTGACGTCGAGGTCGAGATCTCGGTGCTGCCGGGGCAGCCCGCCCAGGAGCTCGTCGACGCCGCGGCGCGCGCGGACGTCCTGCTGCTCGCCCGGCGTCGGCGCGACATCGAGCACCCGGGGCGTCTCGGCGCCACCACCCGAGCGGTCCTCGGCCACGCCGGCGCACCGGTCGAGGTCGTGCCGCTGACCGGCGTCCCGAAGCACGCCCCGCTCGTCCTCGAACGTTTCGGCGAGATCCTCAAGAGCTGATCGGCGGGTCCGTGACCACGCCGCGCACCCCTGCGACGGTCCGCGCGAGCGACGACGCCAGGCGGAGATCGGCGGCGGACCCGCCGGCGAGGCGCACGGTGCCGTCGTCGACGACGCACCTGCACTCCTCGAGGCCCGCGCCCCGTAGCTGTGCCGTCACGTCGGCGGCGACCTGCTCGTCCGTGCGTGCCAGTGCGCGCACGACGTCGCTGCGGCTCAGGATCCCGACCACACGCCTGCCGAGCACGACCGGGATGGAGTGGATGTTGCGGGCGAGCATCGTGCCGACGAGGCTCGCGACGTCCTGGTTCGGCGCCGCCGTGATCACCGGGTGCGTCATGACGTCGCCCACCCGTGCTCCGACGGCCGGCGGGCCGGCGTCGGTGCGGCCGTCTCCGTCCCGTCGAAGCGTCGACCGCGGGTCTCGGGCCACGCCGCTCGCCAGCAGGTCGCCCTCACTGACGATCCCCACGAGCTGCCCGCCGTCGTCGACGACGGGCAGCGCGGTGATCGCACGGTCGCCGAGCTCGCGCAGCGCGAGCTCGGTGCGGGCGCGGCGTCCGATGGTGACGACCGGGGTGGTCATGATGTCGGCGGCCAGCACGGTGATCCTCCTGTCACCTCCGGGAGCACCGGCGGGCGCGTCCCTTCCCGCCAAGCCTGTGCGCGCCGCCAGGTCGGGGACAAGGGCCACCGGACCGGTGAGGACGGGGACCTTGGACCCTCCGGGTCGGGTCGGCGGCCACTGTCGCTGACGACCGGTCGAGCGATCTCCTGAGAGGCAGACGCACCAGTTCCCTGTCGCCAGGAAGGATCGTGATCGCCATGTCTGCCCTCGTCGTGTACGAGTCGAGCTTCGGCAACACCGAGGCCGTCGCCAGGGCGGTCGGTGACGGCATCGCGCGGCACATGCCCGTACGGGTCGTCTCGGTCGCGGACGCGAGGTCCGAGGCCACCGACGACGAGACCCTGGTCGTCGTCGGTGGCCCCACCCACGCGTTCGGCATGAGCCGCGAGGGCACGAGGCGCGAGGCGCAGGAGCGTGGCGGCCACGCCTCCGGGGCCGAGGCCGGCGTCCGCGACTGGGTCGCGCGGCTGCCGGCCGACCGCGCGGACCGGCTCTACGCGACGTTCGACACCCGCGTCGCCCAGGTCCGGCACCTGCCCGGGTCCGCCGCTCGCTCGGCAGCGCGAGCCCTGCACCGCGGCGGGCACCACGCCGTGGGCGACCCCGAGTCGTTCTACGTCGCGGACGTCGAAGGGCCGCTCCTGCCCGACGAGCTGGGCCGTGCCGAGGACTGGGGCTCGGCTCTCGCCGGGGCGGCCACCTCGATCTGGTCCGAGACGTAGCCCCTCGGGTCGTCCTTCTCCGGCTACCGCGAACAGGTGCTGCTCCCCGCGCCGGGGGCCTGAGTGGTCACGTCGTCGACGTCGCGCCGCGGGGTGAACGGCGCACCCGAGCCGTACCGGAACCGCACGAGCATCTGCGCCTTCGCCTCGAGGTGGAACGCGCGCTCGAGCTCGACCCGGGTGTCCGGGTTCTCCAGCACGCGGGTCGCGAACGACGCCTGGATCCCCCGGGTCGCAGCGACCAGCAGCATCCGCTCCAGGGCTTGCCCCGCGGCGAGCCAGTTGCACGGCCCGTCCCCGAGGGTCGTGACGACCGCGCTCGTCGCGTTGCTCTCGAAGGTGCGGGCACCGCTGGCCTCGTCTCGCCCCGTGGTGTGCGGATCGACCACAGGCTCCTGGAACCACGCGCCCATCGCGTCGACGGGAACCCCGTCGGAACGGTCCCGAGCGACGCCCAGCCACGTCCGGTCCTCGGCCAGCGGGGCGCCGTCGTGCACGGCCATGGCCTCCGCGCTGCGCATGCTCGACACCAGGCGCCCCCAGGCCGCATCGCGGCGTCCGAGGAAGACGACGCCGGCGTGCTCCAGGGCCACCGCACGGCGCAACAGCTCGATGTCGGCGGGGTCCAAGGGGCGAGTGGCGATCGCGCCGCGCCCGGTCCGGCGGGTCGCGATCGCGTCGAACAAACCCGTGTCGAAGAACCCCGGCGCCCTGAGCTCGCTGAGGGTGACGCGCGCGGCCAGCAGAGGATCGCTGCGGTCCGGGGCGGGCTGGACGAAGGCGTCAAGGCCCTCGTGCGCGGCCGCCACCCGCACGTTCATGAGGAACGCCCCGCAGCTGATGAACATCTCCCGGCCCTGCGGATCGGACTGTCGTAGCTGTCGCGACGGATAGGCGCGCACCGTCAGGTGCCGGTCGTCGTCGACCCGGACCGACCACGGCTGGGTGTTGTGCACGCTCGGGGCCTGGATGCCCGCTCCGATGATCCGGGCGATGCGGTCGTCCTTCGTCTCCATGGGGATCACCTCCGGCATGGTCGCTCGGCGCGCGGGGCGAGCGGAGGGGCTCGGCGCACCCACGACCACCGTGCGGTGACGCGCCTGCTGTCGGCCAGAGGCAAAAGTCCCGCCACCCTGGTCCGTCGAGCCCACCTGTCGAATCCGCACGGCTTCTGCGCACGGCTCCGACGGAGTCGAACTCGTGGGTACTCGCTGGGCCGGCACACGACGAGCGAGTCCGCGGCCCAGGGCGTCCATGACCGGCGTTCCGGACAGGTCACGGCCGTGCTCCCAGCGCGCGCCGTGACCTGTCCGGGACCGATGGACCCGGGTACGGGGGCCGTCCTGCCCTACCGGTGCCCTCCGGCTCGCTGGTCTTCTGTGGGGGTGGCGCCGCCGCTCCCCGGCGGCGCCGCACCAGATCGCTCGTCATCGCTCGTCGCTCGTCGTCGTCCGCTGGCGATCGTCGGCGACCAATCGGCGGCAAGGGCGGTGGGATCGTGGAGCTCCTCGATGCCAGGATCGAGCGGATCCTGCGGGCGGCCGGCCGCGCGCCGAGCGTGCACAACACCCAGCCCTGGCGGGTGACCGTGCAGGGCAACCACGTCACAGTTCGTGCCGACCCGTCGCGACAGCTGCGGCACTCCGACCCGCAGGGCCGGGAGATGTTCATCAGCTGCGGAGCCTTCCTGTTCAACGCCAGGATGGCGGCACGACGTGAGTCCCTGACCCCGGTCGTCACCCTGCTGCCCGACCCCGACGACCACCTCCTGGTCGCCGTGATCGAGCTGAGGCCGGGCCTCGACCCGGACGTCGACGAGCTCGAGCTGGCAGTGTCGATCTCACGTCGGATGACCTCGCGCAGCCCGTTCGACGACCAGCCGCTCGACGCCGACGTCCTGCAGGCCATCCAGGTCGCCGCGCACGACGAGGGAGCGGTGCTGCGCCTCATCCAGCCCTCGGAGCGGGCGCGCGCGCAGGTGATGTCCCTGGTGCGGCGTGCCGAGGCCCTGACCGCCGAGGACGCAGTCGCCCGCGGCGAGGAGAAGGCGTGGACGGCCGTCGCCGCCGACCGTCGCGACGGCATCCCGCAGGAGCTGCTCGGCCCCTGGCCGTTCGACGACAGGGCGCCGGTGCGCAGGTTCCTCGCCAGCGCCGGCAACGCGGAGTTCGAGCAACGCTCGACGATGGCGGTCCTCCTGACCGGCGGGGACACCGCGCGCGACTGGGTCGCCGCCGGTCAGGCGCTCGAGCACCTGCTGCTGGTCGCCACCATCTACTTCGTGCGTGCGTCGTTCGCGACGACCGTGCTGGAGAACCCGACCACCCGTCACGACCTGAGGCAGGTCCTGTCTCTGGACGCGCCGCCGCAGATGCTCATGCGGCTGGGGTACGGCACCACGCCGCGCCGCACGTTGCGCCGCAGCGTCGACGACTCGGTGACTCCCGGCACCTGAGCCGGGGTCCAACGTCCCTGTCCTCACGCGGCGCATGGCCCTGCCGCCACGGCCATGACGGGAGAACCGTGGGAGTCAGCACCATGCCCACGACCGCGCGAGGACCGGAGCACACCATGGGCACCACGTCAGGCCGACCGATCGTCGTCGGGATCGACGGATCGCCGGAGGCGTCCCGTGCCCTGGCATACGCCGTGCGTCAGGCGGAGCGTGACAGCTGTTCGCTGTGGCTGATCAACGCGATCCACGAGATCGTCCCGGTCGGCCCGATGCTTCCTCTGATCAGCGCTGACCCGCTCGTCGACGTCGGGCACCAGCTGCTCGCCGAGGCCCGTGACGTCGTCGAGGAGCTCGCCGACGGCAAGGTCGGCGTCCGCCTCCAGGCGGCGCTCGGTCCCGCCGTCGAGGTCCTCGCTGCTGCCGGCGAACAAGCCCGCCTCATCGTGCTCGGGCACCGCTCCGCCTCGCTCATCGAGCGGATGTTCACCGGCAGCACCACCTTCGGCGTCGTCGCGCGTGCGACCTGCCCCGTGGTGAGCGTGCCGCGCGACTGGACCCAGGAGGCCGATGCCCACCGCGTCGTCGCCCCCGTCGACGGTTCACGCAGCTCGGCCGACGTCCTCGCCCACGGCTTCGCCGTCGCCGCCCAGAGGTCCGCCCGGCTCGACATCGTGCACTGCTGGCGGCTGGACCCGTTCTACAGCTACCTGGTCGACGAGTGGTCGGTCCAGGAGGAGTGGGGCATCCAGACGCACGGCATCATCGACGACCTCGTCGCCGCGGCGGCGCAGGCACACCCCGGCGTGGCCTACGAGCTCCACCTGGAGTACGCCAACGTCGCCGACACCCTGGTCCGCTACTCCCACGGCGCCGACCTCATGGTCATGGGTCGCCACGGACACGGCGCCCTGGGTTCACGGATGATCGCGGCCGTCCTCGGCAGCGTGACCCGTGCCGTGGTCCAGCACGCGCACTGCCCGGTCGAGGTCGTCCCCCCTCGCCCGCCGATGGAGGCGTCCCGCCGGCCCGCCGAGGCGGGGCACGCCCGGCCCGCCGTCGGGAGCCCTCTCTCCCCGCCCGATGCCGCCGCACCCGTCGGCGGCCTGCCACCAGGAGGCACGTCACCATGAGCACCTACGAGAGCCGCCACCAGGCGCCCGCCGACCCGATCTCCGCACCGTCGGACGTCGCCGTCGAGCCCACCACGGGGACCTCCCCCGGAGCACGACGGGCGCTGCGCTACGTCGGCGCCGTCATCCGGATCAGCCTCGGCTGGGTGTTCCTGTGGGCCTTCCTCGACAAGCTCTTCGGCCTCGGCCGCGCGACCCCGCCCGAGGGCGCCTGGCTCGACGGCGGACAGCCCACCGCGGGCTTCCTCGGGAACGCGACCGCCGGTCCGTTCGCCGACTTCTACCAGGGCCTGGCAGGTCAGGCCTGGGTCGACTGGGTCTTCATGATCGGTCTCCTCGGGATCGGGCTGGCGCTGCTGCTCGGCATCGGGATGCGGATCGCGGCCGTGGCCGGGGCGTTGATGCTGGTCCTCATGTGGACGGCGGTGCTGCCGCCGGAGAACAACCCGTTCATGGACGACCACCTCGTCTACGCGCTGGTGCTGGTCGCCCTCGCCCTGGGCGACGCCGGACGCACGCTCGGTCTCGGCGCCTGGTGGCAGCAGACGTCCCTGGTGCGGCGCTGGCCCGTCCTGGTGTGAGTGCGCGGCGGGGGCCGGACGTGCCGGTCGGCCCCCGCCGACATACGCTCCCCAGGTGGAAAGGACCTCGGCCGAGGTGCAGGACGCCATCCTGCACGCGGTCAGCGGCTTGACGTCCGACTTCAACCTGCGCGACCTGCTGGCCGGCGTCGTGCGGGCGGCGTGCGAGCTGTCCGGGGCCCGTTACGGTGCGCTCGGCGTGATCGGCAGCTCCCGACGACACCTCATCGAGTTCGTCACTGAGGGCATCGGCGACGAGGAGCGCGCGCGGATCGGGCACCTGCCGACCGGGCGCGGCCTCCTCGGTCATCTGATCATCCACCAGGAGTCGCTCCGCCTCGACGACCTGACGACCCATCCGTCGTCCGCGGGGTTCCCGCCCGAGCACCCGCCGATGACGACGTTCCTCGGCGTCCCGGTCCGGGTGCGCGGGCGCGTCTTCGGCAACCTGTACCTCACCGAGAAGGCGACCGGACCGACGTTCACCCCCGAGGACGAGAGCGCCGTCACCGCGCTGGCAGGCCTCGCCGGACTGGCCGTCGACCACGCCCGGCTGCTCATGACCGCGGAGCGCCGCGCGCGCTGGCTCGAGGGTGCGGCCGCCATCCCCGCGGCGGTCCTCCGAGCGTCCGGGACCGACGAGGCCGTCGACATCGTCCTCCGGGAGGGCCTGCGCGCCTCTGGCGGGCTCACCGCGATGGCGATCGCACCCGACCCGGACGCGCTCGGCACGTTCACCGTCCGCGCCGCGGTCGGCGACCTCGGGAGCGACCCCGAGCGCACCCTGGCGGCCCTCCGCCCCGCCCTCATGCTGGCGATGGCCAGCAGCGAGACCCGGTGGGCCGACCTTCCGGACGACCGTGGGGCCGTCATGACCCGGCTGTCGATCGACACGCTCACCCGGGGGGCGCTCGTCATCGTGCTCCCGCGGCGCGGCTACGCGGAGAGCCTCGCCGAGGACACCGACGTCGTCGCCAGCTTCGCCGGCCAGGCCTCCCTCGTCCTCGAACGGCGGCACACGCGGGCCATGCAGCAGGAGATCGCCGTGCTCGCCGAACGCAACCGCATCGCGCGCGAGCTGCACGACGGCGTGACCCAGCGGTTGTTCGCCCTGGGCCTGCAGCTCACCGCCGTCGAGCGGCGGTCGCCCCCCGACATCCAGGAGCGCCTGCACGCGGTGACGGCCGACCTCGACGCCACCATCCGCGAGGTCCGACAGTCGATCGTGGACCTCCGCCCGTTGGAACGGCAGCGGCACTCCCTGCGCGCCAAGGTGCAGGCACTCACCTCCGAGTACGCCCGCGTCCTGGACCCCGGCCCGGTGCTACGGGTCGACGGCCCCGTCGACATCCTCGTCGACCCCGCGCTGCACCACCACGTCGTCGCCGTCCTGCGCGAGGGTCTCTCGAACGCCGCGCGACACGCCGCCGCGACAGCCGTCTGGGTCGACGTCGTCGCCGTCCCCGGCGAGCTCACCTGCGCCGTCAGTGACGACGGCGTCGGCTTCGACCCCGCGGCAGCGCGCAGCGGGCTCGTCAACCTCGCCGACCGGGCGGCCGAGCTCGGCGGGACCCTCGAGATCGCCGCGCGCCATCCGCGCGGCAGCGTCGTGACCTGGCGGGTCCCCCTGGCAGGCGGCCGGGAGGACCCGAGTCCCGACCGGGCGGGCTAGCGTCAGTCCCGGCCGTGGTCCGACGCGAGCAGCCGCGTCGCCAGCACCGCGGCCTGCGTCCTCGACTCCAGGTCGAGCTTTGTCAGGATGTTCGACACGTAGTTCTTCACCGTCTTCTCCGACAGGAACATCGCCGTCGCGATCTGCCGGTTCGTCAGCCCCTCGGCGATCAGCGTCAGGACCTTGTGCTCCTGCTCGCTCAGCGCCGCCAGAGCGGGCGCCTGGGCGGGCCCCGCGCGGAGCCGCTCGAGCACGCGCGACGTCAGGGCGGGGTCGATCAACGACTGGCCCGAAGCGACCCGGCGCACCGCGTCGACCACGTCCGGCCCCGTGATCAGCTTGAGCAGGTATCCGGACGCCCCCGCCATGATGGCCGAGAAGAGCGCCTCGTCGTCGTCGTAGGACGTGAGCATCAACGCCCGCAGCTCGGGCATCGAGGAGTGCAGCTCACGGCAGACCTCGATCCCCGAACCGTCCTGCAACCGCACGTCGAGCAACGCGACGTCCGGCCGGCAGCTCGGGATCTCCCGCATCGCCTCGACCGCCGAACCCGACTCCCCCACGACCTCCAGATCACCCTCGGTCTCGAGCAGCCCTCGAAGGCCGCGGCGTACCAGCTCGTGGTCGTCGAGGAGATACAGCCGGACACGATCCATGGATTCGTTCTACTCCCCCGCAGAGCGGGTCACCATCGGTGCGACGGACCCTCGCGCCTACCTCGGGGCGGGCAGCGCCGGCACGCTCCGGTTCACAGAACGCAACGGAACCCGAGGTGCGCGGTGGCGGAGTCGTCGGTCTGCGGGGACCGGGCTGCGGGGCGGTACCGCTGGCAGTACTCGGGCGCGCACAGGTGCGAGCCGCCCTTGGTGACGCGGCTGACCCGCGGGGACGTGGTGGGCGGCGGCGAGCCCGCGAGAAGGTCGGGGCGCCCCCCGCGGCTCGGTGGATTGCTCCCCGGGACGACGTGGCGCGGCGTGAAGGCGTCGCTGGTCCACTCCCAGACGTTGCCGATCATGTCCACCAGCCCGTACCCGTTGGGCGGGAAGGTCCCGACGGGCGACGTACCACCCCAGCCTGCGTTGCGGTACGGGAAGGCACCCTGCCAGGTGTTGGCCATGACCTGGCCGTCGGGCATGCGTTCGTCCCCCCAGGCGTACTCCGCACCGTCGAGACGGCCACGAGCGGCGAGCTCCCACTCCGCCTCGGTGGGCAGACGGCGCCCTGCCCAGCCGGCGTAGGCGTCGGCGTCGGCGTACGCGACGTGGACGACGGGATGGTCCGGCCGGTCGAGCGCGTCCGATCCCGGCCCCTCGGGATGCCGCCACGAGGCGCCGGGCTGCCACCGCCACCACTGCCGCCAGTCGCGCAGGTCGACGGGACCGGACGTGGGGGCGAAGACGAGCGACCCCGGGACGAGATCAGCCGGATCCGCGCCGGGGAAGTCGGTGGGATCGAGCTCCCGCTCGGCGACGGTGACGTAGCCGGTGTCGGCGACGAACGCCGCGAACTGTGCCGCCGTCACGGGGTGCCGTTCGATGGCGAACCCCTCCACGGACCGCACGTGCGCCGGGCGCTCCTCCGGGTAGTGCCGATCCGAACCCATCAGGAAGGCGGCGGCCGGCACGGCGACGAGCTCGGTGAGATCCACGTCGCCAGCATAGGGAGGTCGATCAGGCAGAGGTCAGCACGATCGTCACCGTCCGCCCCTTGACCTGGGAGCGCGCTTCGGGGCGTCCCGCGCGTTCGGCGTCGTGGCGTCCTTCGGGGCGCACGGCACGGGTGGCTCCCTCGCAGGCTCGACAGCACAAGTGGACGAGGCCCGAGCGGCCGTCGTCCTCGGCCGGTCAGCTCCGGGCCCGGCGCGGCCGCGAGCCCTCCATGGCATCATGGGGCCGATCATGGCCCTGACACGATGCACCCCACGGTTCGCCGAGCTGGCCACCGTGGTTGAGGCAGAGCTGGCCTATCTCGGCATGCCGATCTCTCCGGGCCTCGTCGATGCCGCTCTGAACGCTCAGGTGGAACACGTCGCTCGGTGCATCGGCGTCGAACCTTGCCAAGCCCTCGGCTACGCCCCGGACGAGGTCGGCGCACTCATCGCGACCACGCTCGCCGAGGTCGCCGTGGAGGAGCTCGAAGGGCACTGACCTGTCGGCTCCAGGTCAGGCGAGGTTGCGAGCCGCTCACCCGTGTCGGGTGTGGGTCATGACCCAGTTCACGGGTGCCCAGCTGCGGCCGTCGTCGAAGGAGAAGTCCTGCTCCCAGCGGGGGTGCGCGGAGTCGATGTCGACCCACCGGAACCGGGCGACCATCGTTCGCCCGTCCTGCTCGAAGGGCCCGGCGAACGTACCGACGCCGTCGGTGAACCGACCCTCGACGGGGGCGTCCAGCTCACCGGGGTTGCTCGTCGACGCCCACCAGATGCGCCACACGTCACGGGCCGGGTCGTACAGACGCAGACTGTGACCGCAGAACCGCGCCCCGTCGGGCAGGGTGCCCGAGGTGTCGTCGGCGTTGCCCAGGCCGTCGAGGATGGGGGCGACCGTCGCGGAGGTGTCGAACTCGGACCAGGTTCCCGTCGCCCCTGTCGGGTCGAGCGGGGCGGTCTGGCGACGGTGGTGGACCTGCCAGGTACCGAACAGGAAGTCGAAGTCGTGCCGTGATCCCATGCGTCCTCCGTAGTGGTTGCAAGCCGCCGCGATCGTGACACACGCCCCAGACATCACGCGGACCCCTGCATCATCAACGTCACCTGTTCGTGCAGCAGTCCCGTCGTCGACACCTGGACCTGGCAAGATCGCTCCCGTCGGCGCGATGTGCGCCGTCCGCGACGCGCGGCCGGCCGCCCCTTGGTGCCCGGACGCCCTCCTACTCTCCCGGTCGTGCCGCCGACGTGTCGGCGACCGGGCTTCGCACCCCGAAAGGTGTTTCGTTGACCTTCCCGAGCAGTGCCGCTCCTCGTCTGGCCGCCGCGCCGGATCTTGGCGCCGACCTCGACCACGTCCTGGCGTTGACCTCGCTCGAGCCCGTGTGGCGGTTGCCCGCCGACGCGTACCGGGCCGAGGCAGCCCGGCAGCAGTACCGGCCGGAGTGGACCTGGGCCGCCTGTGGCCCGGACGGCCAGGTCCTGGCCCGTGCCCTGTGGTGGGGGCAGAGCGACAGCGAGCACCCGCTCGCTCTGGACTGCCTTGCGGTGATCGACGACGTCCCGGCCGCCGAACGCGCACCGTTGGCGGCCGCGCTCCTCCAGGCGGGGCACCACGCCGTCCGCGAGGCCGGTGCGGATGCCCCGCCCCTGTACAACCTCATGCGTCTGCCCGGTGGGTGGCGCGACGACCCGGCGCACGCCGCCGCCGTCGCATGGCGTCAGGACGCCGCCCGCCGGGCGGGCCTGAGCGTCGAGGTCGAGCGGCTGCAGTTCGAGTGGACGCCCGAGACGCCGCTGCCCGCAGCTCCCGAGCGCCTGTTGTTCTCGCCGGAGCCGGACGACGAGGCCTTCCTCGCGGCGATGCGACGGGTCGCCGAAGGCACGCTCGACGCCCATACCCGCGAGAGCGAGGCGGCCAACGGACCGGAAGCCACCGCACGCGAGAGCCTGCAGTTCTACCTCGACCGGCCCGGCAAGCGGGAATGGTGGCGCCTCGCGCACACCCCGGACGGCACCCTCGCCGGTCTCGCGATCCCGTCGGCGACCCCCTACGCCCGCAACGTCGGCTACCTCGGCGTCGTCCCGGAGCTGCGGGGCCGCGGCTACGTGTCGGAGATCCTCGCCGCCATCACCCGCTTCCACGCAGCGGACGGCGCCGAGCGCATCACCGCTACCACAGACCTCGGGAACCACCCGATGGCGGCGGCGTTCGCGCGCGCCGGATATCGCGACACCGAGGTCCGCCTCATCTTCTCGGCCCCGGTGGACTAGGGCCTGATTCGGAAGTGGCGGTCAGGTGCGCCGGCGGAGCCAGGTGCACCGAGGTCACGCCCTCAGAGCTCTAGGCTGAGCCGCCCGCCGGGAGCAGCCCGGCCTTCGGAAGGAACCCATGCGCAAGCTCGTGTACTACGTGGCCGCGACGCTCGACGGCTACATCACCGGGCCCGACGGCGGCGACCCGAGCGGGGCGGACTACCTCCCGGTCACGCCCGACGTCGTGCAGTTCATCGTCGAGCACTTCCCGGAGACCCTGCCCGGCCCGGCCCGCGCAGCGATGGGGATCGACGGGCCGGGCCGGTCGTTCGACACCGTCCTCGAGGGGCGCGCGTCGTACGAGGTCGGGCTGGCCGCCGGCCTCACCGACGCCTACCCCCACCTGCGGCACCTCGTCTTCTCGACGAGCATGACGACCAGCCCGGATCCGGCTGTCGAGCTGGTCCGCAGCGACGCCCTGGGCCGCGTGCGGGCCCTCAAGGCCGAGAGCGGGCTGGATCTGTGGCTGGTGGGCGGCGGCAAGCTCGCCCACTCGCTGCTGCCGGAGATCGACCGGCTCGTGATCAAGCAGAACCGCTCCGTGATCGGCTCCGGCGTCCCACTCTTCGACGGCCCGTTCCAGCCCCACCTGTTCCGACCGGTCGACGAGACCCTGCTCTCCTCGGGCGTCCGCGTCCTCACCTACGACCGCGCCTGACCCGAAGCAGGTTCTGTCCTGACCAGATTCGGTCGGTTCTGGAGCGTCGGCGGCTCCGACACGGGTACCGACCAGAGTCGGGGCGTCGTCGATCGCCCTGACCGGCCGGAGGGCCGTGTGTCCGTCAGCCGGACGGGACGGGCACGCCGGCGGAGCGGAGCCGTGCCTCGGTCAGCGCGGTCAGCCGGGCCGCGATCGGGGCCTGGTGCTCGCGGTGGTTGTTGATCATCTGGTACCGGGCGGAGGCACGGCCCCACGCCTGCATCGGCTTCGCCCGGGGATCGCCCAGCAGGGCGGGGTGGGCCAGGAAGTGGTCGGCCATGGCGGCCGCGAGCTCCTCGATCCGTGGGTCGTCCGGCGCCCAGGACTCGGCCTCCATGCTGCGCTGGGTCAGCTCGACGAACCTTGCGTCGTCGAGCCGGAGCTCGAGCTGGGTGACGAAGCCGTCGAAGCCCTCGGGGATCAGGGCCCGGGTGAGCACCAGGGCCTCCCGCTGGCCGGCGACGTAGTCGGGGCCGAACCCGAGCCCGGGCAGCCGGTCGAGGACCGCGCACGCCCGGTCGGGGAGCAGCGCCCGGTCGTCGGCCAGCCGGTGCAGGTTGTCGCGCCGCGCGACGAGGTCGTCGATCCGCTCGGTGAGGCGCTGCTCGACGTCCTCGAGGGCGGCGGCGAACCGCTCGGGGTCGGCGTCGAGCATGGGCTCGATCTCGGCCAGCGGCACGCCGGCGGTCGCCAGCGTCCGGACCTGCACCAGGCGCAGCAGGTCGTCGGAGCCGTATCGCCGGTAGCCGGAGCCGTCGCGGCCCGGCTCGTCGACGAGTCCGTGCCGGTGGTAGTGCCGCACGGTCTTGACCGTGACGCCGGCGAAGGCGGCGGCCTGGCCGATCGTGAGCCCGCGGGTGGTGTGGGTCATGTGCTCACCGTGCCCGTCGACCGACGGAGGCGGCCTCACGGACGGCCTCGGCGACGGCCGGCGAGTCCTTGCGCAGGATCGAGCCGTGGTTGCCGGCGACCTTGGCGCTCACCGTGAGGTTCGCGTTGCGGGCCAGCAGCGGGTCGAGGCTCGCACGCATCTGTTCCTGCAGGTCGTCGCGGCTGCCCAGCGCCTCCCCGGAGGCCATCACGTACCGCACCGGCACGGTCAGGCCCACGAGGAGCGGCTCGAGCGCGGCGTGGAGCTGGTGGGACTCGATCGCGAGGTCCGCGTGCTGCTCGGCGGAGAACCGGGCGGCCAGGCCGATCCGGCGCGCCACCGGCATCATCGGCTTCATCCGCCGGAACACCTTCCGGATCTCGTCGTGACCGGCCTCGTCGGTCCAGCCGACCGGGTACGGGCCGTCGACGCCGACCACGCCGACGGCGCGGTCAGGGTTCCGGTTCGCCCAGTGCACCCCCAGGAGCGCCCCGTACGACCAGCCCACCAGCAGCGGCCGGTCCACCCCCCTCGCCGCGAGCACCGCGTCGATGTCGCGGACGCACGCCTCGAACGAGTAGTCGGCCGCCTGCTCCGACCGGCCGCGGGCCCGCTCGTCGAAGGTGATGTGCCGGTAGCCCGGCCCCAGGTCGGCGACGACGCGCCGCCAGTGCCGCTGCGAGGCGTACGAACCGTTGAGGTAGACCACGGGGATGCCGGGGCCGCCGGAGTCCGTGACCGCCAGTGCGGTGTCGTCGACCGGGACCATGCCGGTCCACGCGGGGCGATCCGAAACCATCGGGTTCCGGGCGGGATCTGAGGGGTGCGGTGTGCTCATGCGATGACCGTCCACCCTGACCTTGGGTCAAGGTCAACACCCGTGTCCCGAAGTGTGCCCGCCGACCGGTCGGCGGCATCGAGGACCTTCCTGAGCCAACGCGCGTAGGCGCCCGGGTGGGTGGTGTTGCCGTTGTGTCCGCCGGGAGCCTCCTGGAGCTCTCGGCCGGTCAGGGTTGCCAGTGCTGCTGCGGCGAGATGGTCGAAGACGGCCCGCGGCGTGGTGCGCCCGGTCGCCGGCACGATGCGCGTGCTGACGGCCCTGAGGGCCGCGGTGTCCAGCGTGTCGTGGACGATCGCGGTGAAGTCGTGGCGGATGAAGTGGTCGAAATTGGTCGCCCGCTGGGCCGTCATCGGCTGGGGCGTGAGGTCGGGTTCCCGGTCCGCGCCCGCGGGGTCGATGCCCAGGGTCCTCGCGATCTCGGGGAGCGTCGCGGCCAGTCCCTCCCGGAGGTAGAGGCCCTGGAGCTCCGCGAGCTCGTGCTCGTGGCGGGCTCGCCGGTCGTCGGGCAGCAGGCGCGGCGCGACGGGCTCGTGGGCGACCAGCGTCCGGATCTGTTCGGGATGCGCGACGGCGACGTGCAGGCCGATGACGGCCCCGAGGCTGCACCCGAGCATGAGCGCGGGCGCGTCCGTGACGGCGGCCAGCAGCCGGTGGACGTCGTCGGCGTGCTCCGTCATCGTCACCCCGCGACCCGGGTCGTCCAGCCGACTACGGGACAGCCCGCGACGGTCGTAGGTGATCACGGTGAAGGAATCCGCGAGCTGGGCGACAAGGTCGTTGCTGCGGTCGGCGTCACCCTCCCCGCTCTGTGAGATCAGCAGCACGGGCCCGGTCCCGCGGACCTGGTAGTGCAGGGCTGCGCCGCGTACGACGAGCGTGCCGGTGGTCATGGACATCACAACTCCCTCCGACCGCAACCTGGTGCCGCGGTCCTCCGCCAACGTAGTGCATCGAATTAGATGCATCAATATAGATACATCGATCCCGATGTATGCTCGTCGTCGTGAACGGAGTCGAGCTGTTCCTGTTGGGCCGAACCCTCATGAAGATCGGCGAAGAGTCGTTGCCGCCGCCTCCGGGCGGGACCGCCCGTTACGTTGGCAGCGACCGGACGGTGCTCGTCGTGGCCAGCGACATCGCCGACCACTCCGACACCACCGTGAGCGAGATCGTCTCCCGCACCGCCCTGCCACAGAGCCAGGTGTCTTCCGCCGTCGCCCGCCTCAAGGAAGCCGGATCGGTAGAGACCGTCCCCGATCCGAGCGACCGGCGTCGAGTCCTCGTGCGCCAGGCCGCTCAGACGTCCGAGCGGGTGGCCCAGGTCCGGGCTACCGGGATCGACGTGGCCCTCACCGCCGCGCTCGGATCCGACGACCCGCGCCGACTGACCGAGGTCACGGAAGCCCTCGATGTGCTCGCACTACACCTCCGGCGTGGCCGCTAGCGATGGCAGTCGCACCCCTAGCCACAGCCGTCGTCGGCGATCTGCTGGGCGGGGGTGCGTACGGGGGAGGTACCCCGTACGTCTGCGGTAACGCACCGGGTCCAGGATCAGGGCATGGACACCTCGCCACTACGCCGACTTCGGGAGACGTCTCGGCGGAGCCGATCTGGTGCCGCCGAGGGGTCGACGCCCTCGGGCCCGTGAGCTGTGACGTCGACGGGACGACGCCTGGCGATCGCCGCACGCCGTCCGGGCCGAGGTCATTCCCCTGCGGGGGTGTGGCGAGGGAATGAACGGCCATACGAAGGCTCTGGTGTCCTCGAGCGTCCAGGACGACCGAGAGCAAAGCTGCAGGTCAGCGCAAGAAATACAGGGGTGGTGGGCCCGGAGGGACTCGAACCCCCGACATCCACGGTGTAAGCGTGGCGCTCTGACCAGCTGAGCTACAGGCCCTGGACAGCGCAGCAAAGGATACCCGGCGAGCGACACCCCGCCGGACACCGCGCGGCCCGCGTCGGGTCAGATCTCGGCGAGGGCCTCACGGTACGCCTCGAGGTCGCGACGCTGGCCGCGCGGGTTGACGACCGACCACCGCACGATCCCGTCAGCGTCGACGAGGAAGGTGCCGCGCAGCGCGTGCCCGCTGGTGGGGTCGAAGACCCCGTAGGCGTCGGCGACCGCGCCGTGGGGCCAGAAGTCGCTGAGCAGGTCGAAGCCGAAGCCCTCCTGCTCGTGCCAGGCCTTGAGCGTGAACACGGGGTCGGTCGAGACGGCCAGCAGCCGCACCCCGGCCGCCTCGAAGTCCTCGATGTTGTCCCGCAGCTCGCACAGCTCGCCGGTGCAGATGCCCGAGAACGCGAACGGGAAGAACACCAGCAGCACCGGCTCGCCGCGCAGGTCGGCGAGGTGCACGGGGGTGCCGTGCGTGTCCGGCAGCGTGAAGTCGGGCGCGGGGTCGCCCGCGCGCAGGCGCACCTCGGGGGCCGAGGTCGTCACCAGCCGGTCACCGCGTCAGCGCCCGCGGCCGCGGTTGGCCAGCTTCGTGGCCGACCAGTCCGGCGCGACGGCGAACGTGCTCGTGGCGTGCAGGCCGGCGGTGGTCGCGGCCTCCTGGATCTCGTCGTGGCCGACGTGTCCGTCGCGACCCGACTTCGGCGTCAGCAGCCAGATGAGGCCGCCGTCGTCCAGCACCGTCAGGACGTCGACGAGCATGTCCGTGAGGTCGCCGTCCTCGTCACGCCACCACGCGATGACGCCGTCGGTGACGTCGTCGTAGTCCTCGTCGACCAGCTCGCTCCCGACCGCGGCCTCGACCTCGGCCCGCAGCGCGTCGTCGACGTCGTCTCCCCACCCGAACTCCTGCACGACCTGACCGGGCGTGAACCCGAATCGCGCTGCCGGGGATTCCGCCTGCTTACCCACTTTGGACCTTCGTTCCTCTCCGTCTGACCATCACCGACGCGTACGGACGCGCGCGGGGCGCACGTCTGTCGTGTGCGCCAACGTAGTCCACCGGAAGGACGTCCGCCCGGCAACCCCCCCGCGCCCGTGGTTTGCTCGGAGCGGGCCTGCGCAGTGACCTCGGCAACATCGGCGACCTCCGGCATGACGTAGATCACGGATCCTTGACCGCCCGATGGTGTTCCCCCGGCCCGTCTGGGGACACAATGAGTGATGACCACCCGTTCGGGGGCCGCACCGTCGCGACCACGCGCCGCGGTGCCTTCACGACGGGATGCCTGACACGGACCGGGGCGGCGACCATGTGCCGCACACCGTCCGAAGATGAGAGAGGTTGCTGGTGGCTTCGTACGACGAGACCGGACCGTTGATCAACGGCCTGCTCAGCGCCGTCCCGGACATCGACCCCGCCGAGACCGGCGAGTGGGTCGAGTCGTTCGACGGCCTGATCGACGACAAGGGCGGCCCGCGGGCGCGCTACGTCATGCTCAACCTGCTGCGTCGCGCGCGGGAGCGCAACGTGCACATCCCCGCGACGCTGGCGACGCCCTACGTCAACACGATCGCCGTGCACGACGAGCCGTACTTCCCGGGCGACGAGGCGATGGAGCGTCGCTACCGCTCGTGGATCCGCTGGAACGCAGCCGTCATGGTGACGCGCGCCCAGCGCCCGGAGATCTCGGTGGGCGGCCACATCTCCTCCTACGCGTCGGTGGCGACGCTGTACGAGGTGGGCCTGAACCACTTCTTCCGCGGCAAGGACCACCCGGGCGGCGGCGACCAGGTGTACTTCCAGGGGCACTCCTCCCCCGGCCAGTACGCCCGCAGCTTCCTCGAGGGCCGCATGTCGGCCGAGACGCTCGACGGGTTCCGCCAGGAGAAGTCGCACGCCGGCGGCGGGCTGCCCTCCTACCCGCACCCGCGCATGCTGCCGGACTTCTGGGAGTTCCCGACGGTCTCGATGGGCCTCGGCCCCGCCTCGGCGATCTACCAGGCGTGGACGAACAAGTACCTGCACAACCGCGGCATCAAGGACACGAGCCAGCAGGACGTCTGGGCGTTCCTCGGCGACGGCGAGATGGACGAGCCGGAGTCGCGCGGCATGCTGCAGCAGGCGGCGCACCAGCAGCTCGACAACCTGACGTTCGTCGTGAACTGCAACCTGCAGCGCCTCGACGGCCCGGTCCGCGGAAACGGCAAGATCATCCAGGAGCTGGAGGCCCAGTTCAAGGGCGCCGGCTGGAACGTCATCAAGGTCGTCTGGGGCCGCGAGTGGGACGCCCTGCTCAACGCGGACAAGGACCGCGCCCTGGTCAACCTCATGAACGCCACGCCCGACGGCGACTACCAGACGTACCGTGCGGAGTCCGGCGCGTTCATCCGCGAGCACTTCTTCGGCCGCGACCCCCGGACGAAGGCCCTCGTCGAGAACATGACCGACGACGACATCTGGAACATGAAGCGCGGCGGTCACGACTACCGCAAGATCTACGCGGCGTACTCCGCGGCCCGCGCCCACACGGGCCAGCCGACGGTGATCCTCGCGCAGACGGTCAAGGGCTACGCCCTCGGCTCGAGCTTCGCCGGCCGCAACGCCACGCACCAGATGAAGAAGGTCAAGAACTCCGACCTCAAGGCGCTGCGCGACAACCTGCACATCCCGCTGACGGACGAGCAGATCGACGCCGACCCCTACCTGCCCCCGTACTACCACCCGGGCATGGACGACGAGGGCATCCAGTACATGCTGGAGCGCCGCCGGCACCTGGGCGGCTTCCTGCCCGAGCGCCGCGCGACGCCGAAGCCGCTGACGCTGCCGGAGCCGAAGGCCTACGAGATCCTCAAGAAGGGCTCGGGCACGCAGCACGTCGCCAGCACGATGGCCTTCGTCCGCCTGCTCAAGGACCTCATCAAGGACAAGGAGTTCGGCAAGCGCGTCGTGCCGATCATCCCG
>Ga0160432_100253_pt1 | contig 45732 bp, 45 predicted proteins | sample HID1971M_E0MG_FD_108250 | JGI IMG/M metagenome (GOLD analysis project Ga0160432, IMG submission 108250) | Enriched millipede-associated microbial communities from UW Madison campus, WI, USA - HID1971M_E0 MG | ecosystem: Host-associated > Arthropoda: Insects > Digestive system > Unclassified ... | reverse complement strand
TGTCGAGCGGCTGCGCGTCCGCGGCGCGATCTGCCCCGTGCCGGTACCTGACCTCGACGCCGACGTGGCACCCCTGGCGACGCGCCGCCCTCTCGAAGCCTGCGGCCGCCTGCTCGTCGCTGCTCGGCTCCAACGAGAGGACTGACGGCAGCCCCGAGACGCCCTCCGGAGGACGCAGGCGGCCGCGGATCGAGTCAGGAAGACCGCCGCGGACCAGCAGGCGATCGGCCACATACCACGTCGATCCGACCTGGCGCTGCCCAGGGCTCCGTCGAGCGGTGCTGGGGTCCAGGAATCGGATCGTCGGCTCAGGCCTGCTCGGCGTAGGTCCAACCGGGCTCTCGGTCACGTGTCCTCCTCGTCACGGGCGCGCCGGATCGGCGCAGGATCAGGGTGGGCGCGGATCGCGCCCGGAGATTCAGAGCTCGATGACCGGCGTGGCGACGGTGACGTCGCCGCCGTCGGGCAGGCGCACGAGCAGGCTGGTGGGGCCGCGGTCGACGGCGGTGAAGGCGAAGCGGCCGTCGTCGTCCGCCGTGGTGGTGCGCTCCCCGCCGGGCTGGCGCAGCTCCACGGTGAGAGTGGCGGCGGGCGCGACCCAGCCGTCGAGGCGCACGTGGGTGCCGTCGTCGTCGGTGGACAGCGCGATCATCACGGTGAGGCGCTCGTGCGTGAAGGTGATGGTGCGCGCCTCGAGCGGCGGGGCGTCGCCCCGCACGGACCCGACGGGGGCCTCGATCTGCTGCAGCTCCATCACCTCGGCCTCGAGCCGGGCGAGCGTCATCGCGAACAGCGACCGCTCGACGAGTCCCTCGGGCACGGGGTCGACCGTCGCGACGGCACGGCCGAGCCGCCCGAGGACGGCGACGTCGCGCGCGTCCAGGGGCTCGTCCTCGCCGGGCACGGGCGCACCCCACGCGTTCTCGTGCTTCGGGCTCATGTCCACGAGGCCTCCCCTTGTTCGGTGAGGACGGCGCGCAGCTTGGCCAGGCACCGTCCCCGTGTGGCGCCGATGCTTCCCACCGGCATGCCGATCGACGCCGAGATCGCCTTGTAGTCCGGGCGGTCGGCGAGCGAGACGAGTCGCAGCAGCTCCTGGCAGCGCTCCGGGAGCCGGCGGAGCGACGACCAGAGGATCCGGTCGCGCTCGTCGGTCAGCACCTCGGCCTCCGGGCCCGGGCGGGAGTCCGGCAGGGCCGCGGCACCCTCGGTCACGTCGTCCGGCAGCTCGGTGCGGCGGCGCAGGTCCGCGCGCCCCTTGCGCACCGTCTCCCAGGCGGCCCGGCGGGCCGTCACGAGGAGCCACTTCAGCACGGCCTTCGGCTCGGCGATCGTGTCCGCGTGCCGCACGAGCGCCGCCCAGGTGGACTGCACCACGTCGTCGGCGACGTCCCGGTCGACGCCCTGGGCCCGCACCGTGTGCCACAGCAACGGCGTCGCCTCACGGACCAGGTCCGTCAGGGCGTCGGTGCGCCCCTGCCGGAACTCCAGGACCGCCCGCGCGGCCCGGTCGCCCAGGCTCTCGTCGGCGTCGGGAGTCCCACCGAGTGGTTCCTCAGCGGCTCGTGTCATGGCTGTTCGCACCTCGTGAGGGCTCGTCGAGAAGCCGGGGCCGCGCCCCGGAACCTCCGAGCCTACGGCGCGCCCCGACGACGCGGCAGGAGGAATTTGCATCGACATGCAAGGACCTCCTCCTGCAGCGCTCGTGCGATGCTGCGTACTCGTCATCGCCCGGAAAGAGGACGGCCCCCGCCGCGTGATACACGCGGGACGCCTTCGTCGACCCCTGCTCCCGCCGGACCCATCCGATCGTCCGCTCGGTCCGAACCCCACCCGAGCGCAGGACCACCCTGCGCCCGAGAGATGAAGGAGCAGCCATCATGGCCTCGTCCGCGAACCGCCTTCTCGCCGCGGTGTTCGGCGCCGTCTACCTGCTGGTCGGCCTCGCCGGGTTCGTCGTCACGTCCGGAGTCGGCTTCGCCGCCACGGAGGGCAAGAACCTCCTGCTGTTCGAGGTGAACCCGATGCACAACATCGTCCACGTCGGCATCGGCGCCGCGCTGCTCCTCGCCTCGCGCTCCGTCGCCGCGGCGAAGGGCGTCAACGTGACCATCGGCGCCGTCTACCTGCTGGTCGGCGTGCTCGGCCTGTTCCTCGTGGGGACGGGCGCGAACATCATCGCCCTCAACGGGGCCGACAACGTGCTGCACCTCGGCAGCGCCGTCCTGCTGCTCGGCGTCGGGCTGGCGGCCGACCGGCGCACCCAGGACTCCGGGCTCGCGACCGCATGACCTCCCCCGTCGTGCCGCTGGGCCGCGTGCTGCTCGCCTTCGCGCTGCTGGGCGCCGGGGTGGTGAACCTCGGCCAGGTCCGGGGCGTGCTGCCCGCGGCCCAGGGCTGGCTCGCCCTGGCGGTCGGGACCGGGGAGCTCGTCGCCGCGGTGGTCGTGCTGCGCGGCGGTCCGGGCCGGCGCGGGGCACGCGACGCCCTCGCGACAGCCGCGATCGGCCTCCTCGCCGGCGTGAGCGTGCTCGGCGTGCTCCTCGCGTACGCCCCGGGCGGACACCTCGGCGCGGCGGCAGCGGCTGCCGCGGCGCTGCAGCTCGTCGCCGCGGGCGGGGTGGGCGCCACGGTCCGGCGCGCCCACCCCGCGGGCAGCGCCCGGGTGCCCGCCGTGCGACGGCCCGGTCCCGCCCTCGCGCTGCTCTTCGTCGGCGCGATCGCGGTCTCGACGGTCACGACGGCAGGACTCACCGACACCGCCGCGGGCGAGCACGCCGTGCCGCACGGCGAGCACCACCTGCCGGACCTGCCCGGCCTCGAGCAGCACCACCACGGCGGCTGATCGGACGACGACGGCCCGGCACCCTCGCGGGGTGCCGGGCCGTCGGCGGTGGTTCAGCGGGTCCCTGCCGGGATCACGCCTCGTCGAGCAGCTTCGAGGTGCGCGACTGGTCGAGCGGGATGCCCGGGCCCATCGTCGTCGTCATCGTGGCCTTGGTGATGTACCGGCCCTTGGACGACGTCGGCTTGAGACGCAGGACCTCGTCGAGCGCGGCGGCGTAGTTCTCCACCAGCGACTTCTCGTCGAAGGACGCCTTGCCGATGATGAAGTGCAGGTTCGAGTGCTTGTCGACGCGGAACTCGATCTTGCCGCCCTTGATGTCGGACACGGCCTTGGTCACGTCCATCGTCACGGTGCCGGTCTTCGGGTTCGGCATGAGACCACGGGGGCCCAGCACCTTGCCCAGACGACCGACCTTGCCCATGAGGTCCGGCGTCGCCACGGCGGCGTCGAAGTCGGTGTAGCCCGCCGCGACCTTGGCGATCAGGTCGTCGCCGCCGACCTCGTCGGCGCCGGCCGCCACGGCCTCCTCGGCCTTGGCAGCGTTCGCGAAGACGATCACGCGGGCCGTCTTGCCGGTGCCGTGCGGCAGGTTGACCGTGCCGCGGACCATCTGGTCGGCCTTGCGGGGGTCGACGCCCAGGCGGAACGCGACCTCGACGGTCGCGTCGTACTTGACCGTCGCGGTCTCCTTGGCGAGGCGGACCGCCTCGAGGGGGCTGTACAGGTTCTCGCGGTCGATCTTCTCGGCCGCGGCGCGGTACGCCTTGCTGCGCGTTGCCATCTGCTTCTCCTTCTGCAGTCGTGGTGAGCGGGTCCGCGCGGACCCTGCCACGTGCCCGACGTCGATCGCCGGGACTTGGTGCGGACCGGCCCGGCCGTGATCAGGTCACGGCCGGGCGGCCCGGTCGCGGATCACTCCGCGACGGTGATGCCCATCGAACGAGCGGTGCCGGCGACGATCTTCATCGCGGCGTCGATGTCGTTCGCGTTGAGGTCCTGGAGCTTCGTCTGCGCGATCTCGCGGACCTGGTCCTGGGACAGCTGCGCGACCTTGACGGTGTGCGGGGTCGCGGAGCCCTTGGCCACACCGGCGGCCTTCTTGATGAGCTCGGCGGCCGGCGGCGTCTTCGTGATGAACGTGAACGAGCGGTCCTCGTACACGGTGATCTCGACGGGGACGACGTTGCCGCGCTGCGACTCCGTGGCCGCGTTGTAGGCCTTGCAGAACTCCATGATGTTCACGCCGTGCTGACCGAGCGCGGGGCCGATCGGCGGGGCGGGCGTGGCCGCACCGGCCTTGATCTGGAGCTTGATGAGGCCGGAGACCTTCTTCTTGGGAGGCATGTCTCTTCCCTGACTTTCTTGTTCGTGGGCCGACGCCGTGGGCGATGACCCGGTTGCAGTACCGCGTCCGTCAGATCTTGGCGACCTGGTTGAACGACAGCTCGACCGGGGTCTCCCGGCCGAAGATGGAGACGAGGACCTGGAGCTTCTGGGCCTCGGCGTTGATCTCGGAGATCGTGGCGGGCAGCGTGTCGAACGGGCCGTCGGTGACGGTCACCGACTCGCCGACCTCGAAGTCGACCTCGACCGGCGTCTTCGCCGTCGCGCCCGACGTCGCCGCCGCGGCCTTGCCGGCCTCGGGGGCGGCCTCGACGAACACCGGCGCCAGCATCGAGTAGACCTCGTCGAGCGTCAGCGGCACGGGCTGGTGCGTGTGACCGACGAAGCCGGTGACGCCCGGCGTGTGGCGCACGGCGCCCCACGACTCGTCCGTGAGGTCCATGCGCACGAGGACGTAACCGGGGATGCGGACGCGGCGGACGGTCTTCTTCTGCGCGTTCTTGATCTCGGTCACCTCCTCCATGGGGACCTCGATCTGGAAGATGTAGTCCTCCATGTTCAGGCTCTGGATGCGGTTCTCCAGGTTGGCCTTCACACGGTTCTCGTACCCGGCGTACGAGTGGATGACGTACCAGTCGCCGAGCTGCGAGCGCAGGGTGCGGCGGAACTCCTCGGCCGGGTCCTCGACGACGTCGCCGTCGGCGTCCGCCGGGCGCTCGTCCTCGACGGCCTCGTCGGCAGCGTCCTCGACGGCCTCGTCGACAGCGTCCTCGACGGCAGCGTCCTCGGCGGTCTCGTCGGCCGCCGCGTCCGTGGCGGGGTCCGCGGGCACGTCGAGGTCAGCCGCGGCGCCGTCGGCGTCGGGCTGGGTGGGGTCGACGTTCTCCGTCTGGTCCAGCGGATCCTGGGACACGAACGAACCTGCTTTCTGGAATCTGCTTGCTTCAGGGGCGGGCGTCCGGCGGCCTGCCGAGGTCAGTCGCCGAAGAGGGCGAGGACGCCCAGTCCGATGACCCAGTCGAGGGCCACCACGAACAGCATGACCACGGTGACGAACACCAGCACCACGATCGTGTAGTTGACCAGCTCCGAGCGGGTCGGGGTCACGACCTTGCGGAGCTCCGCCACGACCTGGCGCACGAAGAGCGCGATGCGCGCGAACAGGTTCGGGCGCTTGCCGGTGGCCGACGTGCCCCCGCCGGGCGTCCCCACGGCCTCAGCCGGTGACTCGCTCACTCGCTCTACCCCGTTTCGCGTTCCCGCCGCGCCCGCGCCACCTGCCGGCGACGCGCCCACGGCACTGACTCCTGGCGTTCCGGGGTCATGCGGATGGCCCCGCTGCGCGCGGCCCCGCGGGGGATCACGCTGGCAGGGTAGACAGGACTCGAACCTGCAACCTGCGGTTTTGGAGACCGCTGCGCTACCAATTGCGCCACTACCCTTCGTGCTCGACGCCCCTGTCGCCACGCTCGAAGCACCCCGGAAGGGCGCGTTCGATCTTGGCGGGCATCAACCACCGAGGGACAACTGTACGCGACGCGGGGGGCTGGGTCGAACCACGCCCGAACCACGCCCGAACTCCCGCTCGGCCACCTGCCGTCCACCGATCGGTGGACCTGCGGTCCCGTCGTCCGAGGCTCCCGCGGGGCCCGCCGCGGGGGCGAGGGTCGAGGCATGACCTCGACGACGACACCCTCCCCGGCACCTCCGCCGGCCGCCCCTCACGGGCGTCCCGGCGACCGTCCCCCCGGCCCACCGAGCTCCTCCGGCGCCGCCGTCCGCGTCCGCGGGCTCGCGAAGCGCTACGGGGCCAAGCAGGCGGTCGACGGGCTCGACCTCGACCTCGCGACGGGCGAGATCGTCGCCGTCCTCGGCCCCAACGGCGCGGGCAAGACGACGACGATCGAGATCCTCGAGGGGTTCCGCGACCGCGACGGCGGCGAGGTGCGCGTGCTCGGGGAGGACCCCGCGCGGGGCGGGCGCGCGTGGCGGGCGCGGCTCGGCGTCGTCGCGCAGGACTCGCGCGACCAGGCGGAGCTCACCGTCGCGGAGTCCGTGCGCTCCACCGCTCGCTACTACCCGGCACCCCGCGACCCCGACGAGGTCGTCGAGGCCGTGGGTCTCGCGCCCAAGGCGAGCGCGCGGGTGCGCTCCCTGTCGGGCGGGCAGCGGCGCCGGCTCGACGTCGCGCTCGGCGTCGTCGGCCACCCGGAGCTGCTCTTCCTCGACGAGCCGACGACCGGTTTCGACCCGCAGGCCCGGCGCACGTTCTGGGACCTCGTCCTGCGCCTGCGGGACGCCGGCACGACCATCCTGCTCACCACGCACGACCTCGCCGAGGCCGCGCACCTGGCCGACCGCGTCGCCGTCGTGCGCGACGGGCGCGTCGTCGCGGAAGGGACGCCCGAGACGCTCGGCGGCCCCGACGCGCGCACCCCCCTGGTGACCTGGACCGCCGACGGCGTCCCGCACGCCGAGCGCACCGACGCGCCGACCGCGCTCGCCGCGCACCTCCTGGCGACCGTCGCCGGCGCCGACGGCGAGGTCGCCGACCTGTGCATCACCCGCCCGAGCCTCGAGGACGTCTACCTGGGGCTGCTGACCACGGAGGACGACCGATGAGCGCCACGGACCATGTGGACCGGGTGGACCACGTGTCGACAGGCTCGACCGCAACGACGTCGGGCTGGCAGGACAGGGGTGGGCGGCTGCCCGGGCTCGCGCGCCTCGCACTGGTGCGGGCCGCCGTGGAGCTGCGCCAGTTCTGGCGTGAGCGGGACGCCGTGATCTTCGTGTTCGCCTACCCGATCGTCATGCTGGCGATCTTCGCCTCCGTGTTCGGGAGCGAGGACCAGGGCACCGAGGTCGCCCAGATCGGCTTCGCCCAGTACTTCCTGCCCGGCATGGTCGCGACCGGCATCATGCTCACCAGCTTCCAGTCGCTGGCCGTCTCCATCGCCGTGGAGCGCGACGACGGCACCCTGCGCCGCCTGCGGGCCACTCCTCTGCCGGTGACCGCGTACGTGGGCGGCAAGGTCGCGCTGACGCTCGCGACGTCGGTCGTGCAGACGGCGCTGCTGCTGGCCGTCGCGGCCCTCGCCTTCGACGTCCCGCTGCCCACCGACGCCGGCCGCTGGGTCACGTTCGCCTGGGTGTTCGCGCTCGGCGCGGCCACCGGCACCGTCTGCGGCGTCGGGTTCTCGTCGCTGCCGCGGTCCGGCCGGTCCGCGAGCGCCGTCGTGACGCCGGTCGTGCTGGTGCTGCAGTTCATCTCCGGGGTGTTCTTCGCGTTCTTCGCCCTGCCGGGCTGGATGCAGACCGTGGCCTCGGTGTTCCCCCTGAAGTGGATCGCGCAGGGCATGCGGTCCGTCTTCCTGCCGGAGGAGATGGCGGCGCTCGAGACCAGCGGCTCCTGGCAGCACCCCGCGACCGCTGCTGTACTGGTCGCATGGCTGATCGTGGGGCTGGTCGTCGGGGTGCGCACCTTCCGGTGGCGGCGCCGTGACGACGGCTGACGACACCCCGGTCGCCGCGGCCGGCACGGCGGACGACGAGGTCACGCGGGTGACGTCCGACCCCTGGGACCGGCAGGTCGTGTGGTGGGACGTCGGGTTCGTCCTCATCGTGCTGCTCACCGCCTCGGCGATGGCGCTCGGCGGGGACACCGACGCCCGCGAGCTGTGGACCGCGTACGCCGCGATGGCCGTCATGCTCGTCGCGTACGCCGTCTGGGGGGCTCCCGCGGCCCGCAGCCGCGACCAGCGCCGGGCGCTGGCCTACACGGTCGTGCTGATCGGGGGCACCGCGGTCGCCGTCGCCCAGGGGGGCCTGGCCACGTTCCTGCTCTTCGCGTCCTTCACGCAGCTCTGGATGCTGCTGGAGCCGCCGCGGCGGGCCGTGGTGGCGAGCGTCGTCCTCGGCGTCGCGACGTCGTTCGCCATCGCCGCCCAGCAAGGCTTCGACGTCCCCACGCTCATCGAGGCCGCGCCGCAGATGGGCATCGCCATCGCGTTCTCCGTGCTGCTCGGCCTGTGGTTCGCCGCCACCATGCGGCGCTCGGACGAGCGGGCCCGGCTGCTGCACGAGCTGCGGCGGGCGCAGGCAGAGCTCGCGAAGTCGAACCACGCCGCGGGAGTCACGGCGGAGCGCGAGCGCATCGCCCAGGAGATCCACGACACGCTGGCGCAGGGCTTCACCAGCGTCGTGACGCAGGCTCAGGCGGCGACGGCGGCCCTCGACCGGGGCGAGCAGGACCGCGCCCGCGAGCGGCTCCTGGTCGTGGAGGAGACCGCGCGGGACAACCTCGCGGAGGCCCGCGCGCTCGTCGCGGCCTTCGCGCCGGTGCCCCTGCAGGGCTCGACGCTCGCCGAGGCGCTGCGCCGGCTGGCCGAGCGGTTCACCGCCGAGACCGGCACGCCGGTGGTGCTGGACGTGGCCGGCGCCACCTCCCCGTCGGGGACGGGCGCCGGGGCGACCGGGCACGCGGCCGCCGACGTCGTGCTGCTGCGGGCGGCGCAGGAGGCCCTGGCGAACGTGCGACGGCACGCCGGTGCCCGTGCCGTGACGATCCGGCTGACGCGCGACGGCGACGGCGACGACGGCGACGACGGCGGGGCGCCAGACGTCCGGCTCGAGGTGACCGACGACGGACGCGGGCTGCCGCCCGGCCAGGTCGACGGGCTCGGGCTGGCCGGGATGCGCGAGCGCGTCTCGGCGGTGGGCGGCACGCTCGCCGTCGAGCCGGGCGAGGGCGGCGGCACGCGCGTCGAGGTGCACGTGCCGGCCTCGGGCGGTGCCGCATGAGCGGGACGGGAACGACGGGCACCTCAAGGGGCATCGTGCGCGTGCTGGTCGCCGACGACCACCCGGTGGTGCGCTCGGGGATCATCGGGATGCTCGACGGCGAGCCCGACGTCGAGGTCGTGGGCGAGGCCCCGGACGGCGAGGTGGCGGTGGCGCTGGCCGGCGAGCTGGCGCCCGACGTCGTGCTCATGGACCTGCGCATGCCCCGCCTGGACGGCGTGGGCGCGACGGCGCGCATCGTGGGGGCGTCCCGCGGTGGCGGGCCGAACGTCGTCGTCCTCACGACGTACGACACGGACGCCGACATCCTGCGCGCGGTCGAGGCGGGGGCGACGGGCTACCTGCTCAAGGACACCCCGCGCGAGGAGCTCGTGGCGGGCGTGCGCGCCGCGGCTCGGGGCGAGACGGTGCTGGCGCCCGGCGTCGCGACCCGGCTCGTGACGAGCGTGCGGACCGCCGCGGAGCGGCCCACGGCACGCGAGGCCGAGGTGCTGGGCCTGGTGGCGCGGGGGCTGTCCAACGCCGCCGTCGGGCGGGAGCTGTTCATCGCGGAGGCCACGGTGAAGACGCACCTGCTGCGAGCCTTCGCGAAGCTGGGCGTGGACGACCGCACGGCCGCCGTGACCGTGGCGCGCGAGCGCGGCTGGCTGCCCTGACGGGGCCGGCTCGGGGCAGACTGGCGGCGTGCGCGATCTGGCGAAGCTCCCCAAGGCTCACCTGCACCTGCACTTCACGGGGTCGATGCGGGTGCCCACCCTGCGCGACATGGCGGCCGGGCACGGCGTCCGGCTGCCGAGCGCCCTCACGGACGGCGACCCGTTGCGGGTGCCGGCCGACGAGCGCGGCTGGTTCCGGTTCCAGCGCCTGTACGACGCGGCTCGTGCGTGCGTGCGCTCGGAGGCGGACATGCGCCGGCTGGTCGACGAGGCCGCGGCGGACGACGCCGCCGAGGGGTCGCGACGGCTCGAGATCCAGGTGGACCCGACGTCGTACGCGCCGTTCGTCGGCGGCATCACGCCGGCGGTCGAGATCGTGCTGGACGCGGCGAGGGCCGCGAGCGCCGTGCACGGCGTCGAGGTGGCGGTGGTCGTGGCCGCGTCGCGGATGCGCCACCCGCTCGACGCGCGCACGCTCGCCCGCCTCGCCGCCCGGTACGCGGGCGAGGGCGCCGGCGAGGTGGTGGGCTTCGGGCTGAGCAACGACGAGCGGCGCGGCGACACCGCCGAGTTCGCGGCCGCGTTCCGCATCGCCCGCCGCGCGGGCCTGGCATCGGTGCCGCACGGCGGCGAGCTCCTCGGCCCGGCGCACGTGCGCGACGTCGTCGACGCGCTGGAGCCCGACCGGCTGGGCCACGGCGTGCGCGCCGGGGAGGACCCGGCGCTGCTCGCCGAGCTCGTGGAGCGCGAGGTGGCCCTGGAGGTGTGCCCCGCCTCGAACGTCGGCCTCGGCGTGTACGCCGACACGTCCCAGGTGCCGCTGCGACCCCTGGTCGAGGCGGGCGCCCGCGTCGCGCTCGGCGCGGACGACCCCCTGCTCTTCTCCTCCCGGCTGCTCGACCAGTACGTCGCCGCGCGCGAGGTGCACGGGTTCACCGACGCCGAGCTGGCGGACCTGGCGCGGTCGTCGGTGCGGGCGAGCCGGGCCTCGGAGGACACCCGGCGCCGGCTGCTGGCCGGCGTCGACGCCTGGCTCGCGGCGCCCGACCCTGGGTCGAGGGCCGGGGCCGACGCGCTCTCATCTGCGTCTCATCCGCCCGCGGGATGATCCGGCCATGGCTCAACGGTCGGCTGAACGGTCCGGACGCCGGTGGCGCGCCGCCATCCCCTGGGTCCTCGGGATCGCCCTCGTCGCGGTGATCGCCGGCATCGTCGTGGCCGCCACGACCGCCGAGCCCGAGGACCGTGACGTCGGCGGGGTGGTGGTCGTCTCCCCCACTCCCGACCCGGCGTCGCCGTCCCCCACCCCGAGCCCCGGTGAGGGCTCCGGGACGCCGGAGCCGACCCCTACGTCGCCGAAGCCGTCGTCGACGCCGAAGCCGACCCGGACGTCGGACGACGGCGGGGTGGCGCCGGTCCCCCCGACGGACGACGACGATGACGACGACGGACCCGACGACGACGGACCCGACGACGACGAGGACGACTGATGGTGCGAGCCCCGGGGCCCCACGGCGGGCCCACCGTGCGCACGCGCATCCTCACGGCCCTCCTCGCGCTCACCGCCCTCGCGCTCGGGTTCGCGGGCGCCACGGCGTACCTGCTGACGTACGAGCAGGTCGACGACCGCATCGACGCCGACCTCACCGAGAGCGCCGACGAGCTGCGCACCCTCGCCGCGTCCGGCGTCGACCCCGTGACCGGCGACCCCTTCTCCTCGGCGGAGGAGGTGGTGGTCACCGCGATCCAGCTCGACGTGCCCGCCCGGCACGAGGGCGTCATCGGGCTGCGCACGGGGCAGCGTCCCCTGGTGTCCCAGCAGGCGGTGGAGGTGCACCTGCAGGACGACGCCGAGTTCGTGGCCGCCGTCACGCCGCTGCTCGGCTCCGACCAGGTGGTGCTGCGCACGATCCGCACCGCGACCACCGACTACCGGGCGCTCGTCGCGCCGGTGGCCGCGCTGCCGGAGGCCGCGGGCACGCGGCCGGCGGCCGGCGAGCCGGCGGCGCTCGTCCTCGCGTACGACCGCGACGCGGAGCACGCCGAGACCCAGGCGGTCTTCCGCAGCTACGCCCTGGTGGCGCTGGCCGCGCTGGTCGTGACGGGCGTCGTGGGGTGGCTGCTCGCCGGGCGCCTGCTGCGCCCGATCCGGATGCTCGCGCGCACCGCGCAGCAGATCGGCGAGTCGGACCTGTCCGCCCGGATCCCGGAGTCGGGCAACGACGACCTCACCCACCTCACCCGCGCCTTCAACGGGATGCTCGACCGGCTCGAGGGCTCGTTCGAGTCGCAGCGCCGCCTGCTCGACGACGTCGGGCACGAGCTGCGCACCCCGCTGACGATCGTGCGCGGGCACCTCGAGCTGATGGACACCGCCGACCCGGCGGACGCCGCCGAGACGCGGGTGCTCGCCCTCGACGAGCTCGACCGGATGCACCGCCTCGTCGACGACCTGGTCACCCTCGCGACGGTCGGGCAGCCCGACTTCGTGCGGCCCGCGCCCGTCGAGCTGGGCCGGCTCACGGACGACGTGCTCGACAAGGCGCGCACGCTGGGCGAGCGCACCTGGCTGGTCGACTCGCGCACCGACGCCCGCACCATGGCGGACGCGCAGCGCCTCACCCAGGCGTGGCTGCAGCTCGCCGCCAACGCCGTGAAGTTCTCCGCGCCCGGCAGCGTGGTCGCGATCGGGTCGCGCACGACGCCGGACGGGGCGCGCGTGCGCCTGTGGGTGCGCGACGAGGGCGTCGGCATCGCGCCCGACGACGTGGAGCGCATCTTCGACCGCTTCGCGCGCGGCGAGCACGACGGTGAGCGCCGGGAGGGCTCCGGGCTCGGCCTGGCGATCGTCGCCGCCATCGCCGAGGGGCACGGCGGCGAGGTGACGGTCGAGTCCGTCCCCGGCCGGGGCTCCACGTTCGCGGTCGTCGTGCCCGTGCTGCCCGTGCCCGACGCCGGCCCCGACCCGGCCGCCGGGCGCGCCGTGACCCCCGTCGCCCGGACGGCCCCGAGCCCGCGCTCCGCGCCCACCCCCGAGCTGCCCCCGCGCACCGCCCCCGACCGGGAAGGACCCGCCACGTGAGCCAGATCCTCATCGCCGAGGACGAGACCCGCATCGCGTCGTTCGTCGCGAAGGGGCTGCGCGCCTCCGGCTACGCGAGCACGACGGTCGCCACCGCGCGGGAGGCGTTCGACCTCGCGTCGTCGGGCGACTTCGACCTGATGGTGCTCGACCTCGGACTGCCCGACCAGGACGGCTTCACCGTGCTGCGCCGGCTGCGCGAGGCGAAGGTGACGCTGCCGGTCATCATCCTCACCGCCCGCACGTCCGTCGCGGACACCGTGGCCGGGCTGGAGGGCGGCGCCGACGACTACATGCCCAAGCCGTTCCGCTTCGAGGAGCTGCTGGCGCGCATCCGGCTGCGCCTGCGGGCCGAGCCGGCGGGCGAGGTCACGGTGCTCAGCCACGGCGACCTCAGCCTCGACCTGCGCACCCGCCGGGCCACCGCCGCCGGCGTCGAGGTGGACCTGTCGGCACGGGAGTTCGCGCTCGCCGAGGCGTTCCTGCGCAACGCCGGGCAGGTGCTCAGCCGCGAGCAGCTGCTCTCGCGCGTGTGGGGGTACGACTTCGACCCCGGCTCCAACGTGGTGGACGTGTACGTGCGCTACCTGCGCAACAAGCTCGGCGCCGAGCGGTTCGTCACCGTGCGGGGCATGGGCTATCGCCTGGCCTGAGCGGTCAGGAGGGTGCCTCGCCCCGCGCCTCCCCGCGCATCGTGTAGGCGCCGGCCTCGAGGCGTCGGACCAGGTCCTGGGTCCACTCGACGGCGCTGTCGGCGGTGTGCGCCCAGAGCCGGACGGCCTCGACGTGGTGGCCCCACTCCTCGTCCGGCTGGCGCTCGTACTCGTCGACGACACGGGCACGCCGCCGGCGGAACGCCTCGACGCGCAGGCGCAGCAGCTCGAGCGCGCGCTCGCGCGTGAGCTCGGTGATGAAGCCGATGCCCGCGATCGTCTCGGAGAGGCCGACCTCGTCCGACCGCAGCGCGTGCTCGAGCAGCTCGACGAACGCCCGCTCGCCGGCGGGCGTCAGGGCGTAGGCCGTGCGCGCCGGCCCGGCGGACGGCCCGGCGTCGGCCACCTCGAGCAGGCCGTCCCGCGTCAACGTGCGCAGGCCGTGGTAGATGGAGCCCTGCTGGATGGCCCCCCAGAGGTGCACGCCCCAGGACTCCAGGTCGCGCCGGATCTGGTAGCCGTGGGCGCTGCCCCGCTCCCGCACCGCTCCGAGGACGAGCAGTCGTGTCGCCGTCATATCGCCTCCCCGGGCGAGTGTAGGCATCTCGTACAGATTGACTAGACACCTTCCCGCTCGTAGCGTCTAGGCAAGTTGTACTAGCACCTCGGGCAGGAGACCGGATGCATCTCGTCGTCAGCGGCGCCTCGGGCGCCACGGGCAGCCTCGTCGTCGAGCAGGCGGCCGCCGCCGGCCACCGCGTCACCGCGCTGGTCCGCGACCCCGGGAGCTTCCGCGCCCCGGCCGGCGTGCACGTCGTGGCCGCGCAGGTGGTGGACGACCCCGGCGTCACGCTCCCGGACGGCGCGGACGCGGTCGTGTCCGCCCTCGGCAAGCGCTCCGCCAAGGACCCCGCGCCCGTCTGCACCGACGGCGTCAGGAATCTCGTCGCCACCATGCGCCGGCAGGGGGTGCGCCGCATCGTCGCCGTCTCCGCCTCCCCCGTGCTGCGGACCGGGTACGGCGAGCCCTGGTGGTTCCGTCGCGTCGTCCGGCCGGCGGTCCACCGGCTCGGCCGGGACCTCTACGCCGACCTCGAGGGCATGGAGCGGACCCTGCGGGCGGCCGACGCCGACCTCGACTGGACGGTGCTGCGGCCCGGGTACCTCGTCGACCGCCCGGCCGCGGGCTATCGGCTCGTGCAGGACGCGAACGCCGTCGGGAACGTGCACCGGGCGGACCTCGCCGCAGCCCTCCTGAGCGTCGTCGGCGACCCCGCCACGGCCGGCCACGCGTACGGCCTCGCGAGCGTGGCGTCGTGAGCGCGGGAGCCGGGACCGGTCGTCGGGACGCGCTGCTGCGGGCCGGGTTCGTCGCCGACGGCGTGTTCAAGCTCGCGACCGCGGCCCTGTACGTCGCGCTCGCGGGGTGGTTCGCGACCCGGCTGCACGCGCCCGCCGCGCTGGTCGTGGGAACGGCCGCCGTCCTCGCCCTCTGCGGTGCCGCCGAGATCGCGCTCGCCCGCACCGGAGCGGTGCGCCGCTCCACCCGCCTCCTGGTCGCGTACGACCTGGGGTGGGCCGTCGTGACGGTGGGCGCCGTGCTGCTGGCCTGGTCCGAGACCCCCGGCGGGGGCGTCCTCTGGTTCGCCTACCAGCCCGTGGCCGCAGCCGGTCTCGGTGCCGCGGCCCTCGCGGCCCTCCGCCGCGAGCGCGGCGGAGGGTAGGCGCTCCTCGAGCGCCGGACCGCGCACGGGCTCAGTCGGCCGACGCGGCGGTCGGTGCGGTCTGCGCCGACTGCGGCGTCACCGGGCTGACGGGCGTCGACGCCGTCGCCGGGCTGGCGGGCGTCTGGGCCGTCTGGGCAGTCGGCGCGCTCTGGGCGGACGCCGCCGTGCCGGCGGTCTGCGTCGTGGGTGCCGTGGACGGTGTCGCGACCGACCCGGCGGTCACGGTGGTGATCGACGTGCCGTTCTGCACGGCCGCGGGCGACGGGGTCGCCGCCGCGTCCGTGGCGGCGTCCGTCGTCGTGCCGTCGTCACCCATCCGGACGGCCGACGCGACGACCTCGTCCGCCGGGGCACGGTCGAACGTGCCCTGCGCGGCGGCGACGCCGGCCCCCAGGCCGACCGCGCCGAGGGCTCCCGTGACGATCCATGCGCTGCGTGCCTTCATCGTGTGCTCCTTGGTCCGTGGTCCTGGCGGGTGTCTCCCGCCGACTGGTCCCCAGCCTCGACGGCCACCGTGAGACTGGCGGGAGTCGCGGATGAGAGGGTTCTCAGACTTCGGCCGCCTCGGCGGCGAGGTGCTCGGCGACGACGAGGAAGGCCTCGACCGTCGCGGCGTCCTCGGCGCCGGCGGCGAGGGAGACGACGACGGCAGCGGCCCTGGCGCGCAGCAGCGCGGGCTCCACCGCGCGACCGAAGACGTCCAGCCACCGGTCCACCAGCCCGCCCACCCCCGCGTACGCGGCCGGGTCGAGCGCGGGCAGCACCGCCAGGTGCGCGACGGCGCACGCCAGGTCGTCCACGAGGTGCCCAGGGCCGAGGGTGTCGACGTCGAGCACGGCGCCGACGCGCGGCCGCGCCCGGCCGCCGTCGCCCGCCGGGTCGTTCGCCTGGTCGGTCCCGGGCTCGAGCAGCAGGTTCGCGGCGTGCAGGTCGCCGTGCGTCACCGCGAGGGGGCCGGGGTCGCCCGCGGTGACGACGACGTCGATCGCCTCGCGCAGCGTGGCGAGCCTGGCGGCGTCGACCTCGTGCACGGTCTCGAGCGCACCGAGGTAGTGGGCCGACCGGTCGGCCCACGCCGGGCGGCGGGGCAGGGCGAGGCCCGCGCGCGGCAGCGCCGTCGCGACCCGCAGCAGCTCCGCCGGGTCGACGCAGGCGGGCTGGTCGGTGGCGGGGGTGCGCGCGACGAGCCCCGCGACGGACTCCCCCGGCACCTCGTCGAGCAGGACGACGCCGTCGGCGGACCAGGACCGCACCCGCGGCGCGGCCACGCCGCCCGGGCGCGCGGCGAAGAGCGCGTGCCGCCGCACGAGGTCGTCGACGCGCGTCGGGCGCACCACCTTGACGTAGGCGGCCCCTCCGGTGGTGCGCGCCCGCAGCACCGCCCGGCGCAGGGGCCGGTAGGTGACGGTCTCCAGGGCCAGCAGCGACGCCGCGACACCCGCCGCCCGCAGCCGCTCGGCGACCCGGTCGGGTGTGCTGCCCGCCGCGAGGCCGGGCAGGGCCGGGTCGTGCGGGTGGCGCCACACGTGCACCGTGCGCCCGCCGCCGTCGAGGCGCACGACGCCGGGGCCGAGGCCGCCGTCCCGGCCGCCGCGGGCACGGCGGAACGCGGACGCGCGGGCGCTCGTCGCGAACAGGTGCTCCGGCCCGCGGACCGTACGGTCGCCGACCTCGCGCCCGGCGACGACGTCGTACGCCACGGTGACCTCTGCCCCGGGGCGCGCGTGCACCTGCCGCACCGACCACGACTCGAGCGCGGCCCCGTCGGCCGCGAGCGCCGCGTCCAGGACGTCCGCGGCCGCGGGGCCGGTGAGCAGGTCGAGCCAGGCGCGGTGGTCCGCGGGCATGGCAGGGCTGGTCGGGGCGGGGCGGGTCGGCACGTCGCCATCCGAACGGTCGCGCGCGTGACCGGGGTGAGACCCCGATGAGAGGACTCTCATCCGGCCGCGGGGCCGGGAGGCGGGCGGGTCAGAGGGACACGTCGTCGAGCCCGAGCCACCCCGCGAGGCCCGCGAGCTCGTCGTGCACCGCCCGCGACACGTCGGGGTCGAACGGCAGGTCCTCGTGGATCGTGTCCACCCGGAGCACGCCGGCCTTCCGGTCGGCGGTGGCGTCGACCTTGCCGACGAACCGGTCCCCGTGCAGCACGGGCAGCGCGAAGTAGCCCCAGCGGCGCTGAGCCCGCGGCTTGTACATCTCGAGCACGTAGTCGAAGTCGAAGATCTCCAGCAGCCGGGCGCGGTCGTGCACGAGGGCGTCGAACGGCGAGAGCACGGCGGTGCGCCCCTCGAACGGCTCGTCGACCGTCGCGAGGGCCGCCGGATCCACGAGCCACGTCCGCTCGGTGCCCTCCACCGTGGCGGGCGTGCCCACCAGGTCCACGTAGTCCTCGTCCCCCGGCAGGCCGGGCAGGCGTGCCCGGGTGATCCCGCGGGCCCGCACGCGGCGCGCGACCCGCTCGCGCGCCGCCTCCGCGCGCGGCAGCGGGTCGACGTCCGGGTACACGCGCTCGGCGAGGTCCCACAGGCGGTCGCGGCCCCGCCGCCCGGACACGGCGACGTCGCCGTGCAGGCTCGCGAACTCCAGCATCTGCGTCACGTTGCGGTGTCCGGTCCAGCCGGTGGACCGCCACGGGCGCACGCTGGTGTCCGGGACGTCGCGGGCGGCGAGCGGCCCTTCGGACTCGAGCAGGCGCAGGACGTCGTCGAGGAACGGCGCGTTGTCGTGGAACCAGCCCGCGCGCCAGTCCCCGAACGGCCACCGGCTCATCTGCTCGAGGTACAGCGGCAGGTCCTCCATGGAGCGCACCGTGCCGCCCAGGCGGAACAGCATCCGGTCGGCGAGCGCGTCCTCGACGGCGCCGGGCCACGTCGCCCGGCCGAGGCGCGTCCAGGGGACCAGGTCGACGGCGGGCGCGACGGCGGTGGTCGGATCGACCGGGAGCACCAGCAGGTGCTCGACCGTCGCGACGAGGTCGTCCGGGCGGCGGGCGTCGAGCAGCTGGGCCCGCACCGCGATGCGGCGGGCCTGGTCTCGCGTCAGCCCCACGGGCGTGCCCGTGCCCCCGTCGGTGACCACCCGACGACGGTAGCGCCGGGCCCCGACACCCGTGCGCCGCGCCTCCGGAGGCGGCTGGGGTCGTCCCCGGGGACGACCCGGCACGGCACCCCGGGCGGACGCGCACGAGGGCGCCGCGGCGTAACGTCCCCGGCATGGACCGCGGCCCCCTCGACCGGTGGCGCCCCCGGCTGTTCCTCGCGACGACGCTGGCCGTCGTCGTGACGTTCGGGACGCTCGGGGCGTCGCACTGGCAGCCGGGAGCGCGCGACGTCGACGCGCTCGGGCTGCTGCTCGCGCTCGTCGGGCCGGTCGTGCTGCTCACGCTGCCCCGCCGCCCCGTCCTCGCGGTGCTGCTCGCGGTCGCCGCCGTCGGCACGTACCTCGCGCTCGGCTACGCCTGGGGGCCGGTGCTGGGCGGCACCGTCGGCGTCCTGGTCATGGTGCTCCTCACCGGGCCCGCCGCCCGGGCGCGGGTCGTCGCCTGGTCGGGGGCGGTGCTCATGTGGGGCGCCGTGATGGGCGCGGCGGCCCTGCGCGACGACGGGACCCGCGTCGCCGGGCTGCTCGGCGGGGCCGCCTGGACCGCCGTCGCGCTGCTGGTCGCGACCGGCGTCCGCGAGCGCCTCGCGCGGGCCGCCGCCTGGCGGGCCGCCCGCGCGGACCGGGAGCGGACCGCCGTCGCCACCGAACGCCTCCGCATCGCGCGCGAGCTGCACGACGTGCTCGCGCACTCCCTGTCCGCGATCAACGTGCAGGCGGGCGTCGGGCTGCACCTGCTGGACCGCGACGTCGAGCAGGCACGCTCCGCGCTCGCCTCCATCAAGACCACGAGCCGCGACGCTCTCGACGAGGTGCGCGCCGTGCTCGGCGTCGTCCGCGGCGAGGACGACGCCGGCGCCGGTACCGGCGGCGCCCCGCCGTCCGACGCTCCCGGACCCCGCACACCCACCTGGGACCTCGCCGCGCTCCCCCGCCTGGCGGAGCCGCTACGGGCCCGCGGCGTCTCGGTGAGCTTCGACGTCGACCCCGCGCTCCTGCCCCCGGGCGCGGTCCCCGCGCACGTCGTGGGCGTGGCGTACCGCGTCGTGCAGGAGTCGCTCACCAACGCGGGCCGGCACGCACCACGGGCGCGGACCGTCGTCGTGCGCGTCGCCCGCGACGACGACCTGCTGCGCGTCACGGTGGACGACGACGGCGGGCCCCCCGGCCCGCACGACGGGGAGGCGGTCGGCTACGGCTTGCGCGGCATGCGCGAGCGCGTCGAGGGCGCGGGCGGCACGCTCGCGGTCGGGCCCGGCGAGCGCGGGTTCGCCGTCGCCGCGACCATCCCGCTGCCCACCGACGTGTCGGGCGCACGGCCTTCCCTGCCGCCCCGAGGATCTGACAGCTCGCAGGAGGACGCATGATCCGGGTGCTGCTGGCCGACGACCAGGCGCTGGTGCGCGGCGGCTTCCGAGCGCTGCTGGACGCCGAGCCGGACATGACCGTGGTGGGCGAGGCCGCCACCGGCGACGAGGCCGTGCGCCTCGCGCTGCAGCTGCGGCCCGACGTCGTGCTCATGGACGTGCGCATGCCCGGCGCGGACGGGCTGGAGGCGACCAGGCGCATCGTCGCCGACCCGGGCGCGGGCGGCGTGCACGTGGTGGTCGTGACGACGTTCGAGCTGGACGAGTACGTGGCCGAGGCGATCCGCGGCGGGGCCACCGGGTTCCTGGTCAAGGACACCGAGCCCGCGGACCTCGTGCGCGCCGTGCGCGTCGCGGCGGCGGGCGACGCCCTGCTGTCCCCCGGCGTCACCCGCCGGCTGCTCGCCCAGGTCGCCGACGCCACCCGGGACGTGCCGCCCCCGCCCGGCCTCGACGACCTCACCGCCCGCGAGCGCGAGGTGCTCGTCGAGGTCGCCGGCGGCCTGTCCAACGACGAGATCGCGCGCGCCCTGTACCTGTCCGAGTCGACCGTCAAGACGCACGTCTCGCGCGTCATGGCCAAGCTGGGCGCCCGCGACCGCGCGCAGCTCGTCGTCGCGGCGTACGAGGGCGGCGTCGTGCGGCCGGGCTGGACCGGTTGACCTCCGACGACCCGACGTACCGGGGGCGGCACGAGAGGACGACGCAGGTCGGCACGACGGACTGACGACGGCGCCCACCCCGCCGGGCGACGGTGGTGGCGAAGGGCCCGCACCGGGCGGACCCACCGTCACGAGGAGTCCCCTCATGCTCAACACTGCCACCGCGACCGCCGTCCCCGCGGCCCTCGCCGCGCACCCGTACGCCGCCGGCGGAGGGCCGGGCTGGTGGATCGTCTTCCCGATCCTGTGGTTCCTCCTCTTCGCCACCGTCGTGTTCCTGATCGCCCGCCGCGCGCGGCGGTACGGCCCGCCGTGGGCCCGCGGGGGCGCGGGCGGCGTCGGCGTCCTGGGCGAGCGCTACGCCCGCGGCGAGATCGACGAGGCCGAGTACCGGCAGCGGCTCGCCGTCCTCAAGGAGGACCGCCGCTGACGCCCGGCCCGTCCGCCCCCTTCGAGAACGCGATCCGTTCCGCCATCCCCCGGGTTGGCGAAACGGATCGCGTTCTCGAAGGGGGCGATCGCCGGGATGCCCCAACCTTTTCGCTCCGTCGTGCGTCTGAGCAGGTGAACGGCAGACGACAGGTCACGACACGGTGACGATCACGACACGACCGGAGCGCTGCGGTCGCGTTCCGGGCACCCGCGGGGCACGGTGGTACCCCGCGGCGCGCCTGGTGCGCCGACGGCGCGGAAGGGGCTCCATGCGTACGGTTCCCAGCCTGAGGCGACGCCTGACGGCGTCGGTCGTCGGTGTCCCGGTGGTGCTCGCGCTGACCCTCGCCGGGTGCGCGCCCCTGTCCGGCGAGACCGAGCCCGAGCCGGGCGCGGCCCCGACGGCCTCCGCTCCCTCGTCCGAGGACGGCGCCGGGTCGACGTCCGACGACGCGCAGGGCCGCGCCGACCAGGACGCGCAGGAGCAGGCCGACCAGGAAGCCGCCGAGAAGAAGGCGGCGGAGAAGGAGGCCGCGGACAAGGCCGCCGCCCAGGAGAAGGCCGAGCAGGACGCGGCGGAGAAGCGTGCCGCGGAGAAGGCGAAGAAGGCCGAGCAGCAGAAGGCCGCCGAGGAGGCCGCCGCGCAGGAGAAGGCCGAGCAGGAGGCGGCGGAGAAGAAGGCCGCCGAGGAGCGGGACAAGATGCTCGAGTACGGCGACTCCGGCGAGCGGGTCGTCGCGCTCCAGGAGCGGCTGCAGGAGCTCGGGTACTTCATCCAGGAGGCCGACGGGAGCTTCGGCCCGGCCACGCAGCAGGCCGTGTGGGCGCTGCAGAAGACCGCCGGGCAGTACCGCGACGGCGTCGTCGGCCCCAGGACGCAGGCCGCGCTGGACGACGGCGTCCGGCCGCAGGCCCGCTCGTCGTCCGGCAAGGCGGTCGAGATCGACCTCGACCGGCAGCTGCTCATGACCGTCGAGGACGGGAAGGTCACCCGGATCATCAACGCGTCGTCGGGCAACGGCGACACGTACGAGGCCAAGGGCCGCACCTATCACGCGACGACGCCGCGCGGCTCCTACGCCGTGTACATGGAGCGCAACGGCATGCACGAGTCCACGCTCGAGCTCGGGTCGATGTACCGGCCCAAGTACTTCTCCGGCGGGTACGCGGTGCACGGCTCGCCGTCGATCCCGCCGTACCCCGCGTCGCACGGGTGCGTGCGCGTGTCGAACGCCGCGATCAGCTGGCTGTGGGACTCGTGGGGCATGCCCCAGGGCACCCCGGTCATCCTCTACTGACCGCGATCCCCTGTGACAGGGCGGTGCCTACAGGGCGGTGCCGACCAGGACCGGCTCGGGCTCGAGCTCGATGCCGAAGGCGTCGCGGACGCCGTCGCGCACGGTGCGGGCGAGGGCCACGACGTCGGCCGCCGTCGCTCCGCCACGGTTGGTCAGCGCGAGGGTGTGCCGCGTCGACAGGCGCGCCGGGCTGTGCTCGCCCGCGAGCCCGAACCCCTTGGTGAACCCGGCGTGCTCGATGAGCCAGGCGGCGCTCGTCTTCACGAGCGTCGGGTCGACGACCCCGAGGCTCGGGCTCACGGTCGACTCCGGCGTCGCGGACCGCACGGCGAAGCGCGGCGCGTCGTCGGGCAGCTCGTCCGCCGCGTCGGCGGGCAGCACCGGGTTGGTGAAGAACGAGCCGGCGGACCAGCGGTCGTGGTCCGGCGAGGTGGCACCGGGCGCACCGCCCACGCCGTCCAGCAGCATGCCCTTGCCGCCGCGCAGCTCCAGCACGGCCTCGCGCACCTCCGCCGACGGCGCCCGCTGCCCCACCTCGACGCCGAGACGTCGGGCGAGCTCGCCGTAGCCGACGGGCGCGGACAGGCTGCCGAGCCGCATCTGCAGGTTCACCTCGAGCACGACGTACCGCGGCGTGGGGTACCACGGGGCGCCCTCGCCGCCGTCGGCACGCATCGTGCGCTTGAGCAGCGACGTGCGGTAGCCGAAGCCCAGCTCGCTGAGCGTGAAGGTCCTGCGGCTGCCGGTGGCGCGGTCCCAGGTGACCACCGACGCGACGACGCCGGACACCTCCTGGCCGTACGCGCCGATGTTCTGCACGGGAGCGGCGCCGACGGTGCCCGGGATGCCGGACAGCGCCTCGACACCCACCCACTCGTTCGCCACGGCCTCGGCCACGAAGGCGTCCCAGTCCTGACCGGCGGGCAGTCGGAGGCTCGCTCCGCCGCACGCGCCGTCCGTGCCGCACGAGTCCTCGAGGTCCGCGTCGAGGCCCTGCCGCGCGTCGCGCACGACGACGCCCGCGAACCCCTCGTCGGCGACCAGCAGGTTGGAGCCACCGCCGATCACCAGCAGCGGCCGCCCGGCGTCGTCCGCGGCGCGCACGGCGTCGATCAGCTCGGCCTCCGACTCCGCCTGGACGTACTCGTCGACCGGCCCGCCGACGCGCAGCGTGGTGAGCTCGGAGAGGGCCGGAGCGGCCGTCGTGCGCCCGTCACGCTCACGGGCGGGCTCGTCGGCGGACGGCGTGTTCAGGGTCGACAGGCTCACTCGCCCAGCGTACGCGCCGGGTCGGTGGCGGCCGGCAGCGGCCTCGCGGCGCCCGCGACCAGCAGGCCCACCGCGACCGGCAGGGCCAGCACCAGCAGCGCGTCGCGGTAGCCGACGTGCTGCGCGAGGAAGCCGATGAGCGCCGGCCCCACGAAGAACGCGGAGTAGCCGATCGTCGAGACCGCGGAGACGCGCACGGCCGCGCGTCGCGGGTCGTCGGAGGCGGCGGACATGCCGAGCGGGAAGCCGAGGGCCGCACCCGCCCCCCAGAGCGCGACGCCGGTCACCGCGCCCCACAGCGAGGGCACGAGGGCGAACAGCAGGACGCCCGCCAGCGCCGCGGCGCCGGACAGCCGCAGCACGACGACACGGCCGAGCCGGTCGATGAGGCCCGTGCCCGCCAGCCGGGTGAGCGTCATCGCGCACAGGAAGACCGCCAGCGCGACGGCACCGGCCGCCTCGCCGGCGCCGAAGTCCTCGACGACGGCGAGCGCCACCCAGTCGTTCGCGGCGCCCTCGGTGAGGGCCGCGGCCAGCACCACGAGGCCGATCAGCAGCGTGCGCGACTCGCGCCACGCGGACAGCGCCTCGCGCCAGGAGTGCCCGCGCCGCGGCTCGACGGCGGTGCCCGGGTCGGCGGCGGTGTCGCCGGCTCCCGGCACCGGCGCGGCCTCGGGCGCGTCGTGCGGCGTCGGCTCGAAGAACCGCACGCTCACCGCCACCACGGCGACGTCGAGGACCAGCACGGCGATGAGGTGCACGGGCAGGGAGACGCCGGCGTGGGCCGCCAGCGCGCCGAGCCCCGCACCGGCGACGGTGCCGAGGGAGAAGGCCGCGTGGAACCGGGGCATGACGGACCGCCCGAGCCGCTGCTCCACCACGGCGCCCTCGAGATTCATCGCCGCGTCCCAGACGCCGATGCCCATCCCGCCGACGAACAGGCCCAGCCGCACCGCCGCCGGCTGGTCCGCGACGACGGCGAGCGCCGCGCCGCCGTAGCCCACGAGGTGCAGGGTCGCGAACGTGACGCACGTGGCGGCGGCGCCGATGCGGGAGGAGATCATCCCCGACAGGGGCAGCGCGAGCATCGACCCGATCGCCCCCGTGAGCAGCAGCACGCCCATCTCGCCCTCGCTGAACCCGAGGCCCGCCTGCACGGCGGGGATGCGCGACGCCCAGGTCGCGGTACCGACGCCGGCGACGACGAAGACGGCGGAGACGGCCCACGCGGCCCGCACGGCGTGCGGCGGGGCGGGCGTGGACGGTCGCTCGCGCGGCGGCTCGGTGCTCACGGTCCGACGCTTCCGGATTCCGCCACGCGGGTCAAATCGATTCGAGCATGCACCGGCCCGCGCGGGTAGGCTTCGCCCCGGACCTCGCCGGAAGGAGCCCCATGGGCCGCAGCAACGCCCGACCGACCCTCGCGCGGGTGGCCGAGCTCGCGGGCGTCTCGGTCTCCACCGCGTCCCTGGCGTTCTCGGGCGCCGGACCGATCACCGCCGAGACGCGCGACAAGGTGCTCGCCGCCGCCGCCGAGCTGGGCTACTCCGGCCCCAACCCGCTCGGCCGCCAGCTGCGGTCGGGCCGCTCCGGCATCGTGGGCGTCGTCCTCGGCGACCAGCCCGGCCGCGCCTTCCGCGACCCGGTCGCGGTCAAGGTGCTCGACGGCCTCGTGGACGTGCTCGGCGCCGAGGGCCTGGGCGTGCTGCTCATCCCCGGCGTGCGCGCGGTGGCCGGCCCGCGCGGCGAGGGCGACGAGCCCCCGCCCGCGCCCGTCGTCGACCCCCTGCTGGAGTCCGCCGCCATGGACGTGGCCGTGCTCGTGTGGGGCGTGCTCACCGACGACGCGACGCTCGCGGCCCTGCGTCGCCGCGACGTCCCGGTCGTGGTCGGCGAGGGCGGCCAGGTCGAGGGCGCGCCGCTCGTCGCGCTGGACGACCGCAAGGGCACGGCCCTGGCCGTGCGCCACCTGCAAGAGCTGAGGCACACCCGCATCGCGGAGATCACGCTGCCGCTCGACGCCGCGGAGCGGTCCGGCCCGATCGACGCCGCCCGCCTTGCGCAGGCGGACCGCACGTCGACGCGCCACCGCCTCGCGGGCGTCCGGGACGCCGTCGAGCCCGTGATCTCGTGGGAGACGCCCGCGTCGCTCGTCGAGCACGGGCGAGACGCCGCCACCGAGATCCTCGGCGCATGGGTGCCCGAGTCGGAGCGCCCGACGGCGATCGTCGCGCACTCCGACCTGCTCGCCGCGGGCGCCGTCATCGCGGCACGGGAGCTGGGGCTGCGCGTGCCCGAGGACGTCTCGGTCGCGGGCTTCGACGGCATCGACCTGCCGTGGCTCTCCCCCGACGTGCTCACCAGCGTGCACCAGCCGCTGCAGGCCAAGGGCGCCGCGCTCGGCAGCGCCGTCCTGGGCGTGCTGGCCGGCGAGGAGCCGACCTGCACCACGCTGGCGGTCGAGCTCGTGCCCGGCACCACGACCGGGCCTGTGCCCGACGTCGTCCGCCCCGCCGACGCGCAGGCCTGACGCCGCCTGCTTCACTTCAACGTCATCGAGCCTTGTTGAAGTAAACTCATACTCGGTTCAACAAGAGCACGTCTTGGTGAAGGGTATGCGGCATGTCCACCACGAAACACCACGCCTGGCCCGCACTTCGCTACGAGGACCGCGAGTGGACCTCGGCCATCGAGCCGGGACATCTGTCGGTCTTCGAACGTCGGCGCATCGAACGCCCCTACCGTGCCGCCGTCGTCCCGCAGATCGCCGACCTGGACGTCGCGCTCCCCTCCGAAGCGCTCGAGGTCGCCGAAGCAGCGGTCCATGACGTCGTGCGCTTCGACGAGCAGATGGCGTCGCTCCCCGTCCCCATGACCGCCGTGCTCCTCCGTAGCGAGTCGGCGTCGTCGTCACAGATCGAGCACCTCACCACCAACGCGCGCAACCTCGCCATGGCCAGCATCGGGATCGACTCGAGGCAGAACGCGGAACTGGTCGCCGCCAACGTCCGTGCCATGGCCCTGGCCGCTGCCGGCGCCCACGAGGTCGACGCGGAATCGATCCTCGCCGTGCATCACGCCCTGATGGCGGAGTCCGAGCCTGAGATCGCCGGGCAATGGCGAGCAGAACAGGTATGGATCGGTTCGCACGCCGCCTACCCGCACGGCGCGGACTTCATCCCGCCGCACCATGAGCGCGTCGTCGAAGCCATCGGTGACCTCGTGCGGTTCGCGCGACGGACCGACACTCCCGCACTCGTCCATGCGGCACTGGTCCATGCGCAGTTCGAGACCATCCACCCGTTCACGGACGGCAACGGGCGCACAGGTCGTGTCGTCCTCCAGGCCGTCCTGCGCCAGCGCGGCGTCATCCAGGCGACCACCGTGCCCGTGTCCGCCGGGCTCCTGCACGACCCCGATCGGTACTTCCGGGCGTTGACCGCGTACCGCGAGGGCGCTCCGGAGGACATCGTCAGGCAGGTCTCCGAGGCGGCGCTCGCGGCGACGGCGAACGGACGCCAGCTCGCCGCCTCGATCGTCGACATCCGGACGCGGTGGCGCGACCAGATCATGGCTCGCTCGAACTCCTCGGCCTGGCCGTTGTCCGACGCGCTCTTCGCCCAGCCCGTGGTCACCGCCGAACACGTGGCCGAACTCCTCGGCCTGTCCGATCGCGGCGCCCGCAACACGATCGATGTCCTCGTCCGCGACGGTGTGCTGACCTCGGCGACGACCGCGCGACGCCGTCAGTACTGGCAGGCACCCGAGGTGCTCGCAGCGATGGACGAGTTCTCGCGCCGGGCCGGCCGACGCGGCTGAGCAGCTCGACGCAGCCGCCTGCCAGCCAGCCGCCCGGCAGGCCGGGGCTCAGCTTTCGACGGTGCGGAGCAGCCCGGCGAAGATCGCCTCCGCGCGCTCGCGCCGGCAGAACGCCAGCACGGCCTCCTTCGGACCCTGCGGGGACTCGAAGCGCACGGTGCCGGCGGTCTCGAAGCCGAACGCCGCCATGCGCACGACCGCGGACCGGTTGCGGGCGTCCGGCTCGCCGACCAGCCGCCGCGTGCCCGGGCGGGCGAACGCGAAGGCGAGCACGGCAGGGCCGACCACGGCCCAGGGCGCGACGCCGTGGCGCTCGGCCGGGCCGTCGCCGCCCTTGAAGAAGTGCAGGCCGAGGTCGCCGGGCCGCACGTCGTAGGCGGTCGAGACCGGGTCGTCCTCCGGGTGGTACAGCTGCACCAGGACGACGGGCTCGCCGTCCCAGCGCACCAGGTAGGCGTGGTGCGTCGGCAGGGAGTCGACGAACGCGTAGGTGGCGCTCAGGTCGTCGCGGCTCAGTCCCGCCAGCCCCCAGAACCCCGCGTGCGGGCGGTTGACCCACTCGTGCAGCACGTCGAGGTCGGCGACCGGGTCGAGCACGTGCGCGGTGACCGTGCCCGCGCCCGGGACGTCGGCGCGCCACACCTCCGCGCCGCGCGCGCCGGACAGCAGCCGGTCGGACGTCGCGGGCTCGATCAGGGAGCCGGACCGGGGCTCGGTCGGGTGGTCGGTCGGGTGGTCGGTCGGGTGGTCGGTCGTCATCGGTCCTCCGGGGGTCGTCGGGTCGACAGGGGTTCGGGGCGCAGCCGCGCCCAGTCGGTCTCGATCGGGACGGTGCGGGCCTCTGCCCACGCGGGGTGCTGGTCGGCGAAGTGCGGCGAGCGCGGGTCGCCCGAGGCGCCGAACGGCACGCCCCAGCGGCTGCGGCGCCGGTCGCCCAGGTCCCACACCCAGCGCGCGACCGACCCGTGCAGGACGGCGTGGGTCACGCCGGGCACGCCGGCGGTGCAGCGGACGGCGTCCCGCGCCCCGCCCAGCGGCCGCGCGTGCTCCGCCGGCACCGCGGGCGCCGTCGCGCCCGGGACCAGGCCCAGCGCGTGCAGCGGGGCCAGGCGATGCAGGTCGCCCCAGGTCGCGCCCGTGCCCTCGGGCTCGCCCGTGCCCTCGGGAGCGCCGCCGTCGGGGTCGAGGTCCGCGAGCGCCGCCGCGGCCAGGCGACCGCCGTCGACGACGCCCGAGGCGAGGATCGCCGCGAGCGCGTCGCCGACGCGCGCGACGACGTCGAGCCACGGCGCGAAGACGTCGGGCAGGCCGTGGGGGTCGCGCAACGGGGCGAGGGCCGGGTCGGCCGCGACGCGGCGCACCAGCGCGTGGCGCCAGCGGGCGAACAGCGCGGCGTCCGCGGAGCCGGCGTCCGTGCGCGCGCCCGCCGCCGCCCATGCGCGCAGCCGGGCGGCGCGTCCCGTGGTCCCGCCGGCCGCGACGGACGGACCCGCTCCGAGCCACGCGACGAGCTCCGTTGCGCCGCCGTCCTGGGTGTCGGCGAGCACGCGGTCCTGGTCCTCGGCCGTCTCCCCGCCCGGCGGCGGGTCGGCGAGCAGCGCGCGCACGCGCGCGGCCCGGTGCGGGGCGTAGGCGTGGCCCAGGTCGTGCTCCGCCCGGGCCGGGCGGTGGTTGGCGTCCACCGCGACGTCGGTCACGACGGCGGGCGGGGGCAGCCGGCGCCACCCCGGCTCGGTCCGGTCGGTCGCCGGCACGACGCGGCCCGACGGCGCCACCTCGGGCACGCGGCCGGCGGTCAGGCGCAGCACCTCGCCGGCCGAGTCGGCGGTCAGGACCCGGTCCACCGGGTCGACCCAGCCGGCGAACGCGGCGGCGACGTCGCGGGCCGTGCGTGCGTGCTGGAGCGCCCGCCAGGCGGCCACCCCGGCGTCCGCGGTGACGCGCACGGGCCAGCGGAGGCTGTGCCGGTCCGTGACGAGGGGGCCGCTCGGCGTCTCGGCCCAGCGCACGAGGACGGCGTCGCCGCCGCGCACGGGCACGGTCTCGGAGCCCTGCGACACCACCCGTGCCCCCGCCGCCGCGGCGTCGCCCCCTTCCGCGTAGAGCGCGGCGTGGTGCGCCATCGCGTTGGTGACGCCCCAGGCCACGACGGTCTCGGCAGGGCCGTCCGACGACGCCGCCTGACCGAAGTGCAGCACCCCGGGGACGCCCGGGAACGCCAGCCCGACGACGTCGTGCCCCGGGCGCGCGAGCCGCACCTGCTGGTAGACGCCGGGCAGCTCGAGCAGCCGGTGCGGGTCGCCGGCGAGCAGCGGCGCGCCGGACGCCGTCCGGGAGCCGTGCAGCGCCCACGCGTTGGACCCCGACGACGGGCCGCCCGCCCCGCCGTCACGTTCGCCCCACCAGCCGACGGCGGCGTCGCCGACCGTCGGACCGAGCGTGCGCGCCACGTGCTCGCGCCACAGCAGGTGCGGGAAGCCGCTGAACAGCACGTGGTGCACCAGGAAGGTGCCGATCGGCGTCCAGGGCCGCCAGGGCTCGTCGTCGGGCAGCGGGGCGCCGCCGAGGGCACGCGCCAGCTCGGCCCGCTCGGGGGTGTCCCGACCGCCGGCGTCGAGCCCGGCGCGCACGCCGTCGGCGTACGCGCCGAGCCACGCCCGCTCGGGCTCGGCGAGCGCCTCCCAGACCCGCCGGGTGGTGTCCGCGAGGCGCACCCGGACGGCGAACCGGTCCCACTCGAGCCCCGCCGGGCCGACCCGCGCGGCGAGCCGGCCCTCGCCGTACCAGCGGTCGACCTCGAGCTGCCAGCCCCGGTCCCGCGCGGTGACGTAGCCCTGCCCGTACGCCAGGCCCGCCTCCGAGCCCGCCCGCACGTGCGGCACGCCCAGGTCGTCGCGGAACAGCTCGAACCGGGCGGCCGGACCGCCGCCGGGACTGCCGGGGGTGTCGCTCACGGTTCCCTCACGGCAGCCACGGGACCCGCCACGGGGTTGGCCATCGTCCCCGCGTACAGCAGCGACGCGGACTGGTCGGTGAGGTCGACCATCTGCAGCGTGTTGCGCAGCTGCAGCCGGTTGAGGCACGAGTGCGCGAAGCGCGGCACCCGCAGGTCGACGCCCCGTCCTCCGCGCGGGGCGAGGTCCGGGTGCTCGGCGGCGTGCCGGTCCACGACGTCGGCCACCACCGCCCAGAACCGGTCCTCGGCGAGCACGTCGTCCACCGCGAGGATGCCCGCGAGGTGGCGCAGCACGCCGTCGAACACGTCGGTGAAGATCGCGAGCGCCTTCTCGTCGTCGTCCACCACCGACTGCACCCGCTCGACGCCGGAGGGCAGGGAACGCGCGCCGAGGACCGCGATCTCCTCCCCGATGTCCTTCATGTACACCCGCCGCACGACGCCGTCGCGCAGCACGAGCACCAGGTTCTCGCCGTGCGGCATGAACGCCAGGTCGTGCGCGCGCAGGCAGTGCACCAGCGGGTACAGGTAGGCGTCGAGGTAGGCGCGCAGCCACGCCTCGGGCGCGATCCCCGACTCCCGCACGAGGGCGGTGGCGAGCGACCGCCCGGAGGCGTCGCGGTGCAGCAGGCTCGCCATCGTGGCCAGCCGCTCCCCCGGCGCGGTGCGGGGCACCGGCGACTCGCGCCAGAGCGCCGCGAGCATCTTGCGGTGGGCGCTGGGGCGGGCGGTGCGGTGGTAGACGTCGCCGGTGTAGCCGATGGACGCGCGCTCCCGCAGGACGCCGAACCCGGCGTCGCGCAGCGTGGGGTCGCCGTCGACGACGCCCGCCACCCAGTCGTTGATGTCTGGGGTGCCGCGCATGTACGCCGGGGACAGCCCGCGCAGGAAGCCCATGTTCTGGATCGCGAGCGCGACCTTGACGTAGTGCCGCTCGGGCCGCGTGCGGTTGAACATCGTGCGGATCGACTGCTGCGGCTGGTACTCGTCGGCCCCCGGGCCGAGCGGCACGAGGTCCCCCCGTGCGACGTCCGCGGCGAACGTGATCGGCACGCGGTGCTGCCACTGCCAGGGGTGCACGGGCAGGTAGAGGTAGTCGGCCGGGTCGAGCCCACGGGCGGTCAGGCGATCCGCGAACGCCGCCCGCTCTGCACCGCTCAGCTCGGTGCCGTACAGCCCGTCCTCGCTCAGCCCCTCGCCCACGGCGAGGTGCGTGTGCTCGCGCCGCGCGGCCAGCCAGACGAGTCGCATCCGCCCGCCGCGCTCGGGCGCGTAGGCACGGTAGTCGTCGAGGGAGAACCCGATGCGGCCGTTGTTCGCGAGGAAGCCGGGATGTCCCTCGGTCATCGCCGCCTCGGCAGCCTGGAACGCGTCGGCCCGGCGGCGGTCGTCGTCGGCCTCGTCGATCGATCCGAGCTCCGGCGCGAGGCCCGTCAGCAGGCCGAGGACCTGCGGCGACGCACCGGTGAGCTCGCGCTCGCGCTTGGCGCAGGCGGCCGCCAGCGTCGAGGACAGCTCCTCGAGGTACGTGGCCACGAGGTCGTCCGGGATCTGCAGCAGCGGCTGCAGCTCGGCCACCAGCTCCAGCGCGTCCACGGGCAGGTCGACGCCGTCCCCGGACGACGCCGTGCGTGTGGACGCCGTGCGCGTGATGGACGCCGGGTCCACCACCCAGTGCTCCAGCGCGAACGTGCGCGCCGCGAACCGGTAGGTCACGCCGTCGAGGGCGAGCGCGTACCGCCCGTCGGCACCGTTCGGCTCGGGGCGGAAGAGACGCTCGTGCGCGAGCTCCGCGAGCGCCTTGGCGGCCAGGTGCCGGTGGGCGTGCTCGGCGAGGTCGGGGCGCAGGTGGGGGGCGAGGCCCGCGCCGGCGCCCTCGCCGTGGCCGGCGAGGGCGCCGAGCGGAGAGGCCGCGAAGTCCTCCCGCGTGCACACGCTCAGCGCCGCCCGCTTGGCGTGCCCGCCCTCGCTGAGCTCGACCTCGCGCAGCACGCGGAACCCGGCGGCCGCGTTCTTCGCGGCGATCGCGCGGTTGCGCACGTCCGGCTCGACGACGACGCGCGCCCCTGAGCGGCCCTCCGCCGTCAGGCAGAAGCGGACGACGGCGGCCATCACCGCGTCGGTGTGTCCCGGCGCGCGGTCGGCCGGGTCCTCGGGCGGCGGCGCCACGAGCAGGTGCATGCCGACGTCGCCGGGCGCGGCGGCGTGCACGCCGACGAGCAGCACGCGGGCCGGATCGTAGGTCTCGGCGTAGAACGCGGGGACGCCGTCGACGCGCCCGAGCCAGCCGTCCTGGCGGGAGTCGTCCGCGACGTCGTCGAGGTAGTCGCGCACGGCGGCGACGTCCAGGTGCCCCATGTGCCAGAACGCCGACGCCGGGTGCGCCAGCCAGGACTGCACGGTCGCGGCGTCGCGGGCGGGGTCGACCGGCTCGAGGGTGACGGCGTCCGGGGACGTCCGGGCCTGGTCGGCCGGACGGGCGGCGCGGTCAGCGCGGGACTCGGTGACGGCGGTCATCGCGCCACCTCCTGCTCGGCCGCAGCGGGTACCGGCTCCGGCCAGGGCGCCGACGACGGCGTGCCACCGGGCCGACCGCCCGGCAGGCCGAACGTCTGGAAGGCGACCCGTCGCTCGATCGCGTACGGCTCACGGCCGGTGACCTGCGCGAGGATCACCGAGTTGCGCCAGGCGGCGAAGCCCAGGTCGGGGGCCGTGACGCCGTGCGTGTGCGCCTCCGTGCCGCCCACGTGCAGGCGGCCGCCCGCGCCGGCGGTGTAGTCGCGGGCCACGTCCACGCGGCCCAGCTCGTCGAGGTCCACGAGCCCCGGTGCCACGAAGCCGGGCACGCCCGAGCCGTACCCCGGGGCATAGCCGGTGGCGGCGACGACGGCGCGCGTGCGGTGCTCCGCGGTGGTGCCGAGCTGGCCGTGCCGCAGGGTGAGCACGTGCTCCCCCGCCCCGCCGGCGCCGTCGGGGTCGAACCGGGCTGCGACCACCTCGGTGTCCGACAGCAGCGTCGTCGGCACCTCCCGGCCGAGCGCGGACTTGCGGTAGAGCGTGTCGTAGATGTCGTCCACGAGGTCGCCGCTGATCCCCTTGTACAGCGCGCGCTGCTCGCGTCCGAGGATCTCGCGCAGCTCGGTGGGCAGCGCCCGGTAGTGGTCGGTGTACTCCGGTGACGTCATCTCGAGCGTGAGCTTCGTGTACTCCATCGGGAAGAACCGCGGCGAGCGCGTCACCCAGTCCACGCGGTGCGCGTCGGGCGCGGCGTCCTCGAGCAGGTCGCGGTACACCTCGGCGGCCGACTGCCCCGACCCGACGACGGTCACCGCACCGGTCGCGGCGAGCGCGTCGCGGTGCGGCAGGTAGTCGGCGCTGTGCACGACCGGGCCGGCGTCCGGGTGCCGGGCCGCCTCCGCGGCCAGGGTGGCGAGCGGCCCGGGAAGCTGCGGCGTCGTGCCGACGCCCAGGACGACGTGGCGGGCCCGGTACGTCTCCGACGTCCCGTCGCCGAGGCGGGCGGTGACCACCAGGTCCCCGGACTCCTGGTCCCGGTCCACCGACGCGACGTCGCGCCCCCACCGCAGGGTGGTGAGCCGGTCGGCGACCCAGCGGCAGTACTCGTCGTACTCGGCGCGCAGCGGGTAGAACGACTCGCGGATGTAGAAGGGGTACAGCCGGCCCGTGGCCTTGAGGAACGCGAGGAACGAGTACGGCGACGTCGGGTCGGCCATCGTCACCAGGTCGGCCAGGAACGGCACCTGGATCGTGGCTCCCTCGAGCATCATCCCGGGGTGCCAGCTGAACCCCTCGCGGCGGTCGAGGAACACGGCGTCGACGTCGTCGAGCGGGGCGGCGAGGGCGGCCAGGCCGAGGTTGAACGGCCCGACGCCGATGCCGACGAGGTCGTAGGTCCGCTCGGTGGCCGGGTCGGTGGTGCGGGTCATCGGACGACCTCCTCGAGGGCGGGGTCGGTGGGCACGGCGGACGCGCGGCGAAGACGAGGGTGGACGCCGCGGCACGGCGGCGCGTCCAGGTCGAGCAGCTCCTCGCCGGCGAGCAGCCCGTGCGCCGTGGCGCGGACCAGGTCGAGCACGCCGCGGACGTCGTCGAGCGTCGCGTCGGGGTTGAGGAGCGTGAGCTTGAGGCACGGGCGCCCGCCGACCACGGTCTTCGCGACGAGCGCGCGGCCGGAGTCGAACAGCACGCGCCGCACGCGCGGCACGAGGGCGTCCGCCTGCGCGTCGTCGACGCCGTCGGGCTGGTAGCGGAACAGCACGGTGGACAGGTCGGTCGGGGCGAGGAGCCGCAGCTCGGGGTCCCCGGCGAGGTCGGCGTGCACGGCCGCGGCGAGGTCGCAGACGGCGTCGACCATCGCGCCGATCCCGTCGGCGCCCACGGCGCGCAGGGTGGCCCACAGCTTGAGCGCGTCGAACCGGCGCGTGGTCTGCAGCGACCGGTCCACGAGGTTGAGGTCGGGGTTCGGCTCCCCCGCCTCTTCGGCGGGGTTGAGGTAGTCCGCGTGCCACGCGGCGCGCGCCAGGTCGGCGGCCTCGCGGACCAGCAGGGCGCTGGAGGAGACCGGCTGGAAGAACGTCTTGTGGAAGTCGACCGTGACGCTGCGCGCCCGCTCGACGCCGTCCAGCAGGTGGCGACGGCGCGGCGAGACCAGCAGCCCGCCGCCGTACGCGGCGTCGACGTGCAGCCAGGCCCCGACGGCGTCGCACAGGTCCGCGACCGGGGCGATCGGGTCGACGCAGCCGCGGTCGGTGGTCCCCGCGGTGACGACGACGGCCATGACGACGTCGCCCGCCCGCTCGACGTCGACCAGCGCCCGGGCCAGCGCGCCGGGGTCGAGGCGGCCCTCGGCGTCGGTGCCGACGCCGATCACGGCGTCGTCGTCGAGACCGAGCAGCAGCGCGGAGCGCGCCACGCTGAAGTGCCCGGCGCTCGTGGCGAGCACCCGCAACCGTCCGAGCCGCTCGCGCCGCGCCGCGCCGCCGAGCCGGGCGCCGTCCGCCCCGGTGAGCGCGGCCTCGCGCGCCAGATGCAGCGCCTGCAGGTTGGACTGCGTGCCTCCCGAGGTGAAGACGCCGTCGCTCCCGGCCGGGAAGCCGATGCGCCCGGCGGTCCAGGCGACCAGGCGCTGCTCCATGAGGGTCGCGACCGTCGACTGGTCGTAGGTGTCGACGGACGTGTTGATCGCGGCGAGCATCGCCTCCGCCCCGACGGCCGGCAGCGCCACCGGGCAGTTGAGGTGCGCCGCGTACGCGGGGTGGTGGAACCAGACGGCGTGCGAGGCGTAGAGGTCGGCGCTCTCGCGCAGCGCGTCGGGCGTCCCCACCGGCGGCCCGTCGAGGTCGACGGCGTCGACGAGGGCCTGCAGCTCGCGGCGGCTCGCACCGCAGAACGGCTGCGTGATGGTCTCGACGCGGGCGGCCACGTCGTCCACGACGGCGTGCAGCGCGCCGGCGTAGTCGGCCGCGGTCGCGGCTCCGAGCAGGGCGGAGGGCATCGTCACGGGTCTCCTTCGGAACGGGATCAACTTAGGGCAGCCTGGCCTAACGTAGATGCCACCAGGGGCGCTGCCAACCCGAGCGACGCAGATCACACCTGCCGGCGGCGTCGACCGTTCACGCGCAAACCCGTGACACGGACCACAGGATCTGGGAAAGTCTTCGCCATCAGGGCGGTGGGGACCGTCCACCGCCCCCGCCTGCGGGAGGATCCATGAGAAGCATGGCGCGAGGCACGGCACGAAGGAGCTGGATGCGAGCGACGACGGCGGCACTGGCGGCGGGGGCGGTGATCGCGCCGACGGCGGGCGCGGCCGGCGCCGCGGACGACCCGGCGCCGACTGGCAGCAAGATCACGACCACGCACTGGCAGGGCGTCGACGACCTGCGGCAGGGCGAGTGGGAGAACCTGCGTCCGGGGGCGCACGGCACCGTGGGGATCCGCGACGCCGGCGGACCCACCATGGCGTACACCGACCCGTTCGGCGACGGCACCGCGGTCGAGTACGAGACGGGGACGTGGACGTCGCCGGTCGTCGAGACCGGGTACGCCGTCGACGAGTCCGTCACGTCGTGGAACGCCACCACCCCGACCGGCACCTGGGTCGAGATCGAGTTCCGCGGGCGCAAGGCCGACGGCGCGTGGACCAAGTGGTTCGTCATGGGGCGCTGGGCGTCCGGCGACGACGTCGAGCCCGCCGACGGCAGCGTGGGCGACATCCACCGCACCTCGGTGGACGGGCAGAGCGACGACGACGCCGCCCTGTACACCGACACGTTCGTGGCGCGCACCGGCCACGAGCCCGAGGCGTTCCAGACCCGGGTCACCCTGTACCGCCCCGCCGGGTCGACGGCGACCCCGCGCCTGGCCGGCGTGACGACGATGACCAACGAGTACCTGCCCGACAGCGCCTACACCGGCACCAGCGCCTTCACGCTCGGGCGCGCGGTGGAGCTCGACGTGCCCGGCTACTCGCAGCTCGTCCACATCGGCGAGTACCCCGAGTTCGGCGGCGGCGGCCAGGTGTGGTGCTCGCCGACGTCGACCACGATGATCCAGTACTCCTACGGCGCGAAGCACCGGGTGCCGGCATCGGAGCTCGCCGACATCGTGGCGCCGAACGGGGACCCGCAGGTCGCCTACGCCGCCATCAACACGTGGGACTACACGTACGAGGGCTCGGGCAACTGGCCGTTCAACACGGCCTACGCGCACCGGTTCGGGCTGGAGTCGTTCGTCACCCGCCTGCGGTCGCTGGCCGAGGCGGAGCGGTTCGTCGCGGCGGGCATCCCGCTGGTCGTGTCGATCAACTTCGCGAAGGACGAGATGCCCGAGGCCGGCTACGGCACCGACGGCCACCTCGTCACCATCGTCGGCTTCACCGCCGACGGCGACCCCGTCATCAACGACCCGAACAAGGCGACCGACGCCGACGTGCGCAACGTCTACACCCGCGAGAACTTCGAGCGCGTGTGGATCACGTCCACCGACGGCCTCGCGTACGTCGTCCACCCGCACCAGGTGAAGCTGCCCCGCAACGTCTCGGGGTCCACCCCCAACTGGTGACCATCCCCGCGAGATAGAGAACCCTTCCGGCCGAGATAGAGAAGCGCGGCGTCGTCCGCGCTTCTCTATCTCGGCCGGAAGGGTTCTCTATCTCGCGGTGGGGTCAGTGCGGGCGCACCGGGCCGACGGCGTCGGAGACGAACGTCGCCGACGTGTACCCGCGGGCCGAGACGGTCACCTCGACCGAGATGTCCGCGCCGCGGTCACGGCCCGTGAGGTGGTACCTCGTCCCGTCCGCGCCGCGGACGGGCTCGCCGTCGCGCAGCCACTGCACGTCGATGTCGGCGCCCTCCCCGGGCAGGTACTCCCCCGGGTCGACGGTGAGCGTCCTGCCGATCTTCGCCGCGCCCTCGATGCTCGGGCCCTCGACGTCGGTGACCACCGGGTCGTGCAGCGTCACGTCCGCGGCGCGGGTGAACACCTGCCGGTGCGCGTACCAGAGCTGGTAGTAGGCGTCCTCGCCGCGCACGTCCGTCCGGTCGTCGGGGATCGAGCCGTCGAACGACTTGGCGTTGTAGTAGTCGGTCGTCACCGTGTCGTCCGAGACCACGTACGCCTGGTCGGCACCGATCGTGTACTCGATCGGCGTGACCGCCTGCGGCGTGATGCCCGGGTAGGGCGCGTAGGCCGCACCCTCCGGGTACGCGCGGCCGTAGATCGCGGCCGCCTCGGCGCCGCTCACGGTCACCGTCTGCCCGGTGCTCGGCACGACGACGGGCCGGTCGGCCGGGTTGTGGATCCAGGCCAGCGAGCCGGCCCACCACACGCCGAGCCACTCGCCCTGCACCTGCGCGACGACGAGCTTGTGGCCCGAGCTCACGCGCGCGCTGATGTCGCTGGCGTACGTCGTGCCGTCCGCGCCGCCCGGCTTCCAGCCCGGGTCACGCGCATACAGGGCGTCGAGCGACGGCTCCTGGTACGCGACGGCGAAGTTGGTGCCGGCGCCCGCGACGCAGTCCCCGGAGCCGGGCGACGCCTGCTGGCACCCCGTGATCGGGTTGGCGTTGTCGTCGTAGCCGGCGACCACCTCGACGACGTCGCCGGGCTCGACGTCCGTCGTCGTGCCCAGGCCGCCGCCGATCGGCGCGCCGAGCAGCTCGAAGTAGTGCTCCCAGTCCCAGTAGGGGCCCGGGTCCCAGTGCACGCTCTTGGTGTACCCGGGCAGGATGCCGGGGATCTGGTCGTGCCCGATGACGTGCGCGCGGTCGAGCGGGACGTCGTACCTGTCGGCCAGGTACCGCACCAGCTCGGCCGACGACTGGTACATGGCCTCCGTGAACCAGCCCGACGTGCCGGCCCAGCCCTCGTGCTCCAGGCCGATCGAGTGCATGTTCATGTACCAGTTGCCGGCGTGCCAGCCGACGTCGCCGGGCTCGAGGTGGTTCGCCACGTGCCCGTCCGAGGACCTCAGCGTGTAGTTCCACGCCAGATAGGTCGGGTCGGTGACCAGCCGCACGCTCGGCTCGTAGGCCGTCTCGGTGTCGTGGATGACGATGTAGTCGATCGAAGGGCCGCCCTCGCCCGTGCGGTCGGCCTGGTCGTGGTTGCCGTAGTTCCCGGTGTCGTCGGGCAGGTCGGGGCTGCCCTTCTCGTACGGCGCGGGCAGCCACTCGCAGCCCAGGTCGGGCGGGCAGTCGGCGGCGGGGTCGCTCGCCGCGGCCGCCGACGCCTCCGGCAGGACGGCGTCCGGCCGGGCGGCGAGCGTCACGCGCCCGCCGTCGTCGGTCGTGCGGTTCTCGCCCTTCCGCAGGGTCGAGTACACCCGGTCGACGAACGACGGCGAGCCGCCCAGCCGCGCGACGGCCGTGTCCCAGGACGCGAGGTCGCCCGCGCCCTCGCCCGCGTCCTCCCGGTAGGAGGCCAGGAGCGCGGCGGCGCCGCAGGTGTTCGCGGCGGCGTCAGACCTGAGTGCGGCGACGGGCAGCCCGGTCAGGGCGGCGGCGCGGTCGAGCTCGCTCACGGCGACGCGGGACGTGGCGTCCTTGCCGGCCCCGTCGGGCGCCTCGGGCGCATGGTCGAGCAGGTTGAACAGGCCGTAGCCGCCGTCGGCACTGGGGGTGCCGGCGTGCTGGTCCCAGCGGGACTCCATGTAGGAGACGGCCTTGAGCAGGTCGGCGGGGACCCCGGTGGCGTCGCTCGCGGCGGCGAACGCGGACTCCCGGTCCGGCGCGGCGACGACGGCGTCGCAGGTCACGTCGGACGTGGGGGCGGTGGACGGCCCCGCCCCCGCGGCGACCGCGGGGATCGTGACCAGGGGCAGGAGGAGGCCGGCGGCTGCCAGCCCGGCGGTGCGTCGTCGTACGGATCTCACGGGGAGTGCTCCTCTCGAGGACGGAGTGCGCTCGAGGGCGCACCACGTCATCGAACCGTGAAATCCCGTTTCATGGGAAGTGCTAGACGTAAAAAATCTCGTCGCGCCGACGCGCCACGCGAGGCGGCCGCCCGCGGGGAGCGGCCGGGTGGCGTCAGGAGAGGCGGACGGTGGCCTGCGAGCGGCCGAGCACCTTGGCGCCCTCGTGGGTCACCGTGAGGTCGACGCGCACCGTGCCGGCGTCGGCGTCGATCGCGCCGACCGCCGCCGAGACCTCGACGACCGCGGTGCCGTCGCGCGGCACCGGGACCGGCTTCGTGAATCGCGTCTGGTAGGCGACGACGGCGCCCGGGTCGCCCGCCCAGTCGGCGACGACGCCGACCACGGAGCCCATCGTGAGCATGCCGTGGGCGATGACGTCGGGCAGCCCGACCCCGGTGGCGAAGTGCTCGTCCCAGTGGATCGGGTTGAAGTCGCCGCTCGCCCCGGCATAGCGCACCAGGCGGGCACGGTCGAGCTCGACCGTGCCGGTGGCGACGACGTCACCGACGGCGAGGTCCGCGAGCAGAGGCTGCGTTCGCTCGTCTGCCATCAGGAGTCCTCTCCGCGGATCACGAGGCTCGAGGAGACGGTCGCGACGGGCTCGGGGGCGCCGTCATCGGCCGCGGCGGCGAAGATCTCGCAGCGCGTGGTCACCATGGCGATGCCGGCCCGCTCGGTCACGGAGTCCACGTGGAGCACCGTGACCAGCTCGTCGCCCGCGACGATCGGCCGGTGGTGCGTGAACCTCTCGTCCGCGTGGACGACGCGCGAGAAGTCGATCCCGGCGTCCGGGTCCTGGACGTACTGCGCCTCGGCCCGCTGCGCGACGACGACGGCGAACGTGGGGGGTGCGACGAGGTCCGGATAGCCGAGACCCCGCGCCGCCACGAGGTCGTGGTGCGCGGGGTGGGCGGCACCGACGGCGGAGGAGAACTCACGGAGCTTCTCGCGCCCCACGGAGTAGGGGGCGGTGGCCGGGTACTCGCGGCCAGCGAAGTCGGGGTTCGCCACGTCGGTGCGGTGATCCGTCGAGAGCTGTGTCAGCGGGTCTCGCGGTGCGACGTGTGCTTGCCGCAGCGCGGGCAGAACTTCGCCAGCTCGAGACGGTCGGGGTCGTTGCGGCGGTTCTTCTTCGTGATGTAGTTCCGCTCCTTGCAGTCCACGCAGGCCAGCGTGATCTTCGGGCGGACGTCCGCGCTCTTGGCAGCCATGGTGTGTCACCTCTCGCGCCCCCGGAAGGCGCCACGTGAATCAAGGAACAGGCCGGTCCGACGCCGGCCGTCGAACCGTGATGGTGTCGGTAGCGAGGGCGGGGCTCGAACCCGCGACCTCACGATTATGAGTCGTGCGCTCTGACCAGCTGAGCTACCCCGCCGCGCGTGACGCAACGCAGGACCATTCGTCCTTGAACAAGGACGACGGTCCCGCGTCGAATCACAGAGCCCCGAAAGGGAATCGAACCCTTGACCTTCTCCTTACCATGGAGACGCTCTGCCGACTGAGCTATCGGGGCAGCGGAGAAGACTCTACACGGCTCACGGCACCTGATGAAATCCGCGCGATACCCGCTCGATCACATCGTGCGCCGGGGCCGTGCGGGCCCCTCCAGACGTCGGACGAGGCGCCTCCCGAGGGGGGGCGCCCCGTCCGTCGCGGTGGCAGGTGAGGGATTCGAACCCCCGAAGGCTGAGCCGTCTGATTTACAGTCAGATCCCTTTGGCCGCTCGGGCAACCTGCCGTGCGGGCTCGCGGACGAGCTCGCGGGTAGAACCATAACGCCCCGGAGGGCCCCGGCGGAAATCGTCTCGCCGTGGCCCGCGTCACGACCGCACGCGACGTGCGAGAGGGCCCTACATTGAGGCGGTGACGTCCCCCTCCTCCCCCGACCGCTGGGGGCTGCCGCTCGGCCTCTCGGCGTTCGTCCTGTGGGGCGCGATGCCCCTGTTCTTCCCGCTGCTCGAGCCCGCCGGCCCCGTCGAGATCATCGCCCACCGCGTGGTGTGGAGCCTCGTGTTCTGCGTGGTGCTCCTGCTCGTCACGCGCACGTTCGGGTCGTTCGTCGCCGTCCTGCGCAACGGGCGCGTCATGGGTGCGCTCGCCGTCGCGTCCGTGCTGATCATCGTGAACTGGACCACGTACGTGTACGCGGTGCTCTCCGGCCACGTGCTGGACGCCGCCCTCGGGTACTTCATCAACCCGCTGCTGACCGTGCTGCTCGGCGTGCTCGTGCTGCGCGAGCGCCTGCGGGTGGCCCAGTGGGTGGCACTCGGGTTCGGAGCCGCGGCCGTCGTGGTGATCTCCACCGGCGTGGGCGGCCTGCCGTGGATCGCGCTCGTCCTCGCGGGCGCCTTCGGGCTCTACTCCCTGGTGAAGAACCGGGTGGGTCGCGACGTCGGCGCGCTGCCCGGGCTGGCCGCGGAGACGGCCGTGGCCACCCCGTTCGCCCTGGCGTACCTCGTGGTGCTCGGCGTCACCGGCGTCGGCACGTTCACGACGGAGGGCGTGGGGCACGCGCTCCTGCTCGCCGCGTGCGGCGTCATCACGGGACTGCCCCTGCTGCTCTTCTCGGCCGCCGCGCGCCGGCTCCCGCTGTCCGTGATCGGGATGTTGCAGTACCTGACCCCGGTGCTGCAGTTCCTGCTGGGCCTGCTGGTCTTCGGCGAGCACATGCCGCCCACCCGCTGGGCCGGGTTCGTGCTCGTGTGGGTGGCGCTCGTGATCCTCACGGCCGACGGCACCCGGCAGGCCCGCGCGTCGCGCCTCGCCCTCCGGGACGCCGCAGGGGCGGTGCGACCCTGAGGTCGCACCGCCCCTGCGCGGGTCGGGAGCCGGTCAGCCGGCGTCGCCCTCCCAGTTGCCGTTGAGGTTCAGCGACTGGTCGAACCCGGTGACGAACTCCTCGGTCATGATGTCCTGGGTGCCGGACAGCTGGACGAGCGACGGGATGCCGTTGCCGTCCACGAGACCCCACACCACCGAGGTGTACGTCTCGCCGCCGGACGAGTAGGTGTACGACGTGTTCGCGCGCTCCGGCTCGTCGCGGAGCGTCGTCACGGGCGCGTAGTTCTCGTCCGTCACGCCCTTGCCCTCGACCTGGCTGACGTACCAGTCGACCGACTCCTGCGCGGTCATCGCGGAGCCGCCCGGCATGAAGCCGACCCGACCGGCGACCCCACCGGCGTCGTTCGCCTTCTGGTGCACGTAGGACCACCCGTCCGCGTCACCGACCTGCTGCCAGTCGGCGGGGACACGCGCCGCGATGTGCTCGGCGTGGATGGTCGTGAGCTCAGCGGCAGCCGTCTCCTCGGGAGCCGACTCGGACGGCTCCGCCGGCTCCTCGGCAGGCTGCGACGCCTCGGCGTCGCCGCCCACGGGCTCGAGCTCGCCGGCCGAGAACGAGCACGCGGCCAGGGCCGGCGCGACGATCAGGGCGGCGAGCGCGAGGCGCGCGCGACGTCGGGTGCGGATCTGCTTCATAGGTGTCCTTCGGTGGTGTGGCTAGTTCTCGAACAGGCGCGAGCCGGCCCAGTCGGCCCGCGGACGCCAGCCGTGGTTGCGAAGCACGGTGAAGACCGGCTTCTTGGCGTCGGCGGGACGGATGATCGTCGCGCCCTCCCAGGAGGTCCGTGCGCCGCTGGCGTCCGCGACGACGATCTGGCCGTCGGCGCCCTCGCGGAACGAGGCCGACGTCTGGAACGCCGTCTTGCCACGCTTCCAGTTCCAGTCGCCGCGGGCGTAGACGCCGCCGGGGCCGAAGCCCGCGCTGGTCGACGCCGTGCCGGAGTACTCGGTGAACTTGTACTGCGCCTTGGCCGGGTCGAGCGTCAGCTCCATGCGCCACGCGTACGCTACCCGCCCGCGGACGAACAGCGTCTTCCAGCGGAGCTCCTCGGACTTCCACCGGACCTCGACCTGCACGTCGTCCCCCGACCGCGTCGCGTCGATGCGGTAGGGCAGTCCGTCGCTGTTCATCCCGACCAGGTCGGCCACGACACGGTCGACGGGCGACGCCGAGCCCGGCGCCACGACCGGGGCGTCCGGCACCTGGGCCTTCTCCCTGCCGGCCTGCACGGCGCGCGTGCCGCGCACCGCGGTCCAGACCCCTCGGGCAATGACGAGCAGCGCCGCCACGACGATCAGCGCGATGCCCAGCACCGTGCTGCCGGAGGAGAGCGCGAGGGCGCCGAACGCCAGGAGCGCGATGCCGACGACGAGCACGACGACGCGGCTGACCACCGCGAAACGCTGGGCTCCCTGGTCCCCGGCCGTCATCGGGCGACCAGCTCGATGCTGTCCTGGATGGCCCGGACGGCCTGCCAGACCTCCGTGGCCTGCGAGCCCGCGCACGTCCCCGTGACCTCGACGACGTCCCGGACGCCGTCGTGCTCGATCACGGCGATCCGCAGGGCCTGGGCGACCGTACCGGTCTCCTCCGTGGACCACGCGCCCTCGATCCGGGCCGCGGGGGCCCCGGCGAGCGTCGTGCGGATGCGGCCGACCTCCTCGTACCCGGGGGTCGCCTCCAGCCGTTCGACCGCCTGCTGGATGACCTCCTCGATCGTCTGGTCACCGCTGAGTCGCTGCATCACGACGACGACGTTGGGGCGGAACTCCCCGTCGGGCCGCTGCTGCACGATGGCGAGCTGTGCGGCCGGCACCGGGTGCGGCACCCAGCCCTCCGGGCAGTCCATCGAGATCTCCGGGAAGCCCGGGAACGTCTCGCTCGGGTAGGTGACTGTGCTCATGTCCTCATCCAATCAGTCGCTGCCATGCCCGGTCACCACCATCCACCGGTGATCCCGTCGACGAAGCCGCCACCGAGGTCACCGATCGCGTCGACCGTCTCGGACGGCGACCAGTCGAACGAGACGTCGAAGCCGGCGCCGACGCCGAGCGCGGCACCCAGCTCCAGGTCGACACCCACGCTGTCCCAGCCGACGTTGACGTCCGCGTTGGCGGTCACGCCGACGCCCGCGTAGACCTCCGCGCCGGCCCCGACCTGCGCGCCCGCGATGTTCACGGAGCCGTCCACGCCCGCCTCGGCGCCCGCGAAGGCGTCGACGCCGACGCTGGCGCCGAGGCCGTGCGGACCCACGGACACGCCGCCGGTCGCCTCGGCGCGCGCGCCGACGAGCGCGTCGGCCGACCCCTCGGCCGTCAGGTGCTCCCCGACGCCGACCTGGCCGCTCGCGTTCGCGCTCACGCCGGCGGAGCCGCCGACGGAGCCCTCGGCGACAAGGCCGTTCTCCGAGACGCTCACCTCGCCCGACGCGTCGTACCCGGCGCCGGCGGCCACGCCCGCCTCGCCCGAGCCGTGCACGCCGTCCTCGGAGCCGAACTCGCCCTCGGCGCCCGCCTCGTACCCGACGAAGCCGCCCGTCTCCCCCTCGAGGAGCGTCTCGCCGACGTTCCCCTTCTCGGAGCTGGTCAGGTTGTCGTTGTTGCGGCCGTCGGCACCGTCGGTGCCGTTGCCGTCCGTGCCGTTCCCGTCCGTGCCGTTGCCGTCGGTGCCGTTCTCACCCGTCCGGATCTGGTGCTCGGCCTCGTACGAAGGGCCGCGGTGCTGGCCGCCCTCGTAGCCGTCGGTCCAGTGGTGGTCCGGGTCGGTGGTGTCGGTCGGCGTCCGCGTCGGGTCGGCCCCGGGCGACGACAGCGGGTTCTCCCCGCCCTCCTCTTCCCCGTCGCCGACCCCGCCGCCTCCACCGCCGCCACCGCCGCCACCGGCGTTCCCCGTGCCGCTGCCCGTGGCCCCGCCGAAGCCCGAGTAGTCGTTCGACGTCGTGTCCTGCTCGTCCGCGTTCTCGCGCACCTTCGTCGCGACGTCGCGCAGGAGGTTCGCCGTGTCACGCAGGCGCACGATGTGCGTGTCGCCCCACTCCGAGCGGAAGCCCTCCGCGTCGGGGCCGTCCCAGCCCTCCGGTCCGGGCATGGCCGTCTCGACCGCGGTGATGACGGCCTCCAGCGTGGTGCCGCCCTCCGCGATCTTGTCCGCGAGCAGACGCAGCGCCTCGATATCGGCGCCGTACATCCCTTCGCCCACAGCTCCTCCTCAACACCCCACCGGACGTCCGTCCGGGATCCGCACCACTCGACCGACCCAGCGTTCGAGGGGTGCGGCACCGCTGCCGTGGTGCCGCACCCCTCGTTCGTCCCCGCAACGGGGACCCCACCCGAACTCAGTACGAGTTCGAGGTGTCCTCCTGCTGCGACGCGTTGTTGTCCGCCGTCGTGGCGTACCCGTCCAGCGCCGACGCGATCTCGGTCAGCTTCGCCGAGTGCGT